>Ga0209648_10005181_pt1 | contig 11126 bp, 12 predicted proteins | sample GraSoi2013_115cm_FD_185830 | JGI IMG/M metagenome (GOLD analysis project Ga0209648, IMG submission 185830) | Grasslands soil microbial communities from the Angelo Coastal Reserve, California, USA - Sample 9_17_2013_115cm (SPAdes) (version 2) | ecosystem: Environmental > Terrestrial > Soil >...
GACATCGTGGACCGGTGGGTGCTGTCGCACCTAGCCGACGCGATCGACGAGGCCACAGTTGCGTTCGAGGCCCACGACTACGCGCAGGCCTACCAGGCCGCCTCCCGGATGTTCTGGTCGATCTACTGCGACCGGTACATCGAGATGATCAAGGACCGGGCCGACCAGGCCAGCGTCCGGTGGACGCTCCGGGATTCATTCCGGGCGCTGCTCGGGCTGTTCGCGCCGTTCGCGCCGTTCCTGACCGAGCACATGTACCAGCGGTTCTACCGCGAGCACGAGGACGCGGTCTCGCTGCACCTGACCCGCTGGCCGGTGGCCGATCCGCGCTGGAGGTCGGACCGTTCGGCGGTGGACCAGCTGGCCGTGATCCTGGACGCCACCCGCGTGCTGCGCAGCGGGCTCCGGCTGGGCAACTCGGCCCGGCTCAGCCAGCTCATCGTGCAGGCGCACGACGAGGCGGCCGAGGCGCTGCTCGATCAGATCGCCGAGCCGCTGCGGGTCGCGGCGCGGGCCGACGCCGTGGTCCGCGGCCCGGCCGAACATCCCAGCGGCGTAGCCGGGATCACGGTCGGCATCGTCCCGTAAGACCGCCTCACTCGTACAGCGCCGCGGTGGCCCGGGCGGCGGCGGACAGCCGCGCGCGCAGTGCGGGCGGCTCCAGTACCTCGATGTCCGCGCCGAGGGACAGGAACTCGCGGCACGCATGCTCGACGGACTCGATCGGAACGACCGCGCGGATCCACCCTCCGGCTTCGGCCGCGACGATCTGGGCACCGGACAGCCGGGCCGCCGCAGAAGGCGCCAGCCGGACCACGGCGTCGGCCTGGTGCAGGTGAGCGCGGAAGTCGGCCAGGTACCCCTGCCAGTACCGGGCCAGCTCGAAGCCATCCGGCACGCCGAACTCCTCCTCCAGCACGCGCAGGTCGAGGATCTGGTCGACCCGGTAGGTACGCGGTCCCGGGGCCGCCACCAGGTACCAGCGGCCGGCCTTGAGGACCAGCCCGTAGGGCTCCAGCCGCCGGTCGACGTCGGTCGGCTCCTTCCAGCGCCGGTACCGGACCTGCAGCGCGCGACCATCCCAGACCGCGCCCGCGACGGCGGGCAGCAGCGGGACCTCATCCGGGGCGGCGTACCAGCCGGGCGCGTCCAGGTGGAACCGGGCCTGGACCCGTCCGACCTGCTCGCCCAGCCCGGGCGGGAGCGCCGCCAGCAGCTTGAGCTGGGCCGCCGCGAGCACCGGGCCCAGGCCCAGCTCGGCGGCGGGCCCGGGCAGGCCGGACAGGAACAGCGCCTGGGCCTCGGCCGCGTTCAGCCCGGTCAGCCGGGTGCGGTAGCCGTCGAGGAGCTGGTAGCCGCCGCGGTGCCCGGCGTCCCCGTACAGCGGGATGCCGGCCTCGTGCAGCGACTCCATGTCGCGGTACACGGTGCGCACCGAGACCTCGAGCTCGGCGGCGAGTTGCGCCGCGGTCATCCGGCCCCGGGACTGGAGCAGGAGCAGGATCGAGACCAGCCGGCTCGCGCGCATGCTCCACTCTACTGACACGAGGTGTCAGCAGACCGGCCCTAGCGTGCGGTCATGGCCTTTACCGAGAAGTTCCTGCGCGCCCGGCCCGCGATCGAGGTCGCCGGGCGCAGCGTCAAGCGCTACCACGTCACCCCGGGCCCGGACGGTGTTGAGCCCGAGATCGAGCGGGCCGCGTTCGCGATCCTGCCCCGGCTGCTGCCCGAGCGGGACGCGACCCCGCCCGCCACCTTCATCGTGGTACACCGCAGCCGCGGCGACAACGCGGCCTACCTGAACGCCTACAGCTGGGTCTGGGACAACGTGCTGCACTTCCGCGGCGCGGCAGCGGCCCAGCCCGCGCTGGGCTGTCCCGACGCTGACCCGACGCACTTCATGGTGATCGAGGACCGTCCCTGGATCGGCTGCGTTTGGGAACTGCCGCCGATCGCCCACGAGCGCGACGCGTGGGTCCGGCACATGCTGCTGCCGGACAAGCCCGACCTCGACGCGTATCTGGCCGATTTCATGGCGGACGGCCTGACCGGCCGCGTCGCCTGAGCCGACCTGCGCGACGGTGGCCGGGCGCGACGGTAGCCGGGCACGACCGCAGCCGGGTGCGACACAATAGCCGGGTGCGAACGATTGCGCTGGAAGAGCACTTCTGGACCGCCGAGATGGCCGCGCCGCCGGGCACCGGCCAGCTGGCCGTGTGGGGACCCCGGGTCGGCGACCAGCTGCGCGACCTCGGCCCGCTGCGGCTGGCCGACATGGACGCGAACGGGATCGACCTTCAGGTCATCTCCCATGTGGCCCCGGCCGCGCAGGGCCGCGCCGGGCCCGAAGGCCTGGCCCGCGCCCGCGAGGCCAACGACCAGCTGGCCGCGGCGATCCGCGCCCACCCGGACCGGTTCGCCGGCTTCGCCACCTTGCCCACCGCCGACCCGCAGGCCGCGGCCGACGAGCTGGAACGCGCCGCCGTCGAGCTCGGCTTGGTGGGCGCCCTGGTCAACAGCACGCTGGGGTCCAACGACGCGTTCCTGGACGACGCGAGGTTCGAACCGCTGCTCGACCGGTTCGAACGCCTCGACGTGCCGCTCTACCTGCACCCCGCGCCGCCCTCGGCGGCCCTGCGCGAGGTGCTCTACGGCGGGCTGCCGCCGGGCGCGGCGGCGCGGCTGGCCACCGGCGCCTGGGGCTGGCACGCCGAAGCCGGGCTGCACGTGCTGCGCATGATCGCCACCGGCGTGTTCGACCGTCATCCCGCGCTCAGAATGATCGTCGGGCACTGCGGGGAGATGCTGCCGTTCATGCTGGCCCGGATCGACGCCATGCTCAAAGTGGACAGCATGGCCTGGGAGCCGTCGCAGTACTTCCGGCGCAACATCTGGGTGACCACCAGCGGGCTGTTCAGCATCCCGCCGGTCATGTGCACCGTGCAGGTGCTCGGGGTGGACCGGGTGCTGTTCCGCGTCGATTACCCGTTCGGCTCCAACGCGGACGGCCGGGCCCTGCTCGACACGCTGCCGCTCAGCCCGGACGAGGTGGCCAAGATCGCGGGCGGCAACGCCGAACGCGTCCTGGGTCTCAAGGCACCGGACGCGTCCACGACGGCGTGATTTACGTCACGTCGGCGTTGCCAAAAGTTTGCGCTAGGGGACTTATTTACGGCACAATGGTGTTGTGAAAAACGTGCGATCAGTCAGCCCCACCAAGGGCGACGGCCCGACCAAGGGCCAGGTCGCGCGGCTGATCCTGGAACTCGGGCCATCGACCGCCGCGACGCTGGGCAGTCGGCTCGGGCTCACCCCGGCGGCCATCCGGCGGCACCTGGACAACCTCCTGGCCGAGGGCCTGATCGAGACCAGGACGGCCAGAACCTACGGAAACCGGGGCCGGGGACGGCCGGCCAAGGTCTTCGTCATCACCGACGCCGGGAGCAGCGCGTTCGAGCACGCCTACGATGACCTGGCCACGGGCGCGCTGCGGTTCCTGGCCGAGACGGCGGGCCCGGACGCGGTCGCCTGGAGCGCCGGTACGCGCCGGTGGTGGCCCAGGGCGAGCTCGCCACGCGGGTCCAGGCGCTGGCCGAGGCGCTGTCGGCCGACGGCTACGCCGCCTCCGCGGGCCCGGCGCCCGCGATCGGGGCGGCAGGGCCGGCCGGCGAGCAGCTCTGCCAGCACCACTGCCCGGTCGCGCACGTGGCGGCCGTGTTCCCGCAGTTGTGCGAGGCGGAAACGGAGGCGTTCGGCAGGTTGCTCGGCACGCCGGTCCAGCGCCTCGCTACGATCGCGCACGGCGACGGGATCTGCACCACGCACGTCACGCACGTCACGGGCGCCGGGAAGGCAGCCAGGGCGAAAATTGTTGTAAAGCACGGTATATCTACCGAAATCACCTCGGAGTCCGGAGGGCTCTTGACATGACCACCACGCAAGAACAGCTCGAAGGGCTGGGCACGTACAAGTTCGGATGGGCCGACTCGGACGTGGCGGGCGCGTCCGCGCGCCGCGGCCTGTCCGAAGAGGTGGTCCGTGACATCTCGGCGCGCAAGAACGAGCCGGAGTGGATGCTCGACCTGCGGCTGAAGGGCCTGAAGTCCTACGGCCGCAAGCCGCTGCCCACCTGGGGCGCCGACCTGTCGGAAATCGACTTCGACAACATCAAGTACTTCGTCCGCTCCACCGAGAAGCAGGCCGCGAGCTGGGACGAACTGCCCGCCGATATCAAGAACACCTACGACCGGCTCGGCATACCCGAGGCGGAAAAGCAGCGGCTCATCGCGGGCGTGGCCGCCCAGTACGAGTCCGAGGTCGTCTACCACAAGATCAGGGAAGACCTCGAGGAAAAGGGCGTTATTTTCCTCGACACGGACACCGCGCTGCGGGAGCAGCCGGATCTGTTCCGCGAGTACTTCGGCACCGTGATTCCGCCGGGCGACAACAAGTTCGCCGCGCTGAACACCGCGGTGTGGTCCGGCGGCTCGTTCATCTACGTGCCTAAGAACGTAAAGGTGGAAATCCCGCTGCAGGCCTATTTCCGGATCAACACCGAGAACATGGGCCAGTTCGAGCGGACCCTGATCATCGTGGACGAGGGCGCCTACGTTCATTACGTGGAGGGCTGCACCGCGCCCATTTACAAGTCCGACTCGCTGCATTCCGCAGTGGTCGAGATCATCGTGAAGAAGGACGCGCGCTGCCGTTACACCACGATCCAGAACTGGTCGAACAATGTGTACAACCTGGTGACCAAGCGCGCCGTCGCCCAGCAGGGCGCGACGATGGAGTGGATCGACGGCAACATCGGCTCCAAGGTGACGATGAAGTACCCGGCGGTCTACCTGATGGGCGAGCATGCCCGGGGCGAGACGCTCTCGGTCGCGTTCGCGGGCGCGGGCCAGCACCAGGACGCGGGGGCCAAGATGGTGCACTGCGCGCCGAACACCTCCTCGACCATCGTCTCCAAGTCGGTGGCCCGCGCGGGCGGCCGGACCTCCTACCGGGGCCTGGTCAACGTGCAGGAGGGCGCCGAGCACTCCAAGTCCAACGTCAAGTGCGACGCGCTGCTGGTCGACACGGTCAGCCGCAGCGACACCTACCCGTACGTGGACGTCCGCGAGGACGACGTGGAGATGGCCCACGAGGCCACCGTGTCCAAGATCTCCGAGGATCAGCTGTTCTACCTGATGAGCCGTGGCATGACGGAGGACGAGGCGATGGCCACCATCGTCCGCGGGTTCGTCGAGCCGATCGCCCGTGAGCTGCCCATGGAGTACGCGCTCGAGCTGAACCGGCTGATCGAGCTCCAGATGGAGGGGGCGGTCGGCTGATGTCGGCTGGATTGCAGGGAGCGATCGAGTCCGCTCCCGTGAGCAGGCTGCACGAGCACCGGTCCTACGACCCGGCGGATTTCGGCGTGCCCGGCGGTCGCGAGGAGGAGTGGCGGTTCACCCCGCTACGCCGGCTGCGCGGCCTGCACACCGATTCTCCGCCGGTACCGTCGCCGACGGCGGCCGTGGAAGTGGACGTGGACCCGGCCCCTGAGGTGAAGACCTCTTCGGCCGAACGGTCCGTGGCTCACGCCGCCCGCACCTTCATCCCGGCCGACCGGATCAGCGCCCAGGCCTACGCGTCGTTCGACGAGGCTACCGTGATCACGGTGCCCGCGGAGGCCGACGCGTCCCGGCCGACAGTCGTCACCGTCACCGGCCACGGCGGTGCGGGCTACGGCCACCTGCTGGTGCAGGCCGAGCCGCTCTCGCGGGCCGTGGTGGTGATCGACCACCGCGGCAGCGCCACCTACGCCGACAACGTCGAGCTGGTGGTGGGCGACGGCGCCACACTGTCCGTGGTCAGCCTGCAGGACTGGGCCGACGACACGGTGCACGTCTCCCACCACTACGCCACGCTGGGCCGGGACGCCCGGCTCCGGCACGCCGCGGTCAGCCTCGGCGGATCGGTGGTCCGGCTCGCCACCGAGGTGCGCTACGACGGCCCGGGCGGCGACGCCGAGCTGACCGGCCTGTACTTCGCCGACGCGGGCCAGCACCTGGAGCACCGGCTGTTCGTCGACCACGACATGCCCAACTGCCGGAGCAGGGTCACCTACAAGGGCGCGCTGCAGGGCCAGGACGCGCACGCGGTCTGGATCGGCGACGTGCTGATCCGGCCCGAGGCCACCCGCACGGACACGTACGAGTACAACCGGAACCTGGTCCTGACCGACGGCACCCGGGTCGACTCGGTGCCGAACCTGGAGATCCTCACCGGCGAGATCGTCGGAGCCGGCCACGCCAGCGCCAGCGGTCGGCTGGAGGATCAGCACCTGTTCTATCTGATGGCCCGCGGCATCCCGTTCCACGAAGCCCGCAAGCTGGTCATTCGCGGGTTCTTCGGCCAGCTGATCGACACCATCGAGGTGCCGGAGCTGCGCGGCCGGATCGCCGAGGCTGTGGAGGCCGAACTGGAGAAGTCGCGATGACCGAGACCCCCGTGTACACCCGGGCCTGCGCGTTGTCCGACCTCCCCGTCGAGGGCGTGATCGGCGTCGAGGTGGCGGGCGAGCCAGTGGCGGTGGCCCGCACCGGCGGCGAGGTCTTCGCGCTGCGGGACGTGTGCTCGCACGCCGAGGTCCCCCTGTCAGAAGGCGAGATCTACGACCACACGGTCGAGTGCTGGCTGCACGGGTCCTGCTTCGACCTGCGCACCGGCCAGCCCACCGGGCTGCCGGCCACCGAGCCCGTTCCCGTTTACCCCGTCAAGATCGACGGCGACGAGGTCTACGTCGCCATAGCTAAGGAGTCATAGTGGCCACCCTCGAGATCCGCGACCTGCACGTCAGCGTGGAGGAGAGCCCAGGCGTGCACCGGGACATCCTGCGCGGCGTGGACCTGATCGTCGCCGAGGGGGAGACCCACGCCCTCATGGGCCCGAACGGCTCGGGCAAGTCGACCCTGGCCTACGCGATCGCCGGCCATCCGAAGTACCTGGTCACTAAGGGCAGCGTCACCTTGGACGGTGAGGACGTGCTGGCCATGACCGTGGACTCACGGGCCCGGGCGGGCCTGTTCCTGGCCATGCAGTACCCGGTCGAGGTCCCCGGCGTCACGGTGTCGAACTTCTTGCGCACGGCGGTCACCGCGGTCCGGGGCGAGGCGCCGAAGCTGCGTGACTTCGTCAAGGAACTGCGGGCCGCGATGTCCGCGCTGTCCATGGACCCGGCCTTCGCCGAGCGCAACCTGAATGAGGGCTTCTCGGGCGGGGAGAAGAAGCGGCACGAGATCCTCCAGCTCGAACTGCTCAACCCGAAGATCGCGGTGCTCGACGAGACCGACTCCGGCCTGGACATCGACGCGCTCAAGGTCGTGGCCGAAGGCATCAACCGGTTCCGCGGCCAGCCCGGCCACGCGGTCCTGCTGATCACCCACTACCCCCGGCTTCTGCGACTCGTGAAGCCCGACTTCGTGCACGTGTTCGTCGGCGGGCGGATCGTCGAGGAGGGCGGCCCCGAGCTGGCCGAACGCCTGGAGAACGAGGGCTACGAGAAGTTCCTCGGGATCCCCGCATGAGCGACTTTCCTGAGCACCTCGACGTCGAGGCGATCCGGGCCGACTTCCCGGCGCTGGCCAGGACGGTGCGCAACGGCAACCCGCTGATCTACCTGGACTCCGGCGCGACGTCGCAGAAGCCAGTGCAGGTGCTGGATGCCGAGCGGTCGTTCTACGAGCTGCACAACGGCGCCGCGCACCGCGGCACCCACCTGCTCGGCGAGGAAGCCACCGATGTCTACGAGGGCGCCCGGGCCAAGGTCGCCGCGTTCATCGGCGCCGAGGTCGGCGAGGTCGTGTTCACCAAGAACGCCACCGAGGCGATCAACCTGGTCGCCTACACGATGCAGGCGTCACCCGGCGACGAGATCCTCATCACCGAGATGGAGCATCACGCCAACCTCGTGCCGTGGCAGCAGCTGTGCCAGCGGACCGGCGCCACGCTGCGCTGGCTCAGCGTCACCCCCGACGGCCGGCTCGATCTGGATCACCTGGACCAGATGATCACCGCGCGCACGAAGCTCGTCGCGCTCACCCACCAGTCCAACGTGACCGGCACCATCCCGCCGGTGACCGAAATCGCCCGGGCGGCGCACGAGAAGGGCGCGCTGGTCCTGGCCGACGCCGCCCAGTCGGTGCCGCACCAGCCGGTTGACGTGGCCGCGCTCGGCGTGGACTTCCTGGCTTTCTCCGGGCACAAGATGCTAGGCCCGTACGGAATCGGCGTGCTGTTCGGCCGGGCCGAGCTGCTCGAGGCGATGCCGCCGTTCCTGACCGGCGGCTCGATGATCGAGGTGGTGCGGATGGAGGGCAGCACGTTCCTGCCGCCGCCGCAGCGGTTCGAGCCGGGCGTGCCCGCCGTGGCCGAGGCCGCGGGCCTGGCCGCCGCCGTGGACTACCTAAGCGGCCTGGGCATGAATAACGTGGCCGCGCACGAGGAATCGCTGACCGCCCACGCGCTCGACGCGCTGCGCGAGATCAACGGTGTGCGCATCCTCGGCCCGGACACCACCAAGGACCGGGGCGGCGCGGTGGCTTTCGAGGTGGAGGGCGTCCACCCGCACGACGTGGGCCAGGTGCTCGACGAACTGGGCGTCGCAGTGCGCACCGGCCATCACTGCGCCTGGCCGCTGCACCGGGCCCTGGGCGTGCAGGCCAGCACCCGGGCGACGTTCTACGTGTACAACAACCACGCCGAGGTGCAAGCCCTGGCCGACGGCATCCGCTACGCTCAGCGGTTCTTCGGCGCCCGGCAATAGGCCGCTCTCGTTCCGCGTTAGGAGGTGACGTGATGCAACTCGAGTCGATGTACCAGCAGATCATCCTGGATCACTACCGTAACCCTCATCACAAGGGGCTGCGGGAGCCGTTCGACGCCGAAGTGCATCACGTCAACCCGGTCTGCGGTGACGAGGTGACGCTGCGGGTCGCGCTCAAGGATGTCGACGGCGAGCCGGTGGTCGAGGACATCTCGTATGACGCGCTCGGCTGCTCGATCAGTCAGGCCAGCGCGTCGGTCATGAGCGACCTGGTCATCGGCAAGCCGGTGACCGAGGCCATGACGATCAGCCAGGCGTTCCTCGGGCTCATGCAGTCCAAGGGCGAGGGATCACCCGATGAGGGCCTGCTCGAGGACGCGGTGGCGTTCGCGGGCGTGTCCAAGTACCCAGCCAGGATCAAGTGCGCGCTGCTGGGCTGGATGGCGTGGAAGGACGCGACCGCCAAGGCCCTGGAGGAGGAACGATGACGGAGAACACGACAACCCAGGACACGGCGGCCCAGGACACTGGGCCGCAGGAGGCTGGAGAATTCACTGGCGAGCTCAACACGGAGCTCACGCCGGAGCAGGAGGACGTGCTCGAGGCCCTGCGTGACGTGGTGGACCCCGAGCTCGGCATCAACGTGGTGGACCTCGGCCTGGTCTACGGCGTCGACGTCGACGCCGAGCGGGTGGCGACCATCGACATGACCCTGACCAGCGCGGCGTGCCCGCTCACCGATGTGATCGAGGATCAGGCCCGGGAGGCGCTGGAGGGGATAGTGACCGACTTCCGCATCAACTGGGTGTGGATGCCGCCGTGGGGTCCGGAGAGCATCACCGAGGACGGGCGCGAGCAGCTCCGCGCCCTCGGCTTCAACATCTAGGGCACCGTCACGTTCTGATGTAGAACGGCTCCGCGTGCGCGGAGATCCACTCGTCGACCTGGTCCGGCTCGCCCTCGCCGGGGAACGTGACGTCGATCGGGAACCCCTGCTCGGGGACCGTGCCGACGGCCTGCTCGATCGCGGTGATGACCTGGCTGTGCGCGGCCTCCGAACCCGGGTCGTGCAGCGTGACCGAGATGACCAGGCCCTCGCCCCGACCGGGGACCGACAGCCAGGCCCGGGACGCCTGCTGGACATCGGGGATGGTGCCCAGCGCGGCCCGGATTTCGGTCAGCAGCGTGACCGGGTCGGCCGGCGGTCGGCCCACCCGCACGTGCGCGCCGTCCGCCAGGACCAGCGCGGCGGCCAGGTAACCGACGCCTTCGGGGTAGATGGGCACGCTGGCCCCGGCTCCGGGGTTGAGCGCGATGCCCATGCCGGCCGGCAGCAGCCGGGCCAGTTCGGCGGCCGGGACCACGATGTGCGGCATGGCCGCGAACGGGCCGTCTCCTCCCGAGGGCCGGCGCGCGGGGTCGTTCGGCAGCTGCTGGGCGGGCACGGACACCTGCCCGGCGGGCTTGCCCCGGCCGTGCCAGGCGGCGAGCTGCTGCGCGGACGTGAAGGCCGGGACGAACTCGGCGCCCAGGTAGGTGACGGTCGGCAGCAGCACGGCCGATCCGTCGGTGACCGGCCGCTCGTCTTCGGGCAGCGGGAGCCAGAGCCGGCCTCGGCTAAGCTCGTCGAGCAGATCGGTGACCCGGTCCGGGTCCTTGGCCGCGGCGGCCAGGGCATGCTCGGTCGCGGCTGGCGTGAGGTCCGGCTGGGGCGTCCCGGGCTGGCCCGGGTACCCCCAGGCGACGGCGCCAGGCCGCATGAAGGTGCCGCCCTGCAACATGGCAGAGCCCGGATTCGTCGAAGTCTTCGGGTTCATAGGCGTGTTCCTTCGTCAACTGCTAAGGCGAGTCAGGCAACCGATAGTACGGATAGTAAGCGACGTTAGGGCGGTGCGTGATGAAGAATCCCTCGGCTGGGGGCGGTCGCTGGGTGGATGTTCCGCCAGAGCGCCTCGTGTCCTGGATCGTCACGTTCACTCACCGTCACGGTGCCGGGCCCGTATCGGGCGATGCGGCGGGCGCGGCGGTCACGTTCACGGCTGCGGACGGGGCGGTGGCCGAGTGCCATCCGCCGTTCCCTCCGCTGCGGTGGGCCGGAATCGGGGACGAGGGCGATCCGGCCGCGGTCGCGGAAGCGATCGTGGCGCACGCGGTCGCTGACCGGACCGTCGGCGTCCTGCTGGTCCGGCTGGGCGGCTACGCGGTCGGCGTCTTCACCGGCTCGCCGCCACGCCTGGTGAGCTCGAAGACCGGCAGCCGGCCGGTGCACGGCCGGAGCGCGGCGGGCGGCTGGTCTCAGCACCGCTTCGCCCGG
>Ga0209648_10005182_pt1 | contig 11124 bp, 10 predicted proteins | sample GraSoi2013_115cm_FD_185830 | JGI IMG/M metagenome (GOLD analysis project Ga0209648, IMG submission 185830) | Grasslands soil microbial communities from the Angelo Coastal Reserve, California, USA - Sample 9_17_2013_115cm (SPAdes) (version 2) | ecosystem: Environmental > Terrestrial > Soil >...
CCCGCCGGCAGGTTAGCACCCCATCGATACGGTTCCGTAGGAGCTACCCGCAAAAGCGGGACCGCGTGGCGCGCCGTCCCCTCAGCTACGCTGCTCTCAATACCGCAGTCGTACGGCCGATACTCATGCAGCTCGTGGACCCCATCCGGATGGGAGGTAGTTATGGCGGCGGATTTCTTTATCGGCGAATCGCTCGTAGGCGACGGCAATGAGGTCGCCCACATCGACTTGATCATCGGGTCGAAGGCCGGGCATGCAGGGCAGGCGTTCGTGAATACCCTGTCGAACAACACCGACGGCTTCACCAAGCTGCTCGCCGTCATCACGCCCAACCTCGCGGCCAAGCCCGACACGCTGCTCTTCAACAAGGTCACGATCAAGAACGCCGCGCAGGCCGTCCAGATGTTCGGCCCGGCGCAGGCGGCGGTCGCCCGCGCGGTGGTGGACAGCGTGTCTTCGGGCGTGATCCCGCGCGATAAGGTGGACGACTACTGCATCCTCGTCGGTGTCTTCATTCACTGGCAGGCCAAAGACGCCAAGAAGATCTTCGACTTCAACTATCGCGCGGTGAAGGAATCGATCGAGCGCGCGCTGAAGGGCCAACCGCGCATTGACACCGTGATCTCCCAGGCGAAGACCGCGACCCATCCGTTCGCGGGCGGCGCCGACAAGGCCTGATCGCTCCGGCGATCGCCTGATCGCACGTCGAGGGGCGGGGCGCCGCCCCTCGACGGCTTTTGGAGACGGGTGTGCGAGGCGGCGCGGAGTGGGAACCCTGATGCGCAACCTACTGCTGCAGCTCGACAGCTCCCGGCTGGCGAGCGTGTTCGACCGGGTCGTGGCCTACGACGGCGGGGCGGACGCGGTGATGAGCTACGGCGGGATCGCCGCGGCGGACGTCCGCGATCTGGTGTACGGCTGCATGTTCACGCGCGGCCCCAAGGACCTCAAGCAGACGGCGGTCTTCATCGGTGGCGCCGATATGGCAGCCGGCGAGCAGCTCCTCAGCGCGGCGACGCAGACGATGTTCAAGCCGTTCACGGTGTCGGTGATGCTCGACTCGAACGGCTCCAATACCACCGCGGTTGCGGCGGTCGCCAAGCTGCTCGGGGCCGTGCCCGACCTGCGCGGTCAGCGGGTGGTAGTGGTGGCAGGGACGGGGCCGGTCGGCCAGCGGGCGGCCGGGCTGTTCGCCAAGGCGGGAGCGGACGTGGTGATCACCTCCCGCAAACAGGACATGGGTGACCGCGCTCGGGACCAGGTGCGGCAGCGCTTCGGCGGCCAGGTCCGCTGCGTCGGCATGCCGGGCCCGGCCGACGCGGCCCGCGCGCTCGAGGGCGCGGTGCTTGTCGTGAACGCCGGACCCGCGGGCGTCATGCTCGTGCCCCGGCAAGCCTGGGCTAACCGGCCGGGTTTGAAGGCGGTGGCGGACGTGAACGCCGTTCCGCCCCTCGGCATCGAGGGCGTGGACACCATGGACGACGGCGTCACCAAGGACGGCGTGGTGTGCTTCGGCGCGTTCGCGATCGGCAACCTCAAGATGAAAGTGCACAAGGCGTGCATCGCGCGCCTGTTCGAGCGCAACGACCTCGTGCTGGACGCCGAGACCATCGCCGACGTCGCGCGGGAGTTGATGGCGCAGAGGAAGTGAAACGATGCCGCGCGTCATCGGGATCGACCCCGGGACGGTGAGCATCGACCTCTGTGGCCTCGATGACGGCCGCGTGTTTCTCGACCGCTCCGTGCCCACGGCCGATGCCCTCGCCGACCCGGCAGGCTTCGTCGCGTTGCTCGAGCACGCCGGCCCGCTGGACTTGATCGCGGGACCGTCGGGCTACGGCCTGCCGCTCCGCCGCGCGGCGGAGGCGAGCGAGGAGGACCTGCGGCTCGCGTTTCTCGCCGCTCCGGGGGAACCGGGCGGGATCGGCGGGCTCCGCGCCCTGGTGCGCGCGCTCGCGCGCTCCGACCTGCCGGTCGTGCTCACCCCAGGAGTCGTGCATCTGCCGACCGTCCCGGCCCACCGCAAAGTGAACCGGGTCGACATGGGCACGGCCGACAAGGTGTGCGCGGTCGCGCTCGCGGTGGCGGACCAGGCGCGGCGCTTCGCCCGCCCGCTGGCGCAGGTGTCGCTCGTACTGCTCGAGCTGGGCGGCGCCTTCACGGCCGCGATTGCCGTGGCGCGGGGCCAGATCGTGGACGGGGTCGGGGGCTCCGCTGGACCGCTCGGGTTCCGGGCGCCGGGGGCGCTCGATGGCGAGGTCGCCTACCTCGCGGGCGAGGTGCCCAAGGCGCTGCTGTTTCGCGGCGGCGCCACGGCCGTCGCCGGCTGGGACACAGGGATCGCCCAGAGCGGCGAACGACAGGGGACAGGGACGGCGGAGCGGTTCGCGCACCCCACGACGCCCGCCGAGCGGATCGCGTGGGAAGCGCTGGTCGAGAGCACGGTCAAGACAGCCGTGGCGCTCGCGACCTCCGTGCCGGCGCCCGCCGAGTTCGTGCTGTCGGGTCGGCTCGCCCAGCTCGCGCCCCTGGCCCAGGCACTCGCCCAGCGGCTGGGCCCGTTCGGTCCGACCCGCCGGGTCGAGGCATTCGCGACGGTGGCGAAGGAGGGGGCTCAGGGGGCCGCCCTCCTCGCCGACGGGCTCGCCGGCGGTGCGAACCGCGAACTGGTCGAGCGGCTCGCGATCCGGGACGCGCGGGGCAGCGTGCTCGATCACCTGTACGTCATCGGGCGGGACCAGGCGCGGCGCCGGCTGGGGCTCGCGTGACCCGGGTGCTGATCGTGGGCGTCGCGACGCGCGGCTTCGCACAATCGGCGGTCCGCGCGGGATACGAGGTGATCGCGGTGGACGGGTTCGGGGATCTCGACCTGCGGGCCTGCGCGCGCGCCGTCGTCGTGGCACGGGCGGGAGACCGCTTCAGCGTGCGTGCCGCGCTCGCCGCCGCGCGCGATGTGCGGCGAGACGCGGTGTGTTACCTGGGAAGTTTCGAGAACTACCCCCACGCGGTCGCGGCCCTCGCCGCGCGCGGCCACTTGTGGGGGAACGCGCCGGCGGTACTGCGACGGGTCCGCGATCCGGTGCGGCTCGCCGCGGGGCTCGCCGGTCAGGGGCTCGCTGGGCCCGCCGTGCGCCGCCGAGCGCCTGGTGCCACGAATGGCCGCTGGCTCGTGAAGCCCCGAGCCTCCGGAGGGGGCAGCGGGGTCGCGCGCTGGCGCGGGGGCGGCGTCCCGCGGGGCAGCTACCTCCAAGCCCACCTGCCCGGCGTCCCGGGATCGATCGTGTTCGCCGCGGACGGCCGCCGCGCCGTCCCGCTCGGCGTGTCCCGCGCCCTTGCGGGAGACCGCCGCTTCGGCGCGGCGGGCTATCGCTACTGCCTCGTGCCAGCCGAGTCGCGCCAGCTGGCGCACGCCTCCCGGCTCGCCGCGGCCGTGACGGAGCTGTTCGGGCTCGTCGGCGTCAACGGACTCGATTTCATGACCGCCGACGGCACGCCCCAGGCGATCGAGGTCAACCCGCGCTACACCGCGTCGATGGAGCTGGTGGAGCGAGCCCACGGACTCTCGATCTTCGGCATCCACGCGCGCGCCTGCGCCGGCGAGCTGCCGGACTTCGACCTGGCGCGCGCACGCCTTCCCGATGTGCTCGGGAAGGCGGTCGTCTACGCCCGCCGCGAGGTGACGCCCGAAGACACGCACCACTGGCTCGCCGATCGGGATCTGGGCGACGTGCCGCCGTCCGGGGAACGAATCGCGCGGGGCCGTCCCATCTGCACCATCTTCGCGCGCGGCCGGACCGTCGCCCGCTGCGAGGCCGCCCTCGCTCGGCGGGCACAGGCCTTGTACCGTGCGCTGGAAGCCCGCCGTGTGAGGATCGCATGAGCCCCGCCACGCCCAACGTCGAGCACGTGACCTGCCTGGGCTGCGGGTGCGCCTGTGACGACATCGCCGTGGTCGTGCAGGGCGGCCGGATCGCGGAGGCGAAGAACGCCTGCGCCCTCGGCCTCGCGTGGTTTGCCGATGGCACGGTCCCCACGGCGACGCGGGTGAACGGTCGGCCGGGGACCCTGGACGAGGCGCTCGGCGCGGCAGCGACGCTGCTCGCCGGCGCGAAGCGGCCACTCGTCTATCTCGCGGGAGACATCTCCTGCGAAACCCAGCGGGATGGCGTCGCGATCGCCGACCGATTGCACGCGGCCGTGGACAGCTTGGCCGCCACCGGCGCGGCAAGCGTGCTCGCTGCCCAGCGGCGCGGGCGCGCCACGGCGACGCTGGGCGAGCTGCGGCAGCGGGCCGATCTGGTCGTGTTCTGGGGGGTCGATCCCGGACTCCGCTATCCCCGCTACGCATCCCGCTACGCGGTCAGCCCCAGCGGTCTTCAGGTTCCCGGCGGGCGCCAGAGCCGCCGCGTGATCGCCGTGGACATCGGGGCGAGCCGGGGGCCCGCCGACGCCGACGCCCGGGTGGCGATCGGAGCCGGCCAGGAGGTGGACGCGCTCGGCATCATGCGCGCGACCGTGGCGGGTCGTGCGCTCGGCGCGACGGCACCGCTCGACAGCGCGGCGGCGCTGGCCCGTGAGATGAGCGCGGCGCGCTACGTGGCGCTCGTGGCCGACGGAGAGCCCGGGCCGAGCGGCCCCGATGTCGACCGGGCGGAGTCGCTGATCGGGCTCGCGCTCGCGCTCAACGGCCCGACCCGCTGCGCGCTCTCGATCCTGCGCGGCGGCGGCAATCGCTCGGGGGCGGAGGCCGTGCTCACCTGGCAGACCGGGTTTCCCTTCGCCGTGGACTTCGCCCCCGGCTTCCCGACCTACCGCCCGCACGCCGGGGCGGCCGAGCTGCTCGCGACCGGTGCGGTCGACGGGGCGCTCGTCGTCGGTGCGCCCGACACCCTGCCCGAGCCCGTGACCCGCGGGCTCACGGGCCTCGCGAGCGTCGCGATCGGGCCGCGCGCGAGCGCCGCGGCCTTCACGCCCGTCGTGGCGGTCGATACGGGCGTGGCCGGCATCCACGAAGGCGGCACCGCGTTCCGGATGGACGACGTACCCCTGCCGCTCCGACCGGCTCTCACGGACACCAAGGTGCCGAGCGCAGCCGCCACGCTGCACCGCCTGCGCGAGCGGTTGGGGGCATGACCGCGCCCTCCCGCCTCCGGATCGCCGGGGGCACGGTATACGACCCCGCGAACCGGGTGGACGGCGTGGTGCGGGACGTGTGCATCGAGGGCGACCACATCGTGGCCGACCTGCCGGCCGACGCGCCCCGGCTCGACGCTCGCAGCATGGTCGTCATGCCGGGAGGCGTGGACATCCACGCCCATCTGGCCGGGGGGAGCGTCAATCATGCGCGCCGCCTCCTGCCCGAGGAACACGCCGCCGCTCCGGCGCCCGCCCCGCGGCTCGCCGACGGCGCGCCCGCCCGCTCGGGCACCGAGGGCACGGTGCCGAGCACGTTCGCCACGGGGTACCGCTACGCCGGGCTCGGGTACACGACCGTGATGGAGGCGGCGGTCGCGCCGCTCATGGCCCGGCACGCGCACACCGAGCTCGATGACACGCCGATCGTCGACGCGGGCTGCTTCATCCTGCTCGGCAACGACGATTACCTGTTCCGCCAGATTGCGGCGGGCGAGACCGCGCGGGCCCAGGACTACGCCGCGTGGCTGCTCGGCGCGACGCGCGGCTACGCGATCAAGATCGTCAACCCCGGCGGCGTGGCGGTCTGGAAGGGCGGTGGCCCGCAGCGCAACGTGAACGCGCTCGACGACGCCGTCGGATCGAGTCGCGTCACGCCGCGGAAGATCTTGGAGACGCTCGCCCGAGCGGCGAACGCGCTGGCGCTCCCGCACTCCGTGCACGTGCACTGCAACAACCTGGGGCAGGCGGGCAACGCCGCGACCACGCTCGCGAGCATGCGGGCGCTCGCGGGGCAGCGCGCGCATTTCACCCATCTGCAGTTCCACAGCTACGGCGGCGCGCCGGGCCAACCGTGGACCTCGGCCGCGCGGGACGTGATCGCCTACGTGAATGCCCACCCCGAGGTGAGCGTCGACGTCGGTCAGGTGATGTTCGGACCGGCAACGACCGTCACGGCCGACAGTCCGGTCGAGCATCTGCTCCACACGAGCAGCGGCCGCAAATGGGTGAACGTGGACATCGAGCTCGAGACCGGGTGCGGGATCGTCCCCTACACCTACAAGGAGAAGGCCGCGATCGCCGCGTTGCAGTGGACCGTTGGGCTCGAACTGTTCCTCTTGGCCCAGGATCCGTGGCGCGTCGTGCTGTCGACCGACCATCCGAACGGCGGCACGTTTCGCTCCTACCCCGAGCTGATCCGGCTGTTGATGGACCGGACCTACCGGGACGAGCGGCTCAAGCAGGTGAACCAGAAGTTGCTCGCCGGCAGCGCCCTGCTCGACGGGCTCAAGCGGGAGTACACGCTGAGCGAGATCGCGACTATCACCCGCGCCGCTCCCGCCCGGCTGCTCGGCTTGGAGCGTAAGGGACACTTGGGCCCGGGCGCCGACGCGGACGTCACCGTCTACGCGACCGACGCCGACCGGGCCAAGATGTTCGCCACGCCCCGCTACGTGCTCAAAGCCGGCGTGCTCGTGGTCGAGGAGGGACAGCTGCGCCGCGCCCCCACGGGCCAGCGGCTCGTGGTGCGGCCGCCCTACGACGCCGCGGTGACCAAGGACCTGAAGCGGTTCTTCGACGACTACGCCACGGTGGCGTTCGAGAATTACGGCGTGGAGCAACCCGCGTGAAGATCAACGGCGTGACGATCGGATCGTGATCACGGCCAGGACGCCCGCGTGGGCCCGCGCCGCGGCGCTCAAGCTCACGGGGTTCGCGACGTCGGTGATCGGTTGCAAGTGTGAGGCCGGGATCGAGTGCGAGCTCGCCGCGCGCGACACGCCCGATGGGCGTCCCGGGTTGAGCGTCTTGTTCCTCACCATGGACAAGGCGAGCCTGCCCGAGCAGCTCATCGTCCGACTCGGCCAGACGGTGCTCACCTGCCCCACCACCGCCTGCTTCGATGGCCTCCCCGAAGTGCCCGACCGCCTCGCGGTGGGAAAGGCGCTGCGGGTGTTCGGCGACGGGTTCCAGGCGAGCAAGCTGATCGGCGGGACGCGCTACTGGCGCATCCCGGTGATGGAAGGAGAGTTCCTGATCGGCGAGACGTTCGGGATGCAGAAAGGCGTGGGGGGCGGCAACTTCCTGATCCTCGCCGCGGATGCCGATGCCGCGCTCGCGGCGGCGGAGGCGGCGGTCGCCGCTATGACCAATCGGCCCGGCGTCATCTTGCCGTTTCCGGGCGGCGTGGTGCGCAGCGGGAGCAAGGTCGGCTCCCGGCGCTATAAGAGTCTGGTCGCCACGACGAACGACGCGTTCGCCCCGACGCTGCGCGCCGTCACGACGTCGGAGCTCCCCGACGGCGTGAACAGCGTCCTCGAGATCGTGCTCGACGGGACCGACGCCCCATCCATCGAAGCCGCGATGCGGGCCGGCATCCGCGCGGCGTGCCTACCCGGCGTCCAAGCGATCACGGCTGGGAATTACGGCGGCAAGCTCGGCCCGCATCACTTCCACCTGCACAAGATCCTGGCATGAGCGCCACGATCACCCTGTCGCTTGCCACGCGCCCCGAGCACAGTCTCGTCGCCGACTGCATCGCCCCGGACCGGCTCGCGGGACTCACGGGCGAGGAGATCGCCGCGTTACCCGTCCTGCACGGCGGTCGCGTCGCCACGCTCGGCGACTTTTTCCAAGTCCGAGGCGAGCGGGCGAGCGACGTACGGATCGAGGGGGATCTCACGCAGGTCGAAGCACTGGGCGCCCGCATGGCGGGTGGCGCGCTCACGATCGAGGGCAGCGTCGGGCGCGACCTCGGGCTCGGGCTCGCTGGAGGCCGGATCGACGTGCGCGGCGCAGCGGGCGACAACGCCGGCGGCGCCGGCCCTGGCGCCGCGCGTGGCATGACGGGAGGCGAGATCGTGATCCGGGGGAACGCCGGTGCGGAGACGGGCACGCGGATGCGACGCGGCCTCGTGGTGGTGACGGGCGTGGCCGGCGAGGGGACGGGGAAGGGGATGATCGCGGGGACGCTCGTCCTCTGCGGGGGCGCAGGGCCGGGCACCGGGCGGTTCCTGAAACGCGGCTCGATCGTCGCGTTCGGGGACATCGAGCGCCCGGCGACGTTCCGCTACGCCTGCACCTATCGTCCCCCGCACGTGGCGCTCCTGCTCCGCTACCTGCGGACGCGCTACGGCCTCGACGTACCGGAGCGGCACGTCACCGGCCGCTACGAGCGCTATTCGGGTGACCTGGCCGAACTCGGCAAAGGAGAGATCCTGCGATGGGTGGGGCAGTGACGGGCGACCTCGGCCTGAACGAACGCGCCTGGCAGATCGCCGATCGCATGGCCGCCGACGCTCCCGCGTTGCGGGTGAGCGTGGCCACCTTGGCTGGCGGGGCGCGGGTCCTGGACGCCGGGATCGAGACGCCCGGCGGTTACGGGGCGGGGCTCGCGGTTGCCGAGCTCTGCATGGGTGGCCTCGGACACGTCGATTACGTGCCCGTCGTGGTCGGCCCCGACACCTGGCCTGGCGTGCGGGTGTGGACCGACCACCCAGCCGTGAGCTGCATGGCCTCGCAGTACGCGGGGTGGGCGATCCAGGTGGGGCAGTACTTCGCGATGGGCTCGGGGCCGCTGCGCTCCCACGCTCGAGTCGAACAAGAACTGTTCGGCAAGCTCCGCTACGCGGAAACCGCGCGGCGCGGCGTGCTCGTGCTCGAGACGCGGGCCGCCCCCACGGCGGAGGTCGCCGCCTGGGTGGGAGAGAAGGCGGGGCTCGCGCCCGCCGCCCTCACGTTCGCCGTCGCACCCACCGCCAGCGTCGCGGGCGGCGTGCAAATCGCCGCCCGCATCCTCGAGACGGGCCTGCACAAGATGGACGCGCTCGGCTTCGACGTGAAGCGGATCGTGAGCGGCATCGGGTCGGCGCCGCTGCCGCCCGTGGCGAAGAATGACCTGCGGGCGATCGGCCGCACCAACGACTGCATCCTGTACGGCGGCCGGGCGCGCTACACGGTGCAGGCCGACGACGCCGAGCTCGCCGCACTCGTACCGAAGATCCCGGCTGCGGCCTCCAAGGACTACGGCACGCCGTTCTACGACATCTTCAAACGCTACGACGGCGACTTCTACAAGATTGACCCGCTGCTCTTCAGCCCGGCCGAGGTGTGGCTGACGAGCGTCGTGAGCGGCAAGACGTATCACGCGGGGCGTCTGAACCCCGACGTGCTGCGCGCCTCGCTCGAGGACGGTTGAGGCCAAACCATCCCATCTGCCACCTCCAAGGAGCGATCCATGCCGCGTCCGCTGCCAACCCTCGTTCTCCGGTGCGCCCTCCTCGCTCTGGCCGCGTGCTCGGCGCCGATGGCAAACCGGCGCCGGTCTACCGCGAGGCCGATGTGCGCTGGGACTCGAAGGACGCGATGGACAAGGGCCTCGCCACCGCTGGCTTCAAGACCTCTGCGGCGGACCTCCCGAAATTCGCGACGGGTGGGTTCACGGTCCTCATCGGGCGGAAGACCAACTAGCGGGCCGTGAAGGTCGCGATCCTCGCCGCGCGGCAAGGCTGGCACACCGAGGAGCTGTGCCGCGCGCTCGCCGAGCGGGGGCACGCTGGGCAGGTGCTCCCCTACGACGCGCTGGTGACACACCTCGGCGCGACGGGGCCCGTCGTGACCGCGGCCGGCGAGGATCTCACCAGCTGCGCCGCGGTCTTGGCGCGCATCATCCCGGCCGGCTCGCTCGAGCAGATCATCGTCCGCCTGGACACGCTGCACGCGCTCGAGGAGCGCGGCGTCCCGGTGCTCAACCCGCCACGCGCGATCGAGCGGACGGTCGACAAGCTCTGGACATCGGCGCTGCTCGAGCGGGCCGGCCTGCGCGTGCCCGAGACGGTGGTGTGCGAGAGCTTCGGCGCGGCAGTGACGGCATTTCAAGCGCTCGGCGACGTGATCGTGAAGCCGGTGTTCGGCTCGATGGGCCTCGGCATGGTGCGGGTGAATGATGAGGCGATGGCGTTCCGCGTGTTTCGCACGCTGGAGACGCTGCGGGGCGTGTATTACCTTCAGCGGACGATCGACCATGAGGGCTGCGATCTGCGAGTCTTCGTGGTGGGCGGGCGCGTGATCGGCGCGATCGAGCGCCGCGCGCCCGGGTGGAAGACCAACCTCGCGCGGGGCGGGCAGGCACGTGCGGTGACGCTTGCTCCGGAAGCGACGCAGTTGGCCCTCGCCGCCGCCCACGCGGTCGGCGCCGAGTACGCCGGCGTCGACCTCCTCCCGGCCCGCGACGGCACGACCTACGTAGTCGAGGTGAATGGGATCCCGGGATGGCGCGGCCTGCAGGAAGCGACCTCCGTCGACGTCGCCGGAGCGATCGTCGAGCATCTCGTCGGGCGCGTGGCGCGGCGGTGAGCGGCGCGCCGCGGGCGGCCGATGTGGCCGCCGCCGCCCAGCTCGCGTGCCTGCTCGAGGTGAGCGCCCCGAAGCCCGGCAACGTCTCACCTCACGCCTGGTTCCGCGACGTGACCTACGAGGACTTCCTCGCGAGCGCCGCGGCGATCGGGCCGGCCTTCCTCGTGGCCGGGGAGCGCCCGCTCGGCGCCACGATCCGCGCGGCCGTGGAGGCGACGGCCGGCTGGGCGCCGTCCAATACCAATCTCGGCCTGGTGTTGCTGTTCGCCCCCCTGGCGCGCGCGGCGCTGCGCCCGGGCCAGGCCCTGCGGTCGCGCGTCGCCGCCACGCTCGCTGAGACGACGGTAGCGGATGCCCAGGATGCCTACGTCGCCCTGCGCCTCGCCGCTCCGGGCGGCCTCGGCCGGGTAGGCGACCAGGATGTGGCGGGCGCGCCCACGCAGACGCTGCGCGACGTCATGGTGCTCGCCGTCGGGCGGGACGCCATCGCGCGCGAGTACGCGACGGACTTCCGGACCACGTTTGAGATCGGTGCGCCGGCGCTGCGGCGCGCCCGCGGCGACGCCCTCCCGTGGCGGGACGCGGTGGTCGAGACCTACCTCACGCTCCTCGCGAGCGCCGCGGACACGCACATCG
>Ga0209648_10005183_pt1 | contig 11124 bp, 12 predicted proteins | sample GraSoi2013_115cm_FD_185830 | JGI IMG/M metagenome (GOLD analysis project Ga0209648, IMG submission 185830) | Grasslands soil microbial communities from the Angelo Coastal Reserve, California, USA - Sample 9_17_2013_115cm (SPAdes) (version 2) | ecosystem: Environmental > Terrestrial > Soil >...
CGCAATCTCGGCAATACCGTCCTCGTCGTCGAGCACGACGAAGACACCATCCGCCGCGCCGATTTCGTCGTCGACCTCGGCCCCGGCGCAGGCAATGCTGGCGGCTATCTCGTCGCTCAGGGCAAGCCAGAACAAATCGAAGCCACCGCGGAGTCGCTCACCGGACAATATCTGAGCGGCGTCGCGAAGATTGCCGTCCCCGAAAAGCGCCGCAGCCCCAACGGCAAAGTCATTCAGATTCTTGGCGCGGCGGCCAACAATCTCAAAGAAGTCGATGTCACGCTTCCACTCGGGCTGCTCACCGTCGTCACCGGCGTTTCCGGCTCTGGCAAGTCCACGCTCGTCAACGACATTCTCTATCGCGCCCTCGCGCAGAAACTCTATCGCTCCTCCGAAGCACCCGCTGCACACCGCGAAATTATCGGTGCCGATCAAATCGACAAGGTCATCGAAATCGATCAAGCCCCCATCGGCCGCACCCCACGCTCGAATCCTGCCACCTACACCGGTGTTTTCGCGCCCATACGCGATCTCTTCGCCATGCTTCCTGAATCGCGCGAGCGCGGCTACCGCCCCGGGCGCTTCAGCTTCAACGTAAAAGGCGGCCGCTGCGAAGCCTGCCAGGGGGACGGCCTCCGCCGCATCGAAATGAATTTTCTTCCCGACGTTTACGTGATGTGCGAAGTTTGCCGCGGCCGCCGCTACAATTCGGAAACGCTCGCCGTGCGCTACAAGAATCATTCGATCAGCGACGTTTTGAATTTGCCTTCCTCCGACGCGCTGAAACTTCTCGAAAATATTCCGCAGATTCAGCAAAAACTTTCGACACTCGTCGAAGTGGGCCTTGGCTACGTCACGCTCGGTCAGTCCGCTACCACGCTCTCCGGCGGCGAAGCCCAGCGCATCAAACTTGCGCGCGAGCTTTCCAAGCGCCAGACCGGCCGCACGCTTTACATCCTCGATGAGCCCACCACCGGCTTGCACTTCGACGACGTGCGAAAACTTCTCGATGTTCTCCAGCGCCTCGTCGATCTCGGCAACACCGTGCTCATCATCGAGCACCACCTCGACGTCATCAAGCAGGCCGATTGGATTATCGACCTCGGCCCCGAAGGCGGTGAAGGCGGCGGCCGCATCGTCGCGCAAGGTACGCCCGAACTCGTCGCCCGTACCAAAAAGTCTTACACCGGTTTAGCCCTCGCCCGTGTACTCTCTGTCCAAACCTCTGGGACAAATGGCAAGGGGAAATAGGAGCATTTCTTTCGCGGGAGCGTGGAAACGATGGGAGCTCTTCTCTATTTTGGCGGCAAATTCCTCGCTTACTCCGCTTGGTGCTATTTTGGCTTGCGTGTTTTCCGGCCTCAGAATTCCCGCACACTTGGCCGCGCCATCATCTACGGTGTTATTCGCCTCTCGCTCGGATTTTTCTTCGGCATTCTGATCTACTTGCTCAGCAGCGCCCTGGTCACATCCCTCGCGCCCGGTCTTCCAGAAAACGTCATTGCCTATCTGTCCGTCTACGTTCCCGTGCGGTGGATCGAGTGGACCATCATGGCCATTCTGATTCTGCCTGGTCCCATCTCCCCTTCACATTGGATTGCAGGGAACGGGCGGACCGATCGTCTGTGGCGATTGGGCGGAATCGCTATCTCCTGTCTGGCTGACATTCCTCTGATCGTTTCCCTGGGCGGCGTCATTCCCGTCGGCCGGTTCCTTTGCTGAGACAATCCCCGCTTTCCTTGCGCCTATTCGCTCTTTGCCGTTAAAGTGTTGCCTTCTGCCATGACCGCTTACGACATCCACCCGCTCACGCTCGGCGCCGTCCACACCTATCCGCTTGCTTCGCGCAAGAGCAAAGTGAGCCTTCGCGAATTCGCAAAGCCTCCGGCCACAAATTCATCGCTCACAAAATTTCTCGATTCGCTTCCAAACATTCTCGCCGCCGAAGATCTCCGCCAACTTCTGAGCGCGATGCACACTGCGCGAAAACAACGAAAAGCAATCCTCTGGGGTATCGGTGGCCACGTCATCAAAGTCGGCCTCGGCCCCATCCTGATCGATCTGATGAAACGCGGCTTCGTCTCCGGGATCGCCATGAACGGAGCTGCGCTCATTCACGATTTCGAAATCGCCCTCGCCGGCAACACGTCCGAAGACGTCGAAGCCGGCCTCAGCAAAGGCCAATTCGGCATGGCCGAAGAAACGGGAAAGTACCTAAACGAAATTGCCAAACTTTCCCACCGCATCCGTATCGGCTTTGGAGAAGCCGCGGGGCAATTTCTCTCCAGCTGCATCATCGAAGTCAAGCATGCGGATTCCAGCGTCCTCGTTGCAGCATACAAACACCGCATCCCCGTGACAATTCATCTCGCCATCGGCACGGACATTCCGCACATGCATCCCGCGGCTAGCGGCGCTGCGCTTGGCGATGCCACGCATCACGATTTCCGCCTTTTCTGCGCTCTCGTTGAACAAATGCATCCCGGCGGCGTGTATCTCAATTGGGGCTCCGCCGTCCTGCTGCCGGAAATTTTTCTCAAAGCCGTTTCCGTCGTTCGCAACCTCGGCGTCCCGCTGCGCCCCATTACTACTGCGAACTTCGACTTTATACAGCACTACCGTCCGTTGCAGAATGTAGTGAAGCGCCCCACCGCTTCCGCCCATGGCCGCGGCGGACCTGAATCGCGCGGGTACGCCATCACCGGGCACCACGAGCTGCTTTTGCCGCTCGTCGCTGCCGCGCTGGCCGCGGGCTGGCCCAAGAAACGCCGCACTGGAAAACGATGAGCCTCTTTGACGACAATCCGCTGAAGCCTCCGGAAGAAAATTTCCCGGCACATTCTTCGTTTGACCAGCCGGAGGAATCGGCGCCTGCGGAACCAATCTCTCCGCTACTCGGGGGTGACCCCCTTTCCTACATGGCCGTTGCTCCCCCGGCCTTTGCCCCAACGCCCAATTTGCCGGAAGATTTGCGCATTTCCTGGTCCTGGCCGCATCTTTTGGTCTTTGTCGTCTTCGTCGTCGCCAGTCAATTCACGGTCGCCATCGTTGTCCTGGCTTATTTTTCGGCGGACCGGCACCTCTCTCAAAAGCAGCTCAAGCGTTTGCTGGAGTCGGATCCGAGGCTCATCATCGGCACCAACGTTCTCTGGTTCGCGTTGATCATTTTATTTTTGTACGTCACGCTTGCCGTCCTGCGCGACTCGCCTTTCTGGCATTCTCTTGGCTGGAAGAAACTCCGTTCCGATCCCGCTGGAGGCAAAGGCCGTCCGTGGATGTATTTCCTTTCCGGCTGCGGTTTGTCCATCTTCGTTGTCGTTGCCAGCTCGCAGGTGAAGGATGCGGAACACGCGCCTATCCAGGAGCTTTTCAAGAATCGCACAGGTGCCATGGCGCTCATGGCCATGGCCGTACTTGTCGCGCCTCTCGTGGAAGAAACCGTCTTTCGAGGCTACCTGTATCCGGTCTTGGCGCGTATTACTTCTGCCGTTCTCCAGTTTTTCGGCATGGAATTCTCCAGCGCCATGCGCACGGGCGTGGTCACCAGCATCTTGATGACCGGCACGCTCTTTGGACTCATGCACGCACCCCAGCTCGGTTATACCTGGGGACTGGTCAGCCTGCTCACTCTCGTTGGCGTCATCTTCACCTTTGCGCGCGCCTGGACCGGCACCGTTCTCGCGAGTTTCCTTCTTCACCTCGGCTACAATTCTATGATCGCACTCACTTCCATCATCGCCACCAGGGGCTTCACCCACATGCCTACCGGCCACTGAACCGCGCCATGGCGCGATTCGTTTTCCTCCTCCGCCTTCGTTACAATTGAGTTTGGTGAGGACATCGAACGCATGTATGTAGCTCAACCCATCGAATGGACCGATCGTGGCGTGGTCATGCTCGACCAGCGCCGCCTTCCCAGCGAAGAAATTTCCTACACCTACACCGATTATCGTGAGGTCGCGAAGGCCATCCGCGAAATGGTCATCCGCGGCGCTCCGGCGATCGGCGTCGCGGCGGCGATGGGCGCAGCCCTTGGAGTACTACATTCTCGTGCGAAATCCGTCGAAGCTCTCCAGGCCGAGCTCACGGAAATCTGCGACACCCTTTCAAAAACGCGCCCGACCGCCGTGGATCTTTTCTGGGCGCTTGAGCGCATGCAGAGGCGCTTCGCTGAATTGACGTCGCAGAGTTTGGAGATTGGCAAAATCAAGGAAGGGATGGTCGAAGAAGCGCAGCGGATTCATCTCGAAAAACGCGCCACCGACGAGGCCATCGGGCGCTTCGGCGCGGAATTCATGCCGCGCGAAGGCCAGGTCATGACGCAATGCAACGCTGGCGCGCTGGCCACGGGCGGCATCGGGACTGCGCTTGGCGTGATTCGCGTCGCGTTCGAACAGGGACGAAAGCTGCACGTTCTCGTCCCCGAGACGCGCCCGTATCTGCAAGGCGCGCGTCTCACAGCATGGGAACTCCACAAAGGCGGCATTCCTCTAACGCTCATCACCGACAATATGGTCGGCCACTTTTTGAAATCGGGAAAAGTTGCCGCAATCGTCACCGGCGCTGACCGTATCGCCGCCAACGGCGACACCGCCAACAAAATCGGCACCTACCAAATCGCTGTTCTCGCAAAAGAGAACAACGTGCCGTTCTACGTCGCCGCGCCCGTCTCCACTTTCGATCTTTCCATCCCCGACGGCGAACACATCCCTATCGAAGAGCGCTCCGCCGCCGAGGTCACGCATCTCCAGGGCGTTCGAATCGCTCCGGACGTTGACGCGGCGCATCCCGCTTTCGATGTGACTCCGGCGCGCTACATCACAGCCATGTTCACCGAACGCGGCGTCGCCCGCGCTCCTTACACGGAATCGCTGCGCGCTCTCGCCTCCTCGGTTCAGTCCTTCGCTGCCCCCTCCGTCAAGTAGCCAAGCGAGAGCGTTCACTTGTCCGCGGGTCGCCAACTGGTTATACTCAGGGTATGAAAACAGCGGTATCGATCCCCGACGATGTCTTTGCGGGAGCCGAGCGCCTGGCGCGGCGGACCAAGAGGTCACGCAGCCGGCTCTTCAGCGACGCACTGAAGGAATACTTGGCGCGACATTCACCGGACAAGGTAACCGAGGCCATGAACAAGGCCTGTTCCCAGATCGGCGCTAGGCAAGACCCTTTCGTATCGTCCGCAGCCCGTCGTGTCTTGGAGCGAAGTGAGTGGTAATCTCGCAGGGCGAGATCTGGTGGGCGGATTTGCCCGCACCAGCGGGCTCCGGACCCGGCTTCCGAAGACCCGTAGTTGTTGTGCAGTGTGACGCATTAAACCGCAGCCGCATAGCCACCGTCGTTTGCGTTCCCTTGACCAGCAATCTAAAGTGGGGTTTGGCCCCGGGAAATGTCCGCCTCTCGGCGCGCCTCACCGGCCTGCCAAAAGATTCCGTTGCAAATGTCTCCCAGATCGTGAGCGTGGATAAAGATTTTCTTATCGAGCGCGTGGGGAAGCTGCCGCCCTTGAAGCTGGACTTGTTGCTCTCCGGGATCGGCGTTGTCCTCGGCAGCTAGTCCCGTGCCCTGTTCGAGTGGATCAAGGCCCTTGACCGCAGCCCGTTTTCCGGATAGCTTCACGTAAATTCCCGCATTCGTCTTTGCTTACAAGGAGGCTGCGCATGGTTTCTCTCACCGCTCTTTGGCTCCCCATCCTGCTCTCGGCTGTCATCGTGTTTGTGGCCAGCTCTGTCATCCACATGGTGCTGAAGTATCACCAAAGCGACTACCGCCAGCTCCCCGAGGAGGACAAGCTTCTTGGCGCCTTGCGCCCGGCTGGCCTGACTCCCGGTCTCTATCATTTCCCTCATTGCTCCCACAAGGAGATGAATTCGCCCGCCATGCAGGAAAAATTCAAGCAGGGACCTGTTGGGATGCTAACCGTGTTTCCCAGCGGCCCAATCGCCATGCCAAAGTTCCTCGGCATGTGGTTCGCCTATTGCCTGCTTATCGGCTTCTTCGTGGCCTATCTCACGGGACGCACGGTTGCGCCCGGCGCGCACTATCTGGCCGTGTTTCGCGTCGCTGGCACCGCCGCGTTCCTTGCATACGCCCTGGGACCCTTGGTCAATGGCATCTGGAAGGGCCAGCCCTGGAGTATGGTCCTCAAGGAATCCTTCGACGGACTCATCTACAGCTTGCTGGCCGCCGGCACCTTTGGCTGGCTGTGGCCTGGGTAAAATTGTTCAGGTTATTGGTTTATCCCGCCATCGTCTGCCTCTGGCTCACGCGGGACGGAGCACGAATACCGTGCGCTCGCGCCGGCTGAAGGAGGCGAAAAAACCAAGCAACTGCTTCCAAGGGAAATATTTTTTGTTGAGCAATCGCATTCCGTGCGCAGCCTCTTCGCCTGTTACGATTTGCGCCCGCGCATCCATCCACTCGCCGAGCACGTTGCCGCGCATGTCGCACGGCGCGATCTTCACCCTCGGGTTATTTCGCACGCGTTTCACTTTTCCCGAAACGCCGATCGTGTAAACATAGAGTTTCGCATCGTTCGAATCGAGACTCGCCGAAGGATCCGCAGCAAACCACACCGGAGTTTTCACGCCATCACCACTCTTCTTGAATGTCTCGAGACTCAAGTACTTGTGCCCGGCAAACGCCGCAAAGCCCATCGCATCGCTCCTGCCATCACGCTGTTTCGCAACAGCCATTCGATGCGCGCTATTTACACGCGTCACAAACACAAAGGGCGCCCGGACAAGGCCGAGCGCCGTTTGCACCCGGTTGCTTAGACCTCATTTGGGATTCTTGTCCGCTTGCATTACGCCGAACAGATTTCCTTCCGTGTCTTGGCAATATGCAAAATAGCCGACGCCGGGAATCGGTGTTTTCGGCATGATTAACTTTCCGCCGGCGTTCTGCACCGTTTTCACGGCGGCGTCGACAGAGTCCACACCGATGGTGTTGGTCGTTGTCTTTACGTCCGTATTTTTCATGAGGCCGCCGTTGATCCCCGGAGTTCCCTCCGCGCCGGTGTTTACAAGCCAGTAGTCCGTGGGACCGGGCCATTTTTCAATCTTCCAGCCAAACACTTTTTTGTAGAAGGCCGACGCGCGCTCAGGATCACTCGCCGGGATTTCAAAATGGATGACTCGGGACATAGTTCTCCTCCTAATTGTCGTCGAACGAAGTTCTCATCTTCCTTTTCGGCCTGGTCTAGCGTGTTGCCGCCGGCGCCGGCCTCGCACCATAGCGCTGCGTGGCGTAACCCGCAATCATCCCTACAATGCTGCCGGGTAAAATGATCTCGAAGTAGTAGCCGTGCTGCATATAGGCGACGAGATACGCGAGCACGAATCCCACGGCCAGGCCGAACAGAATGCCGAGCGGCACAGAATTTACCTTGCGCGCAAAAATGCCCGCCGCCACTCCGGCGATCAACCCCTTGATCGTCGAACCAAAGATGATAGCCGCCAACTGCGCTCGCACGGCGGGCGTGAACCATGCCGACCCGCCATCGATCGCGCCCAGCACGGCCCCGACCAGAAGTCCCAGCAGCACCTTGTTCATCCTGTTCCTCCGTTGCGATCTGTCTCTCTAGTGTTTCTTACAACGAATCCTCAAATTCCTTTAGGCCTATCGATGCAAGAAAAGCAAAATCAGGACCCGCATTGCCAAGTACGCCGCAATCAACAAGATAAAGAAACGGTAGCGGCGGTAAAATCGCCCGACCTTCTCAAAAACAGTCTCCTGATGGGCACCGACGGCGAGCCCGTCCAGGTATCTCGAAACGTCCAGCGCCAGCTCCTGAACGTGGGGATAGCGGTCTGCCGGAGAGGCCGCCGTTGACTTCGCGCAAATGGCCGCGAGCGATTTATCGAGGCGGCGTCCATTCGCAATGGAAGTTACTTCCGGGTGGCCGGTGAGCAAGAACCGCAACAGGGCACCGAGGGAGTAAGTGTCACTACGAGCGTCCAGAAGTTCCACGTCGCCGCGAGCTTGTTCCGGGGACATGTAGCCCGGCGTGCCCATCACCGTGCCGTGCCCGGTCACGACAGAAATGTCCGTGGCATCGCTCGCAATGGCGGGCGGTTTTGGTTTCTCGAAAACCGTCGCGTCCGGATCGGCCTCGCACTCAACGTTTGAAACTTCTCCACGCAGAAGTTTCGCCAGGCCCCAGTCCATTACCAGCACTTCGCCGAATGGGCCGACCATGATATTGGCGGGTTTCAAGTCGCGGTGAAGAACGCCGCGTGCGTGTGCGAATGCAACGGCGTCACAGATGCGAAGAAAAATTCGCAAGCGATCCGGGATCGAAGCCACTGACTCGATGTACTTGTCAAGGCGCTGGCCTTCGACGAATTTCATGGTATAGAAAACGCGGCCATCGGCGAGTGTTCCGACGTCGTGAACGGGCACGATGCCGGGATGCTCGAGAGCCGCCAGCACACGCGCTTCGCGGATAAGACGGCTGGCGAGATCGCCGTCAGTTCCCGGAACATCGAGAACTTTCAGCGCGACGCGCCGCTGGAGTTTTTCGTCTTCGGCGGCGTACACAACGCCCATGCCGCCGCGCGCGATGCGATCCAGCAATCGATAGCGCGTGCCTGCGAGATCGGGGGCCTCCGCGCCGTCGCGCAATCTTTCGAGGGCGCTGTTCGAAAGGAATCTCATTTCGCATCCCAGCCGAAGGCGGCGCGGGCTTCGCGTTGAAATTCTTCTTCGCTGCCGCAGAGCTCGCGGAGACGGTCGAGAGCGATACGGCGGAATTCGCGGCGGGCCCAGGCAAGCGCGTTGGTCACGTCGGTCACGGAGATTCCGTAGTCGCGAGCAAGCTGCTCGTAAGAGCCTTTCTCGTTGCCTTCGAGGTCGTACGCTTCGAAAAGATGAAATGTGCGCTCGCGCTCACGTGCCAGGCACAATTCGCGCAAGTCCTCGACGGCTAGAGCAAAGAGGCTGCGCACCCACTCTTTTTCGAAGAATTGCTCGAGCGATTCGGGCGACGGAATCAGAGCGGGATCCATCGTCGTTGCGCCGAATTCCTCTTCAGCGCCCGCGAAATCCAGCGCCACGTGGAGCACATTTCCGCCGCGCTTCTGCCGCCGGCCGGCCTTGTCTTCGTTCATGACAAAGCTGTCGACACAAACGCGAAGGTAAGTTCGCAGCCGGCTCTTGCTCGAATCAAATTTGTCGAGCAGTTCCCTTTCGAGCAGTTCTGCAAAAAATCCCTGCGTGAGATCCTGGGCCGCCTCGGCCGGGCGATTCCACCGCCAGCGCACGTATTTGTAGACGGGCTTCCAGTACGCGGCGCAGAGCGCTTCGAGCGCGAGCGCGCGCTCCTCGGCATCAATGCTGCGCACCGCTTCGATCACGGAACGCCGCGTCAGCGGAAAGCGATCTTTGCCGGATTGCAAGTCGTCCTCGCTCACTGGTCTGGCCTGCCCAAATTGTCCCGCAGGCTTCGAAAGGAGTCTAAGCAGGAAAGGGTGGAGCTGACAAGCAGCGATCGTTCGCAGAGTTTTTTCACGCGTGGGCGCTAACCAACCGTTCGTTTTCTTGCGCCAGCACGCGCACCTGTCGCACCGCAAATGCGCATGGACCCGATGGTGGGGCTGAGGTACGAATAGATTAACTTGCTGAGAATAAAAAACGTGACGAGCCAGAAATAAAGAGCCGCAAACAACTCGAACACCGGTGGCTCGTTGAGGCCCTCTATGGGGGCTGAGAAGATGACTACCAATCAAAAAGGTACTGTCCGAACAATGCGTTCAAAAAGCAAAACGGGAATCCGGAGGCTGGGCTCCGGATTCCCGTGCGCTTGCTACTGTCGACGCGGGGTGTGCGTCATTGGTGGGCTGGGGTAAGGCGGGCTACCAGGGTAACTTCGGTTTTCGTCTCGATGCTCGCGATCTGCGCAATTTCCTTTTCACCGGGCGATTTCAAGAGCTGCCTTCCGCGGATGGACCCTGCGGTCCAAACCTGCGAAAGGAAATAGCGGTTGCCGTAACGATTGAAGACCAGCTTTGATCCGGTTTGCATCTTCTTTGCCTGCGCTGCATTCGTGATCACCAGGACGGACGCGCTTGGGTCCGAGCAGTGAATCAAAAGCACAGCGGAAGTCTCGTTCAATTTTTGGATGCGATACTCACCCGCGGGAAGGGTAGCTCTGCCCGCTACGAATTCAAATGGAATGCTCACCGCCATGGCATCTTGCGCCCGCACTAGCTGGGGCACCGCCATCAGGGAGAGAAGCAAAAGACTCGCTATCACAAATGGTCGCTTTTTCATGGGGATCTCCTCTTTTCATCTTGGTCAGCATCTTCGAAGCTGACCTGTTTTTTTTTGCTCCTGGCGCCCCTGAACCGTCATGAGATGCCCACTTTCGCGTACTCTTCATGGAAGCGCAATGCACTGGGGGTGAACTGAAGGGAATCTTTCGATGAACCAAGAAGTCCTGGCAAACAGCGGACTTAATCCAGTGGACGCATCCCAGCCGCGTATTCCCATGGCCGTGTTATATTCGTGCGATGCAAAGAGGTTTGTATGTCGACGCCTGGCTGTTCCCCTCTCGTCCTGCGCTTTGACGTTTTTGAGGTGGATCTTCGCGCGGGCGAACTGTACAAAGCAGGCCGCAAAATCAGGCTTCAAGTGCTGCCGTTTCAGGCCCTTGCCCTGCTGCTGGAGCGTCCCGGTGAAGTCGTCACGCGCGAGGAGTTCGAGAAAAGCCTTTGGCCGGGAGACACTTTTGTGGATTTCGATCACAGCCTCAACACGGCCATCAAGAAGCTGCGGCAGGCACTCGGCGACGACAATAAGAAGCCGCGTTTCGTTGAAACCCTCCCGAAGCGCGGGTACCGGTTCATCGGCATTGTGGAGCAAGCCACGCGGGTTTCGACGCCCGCGAAGGCTCCAGCCGCGACTTCGAGAGTGGGCCAGGTCGCAAAGCTGTGCGGCGATGGCCCGCTGTCATTTACGTTGGTGTCCATCGATGAAGAAGCTGCCGCCGAGAGAGAGAAGCTGGAAGCGGCGAGCGACGACGTCGGGTTGTCTCTCTTGATTGCTTCACAAAGGCTTCTAATGGTCCCCGACGGGACTCAAGTGAGAATCCTGGAGATTCGGCATCCGGATTCGCGCTGTCAGGTG
>Ga0209648_10005186_pt1 | contig 11121 bp, 8 predicted proteins | sample GraSoi2013_115cm_FD_185830 | JGI IMG/M metagenome (GOLD analysis project Ga0209648, IMG submission 185830) | Grasslands soil microbial communities from the Angelo Coastal Reserve, California, USA - Sample 9_17_2013_115cm (SPAdes) (version 2) | ecosystem: Environmental > Terrestrial > Soil >...
GCCGGGAGGACGATGACCTCGCAAAGGCGGTGCATCACATGGAGAAGCTGAAGCTCCGCAGGCTGCCGGTGATGAACAAGAGCAAGCGGATGGTCGGCATCATCAGTCTGGGTGACGTCAGCCATTCTGCGTCCGGTGATTTGCTGTCCGAGTGCGTCAAGAGCGTTTCGGCCCATCACTGAAACACGGCCTGCTCTCCTCTCGCGATAGCCGTCAAGCCGCACGTTGAGACGAGGGTGAGCGATAGTTTTGTCCTGCAACAATCGCACGGCGCGAAAAGCCGGGGCGCGGACGTGCTCACCTTTGCCCGAGAATGGCGCGCCACGGCCGATGAAGATGCGCAATATTCATTCGCTGTTCCCCTGTGAAGAGGCAGTCTGCCATACGTTCCAATTCTTAAATCCGCGAGAGCCTGCGATTTCTCACTCAATCCCTCTGAGGTAGTCCGCTCTTGCTTCGATAACGGCCGTTTGTACCCGATGCGCAAAGTGACGGGATGGGCCAAAACCAGAAGTTCCCAATCTCGGCCCCCCGTTCCGCGTGGCCCCAGGAAGCGGAATTGTCTCCAACGCCCGCCAGCAACGCTAACGCTTATGTGATCAGGCCGTTTGGCAGCCCTTTGCCTTTGCAATTACTGCACTTTCCAACATTTGCGTTTCACTGCTCCAGAATTTTGGGCGGCCCGATGGAATAGGGCGCGCCTCCACACGTCACATCCGCAACAACCAGCTGTGGAGATCACAATGCATCGGCCATTGTTTCGCGGCGTCGCGACAGCGCTGTCGGGAAAGCTTCCGAGACCAGGTCTCGGAACCGTGGTCTTTGGCGCACGCCTTCTTATCGCGTTTAGCCTTCCCTCACATGTGCTTGCGCACGAAGCTCACCCGACCGCGCAGCCGCCGTCGGCGGCTGTTCTCGACGAGGCTCCGTTCTTGAAAGAGAACGATGACGCGATGACCAAGATGATGAACGACATGGCGATCAAGCCGACCGGCGATATCGACCGGGACTTCGTCGCCATGATGTCCCCTCATCATCAAGGCGCGATCGACATGGCGATCAGCGAACTGCGCTACGGCAAGAACGAGCAACTGCGGCGCATCGCGCAAGAGATCATCGTCGACCAGATGCAGGAGATCGCCGCCATGAAGCTCGCGATCGGCGACACGGTGACGAATTCGTTACCTGCCCCGACGCAACAGCAACCGGCGACAGAAGCAACCGAACACCATCACACGGGCATGCAGATGAACATGTCCACGGCAATGAAGAAGTAGGAGCAAAACATGACGATATGGAAGAGCCTTCTCCTTGCAGGCACGATGCTTGCGACCTGTAGCAGTGCATGGGCAGGACAGGCGCCCGGCGCACTATCCTCTCCTGACGTCCCGATCAGCCATCACGACCGCGTCTATGCGGCGGAGCAATTCTCGAATACGGTCTCGGTGACGGACCCGGTCGATAACAAGCTCCTCGGCGTGATCAAGTTGGGCGACGCGCAGCCGGCCAATTTCAGCCCGCTCTACAAGGGTCAGGTTCTCGTCCATGGGATGGGATATTCACCTGATCATCGGACCCTGGCGGTGGTTTCGATCGGGTCGAATTCGGTGACCTTCATCGACACCGCCACGAATGCCGTGAAGCATGTGACCTATGTTGGCCGCTCGCCGCATGAAGCGTTCTTCACGCCCGACGGGCGGGAGGTCTGGGTCACCGTGCGCGGCGAGAACTACATCTCCGTGCTCGACGCCAAGACGTTCACGGAAAAGACCCGCATCATCACGCCCAGCGGCCCAGGCATGCAGATCTTCTCGCCCGACGGCAAATACGGCTATATCTGCTCGTCCTTCAACCCGGAGACCGACGTCGTTTCCGTGGCCGATCACAAGATCATTACGAAGGTCAAGCAGGACAGCCCGTTCTGCCCGAACATCGCCGCGGCGCCGGACGGAAACCAGGTGTGGTTCACGCTCAAGGACACCGGCAAGACACAGGTGTTCAACGCAAAGCCGCCGTTCAATCTGATCAAGACGCTCGATACGGGCCCGATCACCAACCACGTCAATTTCGTTCATACTGCCAAGGGCACATTCGCATACGTCACCATCGGCGGCTTGAACCAGGTCAAGGTGTTCCGCACCGATGATTTCTCGCTCGTCGCGACCATCCCGGTCGGCAATCTTCCGCACGGCGTGTGGCCGTCGGGCGACGGCAGCCGGATCTATGTCGGGCTCGAAAATGCTGACGCGCTCGCGGCGATCGACACAGCGACCAACAAGGTGATCGCCAACATCCCGATCGGACAAGCGCCGCAGGCGATCGCTTATGTTCCGAACGCCGCGCCCAATCCGGACGACCGCCAGAACCTGCAGGCGCTCGGTGTCGCGGGCCAGGCCGCGCATCTCAGGCTTGGGCCAAAGGATGGGTCAAAGGACGGGCAAGCGCCGACCAGCGTCTCGCTGTTCGATCAAGGCCTGATTCAGGTCCTGCAGGCGTCGGTAACCGGGCTCGAGCCGAAGCAGAAATACGTGCTTGCGCTGGCGGACCACGCGGACGGAAGCGGTTCTCTGCAGCCGCTAGCCGCCTTCATGACCAATCCGGCCGGATCGGCCATCGTCAATGCGACGGGCCCGATCCGGCAAATCGTCAACGATCCCGCAAGCTCAGGGCGGCGCTATCTAGTCATTGCCCCCGGAGATGCAACGACCTTCGGAGAGGCGGTACAGGTGCAAACCCAGTGATGGTAGATTGAGGCAAGCCGCAGGCGGAGCGCACGATGAAGGACATGCTGCTGCAGGTCGAACCGCTGATACCCGCGCTCCGCCGCTATGCCCGCGCGCTCGTTCGCAATCGCGCGAATGCCGACGACCTGGTTCAGGATTGCCTGGAGCGAGCCGTCAGCCGCTGGCACCGGCGGCGTGACGGCGCGGTCCGCGCCTGGCTTTTCACCGGCCGTAGGCAGCATAGCGCGTTTTCTGTGATCCAGGACCGTTCGCCTTCCACAGACTGGAAGATGCGCGGCGGACAAACAGAGGAATTTTCCAACATGAAGTTTACCCCAGCGCTCGTACTTATTGCCTGCCTAATATCAGCGAGCCCTGCCCTCGCTCATGCTCACCTCAAGGCCGAGACGCCGCCCGCCGACGCCGTGCTGGCAGCTTCGCCGTCCGCTTTATCGCTAGGCTTTTCGGAGGGACTAGAAATCGGTCTTAGCGGGTTGATCCTCAAAGGACAGGATGGTCGGATCATTCCGACCGGCGGGGCTGTGCTTGCACCAAACGACGACAAGAAGATAACCGTCCCGCTCAAAGGCGCGCTCAGCACCGGCAAATACACGGTCGAATGGCACGCGCTCTCAAAGGACGGCCACGCGACGCACGGCTCCTACCAGTTCACGGTCGTCCCATGATCTCGCCCGCCACGGTGCTGGTTCTCTGCCGGATCTCGTTCTACGCGGCCGCAAGTGTGCTCTACGGCCGCGGATGCTTCGTGGCCTTCCTCGCGCCGCCGCGACTCGGGCAGGAGATCAGTAGCCCGTTCCGGACGGCGGGCGTCGTCGCGCTCTTGGCGAGCTTAGCCTGGTTGCCAATCCAGGCTGCGGTGATCGGTGACGGCTGGACGTCTGCTCTCGACTGGGCCACGCTATCAGCTCTCAGCAAGACGACCGGCGGCACGGCCTGGTTCGTCCGCTGCGCACTCGCACTCTCGATCACCAGCGTCCTTCTTGCCAGGCCACAGGCTAGAGCGGCGCGGGCCGTGATCGCTGCTCTCCTTATGGCGAGCCTCGTTCTCTCAGGGCATGCCGAGATGGACGAGGGCGCTGGGCGCGCGCTTCACATCCTCAATCACATCCTGCATTTGTTGTCGGGTGGTTTTTGGGTTGGCTCGCTCGTCGCGCTGCCGGCAGCCCTGGCGCGGCTGCGCGACCCGGCGCTATGCGCGGACGCGAAGATAGCGCTGCGGCGTTTCTCGTCGGCCGGTCATATCGCAGTCTCGCTCGTCGTCCTCACAGGCATCCTGAATACGGCACTGATCCTCCGCCGCTGGCCGGATGATCTGGCCTCTCACTATCAGCTGCTTCTCGATGCGAAGGTCGTCCTCGTTATTGCCATGGCGAGCCTTGCCGTGATCAACCGCTACGTTTTCGTGCCGCGCCTTCGCTGTCAGCCCGAGCGTGCGGTCGCGAACATCCGAAATGGGACCATTGCCGAACTCGCCCTCGGCGCCGGTGTTTTAGCGCTGGTCGCGATTTTTGGCCTTATGGACCCAAACTAACCACAGTCAGTGCTACCACCCCACCCCCGGGCGAGGCGGTTCAGGTGCAAACCCAGTGATGATAGAGTGAAAAGCCGCAGGCGGAGCGCACGATGAAGGACATGCTGCCGCAGGTCGAACCGCTGATACCAGCGCTCCGCCGCTATGCCCGCGCGCTCGTGCGCAATCGGGCGACCGCCGACGACCTGGTTCAGGACTGCCTGGAGCGAGCCGTCAGCCGCTGGCAGCAGCGGCGCGACGGCGATGTTCGCGCCTGGTTGTTCGCCATCCTCCATAACCTCGCGGTCGATCTGTTTCGCAAAACTGCTGCGCGCGGCAGGCACGTGACGATTGATGAGACGAGCGAGGGCGATTTCGGCGAGGCCGCCGCGCAGGAACACCGGCTCATGTATCAGGACGCTCTGAACAAGCTCGCAAGGCTCCCGGAAGAGCAGCGGGTCGTGCTTCTGCTGGTTGCAGTCGAGGATCTTTCCTATGCCGACGCAGCGAAAGTGCTGAACGTTCCCATCGGAACGGTGATGTCGCGTCTTTCCCGCGCGCGCGAAAGACTGCAGCAGGAAATCGAGGGCGTCACGGAGGCGCCCGAAAATGTTGTGCCAATACGGAGCGCGAAATGAACCATCGGCCGATCACGGAAGATGATCTCCACGCCTATGTGGATCGTGTCCTCGAACCGGAGCGGCAGGCGGAAGTCGCCGGCTATCTGGGCGATCATCCGGATGTCGCCAAGCGCGTCGCCGCCTTCACCGATCAGCGTGATCTGCTGCGTGCGGCGCTCGCGCCGATCGCTGAGGAACCGTTGCCGCCGGAGCTCAATCTGTCGCGAATCATCGAGAACCGCGCGCGACGGCCTTCGGTGGCCCGGTGGGCGATGGCGGCAATGCTCCTGTTGAGCATCGGCGGTCTCGGCGGCTGGGCCGTGCGCGGCGCGCTGCAGGCTTCGCCGGAAGGATTGGTTGCGCTCGCTCAGGAGGCCACCGCTTCGTACAACGTCTATGCACCGGACCGGGTCCGACCTGTCGAGGTTCGCGCGTCAGACAGTGCGCAGCTCGTGCAATGGGTCTCCGACCGGCTGCATCGGCCGGTGAAGGTGCCGGATCTGGCCGCGTCAGGTTACCGGCTGATGGGAGGGCGCCTGGTCGCCACCGAGCACGGCCCGGCGGCGATGTTCATGTATGACGATGATCACGGCAGTCGGCTTGTCGTGTTGACGCGCCCGATGAGCAGCGCGGACCAGAATGCGCCAATGAAGTCCCAATCGCACGGCGATGTCGGGGGCATCGCCTGGGCTGACGACGGCGTGGGCTATAGTCTGGTCGGCCACGCGGCTCCGGAATCCTTGAGGCCGATTGCGAACGAGGTTCGGAGGCAGGCGCGGGCGATCTGAACGCTGCGATCGTTGCGCCGGACGTTCATCAAGACAAGACCTCACCATGCATTCAACCGCGAGTATGTTCATCCCGGAACTTGGAATGAACGAGCCTCGCCCTTGACATGAATTTCCGATGAAGCCGAGAAGTTGGCGCCTCACTAACGCGACTGCTTGGGGAGCCGCCTTCAGCGCCGATCTCATCGGCGGTTGATAGATGCAGTAGCGCGTCCGCACCGGCCGCTGGGAGTACGCGCGGCCGACACCATCGTCATTGTCCTACGCGAGATCCGATATGGGTCATTCGCGTCGACATTGTTATGTTCGCTCTCTCGTCCGCTATCCACACTAGCGGACAATCCACGTCCCAACGAGCCGCTCTGCTTGTTCTTTCTATGTGTCCCATCTGCAAAAGAGCGGCACAACCGCCGCGGTCCCTCGCCATGGCCTTCGCGCGCCTGTTTGACGGCAGCCGCTGGCACGCTAGGATTTGCAAAAAAGGGAGAGGGTCCATGGAGGATATCGCGGCCCGGCGTGCAGCCGAAGCGCTGCTTACCGAACACAAGGCCAACCTGCGGTTCAAGCCGCTTGGCCCACCGGGGGCGCCCGCTACGATCTCGGACGCCTACGATATCCAGCAGAAATACGTGGCGCTGCTCCACAGCGAGCACGGCGACGCCGTGGGTTACAAGGTCGGGCTTACATCGGCTGCGATGCAGGCGTTTTGCGGAATTGACCATCCCATCGCAGGCGTCGTGCTCGCAAGCCGCCTGCATCGATCGGGAGCGACCGTCCGGCGTTCGGATTTCGGGCGACTGGGCCTGGAATTTGAAATCGCGGTCCGGATCAGATCGGACGTCCCGGTCACGGTCATGCCGTGTACCGCCGAGATGATCGCGCCTCACATCGACGGCGTTTGCGCCGCCATCGAACTGGTCGACGATCGAAGCGCTGATTATGCCAACCTCGATGTTCTTTCGCTGGTTGCGGACAACTCCTGGAACGGCGGCATCGTGCTGTCGGAATTTGCAACGAAATGGCCTGATCTGGAGAGCGTGCCGGGGCGTGCAACGAAAGACCGTGTTGCGATCGGCGAAGGGCACGGACGCGACATCCTCGGGCATCCCTTCAACTCGGTCGCGTGGCTGGCCACGCAGCTGGCTTCGCGGGGTGTCGGGCTGAAAGCCGGTCAAGTCGTGATGACCGGAAGCGTCATGAAAACCGTATTTCCGGTGGAAGACGCAATCTATCGTTTTGACCTCGAGCAAATCGGCTTTGTCGAGGTGTTCATCAAGTCATAATGGGATCAGTACTTCGCGACGACATCCGCTGCTTAAGGTCCGCTTTTCCCCTGCGGGCCAAGTCTGTTTTTATTTGAGCAGACACGCCCGTCGAGCTATAAGAATAGCACAGGGTATTTTGAATTTGTGACAACGCTGCTGTCGTATCGCCGAACATTTGGAAGGCAGAGCATAATAATATAAAGAACAGGGCGGCACTTTGCGGGACGAGGGCGGCTTTCATGCGCAAATCTCTCAGCTACACGCTTTGCCTTGCTGCAATTGGACAGCTAGTCCTCGTACCAACCTGTGTGTCCGCCAAATCCTCTCGCTCAGAAATCACAGTTACAAAGCAAACCGACAAAGCATCATCCAAACGTGAGACCGGATCATCCTGCAATCGCGTTAGCGGCTCCGGCGGCAACTGCTTGCCGGGACCTCCTCCAGGGGGCCCGGTCCCGTTACCGTATCCTACGTCGGTGATACACCCCTAAAACCAGGGAGGGCAAAATGCGGAAGCTGAGTGCTAGTCTGCTGATTGCAATCGCGCTTGTGCTCGCTGCCCCGTCGCAATCGGCGCTAGCAGGCGGAAAATCTACGGCAAATGGACAACACTTCCCGGACGCTGTGATTACCACTCGAACGACGTCGAATGGCAATGGAGCAAAAGCTGCGACATCAGCCAAAATCACACATCGCAAGGCAGGCAAAGATCAATACTGATCAATACACGTCATTCGATCGGAGAGACCGCCGCGAGGCGGTTATCACAGATTTAAATTTCAATGACCTTCGTGGCACGGCCGTCACAATGCTTTCGGAGGCCGGCAACACAATCCAGCAGGTGGCCTCCGTCAAGTCTTGGGGTAGCGCCAGACTGCACGGCCGCCGCACTAGTGGCCGGTGGAGTGTCGGTTCATTTCCTCCAATAGCTCGCGCATTGCATCGAACTGCGTGCCGAAGCCTTTCCAATCTCCGGACTTCAATCGCTCTACTGCCTGATTGTAGCGATCAAGCGCCTCCCGTGCCTGACTTGCCGCCGGGCCTGTCACGGGCATCTCCTCCGTCGTGCCTGAGACTGCCGGCCCGGCACCGGGTTCTATGAACAGCGCCGACAACGCCTCGGCGAGCGTCTCCTTCATCACCACATGTTCACCGTAGGCTGCGATCACGCGTTTGAGCTCCGGCAGGTGTCCCTGCTCCGCTCGCAAATAGAGCGGCGATACATAAAGGATCGAGTTCTCGATCGGGATCACCAGCAAGTTCGCGCCGCGTATCACCCGCGAGCCCATCTGGTTCCACAGCGTGATTTGTTGGGATATCTCGGTGCTCTGATTGATCCGGGCTTCGATCTGGAATGGTCCGTAGACGAGCTTCTCCTTGGGAAACTCGTAGACGATCAGCTTGCCGTAATCGGGGGCGTCACAACGCGCAGCGAGCCACGCGATCATGTTGTCGCGGCGGCTCGGCACCATGGGGACCATGAGAAAGAACTCGGCCTGCGGCTCATCGGGCAGCCGCATGATGATGTAATACGGGGCCATCGTGGCAATGCCGCCGCCGCCCGGCTGGCGCGGGAACTGCCAGAGATCCTCGCGGTTATAGAAAACCTCGGCGGCCTCCATGTGGTAGGTTTGATAGAGTCGCGCCTGAATCAGGAACAGGTCCTCCGGATAGCGAATGTGCCTCTGCAGGTCCGCCGGCATAGCCGCGAACGGCTTGAACAAGGTCGGAAAGATGCGCTGGTAGGTCGCGGCGACCGGGTCGCGGGTGTCCATCAGATAAAAGTCGACGGTTCCGTTATAGGCATCGACGATGACCTTCACTGAATTGCGAATGTAGTTGAGATCGAGGTCCTGCGCCGGCTGCGCAGAGGGGAAATAGGAACTCACCGTATAGGCGTCCTGCATCCAGAACATCCGCCCATTGCCGATGACCAGATAAGGATCGTGATCGAGCCTGAGGAACGGAGCGATCGTTCGTACCCGTTCCTGGATATTGCGGCGGATCATGATCCGGCTGTCGGCGGTGATGTAGCTTGAGAGAATCAGGTTCGGGTCGTTGAAGTAATAAGCAAACAGGCCTCTCCACACCATCGCTCCTATCGGAACGCCACCCGTGCCGTCATAAGCCGCGTAGACATTGTCTTTCCCCTTCGGATAGTCGAACTCAGGTGTGCTCCCCTTGACGATGACGTAGCTGTCGGGCTCTTCGCCGTAGTAGATGCGCGGTTCATGGATCTGGGGGCCCCCGTCCGCAACAGGAGGAATGTCGCGCAAATAGAAGAATGGCAGCCCTTCGGTGCTCTTGCGAGTGACCGGGCTCATCACCGCGCCGTTGCCGTGAGTAAACAGCACGTGGCGGTTGACCCATGTCTGGGCATTCGGCGGCAGCAAGGAGGGCCGCAGTTCGCGAGCCGAGAGCATTACGCTTTGGTAGGAGCCATCGAGCCAGTAGCGATCAACGTCAAGATCATGGAATTTGTAGTAAGTGCGGATCTCTTGCAGCTGCGCGTAGGTGTCCGACAAGGGCAGCCAGTCCCACAGCCTGATATTCTCGATTGTCGCCTTGTTGGCCTCGAGCGTCTTGAAGGTGAGCTTCTGTTCGGCAGCAAACGGTTTGGCTGCGATCTGATCGAGATTGTATGCCTGCCGGGTGAGCGCGATGTTGCGTTCGATGTAGGGCTTCTCCAGCTGCAACTCGCTTGGTTTGACGAACACCTGCCGGAACAACACGGGAGCTACGCCGGACAGCACGAAAGAGCCGATGACGACAACCATGACCGCGGCGGCAGGAAGCCGGTAGGTCCTCACCCGGAGGTTTGCCAACGCCGCAAACGCCGCAATGATCGACAGCCCGATCATCAGCCACAGGCCCGGTAGCCCCACATGTATATCGGTGTAGCTTGCGCCGACGACGACGCCGTTGTCGCCATAGAGCAGCAGGTAACGGTCGAGACCGTAGGACCAGGCCTTGACGACCAACAGGAGCCCGAGCAACGCCGAGCCGTGAGCAATTGCTGTCGGCGACATCGATCGCCGATGAATGTCGTATTCGATGTCGCCGTGCACCCGGTAGATCGTTGCGGCGAAAAGCGCGCTCAGAACGAGTGTGAGCAGCATCCAGTTCTTGATGAGGATATAGGCCGGCAGCACGAAGAGATAGAAACTGATGTCCTTGTTGAAGAGCGGGTCGTCTGCACCATAGGGGACGTGATAGAAAAACTGCAGGAAGACACCCCAATTGCCGAATTCTGTCGCGGCAACCAGCAGAGCGAGCAAACCTGCACCGCCCGCGATAACCCGGGACCATGGCAGCCGATCGCGCAAGACCGCCAACAGATCGCGCGGCGGCACATTGCCGGCAAGATTCCACGCGAAGGCCGAGACAGATTGGGTCGGCCGTTGTCGGGCAAAACGTACCGCGAGCCATCCATTCAACCAAAGGATGACGGCAGTTCCCGTCCAGACCGCAAAAAGGACGACGGCTTTAGCGCCGATTGTTGTCCAAAAAACCGGCAGATAACCGATCGAGGAAAACCACAGCCAGTCAACCAGGAAGTCGCTCGCGAGCCAGAGCAGGAGCAGGCAAATCCCGATGACAACGGCCGCAATGATGAACCCGACCACGGCGTATTGCCTTGGTACCTTCCGTTCGGGTCCGGTAATCCCGATCGTCATGGTTCGATCATAGCGGAAATGAAGGACGCCTGCCGCTTGATTCGTGATCGGGATTGCGCGTCAAGGCGGGGGACGCGGGTGTTCGAAGCGCCGTCGCCGGGACCGCGGAACGAGCGAGCAAGAGCGCGGCTGTTCCCGACATGACCCCAACGGACGGTTCATGCGCACGTTGGAACGCCAGCACGTGTTTCTATGCCAACCGTGCCGTCATGGGTTGGCAGTTTTGTTCGGAGTGGTGGCAATTTGGCGCGCCACGGCCGATGAAGATGGGCACTATTCGTTCGCAGTGGCGCTACGGGTAAATGCGATAAAACGCGCGAGAGCGGCCCGCCGTCCGACAGAAGAGCCGAACTTGCGACACGTTTCGGCCTCGCCCGAAGCGCCCTGCGCGCTTGGGAGAGTCTTGACCCTTGCCTTCTGGCCTGTAACGCGTTACATCGTAACGCGTTACAGAGGGAGAAATCCAATGGCGGCGCCAGCCGAGAGGATGAAGATGATGCGGCAGCGGCGGCGCGCA
>Ga0209648_10005187_pt1 | contig 11120 bp, 5 predicted proteins | sample GraSoi2013_115cm_FD_185830 | JGI IMG/M metagenome (GOLD analysis project Ga0209648, IMG submission 185830) | Grasslands soil microbial communities from the Angelo Coastal Reserve, California, USA - Sample 9_17_2013_115cm (SPAdes) (version 2) | ecosystem: Environmental > Terrestrial > Soil >...
TGGAAGTTCCCAACATGCTGAGTTTTCTGACTTACAGGCAATGGCGCGCGAACGTCAAGGGCCTGTCCGATTTTCCGCAAACGGAATGGCCGGATCAGATTCCTTTGCTCTATTACAGCTATCACGTAATGGTCGGGCTTGGGACCATCTTCATCGCGGTGATGGTTCTGGCTGCACTTCTGCACTGGCGTGGAAAATTGTACGACTCTCGATGGATGCTATGGATTTTGATGGTTTGCGTGCCGCTTCCTTACATCGCCAACACCGCGGGATGGATGACCGCGGAACTCGGGCGGCAACCCTGGCTGATCTATGGACTGATGCGCACCGCCAGCGGCATTTCTCCGCGCGTGGCCGCAGGCAATGCCTGGTTCACGCTGATCGGCTTCATGGGGATGTACGTGATTCTGGCGATCCTGTGGCTGTTCCTGATTTACCGCGAGATCGAACTCGGGCCGGAACCCACCGGGCATCTGCAAGAAGACGATGCTGCCGTGCTGGCGGCGGACTAAAGAAAGGCGCGATGGGAACTATCTGGTTCTGGCTGGTAGCAATCATGATCGCGACATACGTACTCCTGGATGGCTTCGATCTGGGCGCAGGGGCGATTCATCTGTTCGTGGCAAAAACCGATGACGAGCGTCGTCAGGTCCTGGCGAGCATTGGCCCGGTATGGGACGGAAACGAAGTGTGGTTGATCGCAGCGAGTGGAACTTTGTACTTCGCATTTCCGGCTCTCTACGCCAGCGCCTTCAGCGGATTCTATTTGCCGCTGATGATCGTGCTGTGGCTTTTAATCCTTCGCGGGGCGTCCATCGAATTCCGGAATCACATCAAAAGCGCGGTTTGGGATCCGCTGTGGGATTTTCTCTTCTGCGTGTCGAGCCTGTTGCTCGCGGTGTTCTTTGGCGCGGCGCTCGGCAACGTGGTGCGCGGCGTACCGCTGGATGCGAGCGGCTACTTCTTTGAGCCGCTGTGGACCAATTTCCGCCTCAGCGACGATACCGGCATCCTCGATTGGTACACCATCCTGGTGGGCGTGCTGGCTTTGCTGGCGCTCATGATGCACGGCGGGATTTGGGTGCAGATGAAGACCAGTGGTGAAGTCGGCGCGCGCGCGGGAAAACTGGCGGAGCGCGCGTGGTGGGGAGTGGTGACGCTTACGGCATTGGTTACCGCGCTCACGTTCCACATTCAGCCGCAAGTCAAACAAAATCTCACGACTTGGCCCGTCGGAATTGTTTTCCCAATGCTGGCGGTTGCGGGGATCGCGGGCGTCCTTTTTGAGTTGCGAAAACGCGATGAGCGCAAGGCATTCTTCGCTTCTTGTGCTTACCTGGCGGGCATGTTGACCAGTGTCGTCTTCGGCGTTTATCCGATGGTCTTGCCCGCCCGGAATCCGATGTACTCACTAACAGTTGCCAGCGCGAAGGCCGCGGACTACGGTTTGAAAATTGGATTGGCATGGTGGATCATCGGAATCATTCTGGCGGCGGGATATTTTACTTACGTCTATCGCTCTTTTGCGGGCAAAGTCGTGGTTGACAAAGACTCGCACGGCTACGGCAATTGATGCATTGGATGTACTGAACACCGGGCGACGGTCCGGTTGACGGGGCGGAGTGGCCGGGGTAGCGTAAGAGAAGGATGACAAGGCCGACGCACATTCGAAACTCGAGCTGGCTGTTGCGGGCTATGAGTCTACTGACGCTCGTTGCCCTTCTCGTCGCGCCCAACTGTGCGCCGCTTTGCGCCAGCCGGAATTGCGGGCGGGCCGATGCTTCGGCCGCAACGAATGGGAATTGCCACGGAGCGGGCGGCTTGCACCACGAAGCACCGCTCGTACAAGGCATCCGAAATTGCAATTTGCTGGAATTGACCGCGATAGTTTCGGCTTCCACGCCGCCAGGCAGAGCTTCCGGCATGTCCCGCTTGGGCGCATCCAGTGGAATATTCCTGGCGGTTGAGCAGGGGAATCCCGCGCCGGCAGCGACCTTATCTGAATTTTGGTTTTGCCGACCGCATGATCTCTCAAGTGGGTTTACGCCTTTGCGTTCAGGCGTTCTTCGAATCTGAGTTGTCCCTCCTGAAAAACTAACAGCAGGACGGTCTCGCGATAGGCCGGAGTTCCACTTGCTTTTGCACCCAAACGATTTTCAGCAGCATGCAATCCGGAGATATTTCCTATTTTTTGTTCGAGAAGCACGCGACTTGAAGCACCGGGAAGTTCAGGAGGCCTACATGAGCGGTTCACGAAGAAGATTTTTTCAAGATGCGGCGATTTTCGGCGCTGGGCTATTGGGAATGAGCAAAAGTCTCGAAGCTCAGGCTGAAAAACCCATGCGGATGCGTCCGCATGAGGTGAACCATGGACGCTCGGCGGCCCCGAGCGACCCCGTGCCCATGGCGACGCCGGATGTGGCGGACGTCCCGCACGAAATGGATGGCAATGTGAAAGTCTTCCATCTCGTGGCCGAGCCGGTGAAAAGAAAAATCGCCCCGTTCAAAACCATCGACGCGTGGGGCTACAACGGAAGCTGCCCCGGGCCGACGATTCAAGTGCAACAAGGCGACCGCGTGCGCGTGGTCTTCGAGAACCGCTTGCCCGAGTCCACTTCCTTGCACTGGCACGGTCTGGAAATCCCCATCGAGCAGGACGGGGTGCCGTACATCAGCCAGAAGCCAGTTGCTCCCGGCGAAAAGTACGTTTACGAATTCACGGTGCACCAGGAAGGCACGTTCTTCTATCACGCGCACAGCGCCATGCAGGAGATGATGGGCCAGATTGGATTTTTCGTGGCGCACCCGGAGAAGGATTACAGGCCGCGCGTCGATCACGACTATGGATTGATCTTGCAAGAATGGGCAGTCCTGCCCAGCAATACCATTCCCAATACTGCGGCGATGGAATACAACTGGCTGACGTTCAACGGCGTTTCTGCTCCAATGAGCACGCCATTGCTCGCCCGGCTGGGAAGCCGCGTGCGTCTCCGCATCCTAAATTTGGGGATGGACCATCACCCCGTGCACTTGCACGGGCATCAGTTTGTGGTGACGGGCACGGAAGGCGGGCGCGCACCGGAGTCAACGTGGTACCCCATGAACACCGTGCTGGTAGGCGTGGCGCAAGCGCGCGTCGTCGAGTTCGAGGCAAAATATCCCGGTGCGTGGATGATCCACTGCCACCTACCGCATCACATGATGAACAGCATGATGGATTTGCTGCGCGACAGGCAGATCGAAACGGCTAGCCAGACCGAAGCAAAAGCTGATAGCCAAATGATGTCACTCGCCATGAGCGTGCCGTTCGAGCACGTTCACCACGCCCCGATCGCGCCAGATGCCGAGAAAGTGCCGGGCTTTCCGCAAGACGCCTTCATGGAAATGGGGATGGACGAAGTGGTGGAAAAACCGGAAACCTACGGCCTGCCGAAAAATTGGAGCGCGGGAATGATGGGCATGATGACCATGATCCGCGTGCTTCCGGAGAAAGAATATGACGCCATCATGGCGAGAAAAAAGACTGCAAACCCTCTCCAGCACGAAGAGCATCGCCATGAATCGTAGGACTTCGGAAAAAGACTTGACACAGAGTTCGCCAAAAAAACGAGGAAACGATATGCGAGTCATAGCGAAATTTGGAATGATGATGATTGCGAGCGCGCTATTGACGGCTGGCCCTGTGCAGGCGCAGGAAATGCAGATGCCCCCGCAAGAGCAGCATCATCAGATGAACATTCCGGTGGTAAAGCCGGAATATCCACGGATGGGAAGAACGCAGGAAAATGCGAAGGGTTCACTGATCACGCTCGAGCAAGTCCAGAAGATCGCCATCGAATCAAATCCTACACTGCGGCAGGCGGAGGCCGAGATTCGCGCCGCCAAGGCAAGGCAGCAGCAGTCGGGACTCTACCCCAATCCAACAGTGGCTTATACGGGGGATGAAATTCGCGGCGGATCGGTCGGCGGCGGGAAGCAAGGTTTTTTTGTGCAGCAAACAGTGGTCACGGGCGGAAAGCTTGGCCTGAGCCGCGAAGTTTTCGGGAAAGATGTAAAGCTCGCGGAAATCGAAGCTGAAGAACAGAAAATGCGCGTGCAAAGCGCCGTGAAGATGGTCTTTCTGCGCGTGCTGGCCGCTCAGGAACTGCTCGACGCCCGCCGCGATATGGCTACGATCGCACAAGACGTAGCGGAGACTCAGCGGCGGCTGATGAATACCGGGCAAGCGGATGAAACCGAAGTTCTGGAGGCAGAAGTTGGAGCGCAAAGGATGCGTATGAGCGCACGGATGCAGGAGAACACCCTGCGCGAAGAATGGCGTTCCCTCGCGGCGGTGATCGGACGACCGGATTTGCCGTTGACGACGGTGGCCGGCGATCTTGAAAAAGGCTGGCCGGAAGTGAACGAAGAAGAAATCGTGGAGGCCATCGCAAAAGAAAGCCCCGCGGTTCGAATCGCCGATGTGGCCGAGGCCCGAGCCCAAACAGTTCTGGGCCGCGCCCGGCGAGAGACAATTCCCGATGTCCAGGTCCGCGCCGGCATGGAATACAACCACGAACTGCTCGGCAGCGTTCCCTTCGCGAAGGGGTGGGAAGGAATTGCGGAAGTGGCCGTGCAGATTCCGCTTTTCAATCGCAACCAGGGAAATGTAGCGGCAGCACGGGCGGATATCGATCGCGCCGGACAGGAGAAGAAACGTATTTCGCTTACTCTGCGCGAGCGCGCGGCGTCGACTGTCGATGAGTACGCGAACGCGCGCCTGATTGCCGTGCAGTATCGCGACGAGATGCTTCCCCTCGCGAAGAAAGCCTACGGCCTGATGGTGGAGAAATATGGCCAGATGCTGGCGTCGTACCCCCGCGTCCTGGACACACAGCACAAACTCTACGAAATGCAGATCGAATATATCGCCGCGCTCGAAAGCGTATGGACCAATGGAATCGCTCTGCAAGGCTATCTGCTCACGGACGGACTCGAAGCTCCCGCGCGCCCTGGCGAGGTCGACCGCCCTGTCCGCGAAACCAACGTGCCCATGCCGGAACGCACTCTGTCGCCTCGAGATTTGAGAAGCAATCCCTGACTTGCAAGAGGTCTCGACCGTTGGGCAACTGCACCTGGTAGTCAGAGAGTAGAGCCCGAAAATAGGGCGCTCCTACCGTATCGAGTGCGAAACACTAGTACCCCAGTAGCGTTGACCAAGAGAAAAACCGATAGGTACTGTCAGGATAGGGCGGCCGGGTGTCGGCGGAGGCATTTCGGCTGGCAAAGAGGATGAAATTGCCGATAGAAGGTCTGGGGGGTATTTCCAGAGACTCTTCTTTCCAGAGCCGCGACCCGATTGGCTCCATTTGGGTTCGTGTCGCTAATGCCACTTTTATGGAGCGGCAGATCGCTTGAACGATGCCAACTGTAACAAAAGCCGGAAGATACGAAATCGTCGGTGAACTGGGCCGCGGTGCCATGGGCGTCGTTTACAAAGCCGTGGATCCGGTGATCGGGCGCACCGTCGCGGTCAAAACCATCCGGCTAAGCGAAGAAGGCACAGGACTCTCGCACAACGAACTCCTGACGCGATTCCAAACCGAAGCCCGCGCCGCTGGCTTGCTGACGCACCCCAACATCGTGATAGTTTTCGACGCGGGGGAAGAAGACGGCCTCTACTACATCACCATGGAACTGGTCGAGGGCAAAAGCCTGCAAGCGCTGCTCGATGACGGCCACGCGTTTCCCCTGCCGCGCACGCTGCGCATCATGGATCAGACCTGCAGCGCGTTGCAGTTCGCGCATGAACGCAACGTCATCCACCGCGACATCAAGCCCGCGAACCTCATGCTCACCGCCGACGATACCGTCAAGGTCACCGACTTCGGCACCGCCAAGATTCTGCAGTTCGGCACCGTCCAGCAAACCGCCCACGTGATGGGCACACCCAGCTATATGTCGCCGGAACAAGTGAAGGGCCGCGCTGTAGATGGCCGCAGCGACATCTTTTCACTGGGCGTCATGTTGTATGAAATGGTGACCGGCGAGAAGCCATTCCCGGGCCAGAACATCACCACGGTGATCTACAAGATCGTCAACGAAGAGCCTGTCCCGCCGCGGCAGATTAATCCTTCTATTCATGCGGGAATCAGCACGGTAGTAATGAGGGCGTTGGAAAAAGACCCCGACCAGAGATACCAGAGTTGCCGGGAGATGCTCGAAGACTTGCGGAATTACCGGTCAATCGCGCCGGCTGGAAACAATCCGCAATCGACGATGGTCCTGGGTGGAGGCTCGCCTTCGGCGACCTTGGTGTCTGCAAATTCCGGAGGCCGCGGTTTTGCCGGTGAAGATCAAAGCGTCGCAGCGACGGCGCGCTCCCTCAATGCGCGGGCATCGGTTCCCGGACAAACGCCGATTGTGCGGCGAACGGGAACAATCGCACCCGTTCCGGCACGGGCGAAAAAGAAAAGCGTCGTTGGGACGATTCTTGCGGCCTTGCTGCTTCTCGGTGTGATTGTTTACGGAGCCAATAAGATAAAACCGGTTTTTGAAGCCGCACGAGAACTTCGTGATGAGCAAAAGAAGAGTGGCAACCCGCCCGCGGCAGTTCCGGCGGGTGAGAACTCTTCGACCAATCCCGCAGACAGTCCTGCAGGGACAGAGAATTCCGCTCAGCCGAGGGATCCCGCAGCTGGACCAGGCGCGGAATCCAAACCATCTGAGTCCAAGCCCACTGAAATCGTCGTGGAAAAGGCCGCGCCAAGGAAACCGGAAAATTCGATTAGCACCAAAGCTGCGGAATATAAAGGCCGAATCGAAGAAGCTATTTCAGAAAAAGGATTAAACGGTCACGTAAGAGTTCAGGCCGCCGGCAACACGCTGACGCTCGCGGGAAAGCTCCGTCCGGCCGAACATGGCGCACTCTTGAAATTATTGCGGAACGCTCCTTCGGACGTCCGCGTGATCGATCACCTCGAGTACGACGACACGCCCGTGCCTGCCGCGGGCGGCTCAGACGAAGGCGCTCACCCGGTTCCAACGGCGGGGCGCGGGGCCATTCATATTGTTACCGACGTGATCGGCGCGACCGCAGTCCTGCGTGGGCCCGCGGGCCACGTCCTAAATAAGTGCGAAACGCCCTGCAGTTTCAACAATCTGTCTCCTTCACGCTACAGCCTAGAAGTGCAAAAAGACGGCTATCAATCCGTTCAAACCGCGTTGCAGGTAAAAAGCGGCGACGCCCAGGACCAGAAGATCAAACTCGAATCGCTGGCCAAAGGCATTTTCATCAGCAGCCAGCCGCTGGGTGCCGATGTCTTCATCAACGGAGCCAAACAATCAGGTCAGACGCCAGTGACGCTTCCGCTCGCCGCCGGACAATACAACCTCGTCTTGCGGCTGCAAGGATATCAGCCTTACGCAGGGCCCATTCAGGTCAAGGACAACATTCAGACGCAACTCAATGTGCCGCTGAGTGCAAAGTCCGCAACCCGCATCGCCTGGGCGCAGGTAAATTCCGTTCCGAAGGGCGCAGAAATCATTTTGGACGGAGTTTCCACCGGACAATTTACACCATCTCGCGTGCAGGTCCCTACGGGGATGCACACTGTCACGCTGCGGCTGAATGGGTTCCAGCAGGCGAAAAGGACGTTCCAGGCCAGCGAGGGTGGCACCGTCCCGATTGAGGAGTCGCTCCACGAGAAATAAGCCGAGCTTCTCGCCTGAATGCCGCAAATTGGGGCTGACGGCGCCTCCCCTATTGTCCTCAGATCGACTCCCTGAAACGTAACATTTTGTTACACAAAGCCACACCTAGTTCTAGGTCCTTTGATGGTACTTATTCAAAATAAAGGGTTTAGGTGCATAGGATCCAGGCCGGAGGCGTGCTTGCTTCCTCTATAGGGACCGCCTGCCCTCTCGCGGGGTTGTCGCCAAACGGAAGGCAGAATCCCTGGTCACCAGATTCGGGTGAACGAACTGTTAGAAAGTGAGCGGAGACTCCATTGGTTTTAAGGGCAACATTGCCGGTTCAAATAGCGAAGCGCGAATCGGCGTCGTCGCAGTCGAACCCGGACCTCACTCCGCGCACTTACCTGCGCCACCTTGCGACTGCGGTCTCCCGAGTTCCAGCAAGCGCAACGGATCACAAAGCTATCGAAGTTAATCGGGCACTGCGAAACCTGCATCTGCTGCTGCGGTCGCAACGCCTTTACGACAAAGATCACCCGCTCAGGCTCGACAGCCTGGACAGCGCCTATGATTCCATTCGCAGCACCACTGAAATCCTAGGCGGGCTGGAGATTCGCGTGGAACGCGGCGGCTTGGTGGCGCCGAGAATCGGTGACGCTCACCTGCCGGATGCACGGGGAGAAATGCAGGCGCTGGCGATCGACCTGCAGCGCGCGGGAATTCACATTCTGGCCTTTTCGAAAAAATTCCATGTAGGCGAACTGGACACTCTCGCGCGACTCGTGAAGACATCCTTGCTAAAATCGGAAGACCCAGCGAACAGTGCAGGCAATGCCTGGTGGCCGGCGCGACTTCTGGAGAACCGCGTGGAAGGCATTTCCATTAATACGCAAACGGAACGCAGGGTGGACACGGTGCTGGCGAGTCTCATCGCCGCGCTGGTGGCCTATGGCGGACATTCCCCACGCGAGGCGGCTGATGCGCCTATCCAGGCGCCCAATTTTGACGACCTTGTAGCGTGCCTGCGGCTTCTGGCCAGGCTGACTCCGCCTCTTGAATCCGCGCGCGGACTTTCCCCGGAAGAAGCAGCGCGCGCGATCCACGGCGCGATGGAAGAAGCCAGCCGCGACAGCGTAACCATGCTGCTCAGTTCTGTTTCCCAGTATGGACCACGCGAAGGGGAACGGCCGCAACCGTATTTGCTGCGGCTCTCCGAACACCTCATTTTTGAATTTCTTAACGCGGAATTTTCCAGCGCATCGCTTGCCGCTTCTTCAGTGAGGCCTACGTTCTATCGCTTGACCGATGTCATCGTCGATGCCGGCGCCTATTCTGGCCCGCATTCTTCACAACATCTCTCCTCGCTGGCAGTCACCTGGGCGACGGACACGCACCGCGAACAGCTCCTCGATCGATTCTGGCTGGAACTTTCGCCTCGCGAGAAATCAGCTATCTTGCGCGGCCCGGATGTTTGGTGCGTTCCCGTTGCAGCTCTTCGCCATACGCTCGGCCAGCTCGCCGATGCCGGTGCCGACGCTCCTCGCCGCGAAGCACGAAACATCGTTCTGAATTATGCGCGCCGCATCGAACATACTGACCCTTCGGCAAGACGTTCCGTCGCCGCTGGACTTAACGAACTATCTTTGCTATTCGAATCGCTCTGGCCGAATCAATTGCCGCAAGACCTGAGCCGCGGCGCAATGAAAGCTCTGGACAAGGAGAAGGCTCCCGAAACCGCCGCCCTGCTCGCGGCCTTCGTCGAATCCCTGGGGCGCATTGCCGTGAATCGCGCCGACTATTCCGGTTTCGAATTCATCTTGACGGGCCTGGAACGCGCTCCCCAGGATAAAGAACACGGTCACATGGCGGCGCTGGCAAATCGCTTGGTGGCACAGGACCGCTGGCTATTGCTGGTGGATGCCGCACTAGCCAACCGCGCGCTCGATCCTGTTCTTCCCCGGCTTTTGCAACGTGATCCTGAGCGGCTACTCGATCGCTTGACACTGCTCCTCACCGAACCTCGCGGCGCAGAAATGGTGCCGGCGATGGCGCGGCTTCTGCGCACCATCGGCGTGCCTGTCCTGAATCTTCTCGAAACGCGCCTCTACGAAGCTCGCCGCCAGCGCGTGACTGCGGCAATCAAGCTTCTGGCTGCCGCGGATCCCGAGCGGCTGCTGCGCGGCCTCGCTCGCGCCATGGCCAGTTGGGAGTGGAACCTTCAGGACTTGGCCGTCAGCGAACTTTCGCGTCCCAACAATTCTGCCTCGGCCCTGAGCACCGCTTTTGTCTTTTCCGCTATCCTCGCTGACGCGCATCCCATGGTCGTTCCCATGATGATCGACCAGCTCGGCTTGGCGCAGGAAACCACCGCCGTGCCGCAACTCATGGAAATCGCCGCCGGTGAACATGAGAGCTTGCGTGATCAGTTCGTGCGCATCAAGGCCATCGAAGCCCTTGGCCGCATGCGTGCCAGCGAAGCCGCCGAGCTTCTTCGCAAGCTTGCGGAGAACCGCGAGGGACTCACTTACGCGGAACCAGCAGGCCTACGCGCCGCAGCGGAAGATGCACTGGCGCTGATCGAGTATCGCCCCTCGTTCAAGCAGGCAGCGGGGGCTTTTGGCGCACCGGCACAATCGAGTTCCAGCTACGTCATCCCGCGACGCTACACTCGAGTTCCATTGGACTCGCCGCTTCGCGCCCAGATTGAGGGTGCACCTGCGGGCCTCGCGCGCGTAAAAACCATCAGCCTGGGCGGCGCTTATCTGGAGTCCCCGCGGAAACTTACCATCGGCGACTCCATCAAGCTTGAAGTCCGAACTGGTCTTCGCAAGATCAATTTCACCGCCGTGGTCCGCACCATCGGCCCCGACGGCAGCGGCATCGAATTCGTGCATATGCGCGATGAAGACCGCGAGAAACTCCGCAAACTCGTCCAGCGCCACCTTCAGCTGTAAGCGCCTCTTCCTCTCACCCCTTCCCCCATTCCGCACTCAGGAGTTGAAGTCCTCTATCCCGAATCAGGTTCCCGAGCGGGCATAGCGACAAGAAGCGACATTCCCTCACTCCGGCCCCGTTTCGTACCTTGTCTCTTGCCATTCTTTCTCTTTTCCTAGATTCTGCGCCGGTGCCCCGGGTTCTCGACAGTCAAGCCGGATTAGGTCGGCGCCCAACGCACTGCTGCTTCACCATAGTTCGCTCTGAGGGACAGCTTGGAAGTTTTCAGTTGAAAGCAACGCTGTATTGCAGTAAAAGCCGTGTATTCAATTGTTTCATATGAGAGCGGCGGGAAAGCCCGCCAACGCTAGGGGTAGCGGAAGATTTTCGGGTGCACAACTAGGAGGAGTCATGCAACGCAATCTGGGTGGGTGTGTGTCGGCTACTTCGCGGTCGCAGGTTCAATCGACAGCGAACCGCTTGATTTTGCGAATTAGCTTGGCGGGGTGGCG
>Ga0209648_10005189_pt1 | contig 11117 bp, 8 predicted proteins | sample GraSoi2013_115cm_FD_185830 | JGI IMG/M metagenome (GOLD analysis project Ga0209648, IMG submission 185830) | Grasslands soil microbial communities from the Angelo Coastal Reserve, California, USA - Sample 9_17_2013_115cm (SPAdes) (version 2) | ecosystem: Environmental > Terrestrial > Soil >...
TGAAGGCCATGAACGAAGACGGCCGTATCAAAGAGCTTTCCAAGAAAGAACAAGCGCGGCTGGACCGCGAGATGAAGCACCTGTTTCAGAATCTCGAAGGCATCGAGAACATGACCCAGTTGCCGGACGCCATGTTCGTGATCGATTCCAACGCGGAAGAGATTGCGGTGAAAGAAGCGCGGCGCATGGGCGTGCCGGTGGTTTCGGTTGTGGATACGAATTGCGACCCGGACGTGGTGGACTGGATCATTCCCGGGAACGATGACGCGCTGCGCGCCATCCGCCTGTTTACGACGAAGATTGCGGATTCCGTGCTCGAGGGTCACACCGCCTACCAGCAATCGCAGGTTGCGGATCAGAAGGCCGCCGAAGATCAGGCGCTGGTGGACGGCGTCGAGTACGTCGATACCAGCGCGTACGAACGATACGAGAAGCAGGAAGGTGATTTCGTGGAGGCCGTTGTGGAAACCCCGGCCGAGCCTGCCGAGACTGCGGAAGCCACCGTGCCTCCTGACGACGAGGAAAAACGCTAAACAAATTGTGCGGGTGGCAATTTCGTGAGGCCCGCCCCGAGCGGATGGGGGCGGGCCGCTTCGCAGCTAACGACATCAACCAAGAGAATCCAAGAGAGCAAAGAGAAAAAGGATGAGTACACAACAGCCAGCTATGCAAATCCCAGCACAACTCGTGAAAGAATTGCGCGAGCGGACCAACGCGGGATTCAGTGACTGCCGCGCCGCGCTTGTGGAAGCGGGCGGCGACATCGAGAAAGCCATCAGTGTCCTGCGCAAGAAGGGCCAGGCGGCCGCCGCCAAGAAAGCGCAGCGCGAAGCCAGCGAAGGCCTCGTGGGCCACTATATCCACGCCGGCGGAAAGATTGGCGTGCTGGTGGAGCTGAATTGCGAGTCCGACTTCGTGGCGCGCACGGAAGCGTTCCAGCAGCTCTCGCACGACATCGCGATGCACATCGCGGCGCTGGATCCGCGTTACGTGCGGCGCGAAGAAGTGACGCCGGAGATGCTCGAAAAGGAACGCGACATTTATAAGGCGCAGGCGCTGGCGACAGGGAAGCCCGAAAACGTCGTCGACAAGATCGTGAATGGAAAGATGGAAAAGTTCTACGAAGAAAACTGCCTCTACGAACAGCACTACATCAAGGATGAGAGCGTGACGATCGGCGAGATGATCGCCCAAGCCGTCATCAAGCTGGGCGAAAATATTTCGATCCGGCGCTTCGTGCGGTTCAAGGTCGGGGAAATCAGCGGGGGCGCACCGGGGCCGGAAACGGCGCCCGTACCCGTGCTTGCGTAAAGAACAAAACCTTCGATAACAACTTTACGGAGCGTCCCGGTTTGACCGGGGCGCTCTTTTTGTTTGGAGCGCTGCAGCCGTGCGCTCCGAGGTGCGCGATGTGCGCGGGCGGAGATAGTTTGTTACAATTCCCCCGATTTTAGATCGCGCGAACGGAGACTCATGGCGGCGACGAAGAAAGCTGGGAAGAAGGCCGTGAAAAAAGCCAAGCCGGCATACCGAAGGATCCTGCTGAAGCTCTCCGGTGAGGCGTTTCAGGGACCGCAGGGATTCGGCATCCACGGCGAAACGATTCAGGCCATCGCGCGCGAACTCAAGGATGTACACGAACTAGGCGTGCAAACGGCGATCATGGTTGGCGGAGGCAATATCTTCCGCGGCGCCAGGCAGAAGGGATTCGAAATCGACCGCGCGACGGGCGACTACATGGGCATGCTCGCGACGGTCATCAACGCACTGGCGCTGCAGGACGCGCTCGAAAAAGAAGGCGTGTTTACGCGCGTGTTGAGCGCCATCGAGATGAAAGAGGTTTCCGAGCCGTTTATCCGGCGGCGCGCGGTGCGGCACCTGGAAAAGAATCGCGTGGTAATTTTTGCTGCGGGGACCGGGAATCCCTATTTTTCGACGGACACCGCGGCGGCGCTGCGCGCGATGGAAATCAAGGCCGACGTGATCCTGAAGGCCACGCGGGTGGACGGAGTTTACGACGCCGATCCGGAACAGATTCCGGACGCGAAATTTTTCGCCGCGATTTCTTACCGCGAGGTGCTGAACCAGAACCTGAAAGTGATGGACGCGACGGCAATTTCGCTGTGCATGGACAACGGCATGCCGATCGTGGTGTTCAATATGAACCGGGCGGGGAACATCAAGCGCGTGGTGCTCGGCGAGCGCGTGGGCTCGAAGGTGACGCCGGGGTGAGGCAGTTGTTGGTGGTAAGTTCTTAGTTGTCAGTAAGAGTCGGAAAACCAGGCCACAAGTAGAATCATTCCTTGCACCTTCTTGGCCTTACATCTTTTTCTGGACCACAAACCAAGAACCGAGAACCAAATACAAAAAACCGGGGACCAAGGACCAATAACCAAGAACTCGGAACGAAGAACTATAAACTAAGGACTAAGAACTAAGGACTTCGAATATGACGACGAAAGAAGCGATTGCCGCGGGCAAGACGCGGATGGAAAAGGCGGTCGAGGATTTTCGCAAGGAACTGGGAACGCTGCGCACGGGGCGCGCCAATGCGTCCATTCTGGACGCCATCCGCGTGGATTATCACGGGACGCCCATGCCGGTAAATCAACTTGGCACGGTGACGGTGCCGGAGGCGACCCTGCTGGTGATTTCGCCGTGGGACCCGAGCGTGGTTCCGCTGATCGACAAAGCCATCCGGACTTCCGACCTGGGGCTGAACCCCACCAACGACGGCAAAGTGGTGCGCGTGCCGATGCCGTCGCCGACGGAAGAGCGCCGGAAGGACATCGTGAAGCACTTGCACAAGGTGCTCGAGAATCACCGCACGGCGGTGCGCAACATCCGCCGCGACGTCAAGGAAACGATCGACAAGCTGGAGAAAGAAAAGAAGATCAGCCAGGATGAACAGAAACGTGCGCTGGACGAGATGGAAAAGATTTCGCATGCAGAGACCAAGAAGATCGAGGATTTGTCCGCCGCCAAAGAGAGGGAAATCCTGGAACTGCGGTAGTTGCAGGTTGTTAGTTCTAAGTTCTTAGTCGAGAGCGAGAAACAAGATGGATGAGTCGTCGTGGCTGCGTGTTGTTGTTGGTCGCCTCTGGGCTCTCCAGAAAACCAATCCCGCGTAGAAGAAGTCATCATCGCCTGCCCGGGATCGTCTTCGATCAATAGGGGAAAACGTCGAAGCTCATGCTTGGCGGTACCCCCCTGTTTTCATAAGTGTTGCATCTAAAGGACTTAGATTACACCAAAATTGTGCAACTGTCTTGTCTGTTTGAAAATGGGTGTAGGGACGCTGGACCGAAACCACGGGATTAACGACAAATATATCTAATTCTAAGAGTACCAGAGAAGTAGCAATCTGTCAATAGAGAAGAACCGACCTGTCTAACCTCATTAAAAATGCCCCTTATATTACCCCGATTAGAACGTCCCGTCGGGGGGGTGAAAATGGTTTGGCGAGGTGGGCGCTGGAACGGGGGTCGGTGGCCTCACCGATGAGGGCAGGGCAAACAGGAACGGGCGGCCTCGGAAGGCCGCCCCTACGTGAAGCTTCAGGGCTTGGGAGTTGACGAGGGATGGGTGGGCGACGCGCCTTGTTTGGCGTTGGAGGGGGGCGCTTCTCGGTCGAGAGTGAAGTCTTGGGCCTCGTCGGTGAGGACGACGCGGAGGAAGGCGTTGTAGTCGGTGGCGCGTTCGGCGGGAACCTGCCTAAGCAGAAAGTTAATATGCCGCGAGGCTGTGACGGTCAGTCCTTTCGCGGAGTATTGCGAGGCGAAGGTGGCGTAGTCGCGCTGGACGGAGGTGCCGGTGGGCGGTGCGGTGGTGGTGCCGGGAGGAAGGTGCAGCGTCATGCGCGTCTCGACTTCCAGCGGGGTGCCGAGATCGATGGGGGACGTGGCCACGCCTGGGGCGGGTTTTGCGGGCGGATCGGGCAGGCCTAGCTGGGGAAGCAGCGCGAGGATGCGCACGGGTTTCTTCGACCAATTCACAAATCTGGGCTGGGCAATCTCGTAATCGACTGTAAATGGTTCGCGCGTGGCGTAGGGATCGGACGCGTTGACGCTGGTCACTTGTCCACGGAAGCCGTCGGAGAGCGAGAGGAGCTGGGCGAGTTCTTTCCATTTATCCTTTGGTGCCTGGTGAAAAGCCACGCGAAGAAGCAGTTCGTTGTCTCCGCGCATGGAGTAGTGGACTTTGGCCGAGAGCCTGCCGTCCCCGGCGAGCGAAGCATTAACTTCCACTTTCTGTCTGGCGGCGAACGGAAGCGTTTTTTTGAACGGCTGCCACTCTTGCCCCGTCGAATTCATGACGAAAAAAAGGCGATTGAGCACAAAGACGCATTTCTGCGGAAACGGGGAAACCATTCCGAACGGAGCGACCTCCAGGCTTGGATCGAGCCAGTAATTCATCTTTCCATCGTTTACAGAAATCACGAGGTGATTGAAGGCGGAGGGCCGCGCTACGCCGTTTTTGTCGCAGTACCCCGTTAAAGCTGCATTCGCGTAGAGTTTCAGACCCTTGGCCAGAGCTGCAAAGAGAACAAATTTGTCTTCGGCATTGGCATAACCCGTCGATAAGACTTCGTCGGCGGAGCGGGGAGCGAAGGCGGTAGAACCGAGCGGAAGGTCAACCGTAGGTATTCTCTGGGAAACAAAGGCGTATATAGCTTCAAGCTTTTGGCGGTCCGTTCGAGCAGACGTCGTGAGTTCCAGTGCTTTGGCGCGGATCACTTCTGAAACGCTTGGTTTCTCCTGCAGTTCCTTCATTGATTCGGCGTAGTTTCGAATACTCATTAGTGGCACGGCGCCCGGAGTTAGTTCTTCCGCAAGCCTGACGGATAGCCGATCCCAGTTTCCGAAATTGGAGTACGAGACATCCGGTTCTATATTCCGGTGCGGTTCTTGCTGCCTATTGCTATCGGTCGGAGCTGATCGATCCCAAACGTAGATCTTGCGCGCTGAATCCCCTTCAACGGAATTTTGAGTTGAAGTGACCGGCGTGGCCGAGTTGACGTAAAAATTTGGGGTTCTCCTCGGAAGGTCTGGCCTATCGTCCCGCGATGCGGGTAAATCGAGTTCGAAGATTTCTTGGGAGACGACGCCGGTGCGGTCGAAGGAGTGGTCAAGCCAGAAGTCCGGGGCGAGGGGATGGTGCGTAGTGGTGGTGATGACGCGGTATTCGAGGTTGTCGCCGGGGGCGAGGCCTAGAATGCGGACGGACTTGACGCGGAGGTCCTGATAGGCGGGGGCGTTGATGACGGCGGGATTGGGTTGGTCAGTGATGGCGCTGGGGAGGATGTCGGCGGTGCCGCCGCTGGGGTGGGTGATGCGGACAAGGGGGATTTCGATAGATTGGAAGGAGCGGTTGTAGTCGAAATTGAGGCGGGCAAACTGGCGAACGCCAAGTTCGCTATTGATGTGCACGCGGGTGTGGACTTCTTTGCGGCTATCGCCGTTGGCTTCGAAGCGGTAGCGGGTTTCGAGTAGCTCAATTTGTGCGGGGTTCTCTGTTTTCTCGGGCGCGTCCGCTTTTTCGACCTTTTTCTCGGAGGGCTTTTCTACGGTCTTTTGGACGGGCTGCTGGGCTGGGGCAGCGCGCGTGGCAAATGCGATGAGCAGTAGCGGCGACAAGATTCGGAGGAAGAGAAGCGGACGCCCTGAAGGTTTCATCGTACCCACAAATGGCAGTGTAGGGTGCGGGGTGGGGAGCGGTAAAGACGAAAGGGGAGCGGGTTTCGGCTTGGTGACGGGGTAAAGGGAGGGCCATTCGGCCTGCTGACGTGCGCGTAGCCTCAGGATGCAGAAGGAGCAAGGGCGGGAGCCGGTCTCCCGCCCTCCGCGGAAACGGTTCCATGCCTTGCGCGTCTGACACAGTGATAGAGTCTGTCTGCGCGAAAGGCGCGAGGAGAATGCGATGCGACGTGTTTTGGCGGGAGTGGCGGCCGTGGCATTGGGAATTTCTTTGGGTGGGGTATGTACGGCGCGGGCGGACAACCGGGCGGCGCCGAAGGGGCCGGACGAGGATGGCACGAAGCCGGCGCTCGTCAAGATTGCGGGCGAAGGGATGATGGATTCGCACGCCTTCCAATACCTCACCGAGCTAAGCGATGACATTGGATCGCGCGTGACGGGAACGCCTGCGGAGAGAAAAGCCGAAGAGTGGGGCGTGGCCAAGATGAAAGCCATCGGCCTCGAAAACGTACACACGGAAAAATACCAACTCTGGCGCGGATGGACGCGCGGCACGGCGCAAGGAGAATTGCTCGAACCGATTCGGAGGCCGCTGCATGTGGACGCGATGGGGTGGACGGGATCGACACCGGCGGGAGGCGCGGAAGGCGAGGTGGTAACCGCGAATCTCTTCGACATCGAGGAAGAGGTCAAAAACGCATCACGGCTTTCCGGGAAGATGGTGCTGGTGGTCATGCACGGCGAACCAAAGAAAAGTGGGGATGTCCTGTTTGCCATCTTCGGAGATTTCCTGAAGGCCGCCGGCAAAGCAGGAGCGGTCGCGGTGATCGGTGGCCAGGGAGGAGCGAAGGCCTCCGGAATGAACCTTACGCACACGGGGATTCTCGGGTTCGACGCCGATTTTACCATTCCGGTCTTGTCGATGACCGCCGAGGATCAAGGGCAGCTCGAACGGTACGCAGAGAGCGGGAAAAAAGTGCGAGCGCGCTTCAATGTGCAAAATACATTTTCAAACGGGCCGGTGGAATCGGCGAATGTGGTGGGAGAAATTCGCGGGCGCGAAAACCCGGAGCAGGTGCTGGTCGTCGGAGCGCACCTGGATTCCTGGGATCTTTCGGAGGGAACCACGGACAACGGCACGGGCTCGGCGAGCGTATTGGGCTCGGCGGAAGCGATTGTGCGTTCCGGCATGAGGCCGCGGCGGACGATCCGCTTCGTATTGTTCACGGGTGAGGAGGAAGGCCTCGACGGCTCGTTTGCTTACATGAAGCAACATCAATCGGAGATGGCCAATCATTTGGGAGACTTGGTGTTGGATGAAGGCCAGGGGCCGGTGAAGGAATTCATGATGGGAGGACGCGACGATCTGGTGGCGAGCTTCCGGCCTTTCGCGCAGTCACTTTCGTCGATTCGTAACATTCCCGTGATCGATAAGGTGGAGAGCGGGACCGACACGCTGCCTTTCTCGATGGCGGGATTGCCGGGGGTGAACATGAATCAGGATTCACCGGATTATAAATACACGCACCACTCGGCGGCCGACGCTCTGGAGGCGGTGAAGCCCGAAGTGCTGGCACAAAATGCCACGCTGATGGCGCTCACGGCTTACTGGATCGCGGACCGGCCGGAACGATTTGCTTCGCCATGGCCCGCGGAAAAGACCGCAAAGATGCTGCGAGCGCAGCACCAGTACGAGATGCTGAAGGCCTTTCATCTTTGGCCCTTTGGGGATCTCGGGGCGGAGGGAAAGGAATAAAAGGGATTAGACAAGGACGAGACGATTGACCAGGCGCAAAGCCTCTTTCGATGATACGCAAGGGAATGGGTTGCAGGGCTTCTCAGAAGACGGGAGGACAATATGGAAACATTCTGGCAAGACATTCGGCACGGACTGCGCATGTTGCTCAAGAGCCCCGGGTTCAGCGCCGTCGCGGTATTGTCCCTGGCGCTGGGGATCGGGGCAAACACCACAATTTTCACGGTGGTGAACGCGATCCTGCTGCATCCCCTGCCGGTGAAGGACATTGCGCAGGTGGTTGAGCTGGACACGATCGACACGAAAACCAAAGTGGGGTTTGCCAACGCCACGAAGCTCGGAATGTCCTTTCCGAATTGTCAGGACTATCACAAGCAGACGGAAGTTTTTTCCGGCTTGTCGTGCATCGTGCCGACTGCGCTGACATGGAGCGGCGGCGCCGAGCCCCGGCAGGTCAACGGGCAATTGGTGAGCGCGAATTATTTCGATGTGCTGGGACTGCAGCCAGTGGCTGGAAGGTTTTTTCTGCCCGAGGAAGACACGAAGCTAAACGGAAACACCGTGGCGGTGATCAGTCATAGTTTTTGGGTCAATAAGCTGGGATCGGATGCAAGTGTTGTGGGCAAGAGCCTGACTCTGAACGCCGTGCCGTACACAGTGGTCGGAGTGGCTCCTAAAGGATTCAAGGGGACGTTCACATTCGCGGGCGCGGAAGAGATCTGGATTCCTACGAGCATGTACCCGCAGATCCTTGCCGGTCTGGCAAAGGACTTCTTCAATGACAGGCGTTTTTTGGGGGTATTACCGGTCGGGCGGCTCAAGCCAGGAATTGGCCTGGGACCGGCCGAGGCTTCGCTGAAGACGGTTGCGTCGCGGCTGGAGGCGGAATATCCCAAAGACAATGCCGGGCGCAGCGTTGCGCTAACGCCGCTGGCGGATGCGGCGGTCGGCGCGAATCAGCACGATCAGGTGGCGCTGGCCGGCACGATGATGATGACCGTCGTGGGACTTGTGCTTCTGATTGCCTGCGTCAACCTCGCGAACCTCTTGCTTGCACGGGCCGCGCAACGTGAAAAGGAAATGGGGCTGCGCGCCGCTCTGGGAGCGAGCCGGCACCGTCTCATGCGGCAAATGTTGACGGAGTGCATGTTGTTGTCGCTGCTCGGCGGCGCGGCGGGACTGGCGATTGCCTACGCGGGCCGGAGCGTTCTCTGGTCGTTCCGGCCGCCTTTCATCCAGCAGAATGACCTGGATCTTTCGCTCGATTCGCACGTTTTGCTATTTACGCTGGGCATCTCCTTGTTGACAGGCGTGCTCTTTGGGGTTGCGCCGGCGTTGAAAGCGTCCGTGCCCGACCTGATGGAAACACTCAAACTGGGCGGGCGTGGAGGATCGATCGGCTGGGGACGGAACAGTTTGCGCAGCCTGCTGGTTGTTTCGGAAATTGCGCTTTCGCTGGTGGCGCTGGTGGGCGCCGGACTCTTTATTCGCAGCATGCGTGACGCGCAGCGAATCGATCCCGGTTTCGAATCGAAAAACCTTTTTATGATGGCATTCGATCTCGGCGCTCTGCACTACGAGGAAGGACGAGCGCAGGAATTCTTTCGCGCGGCTGTCGAACGCGCAAATTCTACGCCCGGGGTAAAATCCGCGACGATCGCGTCAAACTTTCCGCTCGGTGGTGGTTTCGCGCGAACGGTTTTTCCCGAAGGAGAAAATGAAGCAACTGGGTATCGCGGAACGTTGACGACGCTCGACGATATCACTGCGGGATTTTTCGATGCACTTCGTATTCCGCTGCTGAAGGGGCGAGTCTTCAACGATTCCGACCGGAAGGGTACGACGCCGGTCGTGGTCATCAACGAGGCGATGGCCAAGCACTTTTGGCCGAACCAGGAAGCCGTCGGCAAACGGTTCCATTTCTTTGGCGATCCCACATTGCGTGAAGTCATCGGGGTCGTGGGGAACACGGTGATCATTAACATCGGGGAAGTGCCCGCGCCGCTCGCGTACCTCTCGATCACGCAGGATTATTCGCCGGCAGTAACTCTCCAAGTGCACACGACGGGAAGCCCGGAGGCGCTGATCGGCGGCGTTCGCGCGCAGATTCAGTCACTGGACCCGAATCTGGCGATCACCAATGTGCAAACGATCGGCGAGATTATGGATCAAGGACTGTGGGCGCCGCGAATGGGCGCGGCGCTGCTCACACTTTTTGGAGGGCTCGCTTTGGTGCTGGCAGCGCTTGGCGTTTACGGAGTGCTGTCCTACTCCGTGAATCAGCAGACGCGCGAGATCGGGATACGCATGGCAATGGGTGCGGAGCGCTCCCACGTGCTCCGGCTGGTGGTGGGCCAGGGGGTGCGGCTGGCTGGGTTAGGGGTAGCGCTGGGAGTCCTTGTGGCGCTGGTGGCTATGCGGCAGCTTTCCGGTTTGCTATTCGGCGTAAGTGCTTACGATCCAGTGACTTTCGGGGCCGTGGCGCTGCTTCTCATGCTTGTGGCCCTGCTGGCCTGCTACATCCCGGCCCGCCGCGCCACTTGCGTTGACCCACTTGTTGCGCTTCGACACGAGTGAGTTGTTTCCCATGAGCAAGAGGGTTTGATGCTCCCATTCTCCCCGCAAACAATTCATTCTAAATGATTTATTTTGATTTGAGACTGTGCAGGAGATTCCCATCGCCCGAGTTGAAGAAATGGCTATGGTACACTGCCCTAGGTAGGAAAGGCTGAGTAGCCAGGTAGTTTGGCACGGCGCGGGCCAAAACGGCCAAAAATGCATAAATTTTCCACCGGCTTGTAGCGAAATATTTGACAGGACGCGTTTTCTTCCCTATACTTCGGTGTTTGTCAGGGATGCTTTTACCCTGAGTGGGGCGGCTCCGGCTTGTTCGGGGTCGTTGAGTTGGAAGGGAATTATCTTCAGTCCCGGAACAAAGTAAGACGGAATGGGACAGAAGAGCGGCCGGAATGGGGCGCCAGCCCCGCAAAGCCGAGTAAGCCTCTCCGAACTGAAGCCAAGAGAGTAGTTCTACTTCTTGGAGTGCGTACGGAGTTTCTTGCTGGTTGTATCTCCGGATTCGCAGTAGACCTTTCAGCACTGGATTGCGCTCTCGTGCCATTTTGTCTGCGCGCCTTGCGGGAGCCGCGAAAAATTCTGCGCGCGATAGAGGGACGACTGTGCCGACGTTTTCGCAATTAGTAAGAATGGGACGTGAAGCGGTCCGGATGAAGACGAAGTCGCCCGCGCTGGCGGGCTGCCCGGAGAAGCGCGGTGTATGCATTCGCGTGTACACGCAAACGCCGAAGAAACCGAACTCGGCGCTGCGCAAAGTGGCGCGCGTTCGCTTGACGAATGCGATTGAAGTGACGACGTACATTCCCGGCGTCGGCCACAACTTGCAGGAGCACTCCATCGTGCTGGTGCGCGGCGGCCGCGTGAAGGATCTGCCGGGAGTACGGTATCACATCGTGCGCGGAACGCTGGACGCCGCAGGCGTGGAGAACCGCAAGCAGGGACGATCAAAGTACGGAGCGAAGCGGCCCAAGGCCGCGGCGGCGAAGTAAGGCGACTGTTTGGTTTATCGGTTGCGCGTGAAAAGAATTTCGAAGGAGCGATAAAGAGCAATGCCACGCAAAGGACTTGTTTTCCGGCGAACGCAAGCG
>Ga0209648_10005192_pt1 | contig 11116 bp, 9 predicted proteins | sample GraSoi2013_115cm_FD_185830 | JGI IMG/M metagenome (GOLD analysis project Ga0209648, IMG submission 185830) | Grasslands soil microbial communities from the Angelo Coastal Reserve, California, USA - Sample 9_17_2013_115cm (SPAdes) (version 2) | ecosystem: Environmental > Terrestrial > Soil >...
GCTGCTGCTCTCTTATCCTCTGCACCCGCCGCGCCAGCCGAGCCAGCTTCGCACAGCGCACTTTCCCTCGCTGCACACGCCGGCGGTTTTCGTCCAGGGCACGCGAGACCCCTTCGGGTCTATGGAAGAGATGCAAGCAGCGTTAAAACTCATCGCGGCGCGAACGCTGCTTCTGCCGTTTGAGGGCGCTGGGCACGACCTTTCGCCGGGCAAGCAGTTACGACGCTCCGCAGAAGATGCTGGAGAAATTTCCCAGAGAGTGCTGAGCGCGTTTCGCGAGTTCTTCGGGCAGGCGAGCTCGTGAATCCACGCGGAGGGCTTTAGGCCTGTGTGGGAACCCAAAAGACATTTCCTCAGCGGCTAAAGCCGCCCTGATTCTGCTGGTGCCCGCAAAGCCATCCGGGACGCAAACAGCACGTCCCGCAAAAGCATCCGGGACACAAAGAACGTGCTTTATGTCGGAGCTAAAGCTCCGACCCCCAGTTGCCACACAGACTCTTTAGCCGGTGCGTCAGTGCTTTCCGATGCCGATGCCGCTGATGCAGATCACGCTCATGGGAGTCTTGTCGAATTTCAGGAGAGCTTGCCGAAACAAACGTTGGTGACGTATTTGAGGCGGACTTTTCCGTTGGTTTGGCGCCGCTCAAAAATTCTAGCGAGTTCCTCCATCATGGGCGCGTGCCTGGGGTGGGTTTCCACAGGGGCGTAGGATGCGGAGAGCAAGCGTCCGCGCAGGCCCTCGAAGTCAAACATCTGCGCATTGTCGAACTGCGCGCTTTGACACTCGTACGGCGTGAAGAAAGCCTCTAGCGCGACGGCCTTCGGGTAAGCGGCCGAGACTTTTTCATAGTCGGTTCCGTAGCGAATCAGAAGTTGCTCATATTCCTTCAAGAACGGCGAACTCTCTTTCTGACGGTCATTCCAAATAATCACAACCCAGCGGGCCGGCTTGAGGATGCGGGAGAACTCGGCGCGCGCGCGTTTCGCATCAAACCAGTGAAATGCTTGACCGGCAGCGACGAGGTCCACGGTATGGTCATCGAGCGGAATCGCTTCCGCGGTTCCATTCACGCTGCGAAATCGCGGAAAGCCTCGCAGCAAGCGTTCCGCCGCCTCACGCATTTCTTTGTTCGGCTCAATCCCGTAGACGAGGTTGCCATTTTTGAGGAACAGCTCCGAGAGGATGCCCGTCCCGGAGCCGACATCGGCAACGACGGACTCCGGCGTAAGAGCGCACTTCTTTTTCAACAATGCCAGGACGCCGGCTGGATATCCGGGCCGGTATTTGCTGTAGTTTTCGGCCCGGTTGGAGAACCGCGCGATGGTGTCTTCGAACATGTTGCTCCGCGAGCGAAGAGGCTGAGCCCGCAAAACCTAGAAGCCCTGGGCGCCGGTCGCCGCGGGGCGGACTTCGGGAGCGCGGGTAACGCCGAAGCGCAGGCGCTCGAGGAAGGTCTGGGCGAAGGACATAAAGCCGGTGTAGAGGTAGCCCCAAACAAAGAGCAACAGGAACGGAATGGTGGCGTAGTTTTCGTTGCGGATGGCGTAGAAAACAGTGGCCGCGAAATAGAGGCCCAGGGCGACCTCGACATAGGCGATCCAACCGGCGCGGTTGCGATAGCCCTTCTTGACAAAGGTGTCCGCCTTGGTCTCGATGCGGAATTTCGGAGTGCGGGCAAATTCCGACGGCACGCCGAAGATGGCTTCGAGGACGGCCTTGGCGTTGCGCACGGAAATGCCGATGCCGATGGCCATCACAAAGGGAAGAAACAGGAATGTGCGCCACCAGGTTTTCGGGCGGACGGAGCGCTGCGCGGCCAGATAAAAGCTCGAAATCGAGCAGGTGGAGGCCAGAAAGAGCGGCAAGTCAATCACCAGCATCTGGAACCAGCCCTGATAGGAACGCACAATCATCGCCGGCAGGAGCATCGTCGAAAAGACAATCATCAGCGGATAACTGATGTTGGCGGTCAGGTGGAAGAAGGCTTCGGCCTTGACGGGGCCCGGCACGCCGGCGCGCAGCAACCGGGGGAGAATTTTCTTCGCCGTCTGCATCAGGCCTTTGGCCCAGCGCGCCTGCTGGGCCTTGAAGGCGTTCATTTCCACGGGCAGTTCCGAAGCGCATTCGACATGCTGCAAATAGAGGAAACGCCAGCCGCAAAGCTGCGCGCGGTAAGACAGATCGGTGTCTTCGGTGAGAGTGTCGTGCTGCCAGCCGCCGGCATCTTCGATGGCGGAGCGGCGCCAGACACCGGCGGTGCCGTTGAAATTGAAAAACACGCCGCTGCGGGAGCGCGCGCCGTGCTCGATGACGAAGTGGCCATCGAGGAGAATCCCTTCGACTTCGGTAAGGAGCGAATATCCGCGATTCAGATAGGTCCAGCGCGTCTGGACCATGGCGATGCCGGGATCCTGGAAGCCGGGAATGGTGCGGCGGAGGAAATCGGGGCTGGGAAGGAAATCCGCGTCGAAGATGGCGATGAATTCGCCTTGCGCGGAGCGCAGCCCTTCGGCGAGAGCGCCGGCTTTGAAACCTTCGCGGTGGTTGCGGTGCAAATAGGAAATGTTCAGGCCGAGCGCGCGGAAGCGCTCGACGCAGTTGCGCGCGATCTCCTGCGTTTCGTCGGTGGAGTCGTCGAGGACCTGAACGTCGAGCAGTTCCCGCGGATAATCAAACAGCGAGACCGCCTCGACCAGACGCTCGACGACGTAGCGCTCGTTATAAACCGGAAGCTGTATGGTAACCTTGGGCCAGACCGCGACCGGCGGCGGCGGGCCGGGGACATTGTCGCGGAACTTGTAATAATTGTAGACGAGCCAGTAGCGGTGAATCCCGTAGACCGCGAGGACGATAAGCACCAGGAAATAGGGGATCATCATCGCGACGTCGAAAGTGTTGGCGTGATAGACGCCCTTGAAGGTCGTATCCGTAACCTTCTGCCAAAAGCGGACAATGGGGCTCTGCGCGAGGCTGAGCAGAAGCGTGAGAGTCATCCCGGTGAACACGCAGGCTTTCCTTCCCGATCTTCCCGATGCCGTTAACCTTCAGCGTTGCAACGACGACGAAGCGGCCCCAAGTCTACATCGCTATGGCCGGCGTTGTCGCGCTGGAAATTCTGTTCGGCGCGATGCACCGGCTGAACGATTGGAAGCTGCACGCGATCGAATTCATCGTGCTCGGGCTGGCAGCGGGCGCCGCCTATCTGGTTGCGCTCTATGCCCTGGAGCACGCCGGCGAACATCGCGCCGCCTTCTGGGTGATTCTTGCCGGCGGCTTGCTATTTCGCCTGACCCTTGCGCCGCTCGAGCCGTCGCTTTCCACCGACCTGTACCGCTACCGCTGGGACGGCCACATCCAGGCGGCGGGATGGAATCCCTACGCGGTGCGTCCCGACGACCCGCGCCTGACCGCGCTGCGCGATGCACACTGGGCGGAAATGCCTGCGCCGGATATGCCCACGATTTATCCGCCCGTCGCCGAACTGGTCTTTCATCTGGCGTGGCGGCTTACGTGGAACCTTCCCTCCGCCGTGGCCGCCTTCAAGGCGCCCATGATTCTCGCCGACATCTCCATCCTGGCGATGCTGGCGTGGTGGTTTCGCAGGACCGGGGAGAAAAACTTCCGGCTTGCCGTGTACGCCTGGAATCCCCTGGTGGTGGTGGAATTTGCCGGCAGCGGCCACAACGACGCGCTCGTTCTCGCGTTCGTCCTCGCTGCGCTGCTCATTATACGGCGGTATCCGGCGGTGTCAACGGCGCTGCTGACAGCGGGGGCGCTGACAAAAGCGTTTCCCGCGGTGCTCCTGCCGCTGTGGCTGCGCAAAGCCGGCTGGCCGCGCACGCGCGAGAGTTGGAAATGCGCGCTGGCCGCTGCTGCGACTGCCGCAATTTGCCTGGCGCCGTACTGGCGGGCCTTGGGCGTGTTGGCCGCGAATGTGGAGAATTTCGAGCGGAGCCGGAGGAACTATCACGCGAGCTTGTACACCATGATGGACTGGTTCACCGGCGTTCCGGACATTCCCGCGGGGCTGGGAGCCGGCGTGGTCTGCGGACTTGCGCTGTGGCTGGCGGCGCGGCGCGGCGAGTCCATGCGCGCGGCGTATTTGCTCTTCGGAGCGATCCTGCTTCTTTCGCCGAACGGCTATTCCTGGTACTTCACATGGATGGTGCCGCTGCTGTGCTTTTTTCCAAACCCGGCGTGGCTGCTGCTGACCGTGCTGCAGTTTCTTTCCTACAACGTCTTGATTGATTACGGGATCAACGGACGGTGGCACTTCGATCCCTTCTTCCAGTGGCTTTGTTACGGACCGTTCTATGCGATGCTGATCCTTGGCTGGCTCCAGGGGCGGCTCCGGGTTGGCGGACGGTGGCCGCTGGATTCCCAGCTAGCTCGCCGAGCGGGAAGTTAGCGGATGGACGCCCCTGGAACTCCCAACAAAGTCACTCCGCCAGACCACAAGCTGCGGCGGCTGCGGGAACTCGCCCTGAACTTCCTGAAGATAGGAGCGACAGCATTTGGAGGACCTCCGGCGCACATCGCCATGATGGAAGAGGAGTTCGTGGGGCGCCGCGGCTGGCTGGATCACCAGCGGTTCCTCGATCTGATTGGCGCTGTGAACCTGCTTCCCGGACCCAATTCCACGGAGCTGGCGCTGTACATTGGGTTGCTGCGCGCCGGGTGGCTCGGTTTGATGGTCGCCGGAGTCGCGTTCATCCTGCCGTCCGCGACTCTTGTTCTGGCCCTGGCGTGGGCCTACGTGCGCTTCGGAGCGTTGCCCCAGGTTGCAGGCGTGCTCTATGGAACCAAACCCGTCGTAATCGTCGTGGTCGTGCAGGCTCTGTGGGCCCTGGGGCGCACGGCGATCAAGTCCCGTTTGCTGGCGGTAGTTGTCCTCCTCAATCTGGCGCTTCTCGTTGCGGGCGTGCACGCTGTGTTGCTGTTGTTGGGCACGGGGATTGTCCTGGTTGTGGCGCGTTGGTGGCAGGACCGCGGCCAGGCAGCGCCGCGTGCCGCTCCATCGTTGGCCTTGTTCGCAACCGGCTCGGCCACAGTCGCGGGGATAAGTGTTGCGGCGCTGTTTTTCTATTTCATGAAAGTCGGGGTGCTGCTCTTCGGAAGCGGATTCCTGCTGCTGGCGTTTCTGCGCGCCGACCTGGTGGCGAAAGCGCACTGGCTGACCGAGACGCAGCTTCTCGACGCCATCGCCGTCAGCCAGGCGACTCCGGGCCCGCTCTCCACCGTGGCGACTTTTATCGGCTACGTGCTGGCTGGCTGGCAGGGAGCGGTTTCGGCGACGACGGGGGTTTTTCTGCCAGCATTTCTGCTTGTGGCGATGAGCGGATGGATGATCCCGCGCCTGCGGCAATCGCGGCTAACAGGCGCGTTTCTCGACGGAGTGAACGCAGCTGCGCTGGCTTTGATGGCCGCCGTGACGTGGCAATTAGGGCGGGCGTCCGTGGTTGATCTTCCGACGGTTGGCCTGGCCATCGTCAGCGCCGTTCTGCTTTTCCGTTTTCGCGTCAATTCCGCCTGGCTGATGCTGGGCGGCGCGACGATTGGATTGGCGGGTTCGCTGATCCGCGGGCATTGACGCCCCTGATGGCGTCCCTTTCGGCAGGCATCAGGGCACCAGGACAATCTTGCCGTAGGCGCCGGGCTCCATGATTTCTTTGTGCGCGCGAGGCGCTTCGGCAAGAGGCATCTCTTTGCCGACGACAGGACGCAGTGTGCCGCTTTCCATTCCGGCAACCAAAGCGGCGTGGATGCTTTGCGCGTCGCCCTCCGGCGCATTCCAAATGGACATGGCGAAGACGGCGGCGTCGCGCGCCATCAGCTCACGCGGGGTGATTTGCGCGTCGCCGCGGCTGCCTATGACGACAACGCGCCCGCGCATGGCCAGCACTTTCAGGTCGGCGCCGAGATTGACATTGGCCAGCATCTCGAGAATTACATCCACACCGCGGCCGCCGGTGAGCTTCATCAGTTGATCGAGACAATTTGGGGCGCGGTGGTCCAGCGCGTGGTGGGCGCCTTCGGAGGTTACAAGGGCGCGGCCTTTTTCGGTGCCGCCGGTGCCGATGACCGTCAAACCCGCGGCGCGCGCGATCTGCACCGCGGCGATGCCCACGCCGCCGCTGGCTCCATGGATCAAAACGGTCTCGCCAGCGCGCGCATGCCCGATCTGAAACAGCGCGCGATAGGCTGTGGCAAAAGGAACATAAACGCCCGCTCCCTGGCTGTAGGAGATTTTCTGCGGGAGCGGGTGCACCTGCGATTCGCTGGCGAGCGCGAACTCGGCATAGGTGCCGGTCAGGGTGCCGGAGGTGTACACGCGGTCGCCCGTCTTGACGCGCGCCACGCCTTCGCCCGCGGCTTCCACAATTCCCGCACCGTCAGTCCCCGGCGTGTAAGGCAATTCCGGCTTGCGCGCGTACACGCCGGCACGAATGTAGGTATCTACGGGATTCACGCCGGCGGCCTTGATGCGAACCAAGACTTGTCCCCGCCCCGGCGGATTCTTTGCGGTTTCTTCCAGCTTCAGAACTTCCGGGCCGCCAAACTGGTGCACCACAATGGCTTTCACTTCTCTCCTCCCGCCATGCGTTTTGTTGCGAAAACCTTGTTTAGTGGTGATCGTCATGAATCGCTGTGGCGTCTTGCAATATGCCTGAGCCGCGATCCCACACGGTTGTTTGCCAATTATCTTTTCGCGACCCTTGCGGAATCCACGGAGGGATCGTTACGTTGAGGTAGCGCCCCAGCGTCATGACATACGGTTCGTAAAGAGCCCGCAATTCTGCGAGCCGCTGGTCTGCCGCAGGACCCACATGAAGGCGCAGGCCCTGCGCGGCGAGGAGTTTGCGGAGCCGGTCCAAATCCTCCGGGGGGAGGCGTTGTCGGTCCGCTGCGGCGGGCCGGACGATGAAGATCTGCGCCAGATCCACGATGGCGTGCCGCGCAATCGCAAACGTCAGCTCCGCTTGGCGTTCACAGGTTCCTTCGACGCCGGCCATCAACAGCGCGCAAGTGTCAAGGATGGCCGTGAGCGCGGCCAGCCACGATTGGTTGTCGTGCTGCGAGCGGAAGTAAGCCAACATGGGATACGACAGATGACTTTCCATGAGCTGCGCCGACCAGCGTTCCCAATCGGAGAGCAGCTTCTGCAAAGCGTCGAGGCCGTGCGGATAACCGTGGCGGCGGAGCAATTCTCCGGCAGTGGGCGGCGAGCCGGCACGCGCGTCGAGGAGAGAAATGTTGACCTCGCGCCGGGAAAACGATTGATAGATCACCGGTAGGTAGCCGATCACAATAGCCAGGAAACCGAATCCCACGCCGGCCTCCACCGCCGTGAGCGCACGGGCGGCTTCGGAATGCGGCGTGACATCGCCTATCCCCAAAGTGAAAAACGTCGTCGCGCTGAGGTAGAGGTCCACGAGGAAATTCGAAGTCCTGCCGGAGGCCTCGACCGCGGAGCCGAGGCCGTATTGCAACAGACCGAAACTCAATATCAGCCCGAGCGCCCAGAAGGTAAGAAGGAACAACAGGGAGAGCGGTCCGAAGAAGCTGAGGAACGATTCGCGGCGCTTGTCGCGGCGCAGCAGCCGCGCCACCGCCGACCAGGGCCGCCAGGTCATGCGGTAGTACATACGGGCCAGGCGTATTCGGCGGGTCACGCGGCGGGGGAGAACCATGGTCTCAAACGCGTCCCAAAGAATCGCGAGCAACAGGGCAAGTCCCGCGAAAAATGCCAGTATGATGGTGTTCATCGTTCTCCTGGCGGCATTAAGGCATTCGATTCGCCGCGGCCGGGCAAGGTTATATTAGACTCTGCGCGGCTGCACATGCTAACGCCATGCCCGCCAAGCCGGAGCGCAAAGTGTAATGCGAAACCGTCAGACGAACCTAGTAGCCCGGGAGCAACTGACAACGATGACGGATGGGGCACCGATTAGAGCAATCCCCTGAATTCGTCAGGGCTTAGCCCGGCCTGCCGCAAAATTGCTCGAAGCGTGCCCGTGTCCAACTCGTTGTGGTCGGGGATTACCACCTGAGCGAATGGTTGATCCCGGCGGAGAATGACGTGGCTGCCATGCTGCCGTTTGATTTGGAATCCGATCTTTGTCAGAGCTGTAACGCAGTCTCGCCCCGAGATCCGAGGCAGCTTCGTCATACCGCCAGAATCATAGCCTCAAAGTGGTCTTTGGGAACTGGAAGCCCATCTTGCTCGAGAGCGAGGACATAGCCCTGAATCGCTTCGCGGATATTCTGTACTGCTTCTTCCTTTGTTTTTCCCTGGCTGATGCATCCGGGCAGACTGGGGCCCTCGGAAACCCAATACCCGTTTTCTCCTGGGTAAAGCACAACCTGACGCATTTTCCTGCCTCGAAGCAATTGTAGCATCAAAACTAGACATTCAGCGTGAGGGTGACATCCGGCCGGGGGCCCGGCGGCGGGGGCATCTTCGAGCGGTCGATGGGGTGGTAGAGGGTGTCGCGCTCGACCGGAACGCGTCCGGCGGCGCGGATGAGGCGCTCGAGCTCGGCGCGAGGGGTGAATTGCGCAGTTGTCGCGCCGGCGTCGTGATAAATCTTTTCCTCCACCACGGTGCCGTCCAAATCATCGGCGCCAAAGCGCAGGGCGATCTGCGCGATGCTCGGGGTGAGCATGATCCAGTAGGCCTTGATGTGGTCAAAGTTGTCGAGCAGCAGCCGCGCCACGGCGATACTCTTCAAATCCAGGAAACCGGTCGGCTTGGGCAAGTGTGCCAGCGCGGTATTTTCCGGGTGAAACGCCAGCGGGATATAGGCGACGAAGCCATGCGTCTGGTCTTGCAGTTCGCGCAGCAGAACGAGATGCTCGACGCGCTCCTCTTCGGTCTCGATGTGTCCGTACAGCATGGTGGCGTTGGAGGGGAGCCCCACTTCGTGGGCCGTCCGCGCGATATTGAGCCACTGCTGGCCGCTGACTTTGTGGTCGCAGATGATTTTCCGGACGCGCGGATTGAAAATCTCCGCGCCGCCGCCGGGGAGAGAGTCCACACCCGATTCCTTCAGGGCCACCAGCGTGTCGCGGATGGAAAGCTTGGCGATGCGCGCGAAGTAGCCGACCTCGACCATGGTGAACGCTTTCAGGTGGACCCGCGGGCAGCGCTGCTTGAGTCCGCGCATCAGGTCGAGGAAATACTCGAAAGGCAGATCGGGGTGCAGGCCGCCGACCAGATGGAACTCCGTGGCGCCTTCGCGGGCGCCCTGTTCGGCGCGCTCGTAAATTTCTTCGAGCGCGAAGGTGTAAGCACCCGGAGCGTTCGGGTCGCGGCCAAACGCGCACAGCCGGCAATGGGCCACGCAGACGTTGGTCGGATTGATGTGCCGGTTGACGTTGTAATAGCACACGTTCCCGTGGCGTTTTTCGCGGACGGAATTCGCCAGCCAGCCCACGGCCAGCAGGCCCGGCGAGCGATAGAGCGCGATTCCATCGTCGAAGCTCAGCCGCTCTCCGGCAAGAACCTTATCGGCAATGGGCTTCAACTGCGCGTCGTTTATGACCAGTTCGCTCATTTCGAATCCGCTGAACTCTTCATCCTCGCCAGACCCACACGGCAGCGCCCCAGAAGAGCAGGAACAACAGACTAATATATCCGTTCACGGCAAAAAACGCAGCATTCATCCGGCTCAGGTCGTCCGGTTTCACCAAGGAGTGTTCGTAGGCCAGCAGCGCGGCCACCACGGCGATTCCCGCCCACGCCGGCCAGGGCAGCGAAAAACTTGCCGCGAGCCAGGCCAGCAACACCACCATGACGGCATGCATTCCGCGGGCCATCAGCAGCGCACGCGCAATGCCGAAGCGCTTGGGGATGGAATGCAGACCGGCACGGCGGTCGAATTCGACGTCCTGGCACCCGTAGAGCACATCGAAGCCGCCGACCCACAGCGTCACCGCCGCGCAGAGAATCAGCATCCGCCAATCCAGCGTCCCGGTGATGGCAATCCACGCCGCCGCGGGTGAAATTCCCAGACAAAAGCCCAGCACCAGGTGCGACCAGGTCGTGAAGCGCTTCGTATAAGAGTAAAAGAAAAGTATGGCAAGCGCTGCCGGCGAAAGCTTCAGCGCAAGAGGATTCAATTGCCACGCGGCGATGACCAGTAGGCCCGCGGCCACAATCGTGAACCCCCAAGCGAACGATACGGAAAGGGCACCCGTCGCGAGAGCCCGCGAAGCTGTGCGCGGATTCTCGTGGTCGTAACGCAGGTCGGCGATGCGGTTCACGGTCATGGCCGCCGAGCGCGCTCCGATCATGGCCACGATGATCCAGAGAATTTGCCGGAGCGCCGGCCAGGAATGCGCCGTGGCGCGCGCCGCAAGGAGCGCCCCGGTCAGCGCGAACGGCAGCGCAAACACGGAGTGCTCGAACTTGATCATTTCCAGGACGGTGCGGATGCGGCTGGAACTCATGCGAAGTCCGGGCCTCGTGCGCGGGTCAAAACAGTCTAGGCAGCCGCTTCCGCCAATGTCAAGGCGCGGTGGGATTCCGCAAGCCGTGTGCTAGACTGGCGAATCGCGACGCTGCAGAATCCGACTGGCATGACCGAACACGACATCCGCAATCTTCTTGAGGCGCTCCAGGCCGGACGCACGACCGCGGATCAGGCGCTCGATCGCCTCAAGCATTTGCCGTTTGAAGACCTCGGCTTCGCCAAGATTGATCACCATCGCTCGCTGCGGCAAGGCTACGCGGAAGTCATCTTGGGACACGGCAAGACTCCGGAGCAGGTTGCCGCAATCGTTCGCCGCATGCTTCGCGCCAAAGCGTCGCATCACAACGTTTTGATCACGCGCGCGGACAAAAAAATCTTCGCGGCCGTGCGGCGCGTCAGCCGCGCGGCAAGATTTCACGAGCTTTCCGGCGTGATTGCCATCGAGCGCGACTCCACCATTTCCGGGAAGGGAACGATTCTGGTGGTCTCCGCGGGCACGAGCGACATTCCCGTCGCCGAAGAGGCGCTGCTTACCGCGCGGCTCATGGGGAATCGGGCCGAAGCTCTGTACGACGTCGGCGTCGCAGGCTTGCATCGCTTGCTGGAGCACCGCACCAAGCTGGTGGACGCGCGCGTGATT
>Ga0209648_10005193_pt1 | contig 11115 bp, 7 predicted proteins | sample GraSoi2013_115cm_FD_185830 | JGI IMG/M metagenome (GOLD analysis project Ga0209648, IMG submission 185830) | Grasslands soil microbial communities from the Angelo Coastal Reserve, California, USA - Sample 9_17_2013_115cm (SPAdes) (version 2) | ecosystem: Environmental > Terrestrial > Soil >...
ATGGGGGCGGGCGCGACCGGGATCGCGGTCTTTGCCGGCGGCCGTTTCGTCCACGTCGACGGCTTCACCTTGGGCGGCCGGCACGTGACCACCGATCTCGCCCGCGGCCTCAATGCGAGCCTCGCCGACGCCGAGCGAATCAAGACGTTGTATGGCAGTGTGCTCGCCGGCGGAGCGGACGAGCGCGACATGATCACCATACCTCCAGTCGGGCATGATGACCGGGAGACGCCCCAATTTGTTCCCCGTTCGGCGCTCATTCGCATCATCAAGCCCCGCATCGAGGAAATACTCGAAATGGTCCGCGACCGGCTCGCGGCGTCGCCGTTTGCCGCCGAGCCGAGCGGGCATGTGATCCTGACCGGCGGCGCGAGCCAGCTGAGCGGCCTCGCCGAACTGGCCGGTCGCATCCTCAATCGGCCGGTCCGTACCGGCCGATCACTCGGTATTTCCGGGTTGCCGGAGGAGGCCAAGGGCCCTGCTTTTGCCACCGCCACCGGCCTGCTGGTCTACCCGCAGGTGGCGCATCTGGAACATTTCCAACCGCGGAGAACGCGGAATGCAACGACAGGAACAGGTAGCTACATCGCACGGGTCGGACGCTGGCTTCGGGAGAGCTTCTGATGACTCGGGTTACGAAATTCCCATCAGCCGGCGGCGGACCGGCCCGACCCGCGGCGTTGAAAACGTCCGCGCAATGAAGAGGCAGCCATGAGCATCAATCTGAAAATCCCCGACATCCGTGAGCTCAAGCCGCGGATCACCGTGTTCGGGACCGGCGGGGCGGGCGGCAACGCGGTCAACAACATGATCTCGAGCGGGCTCGATGGCGTCGATTTCGTGGTCGCCAACACCGATGCCCAAGCGCTCACCATGTCGAAGGCCGAGCGCATCATCCAGATGGGCGTGCAGGCGACCGAAGGCCTCGGTGCAGGCTCGCAGCCCGAGGTCGGGCGCGCCGCCGCCGAGGAGGTGATCGACGAGATCCGCGACCACCTCGCCGGCGCCCACATGGTGTTCGTGACTGCCGGCATGGGCGGCGGGACCGGCACCGGTGCGGCGCCGGTGGTGGCGCGCTGCGCCAAGGAGCTCGGCATTCTCACCGTCGGCGTCGTCACCAAGCCGTTCCACTTCGAGGGCGTGCGCCGCATGCGGGTGGCCGAATCCGGCATTCAGGAGCTGCACAAGGTCGTCGACACGCTGCTCATCATCCCGAACCAGAATCTGTTCCGCGTGGCCAACGAGAAGACGACCTTCGCCGACGCCTTCGCGATGGCTGACCAGGTGCTTTTTTCCGGTGTCGCCTGCATCACCGACCTGATGGTCAAGGAAGGCCTCATCAACCTCGATTTTGCCGACGTGCGCGCGGTCATGCGCGAGATGGGCAAGGCGATGATGGGAACCGGCGAGGCGTCCGGCGAAAAACGCGCGCTCAGCGCCGCCGAAGCGGCGATTTCCAATCCGCTGATCGATGACTCCTCGATGAAAGGCGCCAGAGGCCTGCTGATCTCGATCACCGGCGGTCGTGATCTCACGCTGTACGAGGTCGACGAGGCCGCCACGCGTATCCGCGAGGAGGTAGATCAGGACGCCAACATCATCGTGGGAGCGACCTTCGACGAGAATCTCGAAGGGATCATCCGCGTGGCGGTGGTGGCGACCGGCATCGATCAAGCCGCATCGGCGCGCCCGGTATCGGCGCCGGAGACGCGTCTGGCCGAAATCGCCCACAAGCTGCGGGCCGATCAGCAGCGTCTCACCGAGCGTGTGGAGCGGTCGGAGCTGCCGCGCCCGCTCGCACCGCCGGTTCCAGCATCGATGTCCAAAGGGATCGAATCGGCCGCCCGGGCGGCTGTGGCGGCGGCTGTGCTTCCCATCACCTCGATCGAGGACGTCACGATTCGTCCGATGCAGCCCAAGCCGTCCCTGTTCCCGGACGCCACCACGAATGAGCCGCCTGCGCCCGAGCCTGTTTTGCCGCGGGCATTCATTCCACCGGCCCCGGAACGCCCAGGCAATCGTGCCCAACGGATGCCAATGATCGACGAGCTGCCGATTCCTGCCCAGAACGAGCTTCGCGCTCAGCAGGGTGAGAGTCCGGCCGGCGAGCATCCCGAAAAGCGCAGGATGAGCCTGCTGCAGCGGCTTGCCACCGTCGGCCTCGGCCGCCGTGATGAGGGGGCGCATGAGGCCGAAATGCCGGCCAACCGGCCGCCGGTTCGTCCGGTGTCAAGGCCCGTGGACCGGGCACCGGCGCGCCCAGCCTCGCGACCGCCGGAAACGCGCGGACCGGATCCGGTCTCGGACTATGCCAGGCGTTCACCGCATCAGGGACTTGACCCTCATGGCCGTCAGGCTCCTGTGCACAATTCCCCGGAGGAGGATCATCTCGACATTCCGGCCTTCCTCCGCCGCCAGGCGACCTGACCCCTGGACGGCCCGCGGCTTGAACGGTTCCTGCAGTTCTGACGCGCTGCCGCGACCGCCTTTGACCGGCGGCGGTGTCCACGTAACGACCTGAAGCTAATTGATAATTTTAGGAGATCCGGGAGATTTGCGGCGTGCCCCGCGGCCGGGTTCGATGGCCTCACAAGGGTCCCAAGCCTGGGCTCAGTCCCGATTTGCGACAGTGTGGCGGCGCGAATACGGCTGCATCATGGTAACAGTCGGTAAAAAAGCGTGAATTGGAACTGTCGGCTGCCGTCGTTAAGCTTCTTTTGGCCAAAGGGGTTTGGCGAGGGGGTCTGGGATCTACATCAAGTTGCGGCTCAAGTTGCGGTCTACCAACTCGCAGTGGTGTTGATTCCCGTCAGTATCAGATGACGACCCCAGGGTCTCGCCGACGATCGGTCCTGAGTTTCGGGACACCGGTCGCCGACGGGTGGGTGGGATGGGGTTATGAAGGTCGGCAGGCAAACCACGCTTCGCGACCAGGCCGTGCTCAACGGCATCGGTGTTCATTCCGGCCTGCCGGTCACCTTGACGCTCTACCCGGCCGAGGCCAATACCGGATTCAGGTTCATTCGCTCTGGCTTTGGCGGCGGGCGCGACCGTGAAGTCTGCGCCGAGATCGGGGCGGTCGCTGCCACCGAATTTGCGACCGTGCTGGGGGACGCATCGGGACCTTTGGTTTCAACCGCGGAGCACGTGCTGGCGGCGTTGCGCGGGTTGGGCGTGGACAATGTGGTCGTCGAGATCGACAGTCCCGAGGCCCCGATCATGGACGGCAGCGCGGCCCCCTTTGTGGCGGCGATTGATCAGGTCGGTCTCGAATCCCTCGATGCGCCTCGTCGATTTATCCGCGTGCTCAAGCCCGTCCGGGTCGCGCTCCAGGATGCCTATGGCGAATTTCGGCCTTATGCGCGCGGCTTCCGTGTCGAGGCGGAGATCGAATTTGATCATCCGGCGATCGGGCAGCAGTCGTTCGCCCTTGATGTAAGACCCGACACCTTCCGTCGCGAGATCGCGCGGGCGCGGACCTTCGGCTTCATGCGCGACGTTGCCAAGCTGTGGAGCGCCGGCTATGCGCTGGGCGCTTCGTTGGAGAATACGCTCGTCGTCGCCGAAAATCGTGTGCTCAATCCGGAGGGCCTGCGTTTTCGCGACGAGTTCGTCCGTCACAAGATGCTGGATGCAATCGGCGATCTGGCGCTCGCCGGCGCCCCCCTGTTTTGCGCCTATCGGACGGTGCATGGCGGCCACAAGCTCAATTATGCGGCACTCTCGGCGCTGATGGCGGATACGAGCGCCTGGGCCCTGACCGAGGGCGAACCGGCTTGGCCCGCGCGCAGCCGTGCCGAGCTGTCGAGCGGGCTGATGGCGCCTGCCTTTGCGCCGGACGTGTCCTGACCCCGCCGGCGGTGGGCCTTGACGGTCGCCACATTTGGGGCGGATTGTCCGCATAATTGCTTCGTCAATTCAGGGGCTATCGGACGGACCATGGACGCAGGGGCGGTCCCGGCGTCCGGCCGAGTCGGTTTGGGGGGATTCATCTGACCAATGCCGTGGGCACCGTGGAGGTCGAACAGAGCTGATCGGCGCGCGGTCGGCCGGCGCGCGATCGACCGACGCGCATCCGCCGTGGCGCGGGCCATCGCGCTTGCTGTCGTGCTGGCGCCGCTCGCAGCCTGCAGCACCATAAGCGACCTGTTCGGCTCGAAGGACAAGGACGATGACACCTACATCGAAGAGCCGGCCGACAAGCTCTACAACGAAGGGCTTTATCTTCTGAACGACAAGCGGGAATACAAAGCGGCGGCAAAGAAGTTCGAAGAGGTCGATCGCCAGCACCCCTATTCCGATTGGGCGCGCAAGTCGCTGATCATGTCGGCCTTTGCCTATTACGAAGGCGGGGAGTACGACGAATCCATCACGGCCGCGAAGCGCTACGTCACCCTTCATCCCGGCAGCCCGGACGCCGCCTACGCGCAGTTTCTCATCGGTTCCTCCTATTTCGACCGGATACCCGACATTTCGCGCGATCAGGATCGGACCGAAAAGGCTGTTGCCGAGCTTGAGGAGGTCGTTCGCAAGTTTCCCAACACCGAATATGCGATCTCCGCCAAGAAAAAGATCGATATTGCGCGCGACCAGCTCGCCGGCAAGGAGGTCAACATCGGGCGCTGGTACATGCAAAAGAAGGATTACACCGGCGCCATCAACCGCTTCAAAGTGGTGGTGACCCGCTATCAGACCACGCGCCATGTCGAGGAAGCGCTGATGCGGCTTACCGAAGCCTATATGACGCTCGGCATCATCGACGAGGCGCAGACTTCTGCCGCCGTGCTCGGCCACAACTTCCCTGACAGTCCGTGGTACCAGGACGCCTACAATCTGGTGAAGGCGCGTGGCCTGGAGCCGGCAGAGAACAAGAAATCCTGGATCAGTCGGGCGTTCAAAATCATCTAGCACAGGAATCAGGTGTCAGTAATCAGTAATCAGAACGCCGAGCCTGTGCCACGTGATTACTGATACCTGACTACTGATACCTGTCATGCTGACCCGCCTCTCGATCCGCGACATCGTTCTGATCGATCGACTCGATCTCGACCTCACGTCCGGCCTGTCCGTGCTGACCGGCGAGACCGGCGCCGGCAAATCCATCCTGCTCGATGCTTTTGCGCTGGCGCTCGGCGCGCGCGGCGACGTCGCGCTGGTGCGCCAGGGTGCCGAGCAGGGGCAGGTGACCGCCGCCTTCGATCTGCCCAGCGCCCATCCGGTGCGCACCTTGATGGCGGCAAACGACATCCAGGCTGAAGATGAATTGATCCTGCGCCGCGTGCAATTCGCGGACGGCCGCACGCGCGCGTTTGTCAACGATCAACCCGTCAGCGTGCAGACCTTGAAGATCCTTGGAGCCGCGCTGGTCGAGATCCATGGACAGCATGACGAGCGCGCCCTGGTCGACGCCGCGACTCATCGGGCGCTGCTCGACGCCTTCGGGGGCCTCGACCCTGAGGGGGAGGCAATCGAGCTCCTGTGGAACGAGCTGCGCGTCCGCGAGACCGCGCTTGTTGCGCAGCGTGCCGAGGTGGAGCGCGCCCGGCGTGAAGCCGACTGGCTGCGCCACGCGGTGGCGGAGCTTGCGCAGTTGTGCCCGCAACGGTCGGAGGAGACGGCGCTGGCCGAGCGGCGTGCCGCCATGATGCAGGCCGAAAAGGTCGCCAGTGATCTGCGCGATGCGCACGAGGCGGTAGCCGGCGAGCAGTCGCCGGTGCCCGCGCTGGCGGCGGCCGCGCGCCGCCTCGAGCGTCGCGGCGCCCAGGTCCCGACCCTGGTCGAGCCCGCCCTGAAGGCGCTCGATGTCGCGCTGTCGGCCATCGAGGACGCGCGCGCGCATCTCGATGCGGCACTGCGCATCGCCGACCACGATCCCAAGGAGCTCGAACGGATCGAGGAGCGCCTGTTCGCGCTGCGCGCCGCGGCCCGCAAGTATAACGTACCGGTCGACGAGCTCGCCGCATTGGCCACCCGCTATGGCGCCGACCTCGGCCTCATCGATGCGGGCGCGCAACAGCTCGCCGCGCTCGAGGCCTCCGCGCGGCAAGCGCAAGAGCGCTACCGCGCGGCCGCGATGGCCCTGTCCGGCCGGCGCACGAGCGCGGCCGAAAAGCTCGACCGCGCCGTCAACGCCGAGCTCAAGCCCTTGAAGCTCGAGCGCGCCCGCTTCTCGAGCCAAATTACCGCCGATCCGGAAATGCCCGGCCCCCACGGCATCGACCGCATCGAATTCTGGGTACAGACCAATCCGGGCACACGGCCCGGACCGCTGATGAAGATCGCCTCCGGCGGCGAGCTGGCGCGCTTTCTGCTGGCCCTCAAGGTGGTGCTCGCGGATCGCGGATCGGCGCCCACGCTGGTCTTCGACGAGGTCGATACCGGGGTCGGCGGCGCGGTGGCCGATGCGATCGGCGTGCGCCTTGCACGCCTTGCCCGCCGTGCCCAGGTGATGGCGGTGACGCACGCCCCCCAGGTCGCCGCCCGCGCCGACCGGCATTTGCTGATTACCAAGGACGCGCTCGACAAGGGCAAACGCGTGGCGACCCGCGTGGTCGAAGTGGCCGCCGACAAGCGCCGCGAGGAGATCGCTCGCATGCTCGCCGGCGCCGAGATTACCGCCGAGGCGCGTGCCGCCGCCGAGCGCCTGATCAGGGCGGCGGAATGAAGGTTTGTCGCCCCGATACGCCTTCACACATGCGGATGGTCATGATGCGTATTCCCGCCCATCGCCGTCAGTCATTGACGTAGAACAGCAGCACTTCCGAACCGCCTTGGGGAAGCATATTGGGCCAGGACATATACAGGCTGTCCTGGGTCCGGGTCTTGATGTGAAGACTGGTGCTGCCGGCTCCCGCCCCAACCGGGACATGCGCGATGGCGCTGTATCGATCGGCGTCTTCGGCCTGGAAAACGTCGATGAAGCCGGCTCCCGGCGCGTAGATGCGCTTGCGGGCCGGGTCGAACCACAGATCGTCGACGCCCGGGACACATGGCAGGTTGGCGACCACGCCTCCGGATTCCGCATCGACCACGGTCAGCCGGCCGGGCTGCAATGCGGCCGTGAACAGGCGATGGCGGGCTTCGTCCAATGCGAGCGTGTGGTGGTTGCTGTTGCCCGGAATCTTCCATTTCGTCACGGCGCCGGTCTTGCGGTCGATGACCCCGAAGGCTTCCTGATCCGGGAGGTTGACGAAAATCCGAGGTCCATTCTGCTCCAGCTGAAACGACTCGGGATGGCTTCCGAGCTTGAATTCCGCGAGGCGTTCCATGGTCGCCGGATCGACCATGGCGAGCGCGCCGCCTTGGCGCTCGCCATAGGCCACGTAGAGTAGCTTCGCGGCCGGATCGTAGCGCATGTTGTCGGTATTCGCTTCGGCGCCAAAGTCCAAGGCCTTGATGAGCGCGTAGCTTGCGGCGTCGTAGAAGCGCAATTTGCCTGACTGACTCGACACCACGATCCGGTCGACGCCCGGGATGTAAACCGAATCCTGCGGATGCTCCAAGCCGGAGATCGTGTGCACCCGTTTCCAGGAATCGATGATTTCAACGGTATTGTTGCCGAGCGCCGAGACCAGCAAGATGCCGCGTTTGCTGTCCCAGCCGTAATGGTCCATGCGACCATAGACGCCCGGCAGGGCGATGCGGCTCCGCAGCGTCATCGGCGGCAGTTTGTCGGCATCTTGCAGCGCCGGCCGCGGCACGGGCTGCTGAGCCAAGGCATGGCCGACAAGCAGCACGGCGAAGCCGGCGGCGATCACGCTCACTCGGCGCATGGCGCATTTCTCCTTCCCGCATGCGCCATCGCCGCGGCGTCGAATAACGCGGCACGGCGTACCGGCGCGTTGCCCACGCGGTCGAGCCTCGCGGCGCGAACGCGTGGGCAAAATTGCGCAGCTCCGCGCCCGATCGTGATCGCAGTGCCCGGCAATTTTGCCCACCCTACACTGGTTTCATGGAATCGATCCACTATGGAGCGAGCTCTGCCAACCGGCGCGCGTCATCGGCGGCCTCGGCCAGGAGCCAACTGCGATGTCGCGATCTTTGGGAGCGCGGAGGTCGCCTTGGGACAAACGATCCAGTAGGTTTTGGACAATGCCAAAGCTACTTCGAATGGTCGCACCAGGCGTCGATTGATGAGATCCCAGGCCGCGAGCGCGGTGCGGGCAAGCGCGATGCCTTGTCCGTCGACGGCAGCATCGATCAGCATGCTTGCGCGATTCATGACCGGACCACGCGAGACGTCGGCAGCGCTGACACCGGCAGCTTCCAGCCACTTGGTCCAGTCGTTCCGCGCATCGAGATGCAAGAGCGGGAATTTCAATACATCCGACGGCTTCGCCAGACGGGGGCGTCCGGCAGTCAGCTTGGGGCTGCACACCGCAAACAGCTGCTCGGCGCATAGGCGCTGGACGTAAAGCCCCTCCCAATTGCCGTCGCCGTGGCGAACTGCAACATCCACATCCTCGCGCGCGAAGTCGACGTGATGCATGGCAGCAGAGACCCTCAAGTCAATATCGGGGTGGGTCTCGGCAAATCGACCGAGGCGATGCACCAGCCATTTGGCGGCGAAGTCCGGAGACGTGCTGATCGTCAAGGCGCCCGAGCTTTGGCGCTGTACAAGGCGTTCCGTTCCGACAGCAATCCGGTCCAGCGCATCGCGCACGACCGCAAGGTATTCGCGACCCGCTTCCGTGATCACCAGCCGCTGGCGCTCGCGATTGAAGAGCTTGATGCCGAGCTCCTCCTCCAGCGCCTTGACCTGATGGCTCACCGCTCCCTGCGTGACACACAGTTCCTCCGCCGCCCGCGTGAAGCTCTCGTGGCGTGCCGCGGCCTCGAAGGATTTGAGCGCGTTCAGCGCCGGCAGACGGCGAAGCATGACAAACCTTGATGAGAAAATCTCAGGCAGCATAGAGAAAGGATGCGTTGTGGGCAACGCTTTCCTGCATTTATCAATCCGGCTCCTCGGCCGCGGCACATCCCCGCCGAATCAGGATCGGAGCTCCCAATGTCGGAACCGAATGTTGCCGGAAGGGCCCCATCCATTGAAGAAAAAACCAGAACAACAGCGTCATATCCCCGGCACGGAATGGCTCCGTCCTTGCCGGTCAGCGTGTCAGCCATAATTCAAGGCTGGGTGGCGCGGAGCTGCCAACGCCAAGCCCTCGGCGCGTTGGATGATCACCTCCTCCGCGACATCGGCGTCTCTCGGCAACAAGCTTTGAGCGAGACCGCAAAGTGGTTCTGGCACCGATGATTTACTCAGTTCATGAAATTTTCTCAGGCACGACAGACAAATGATGCTTTGCGAGCGCCCCTGAAAATTGGATACGTCCCTCCAATCGGGCAAATCAATGCAGCCGCCCGGTCTTCAGAAGACCTTCGGTCCAAGTGCTGCCCTGAGCCCCGCTGTTGGGGAAGGAGCGCATATGAGCGACCGAAGCGTTTCGACTTCTCCGCTGTCATGTTCCCCGCTGTCATGGTCACCTCCGGACGCTGCGCCGTGCCGGGTTGCAACGCGAACCGACGATGCGGAGGTCACCCATCTCGGCACTTTGTACCTTCGTATCGTCGGACCGATTTACGCGAGTGCGGGAAGCGGGCTGATTGCCCTCTGCTGGCTTGATCTCGGCGTGATTGGAGTTTTCGCCACCATGGCGGTTGGATTTTGCGCCTACGCGGCGCTGGCGCGGTGCTCAAGGTGGAAACCGCCGGCGTCCCACTGTGAAGAACCGTTTCATTGTCTTGATTGGAAGGAGAGCCGACGGATGTACCGACAAGTCTGACCGTTCAAACGCAAAAGAATTGAAGCACAATTTTTCCAAGTCTGACGGCGTTCTATGCGTGGCCACGGCCCTCCCCGGCACTGGCGTGGCCCGTGCAGTGAAAGACGTTGTCGAATCGAACCGTGGGAGTCACATTCGGGCACAGGTCCGGTTTTCGTCGCCGACTTCGCGACGATAGCATCGGCGTGATCGACCTGGAGGAGCGCCCAACCGTCGGGGGCCTCAGGGGTTTGTAAACTGACCCTCGGGCCTGCCCTGCCTCACCATCTCTCGGCAATAGGCGTAGAGCGCGTCGTAGACGATCCACTCCGCTGCGTTCACCGCGTGATCATCTTTGTAACCGAGATGCCGAAAGCCCTCCGCGATGGCCTGAAGGCCCGCCCCCTCCGGCTGATGATAGAGCGTGTTGTCCGTGTCAGCACCGTTGACGATTTTGCCAAGCAGCACGAGCGCGGGATCGGCCGTGAGCCGGTATTTTTTCAAGATCGCCTCGAATGAGCACTCCTTGCCGTGATGGCCTAGCTCAACATTCTTTACGTCGTACGGAATTGCATCGAGACGTTTTGCCTCCCCCATCACCTTATCGGGAGGCACGAAGACGAACTCGGCATCCTTGTCGACGAATTTCTTGATGAGCCATGGGCAGGCCACGCGATCAACCTTGACGTATTCGCGGGTAATCCATTTCATGTCGTGCCTCCCTGCAGAAAATAACGGATAACGCTTGCTGGCAAATCCTTGTTGTGTTGGGTACCTCTACAGCTCCGATCCGAACGTCGCTTCAGTAGTCCACGAATTGCCCAATCCGTCTATTTGAAGTCGTCGCAATCAGCCTTGTCTTCGTAGTAAAATAGACATTCCTCGCGCGTGACTCTACCGTGTCCAACGATGCGCGCCTGGAGATATGTGACCAAGGCATCGATCTCGTCGAGGCTCAGCGTGCGAGGGGTTGGTTGCAGGTTGTCCGGCGCGGCGCCCAAGGGCCGCCCGTAACAGGCGCGAACCGTGTATGCGCCCGCATCGAAGGAGGGCATCCCGGTACCCGGGCGGCCGCACCTGATCGTCAGCCCGATCCCCGCAGCATCGAGGCGCGTCGTTCGCAAATTGGCTCCCATCGGATAATCGTCGTCGTCACGGTTGCCGTCCGCAAAGGGGCCGTGGCAATCCACGCATCCGGAGCTTCGCCAGGTCTCCAACCCGGCCCTTACCTTGGCGTCGTCCTGGGCAAGACCAGCCGTCGCGTGCAACAGACAAGCGGCGGCGGCCGCAGCCCACGTCACGCCGCGAGTGCTGATCCGGGCCATCGACCTTGCATTCACGACGAGGAGGA
>Ga0209648_10005195_pt1 | contig 11112 bp, 8 predicted proteins | sample GraSoi2013_115cm_FD_185830 | JGI IMG/M metagenome (GOLD analysis project Ga0209648, IMG submission 185830) | Grasslands soil microbial communities from the Angelo Coastal Reserve, California, USA - Sample 9_17_2013_115cm (SPAdes) (version 2) | ecosystem: Environmental > Terrestrial > Soil >...
GTTTGAAGAAAAAACCGGCGGAAGATTAAGTTCGCGTTAAAGAGTCCATCCCTTGGGGCCGCAGCCGAGTTGATGGCGCGCAGGAATCGGCCTGAGATGAAAGAATACTTAGAAATTGCTTGGATGCGCGACCCGCGCAGGGCTCACGCTTCGCCGCCTGCTATAATATCCAGAGTTCATGAATCCAATGAATGATCAGACGACCGATACTGTCTTGAAGCGCGACGCGGATGTCCCCGCGGAGGTTCCTGCCGAGGTTCTTTCCACGCTGGCGGAAATCGGCGAGGAAGTGAACGCTTCGTTGGATCTGGACGAAGTGTTGGCGCGAACGGCGGCCTTGATCAAACGGCACATCGACTATGAAATCTTTGGCGTGCTGATGATCGAAGGGGATGGAAGTTACCTCCGGCACCGATTCGCCATCGGGTATTCGCGTGAGATGGCCGATAATTTGCGGATTCCGCTGGGGCAGGGAATAACCGGAACGGCGGCTGCCACGGGCCACTCCGTGCGGGTCAGCGATACTTCGAAAGACGCGCGCTACATTAATGCCATCGAAAGCGTGCGGTCAGAATTAGCTGTGCCGTTGATGCTGCAGGGGAAGTGCGTCGGGGTGCTGGATATTCAGAGCCGCCACCTCGATTACTTTACGCGCGACCAACAGAATATTTTGACGCTGCTAGCCAGCCGGCTGGCGGTGGCGATTGAAAACGCGCGGCTGTTTCAAAAGGTGAGTGCGCAGGCGGACACGCTGCTACTGCTCAGCGAAGTCGGACGTGAAACCGGCGCGATTCTGGAGGTCGAAGAGCTTTTGCGGCGCGCGGCAGAGCAGACCAAGCGAGTGATTGATTATCAGATACTGAGCATCATGCTTTATGACGAAGAGCAAAAGATTTTCCGGCATAGGGTGGACGTGAAGCATGGGCATCGCGTACAGGGGAAACTGCGCGCGACCGCGAGCGAAGGGATCGTTGGCGCGGCGGCCACGTTGAAGGAGCCGGTTCTCGTTCCGGATGTGACGGTTGATCCGCGATACGTGATGGTGAACCCGGAGACGCGATCGGAACTGGCGATCCCCATGATGCATAAAGGGAAAGTGATTGGCGTGCTGGATTTGGAAAGCCCGCAACTGAATTATTTCAACGAGGATCACGTGCAGACGCTTTCGATCCTGGCGGCGAACCTCGCGGTTTCGCTGGAAAACGCGCGGCTTTACGAGCAATTGGCGCGCGACGAGGCGCGGCTGGAGCGGGATTTGCAGGCGGCCAAAAGAATTCAGGGCGCGCTGCTGCGGCCGGTTCCGACGGAGGACTTTGGTTTGGAGATGGCGGCGCGGTATCTTTCGGCGCGGGAAGTTTGCGGGGACCTCTACGAATTTCTGCGCTACGGACCGCAGCAACTGGGGATTGCATTGGGAGATGTGAGCGGGAAGGGGACGGCGGCTGCGCTCTACGGAGCGGTGGCGATTGGAATCATGCGCAGCCTGGCGCCACAAAAGCTGCAACCCGCCGAAATGCTGAAGCAAATGAATCAACTCGTGGGCGAACGGCGCATCGAGGGGCGATTCATGACCGCATGCTTTGCCACCTGGCAAAAAGGTCGGCAGAAGTTGCGCGTGGCCAACGCGGGGCAGTCGCAGCCGTTGCTTTATAAGGACGGACGCTGCGGGAAAATCGAGTTGACGGGTTTCCCGCTCGGCATTTTCGAGGAAGTGACTTATGACGAATGGTCGGTGACCCTCGAGACCGGAAACATTCTGGTGTTTCACTCGGACGGAATCGCGGAGACCATGAACGCCGAAGGGCAGTTCTTTGGCACCACGCGTTTGATGAAGCTGATTGAGCAGCACCACGACGCGTCCGCGACGGAGATTGCGGACGTGATTCTGCGCGAGGTGGATTGGTTCACCCAGAGCGCGCCGCTTTCCGACGACCGGACCCTGGTGGTCGCGAAGGTCCGATGAGCCATTCGAAAGACTCATCTTCACGGAAACTTGACTATGTGGACCCGGCTACTTTCACTCCGCATTTTGCCTGGAAGAAGAACAGCGCGCGGGGCGGAAGCGCCGAGGAAGTCGTATGCGAAGGAGTGCCGCTGGAGATGGTCGCGCGGAAGTTTGGGACACCGACCTATTTATATAGCGGCGCCGCCATCGAGGACGGCTACCAGGAATTCCATGCAGGGCTTGGAACCCTGCCTCACACTTTGTGTTTTGCGGTGAAGTCGAACGGAAACCTGTCGATCCTGAATCATCTTGCTAAGCTGGGAAGCGGCTTTGACATTGTGTCCGGCGGGGAGCTGCACCACTTGCAGCGCATCGGCGTGCGCGGCGACCGAATTGTTTTTTCGGGAGTCGGCAAGGACCGCCACGAAATTCGCGAAGCGTTGAATTATCGCGGACGCAGGCGCGCCGGACGCGCGGGAATTCTGCTCTTCAACGTCGAATCCGAAGCGGAATTGGAAATTCTGATCGAGGAGGCGGCGCGGCTGGCGGTACGGGGCGGCCGCGCGCCTGCGGCGGCAATACGCGTGAATCCGGATGTGCAAGCCGGCGGCCACCCGCACATCGCCACCGGGCGCAGCGAACACAAGTTTGGCTTGGATTGGCCGGAGGCCAAACGGCTTTACCTGGCGCATCGCGGTTCGAAATGGGTTCGCTGGCAGGGCATCAGCGCGCATATCGGTTCGCAGATTACAACGCTTGTTCCATTTCGCCGCGCACTGCAACGGCTGGCGGGTTTTGTCGGAGAGCTGCGGCGCGCGGGAATCGATCTGCGTTACTTGGATGTTGGCGGCGGGCTTGGCGTGCGGTATTCGGATCAGAAGCCGCCGACGCGAATGGAATATGCGCGGCTGATTTCGCGCATGGTGCGGAAACTTGGCGTGCACCTGTTGCTGGAACCTGGGCGTTCGATCATCGCTCCGGCCGGTGTTTTGTTGACGCGCGTTGTCTATACGAAAACGAATCGGGGCAAGAAGTTTGTCGTGGTGGACTCGGCGATGAACGACTTGATGCGGCCCGTACTTTACGGGGCGGTTCACCCGATTACGAAAATTGCGCGCGATGGCGCGGGGAAAAATGATGGGCACAAACGAGTCGATATTGTTGGCCCCGTGTGCGAGACGGGCGATTGTTTTTTGCGGGATTGGCCTCTTGGGGAAGTGCAGGCAGGGGACCTGCTGGCGATTTGGGCTGCTGGGGCGTATGGCATGGTGCAGGCGTCGAACTATAACGCGCGATGCCGTCCTGCGGAAGTCCTGGTCGAAGGGAAGCGCTTTCGGTTGATTCGCCGGCGCGAAACGCGGAACGATTTACTGCGCACCGACGTTCTTGCTCGTTGAGCCACCTTCAATTTGAATTATTTAAGAAGAGCGGCATGCGTTTCGATGGGCGTGGCCGCAAAAGCGGAAGCATAGCTCCCGCACTCCAAAGGGCTATGCTTCTCCCCATTTCAATTTGCTGCGTAAGATCTCGAAATATGGTTTCTTTGGCGGCTGGATGAGTTTCAGCAGATCTTTTGCGCGGGAGACGCGGACACGATCCGTTGGTTGCAAGGGAATGCCGCGCTGTCCGTCGAGGGTGAGAAAAACAGACTCGGTGTCGCCGGAAAGTTTCATCTCAATGGACGAGGAGTCGCGAACGACCAGAGGGCGGTCACTCAAAGTGTGCGGGCAGATGGGAGTGATCACGAACGATTCCACGGCGGGGTGCACGATGGGTCCGCCGGCGGAGAGGGAATAGGCAGTAGAGCCGGTAGGGCTTGCCACGATAAGGCCGTCGGCGCGGTAGCGACAGACAAAATCGCCGTCAATGGCGAGTTCCAGCTCGATCATGCGGGCGAGCGCGCCTTTATTGATTACCACGTCGTTGAGCACCTGTTGATTATCGATTGCTTTGCCCGTGCGCTCGAGCTCGACGCTGATCATGACGCGCTCGCTGAGCGAAAAACGGCCCTCCAAGGTGTCGTCGAGGGCCGGGTGCAGCTCCTCCAGAGTGAAGCTGGTAAGGAAGCCCAGGCTGCCCATGTTGATGGGCAAGATCGGGATCCCTCGCGGGGCGGCCAGGCGCGCGGCGGCAAGCATGGTGCCGTCGCCGCCAAGCACGAGCAGAAGTTGGGACGCGTCTGCCACGCGCTGGCGAGTCTTGCCTTTCGAACCGTCCGGCAAACAGTTAGCCGTCTCCTCGTCAAAGAGAGTTTGCACGCCGCGCGCTTCGAGCCATTTCAGCAATGGCGGAACAACGACGGCGAGATGCGAACGGCGAGGGCGAGAAATGATGCCGATGGTTTGAAAGGTTTGTCCGGGGTGCATGTGCGTCTGCGATTCTACTCCAGGGTCTTTTTGCGTGCGTGGAGAAAATACTCTTGATTGCCTTCGGCCCCCAGGAGCTGACTCGGACGGACTCCGATGCAATCCAGGCCGATAGATGCAGCGTATTCGCGCACAGATTGGATTACCTGATCGTGCAGCTTCTGGTCCTTCACGATTCCGCCGGGGCCAATTAGCTCGCGCCCCAGTTCGAATTGCGGCTTGACGAGGATGAGAAAAACGGCGCCCGGTTTTGCCGCCGCCATTGTCGGCGAGATGACCTTCCGGACCGAGATGAAAGAAACATCAATCACCACGATGTCGACGCTTTCCGGAAGGTCTTCCGCGCGAAGCTCGCGCGCGTTCCGCTGGATGGGAAGAACGCGCGGATTCTGCCGCAGCTTCCAATCAAGCTGTTCCACGTTTACGTCGATAGCGTAGACACGTTCAGCGCTGTGCTGAAGCAAGCAATCCGTGAAGCCGCCGTTCGAGGCGCCAATATCCAGGCAAACGCAATCGGCGGGGTTGATCGCAAAGTCTTGCAGAGCGCCTTCGAGCTTCGTTCCTCCGCGGCTGACGAACCTCTGCGCCCGGCTGATAACTTCGATGCGCGCATCTTCCGCGACGGGCGTGCCTGCTTTTTCCGCTCGTCGACCATCCACCTGAACTTCACCGGCCAGAATCATAGCCACTGCTTTCTGAGCCGAATCGGCGCAGCCTCGCTCGACGAGAAGAAGATCGAGCCGTTTGCGAGCTGTCTTCTGTTTCATGAGGGGTTCGCGCGATCAAGCGCGGCGCAGCACCAGAAATTCGGCGATCTCGCGAATGCGCGCGGCGCGCTCCGTGTATGGCGCGAGTTCCGCAATGGCTTTAGTCGCCAGATCATTGGCAATTTGATGAGAGCGCTCCAGTCCGTAGACCGCGGGGTAGGTTGCTTTTTTCTGCGCCATGTCTTTTCCCGCGGTCTTGCCGAGCGCGGCGGAAGACTCCTCGACGTCAAGAATGTCGTCTGTGACCTGAAAAGCCCAGCCGATGGTCTCTCCGAATCGCCGCAGGCGGGCGACATCTTCGGAGGTTGCCCCTGCGCACAAGGCTCCGGAGGTGACAGATGCGCGGATCAGCGCGGCGGTTTTCGAACGGTGAATATACTCCAGCATTTGTGGATCGACGGACTTGCCTTCGGCTTCGATGTCCGCTACCTGGCCTCCGACCATGCCATTGATGGTGCCGGCGGCGGATGCAACTTCGGTGAGCATGGCGGCGCGGCGCTCCGCGGCGGCGGGCGTTGTCCCGATGGTTTCGAACGCCAGCGTCAGGAGAGCGTCGCCCGCGAGGATGGCGATGGCTTCGCCGAATTTCTTGTGGCAAGTCGGTTTGCCGCGGCGGAGATCGTCGTTGTCCAGCGCGGGCAAATCATCGTGGATCAAGGAGTAGGTGTGGATGAATTCGATGGCGCAAGCAGGGTGAAGCGCCGGCGTGATATCGCCAGCGAAGATGTGCGCCGTCTCGAGACAGAGGATGGGGCGAATGCGCTTTCCTCCCGCGAACACGCTGTAGCGCATGGCGGTGTGAATCGAAGAAGGTTGCGCGGTGGCGGTTGGGAGGAGGCGATCGAGAGCGGCATCGACGGCCAAGCGGTCTTCCTCGAAGAATGGGGGAAGTTTCATCGCTGCAAGGAATTGCCGCGCAGAGAGATGCGGTAGCGCGTCAAGAATCAGTCTCCCGCTCAGGATCGAACGGCTCGGCGGCAAGCTTGCCGTCGGCTTTCTTGAGGAGAATCTCCACTCGGCCTTCCGCCTCTTCCAGTTGCTTCTGGCATTCACGGGAGAGCGCGACGCCCTCTTCGAATAGTTTCATCGCGTCGTCCAAGGAGAGTTGCGGGCTTTCCAGGCGGCGGACGACTTCCTCGAGGCGGGCGAGAGAGCGCTCAAAATCAGGCTTTTTCGGCGGCTCGGGTTTCTTGGGAGCAGGTGAAATCACGCGATCGGACCGTATCCTTTACGGGCGGTCATTTCTGACAACGCCCGCAGAAATAAGTTGACCGGCCGCCTTGCGCGATGCGCTGAATCGGCTCTCCGCAGCGGCGGCAGGGTTTCCCTTCGCGGCCATAGACGCGAAGGATCGTTTCCAATCCCTGGAACCACCACTCCGGATCGCGAAAGTCTGGCGCCGGATGCAGACAGCATTCTAAGGCACGCGCGAGAACGGACACAATTGCTTTGTGCAAGCGGCGCGCTTCCGGTGGTTTCAAGGTGTTAGCGCGGCGGCGAGGGTCGAGGCGAGCGTGCCAGAGCGATTCGCAAGAGTAGATGTTGCCGAGGCCGGCAACGCGCGATTGATCCAGCAAGAAGTCCTTCAAGGGGCGCTTTGACGCGGCGAGCAATCGCCTAAGGCGGCCGGAGGTGAAAGCGGGCGAAAGGGCATCGATGCCAAGTAGGCTGAGCCCAGGGCAAGCGTTGGCAGATTCCCAGGCGTGAACGCGGCCGAAGTGGCGGCGATCGGCAAAACCGAGGACGCCTTTGTCCAGTTCGAGAGCAACATCCACGTGCACGCCGCTTTCAGGCCGGTTGGCACGTTGCAGAAGTTCTTTCGCATTTGAAAACCATAGAAGTTGGCCATCGAGTTTAAAATGCATCGTTAGCAGGCCGCGGTTCAAAACAAGAAGAACATATTTGCCTTTGCGATCGACGGTGCGAATGCGGCGGCCTTGGGCATGGCGAGCGAGATGCGAGGCGGTTTGCGGCTTTGTGGCGATGGGGTGAAAGACGTGAACGCAACTGATTCGCCGGCCCTGGACGAGGGGACGGAGGGTGCGTACGACAGCTTCCACTTCCGGGAGTTCAGGCATGGGCGCGGTACGGAATCAAGAGCCCGGCTTGAGAGTGAGCGTGTGCTTCCGCGTGTTTGCCTCGGCAGCATCGCTGAACGGCGCGAAAATAGGTTTGCCTTCATACCAGTAGGGAAACTGATCGGAGTAATGGCTGCTGCCGGGCTGGCCGGACTGTCCCGCGGGAATCAGCAGAATGGATTCATCCCAGTTTCCCGGGTTGCCGACAAAGCGCATGGCGGGGCCGTGAGTATTGGAAGCGGCGCGAACGCTGTAGCGAGTGCCAGATTGGGGTTTGTTCGTAATGCTGAGAAGTTCACGCAGTAGACCTTCCCGCCCGATGTAGTGATCCATCTCCAGGGAATTGAAGCGTTTCCAAGGCCAATCCTCAATGCGGTCGCTCTTGGCTTGCTTAGCCAGGGCGGTGACAGCGTTGTCGGCGGAAGCGACCAGCAACTCGTCGTAGTTCTTGTAGCCAGGTGGCAGCCACTTCGCTGGCCGATCAGTCAGGATTTTTTGCAGAAAAGCGGTACTTCGCCAGCGGTACAGATCCGTCTCGTTTCCCAGAAACGGCCGCAGGATGGATTCGAGCGAGGTGATGCGGAGAGCTTCGAGAAAGGAAGTTTCAGGGGAGTTGGCATCCGCAATGCCATTCCAATCTTTCAGGCCGTCGATCAATTTTTGCGCGCGGGAATCCTTGGGCTTAGCGGTTCTTGCGGCTGCAGACAATTGATCCGCGAGAAAAGCGTGGGGATAGCTATACGTGTCGGTCTGAACCTTTAGCATGTCCTCGGGCCGCAAATCGTGACGGTCGTGCAGTAGATCGTAGATGCGCGCTGTGCGATAGGGTTCATCCCACCGGTCGGTCAAATACGGTTTGTAATTCGGGCCGACGACTCGCGCATTGGCAGTGACGATCAAGCCGCTCTCTGGGTTGAGCGCTTGGGGAAGCTGATCAAAGGGGATGTAGCCGTTCCATTCGTAGTCGTCGGTATCTCCGGGAACGGGGACTTCCCCGCGTCCTTTCTTCCGGAGCGGCACTCGAGCGGCCATAATGTATCCGATATTGCCATCTACGTCCGCGAAAACGGCATTCTGCGCCGGTCCCCAAAGATGCTTCATGGTGTCGCGGAATTCTTTCCAATTCTTGGCCTTGCCGAGCCAACCGTAGGTGCTGGCGCCGGCGAGCCCGCCGGGTTCCGTAGCGGTCCAGCGCAGTGCGTAGGCCTTATCGCCCGTGCGATGGACGATTGGACCATGGCGAGTCACAGTGACCTTGAAGTGTTCGTCGGGCTGGCCTTTGACGTGAATCGTTTCGTCGAAGATTTGCGCCTTGGTCCATGCGCCGTTGACGCGGTACTCGTCGGGCGAAGCGGGGTTGAATGTCTCGATGTAGAGGTCCTGGACGTCGGCGCCATTGTTGGTGAAGCCCCAGGCGATGCGGTCGTTGTGGCCGATGATGACCATCGGCGCGCCGGGAAAAGTGAAGCCTTTGACGTTCCAGCCGGGTGCGGTGAGATGAATCTGGTACCAGATTGAGGGAATGTTAAGTTCGAGATGCGTGTCGTTGGCCAGCAAGGGCTTCCCGGTCGCCGTGTGCGAGCCGCTGACGACCCAATTGTTGCTGCCAAGGCCGCGGCGAATCTCGCCGCGCGATTCGGCGAGAATCCCCTCAGCGACCGGCATGAGCGCGGCGGTTAGATCCGGAGCACTGTCCGGCGCGGAGACGCTGTCTGCGCTGCCCAGAGTTGCTTTGAGCACGGTGTCCGGCTGCATGTCATCGTCGTCATCTTCTTCGTCGTCCGCCGCCGAGCGCTGCGAGCCGTCGTTGGTTACTTTTGGGTCGCCGACCACGAAGTGATCCATTGCGGCTTCCTGGGAGAAAAGGTCTTTCGCACGGTCCGGGCTAATGTGTGCGGTGACGATAGAGCGATCGAGTTCATTTTCCCAGAAATTGCTCAGAGTGCGATAAAAGTAAGCGGAAATGAGCAGGCTGTCCGATGGCTGCCAGTCTCGCGGCTTATAGCGCAGAAGGGAAAATTCCAGAGCAAGGTTGTTTTGGTGCTGCTCGATGAATTTGTTGACGCCGCGGGCGTAGGCTTTGAACACAAGGCGAGATTCTGGATCGAGGAGGGTGGCGTCGCGTTCGGCGGCGCGGGCGAAGCCGTTGGTTCGAAACTCTTTGTCGATGGGAATCGTCCTGGGGCCCAGGATTTCAGAGAGCTGCCCGGCGGCGGCGCGGCGGAGCAAATCCATCTGCCAGAGGCGGTCCTGCGCCATGACGTAGCCCTGCGCCTCCGCGAGATCTTCCACTGATGCGGCACGGATGTGCGGCACGCCCCAGAGGTCACGTTCGACGGTAACCTCTTGCTGGAGACCGGGAAGGGAAACACTTCCGCCGATCTGCGGCAGAGGGCGGTAGATGAACCACCAAGCTAAGGTGGCCGTTGCAATCACGAGAATGGCAAAGATCCAGTAGAAGACCCGAAGAATGGTTCGCAAGTTCACTCCCACCCGATTTAGGCAAGAATTGAGTTTAGAGGAGGTCCTTCATGCGTGCAACCAAGTCGAGGACGAGCGTGAGCTGAGAACGACGCGTTTGGGAGTTCCCCGTCGGTGGACCAACGCTGTGCCGATCGGTTTCGGAACTACTTTTTACTGGACGGAGGAGCAGGAACAGCAGCAGGCTTCAAATCTGCGGTCAATTTTTGAAAATCGTTGACGTCAGAATCTTTCAGTTCATAAAGAGCGGGTTCGTTTTCCCTTTTCGCCAGGTATTTGTCGCCATACTTCGAGAGGATCACTTTTTCTACGCGCTTGCCGCCGTCGGAAGTTACGGCCAGAGTTATAACTGGTGCGGCAAATCCAGTTTCAGCGAAGTTACTTGCGGACAGATCGCGAATTTTGTCAACGAGCGCCAACACGGTGTCCGGTTCCATCTTTGTGCCATTGGACCACCAATCGCTGCCGCTGCGCGTAAGGAAATAGCTCTTGGATCCATCGTGAAACTCGACTTTATCCGGGTCGGCAAAGCCGAAATCGAAGAGTTTCTTGTTTCGGAAATCGTCGTCCCTCTTATCGAGCCCCAGCGCGTTGCCGCTGGAAAGTTTATAAACACCCAAGACTGCGCTGGACTCTGCATAGTAGTTGTCTTTGTTCTTTCGAACCTGCAGTTCCTGCGTACCGGAAATGTCCGTCACTCTTGCTGTTGCAAATGGAGTGCCCGAGCCGAATGCCACGGACGCTTTCTTGTCATCTTCACTTCCGCTCAAATCCATTTTTGTATCGCGCAAGGTCCGCAGCAGGTCTTCCACCTGGGAGCGGTCGGCGCGGAACGGTTTCGGCTTTACGATCTGCCACTCGTCTTTGCTGCGTGCCAACGCAACGGTTTGTTTGTTGGCAGTCAATTCGATGCTGGAAACTTTGCCCGAATCAAAGGTGAGCAGGCGTTTGTCGCGCAGGTCGTTCACACTCTTGACGAAGGCGTTTTTGTTGTAGCTCGCCATTGTGAGCACGCGAGGGTCTCCCGCAACTGCCGCGTATGCGCCATTGCCGGTCGGAGTGTCATCCCCGATCAGGAGCTGCTGGACTTTCTTGTCCTTTTTGATGATTTCCACGGCAATCGATGGCTGAGCAAGGCCGTATTGTTCGAGGCTGCTAGCCTTGTCTTCAACAAGCCGGTCAGAATTCAGCGATGATACTGTCGACAGCAAGCTTGATATTGCGTCCTGGTCCGCCGCGAGTTTTGTCGGCGTTGTGATTTGCCATTGGCCCGCGTCGTTTCTCGCCAGCACGATGCTATCGCCACCTTTTTTTCGGATCGAAATCCCGGTAACGTCCGCTGATTGGAGCGTCAGAATTTTCGGCGACAATTCGGGCGTCGAGTCTGCGGACTTTTCCGCTGATTTGTGATGATTGGACCAGTAGAGCGTGCCAGTCAGTGCGGCGAGCACGATGGCGGCAACCAGCAGACCACG
>Ga0209648_10005196_pt1 | contig 11112 bp, 9 predicted proteins | sample GraSoi2013_115cm_FD_185830 | JGI IMG/M metagenome (GOLD analysis project Ga0209648, IMG submission 185830) | Grasslands soil microbial communities from the Angelo Coastal Reserve, California, USA - Sample 9_17_2013_115cm (SPAdes) (version 2) | ecosystem: Environmental > Terrestrial > Soil >...
CGCGCGTATCGTCGCGCAGAAATTGTCGGAGATCTGGGGGCAGCAGGTTTACACCGAAAACATCCCCGGCGCCGGCGGCAACACCGGCGTGGCCACGGTGGCACGCGCGCCGGCCGACGGCTACACGATTCTCGTGGTGAGCACGGGCTTCATGGTCAATCCGAGCATGTATGCGAAAGTCCCCTATGATCCCATCAAAGACTTTTCGCCGATCACCTTGGTCGCCGCCTCCCCCAACGTCGTTTCGGTCAATCCCAGCTTTCCCGCCAAATCGCTCAGGGAACTTGTCGATCTGGTGAAAGATCATCCCGGCCAATACAGCTTTGCGCAGCCCTCCACCGGCTCGACGCCGCACCTCGCCGGTGAACTGTTCAAGCAACAATATCAACTCGACCTCGTCACCGTGCCGTTCAATAGCGCCGCGCTGGCGGTCAATTCCACCATCGGAGGCCATACTCCGATCGCGTTCACGGCGCTGCCGCCGGCCATGGCCAATATCAAGGACGGCAAATTGCGCGGGCTGGCGGTGCTCAACGTTAGACGTTCGCCGGCACTGCCGGACGTGCCGACCAACGCTGAAGCGGGCATTCCTGATCTCGAGAGCGACACGCTGACCGGCATCGTTGCACCGGCTGGCACGCCGGAGGACATCATCGGCCGCTGGCGCGCCGACATCGCCAAGGCGGTCGCTACACCTGACGTCAAGGAGCGTTTGGAAACGTTGGGTTTCGCTCCGGTCGCCAATACGCCCGATGAGTTCGGCGCGCGCATCAAGCTCGAGATCGCCAAATGGAGCAAAGTCGTGCACGCGGCGAATATCAAGGCCGATTGAACGCCGTTGCACGAGTTGAGACGAGATCGGCACGCAAAGAGAAATCTTGAGATGAAGGGGATCGCGCTCGGCCTCGCGGCACTTCTGGTCGCAGGTGCGAGCTTCGCGCAGACATCCGCTTATCCCGATCGGCCGGTGAAGATGATCGCGCCATTCGCACCAGGCGGCCCGGTCGACGCGGTGGCACGTGTGCTCGCCCCCAAGCTATCGGAAGGTTTCGGCCAGCAGTTCTACGTGGAGAACCATCCCGGTGGCAGCGGCAACATCGGCACCGCGCTGGCAGCGAAGGCGGCGGCCGACGGCTATACCATCCTCGTGATCAGCAGCACCCTCGTCGTCAATCCGAGCCTGTTCGCCAAGCTCGGCTTCGATACCACAAGCGACCTCGCGCCGGTATCGCTCGTCGGCGTATCGCCGCAAGTGCTGCTGGTGCATCCCTCCGTTCCCGCCGCCAGCGTGAAGGAGCTCGTCGCCTGGGTAAAAGCCAGCCCGGGTCAGTACAGCTACGCCCATGCGGGGCTCGGGACGCCCGGATACCTCGCCGGCGAAATGCTCAAGCAGGCCTTCGGGCTCGATCTCGTGGCCGTCTCCTTCAACGGTGGCGGGCCAGCGATCACCTCGACCATCGGACACATCAAGCAAGGCACGGTCCGCGCGCTCGCCGTCACGGGCGCGCGGCGTTCGCCCGCGCTGCCGGATGTGCCGACGCTCGCGGAGGCGGGCGCGCCTGGTCAGGAATCCGATATTATCCTTGGCGTGCTGGTCCCGGTGGGGACGCCGCGCGGCGTCATCGACCGCTTACATCGCGAAATCGTCAGGATCGTCGCGCTGCCGGACGTGCGGGAGCGTCTTTCAGCGCTTGGCTTCGAGCCGATCGCCAGCACGCCCGAGGAACTCTCCGACCGGATCAGATGGGAAATCGACAAGTGGGCGAAGATCATTCGCGCAGCCAACATCAAGGCGCAATGACGGTTCGCAAATCAGATGATTCTCAGCGTGTCTTGGCATCGGGGCGACGGCCTTCCGGCGGGACCGAGGACACTGTTATCATCCAATCTACTCCCCTCCCCTTGGACATTGGGAATGTCGCATAGATGAGTGCTTTGGATCTTCGTTGCGCACGTGGGTGCGGGCTCGCCGTGGCGCTTATTCTTGCAGCCGCCCAGACCGGCGCTGCCGACGGATTGCGCGCCGGCCAGTGGAAAACCACCAACTCCCCTGAAATCGACGGCGTCGCGGGCCCGCCTCAACAAAGCATTCGTTGTCTGACGCCGGAGGCGGTCGCCGATCTCGACAAGACGTTCAGCCCGATCAGCCGCACGACGAACTCGACCTGCGAGCGTGTCGAGCACGAGAGCACGCCGCAGCGGCTGAAATGGCGCCTGCAATGCACCGGCCAGATCGACATGGACGTGGCGGGAGAATTCACGTTTGACAGTCCCGAACACTACACGGCCGTCATCACCGCGCGGTCATTCATGCTGGGCCGCCTCATGCAATCGGTACGCACATCGGTCGAAGGACAGCGCGTGGGCGACTGCCCGTAGCCGACTTGCGAGATGGAGGGCGAGTGCGCTAACTCTGACGCGGCCGAGGGCCAATTGCGAATCTAGCCGAGTGAGTCGCGCAAACGACGCGTTCCTTGCACCTTGCTTGGAGGACATCATGAAGCCGGTGATACGGTCGTGGATGTCGCTTTTCGTCGCCTGTGCAGCAGCGTCTGCAGGCGGGCTCGCGCTGTTGATCGCCCACGGTGAGCGCATACTCGAAGGTGCCCGGCTCGCGTCCGCGAATGCGGCCCCGACGAGTATCATGCCGGCCTCCGAATGGAATGATTTGGATTTTCTCCTCTGCCACACGCCCGCGAAGGCCGTCGGCGCCGTGGGAAGGAGCGTGATCCGCGTGGCTGCGGCGCAGACCGAGGCGCCGCAGGCAAAGACGAACGCCGCTTCGCCCGCGCTGGCATTCGCGGATAGCGATCCGCCGGTATGGGACGGGCTCGGCTCGCTGTCATACAAAGTCACGACTTCGAGCGCAGCGGCGCAAGTCTATTTCGACCAGGGACTGCGGCTGACCTATGCCTTCAATCACGAGGAGGCGCAGCGCGCATTCCGTAAGGCGCAGAAGCTCGATCCCGACTGCGCCATGTGCTTCTGGGGCGAGGCGCTCGTGCTCGGGCCCAACATCAACCTGCCGATGCCGGAAGAAGCGGTGGCGCCTGCCTTCGCCGCAATGCAGAAGGCGCGGACCCTCGCCGCCAAGGCAAGCCTACGCGAGCAGGCGCTGATTACGGCCTTGTCGGCGCGATACGTTGAGGACGCGAAGGCGGACCGGACACAGTTGGATGCAGCCTATGCCGCCGCCATGGCCAACGTCGCGGCACAATTCCCGGAGGACGACAACATCGCGGTGCTGTACGCGGAATCGGTCATGGATCTCAGTCCATGGGACTACTGGCAGCCGGGCGGACGAGAACCGAACTCTCAAAGCGCGCCCATCGTGCCGACTTTGGAGCGCGTGCTTGCCAGGGATCCCGATCATCCCGGCGCCATTCACTACTACATCCATGCTGTCGAGGCCTCCGACCGGCCGAAGCGCGCGGAGCCTTACGCCGACCGTTTGCGTGGCGCCGTTCCCGGCGCGGGCCACCTGGTGCACATGCCGAGCCACATCTATTACCGCATCGGCCGTTACCTCGACGCGCTCGGCGACAACAAGACCGCGGTGGCGGTGGATGAAACATACCTGGCTGCGAACGAGGTGCCGATGGGTGTTTATCGGCTGGGCTATTACCCGCACAATGTGCACTTCGTCATGGCTTCGGCGCTGATGGCGGGCGACGGGCCCTCCGGCATTGCCGCGGCTGAGAAACTGCGCGGCCTCGTGCCCGACCAGGCCGCGCTCGCCATCCCGGGCGCGCACCCGGTGAAGGCAGCGCCGTACTTCGCCCACACCCTGTTCAGCACGCCCGAGGTCATCCTCGCGCTGCCCGATCCTGGAATGGCCATTCCGTACGTCAAGGCGATGTGGCACTACGCGCGCGGCATCGCATATGTGGCGGAGCGCGATTTCGGCGCGGCCACCGCCGAGGCGAACGCTATCGAAACCCTCGAACACACGGCCGACTTCTCGCTGCTCAAGACGGCGGGCATTCCCGCATCCGATGTGCTCGAGCTTGCGCGGGCCGTGATCGAGGGCCGCGTCGCCCTGGCGCAAGGCGATGCCAATAAGGCGATCGAGCGGTTCGAGCAGGCGGCGGGATTACAGGAGACGCTGCCCTACATGGAGCCGCCATACTGGTATTATCCGGTGCGTCAATCGCTAGCGGTCGCGTTGATGCAGGCGGGCCGACTCGACGATGCGGAGGGTCAGTTCCGGCGCGCCCTTGCGCGTGCGCCGAATAACGGCTGGTCCCACTATGGGCTCGCCGAACTGTATAGGACGCGCGGCGACGGCGAGGCGGCGCGCAAGGCGCAAGCAGAACTCGCGAAGACCTGGGTCGGCGATCGTCAACTGCTGGAACTATCCAAGCTGTGACGCGCTTTTGACTTACGACCGGCAACTTAGAGACCATCGGTAGATACCTGTGGCCTCTCGATTTTCGACTGGCCAGCGATTAGCGAATCGGAAACGATGACAACGGCGTCCGCCTTCTTCGGCTGGAGCCCCAACTCCTATTCGCGCTTCCGACGCACGGAGGGCAGAGATGCCCAAGATCGCAAGCTTTCTCACGCTGATTTGTGTTCTCACTCAGTGGGGCGCAACGGCGTCGGCGCAAACCTGCGAATATGCAGGTCAAACATTCAGTCCGGGATCGACGGTCTGCGAGTGTCCGAATCTGAGGATCGTACGCAGCGCTAACAGCGCGGGGCGAGGCGAGATCACGAGCAAAAGGCTCACTTGCGGCAAGGACCAAACCTGGGTGAACACCAATTCCCTCTGTTTGGTTGCTTACACCTCGGCTGATCATGCCGAGGACGCATTCAGAAAATTTCAAGCGAGCTATTGCCCACGTCTTCCGGTCAATCACGCAGAATTACTAAAAGCCATCAGCGAGGAAACCGAAAAGTTTTTCAGCTTGGCGCCGCGGAGCCAAGTGCTCGTAGCCGTCCAGGCCATTTGCCGCCGGTATGCCGATTTATCTGAACAGTGCCAAGCGATGATCGAGGGCCTCGCAGCGAACGGGAATTAGATTCTGGCTTTTTCCGAAATCGGGGACCGCTTCGGGCGAAGCGGATCGGTTTCGATGGCGTACTCGGCGCCAATCCGCCGCTTCTTTCCCGGCTGAGGAAAGACAGGTTGGATGCGAATTCTTTGCGCGAGCGCACCTTTCTTTCCCCGCCTTTCGTCCGCTGGGGGAGCGGTGTAACATTTTGATGAGCTGCCCTTTCGTAACGGAACGTGCCGAAATTCCGTTCGGGGTCAACAGGCAGCGATAGTGCCGTCGGCGGGTACGATCCTTCGGAAGACCGCCGTTTTTTTGGCGTCTCCATCACGCTTCACAACCCAGAGGTTGACGACCGCCCTCCGCGGCGGGCCGCGATGTCTCAGGGTAGCCACATGGAGGACCGCATGCCCACATTCATGTGTTCGCTCAACTGGACCGACCAGGGAATCCGTTCGATCAAGGATGCCCCCAAGCGAGCCAAAGCCGCTCAGGATCTGGCCAAGAAAGTGGGAGTTGAGATCAAGCAGGTCTATCTTACGTCGGGCGACAGCGATCTGTTGGTCATCCTCGATACTCCCAACGGCGACAACGTCGCCAAATTCGCGCTTGCGCTGGGCTCGCAGGGAAGCGTGCGCACCCGGACCGCTCGCATTTGGCCTCAGTCCGAATTTCAAAAGCTCATATCTGAGCTGCCATAAGTATCGGCGACATTCAGCGCGGTAGCGGCACAGGCGAGATAAGGATCGTCTCCGAACTGGCCGCGCTGGACCCGATCATCGCCACGTATGACATTGGGTCGCGCCAGGAGCTCGTTGGAACGGGTTATCGTGCATGACCTGCTCGCAACAGCACCGCCCGAGAACCAAGGGGAACGCTCATGAGAGTGACCGACGCGAACGCCCGTGTGCTCGCCGCCTGCGTGGGGCTTCTCTTTGCCGCCCCCGCGCTTGCACAGAGCCCGGGATATCCCGATCGGCCGGTCAAGATCATCGTACCGTTCGCGGCCGCCGGGCCGACCGATGTGGTGGCTCGGCTCATTGCGCTCAAGCTGTCGGAAAAGTTCAGCCAGCAGTTCTACATCGAGAACATGGCAGGGGCTGGCGGCAATCTCGGTATGGGCGCCGCCGCCCGGGCGCCGGCCGACGGCTACACGGTCCTGTTCGTGTCGTCGAGCTACACCGTCAATCCGAGCCTCTACGCCAAGCCTCCCTACGACCCGGACAAGGACTTCGCGCCGGTCACCAAGGCCGCGGGGTCGCCCAACGGCCTGTTCGTGCATCCCAGCATTCCGGCCAAGTCGGTGAAGGAGCTGGTGGAGCTCATCAAAGCCAATCCGGGAAAGTACACCTTCGCCTCCCCGGGTATCGGGACCACGCCGCATCTTTCGAGCGAACTATTCAAGCTCACCTTCGGACTGGATTTCGCGCTTGCGCCGTTCCCGGGCGGCGGTCCGTCGATACAGTCGGTCGTAGCGGGGCACACGCCGATGTGCTTCCAGGCGATTCCTCCCGCGACCCCGCTGGTGAAGGACGGCAAGCTGCGCGCGCTTGCGGTCACGGCGGCGACGCGCTCGCCGGCGTTACCCGACGTACCCACGCTCGATGAACTCGGAATCAAGAACCAAGAGGCTGAGACCATACAGGGCGTGCTGTTGCCCGCGGGCACGCCACAATCAATCGTCGATCTGCTGCAGACGGAAATCGCACGCATCATCCACCTGCCCGACGTGAAGGACAAGCTGCTGGCGATTGGCCTCGAACCGGATGGGATGTCGCCGGCCACGTTCGCCGCCTACATCAAGGCGGACGTCGCCAAATGGAAGAAAGTGATCGCGGACGCCAAGATCCCGCAGATCGGGGGATGATCAATGCGTCGCGATCACGGCGGAGATCGCAAGATGGCGATCAACGCTGCGAGATAAAGTCGGATAGTTGCAAGGGCACCCTACCCAGCCATGCGCGGTGCGGGCTCGACCTTCCATGTTCGCGCTTCGCGCAGGCCCTGCTCGAGGCCCGCGAGCTCGAAGGGTTTGTGCAGCACCACGAAGCCTTGCTGCACGGCGTCGCGGGCGCTGTCGCTGTAGCCGGTTGCGAGCAGCACTGGAATCGCCGGATAGAGCCGGCGGATGGCATGGCCGAGTTCCAGGCCGTTCATTCCGCCCGGCATCAGGATGTCGGAGAAGACCAGGTTGATTTTGGGATCGTTGGCGAGCAGTTCCAGCGCTTCGTGGGCGTTGGCAACCTGTTTGACCATGTAACCGAGCTGCTGGAAATAGGCGGTGGCAACCTCAGCGACCTCGGGACTGTCTTCAACTACCAGCACCGTGCCGGCCCGATACGGCGCGGCTTCGGGTTCGATGCGCGCGATCGAAGGCGCAGGCAGCTCCGGCGTGCGCGGCAGATAGAGCGTGATCACCGTGCCGCGCCCGACCGTGCTGGTGATAGTCGCAGTGCCGCCCGACTGCTTGGCGAAGCCATAAACTTGGCTTAGACCCAATCCTGTGCCCTTGCCGACCTCCTTGGTCGTGAAGAACGGTTCGAACACGTGCGGCAGAATGTCGGCAGGGATGCCGGAACCAGTATCGGCCAAGCTGATGGCGACGAACTCGCCGCTGAGCCCCTCCTCTGCCGCCTTGCCCTTGAGCACCACCGGCTTCGCGGTGATACTCAGCGCTCCGCCGTTCGGCATGGCATCGCGGGCGTTGACCGCGAGATTGAGCAAGGCGAGCTCGAGCTCGCTCGGGTCGACCTTGACCGCGCAGCTTTGGTCGGGAACCACGACCTCGATGGTGATATCGTCGCGGAGCGAGCGGCTGAGCATGTCCTTGAGCTCGGGAAGCCGCTCGGCCAGATCGATCACGGCGGGAGTGAGCATCTGCCGGCGCGAGAACGCGAGCAATTGACGCGTGAGGCTCTCGCCGCGATTGGTCGCGTTCGTGATCATGTCGAGCAGACGCGTGTGTTTTTCCGAGCTCAGATCGCGCCGCAGCCGCTGCACGCTGCCACTCACGATCATCAGGAGATTGTTGAAGTCATGCGCGACGCCGCCGGTCAATTGTCCGATCGCCTCCAGACGCTGAGCTTGCCGCAAGGCAGCCTCCGCGGCCTCACGACGCTCGGCTTCGGCATAGAGCCGCCGTGTGCGCCGCAGCGCAACCCCGATAATGAGAAAAAGGAATAACGTCGCGGGCAAGCCGAAGACGAGGTGGCTCGCCATAGTCGCGATCCATTCGGTCCGGATCGCCGAGCTATCGATGCCGGCGACGACGTAGACCGGGAAGCCCTCGAGCTTGCGATGACCGACGCGCCGTTCGACCGCGTCGACCTGGGACTGCGGGATCGTGCGGATGCTGCGCTCCTGTCCCTGCGCGATCATCGTGTGCAGAGCGCTGCCTGGCTGCAGACCCCGGTCGGGCCGCTCCGGATAACGGGCCAGAAATCTGCCGTCAGCACGGAGCAGCGCGTAAAGGCTTCCTGGGCTGTGGCCGATGAGCGCATAGAACTCCTCGAAGTACTGCGGCAGCACGGCGATGGCGGCCACGCCGTTGAACGTGTCGTCCGCCGACGGCCGGCGCCGGGAGAGAACAAAGAAAAGCGTACTGAGACCTGTCAACCGCGGCGTGAGAACATCGCTGACATAGGTACCGACATCGCCGGCCACGTGCACGTTGAAGAAGCTTCGCTCGCGCGAGTTAAAGTCGCTCGGTATTCGCCGCAGCTGACTGGAAACGAGCGGCCGGCCGTCCCGATCGATGAGAAAGATCGCCCGCACCTGCGGCAGCGCGTCGACGATGTGCTTCACCCGCTCGTGAAGGTGCAACTGGTCCCTGCGGATGTCGTCGTCGGACATGCCGCGCACGATCTCGTTGACTTCGGCGATGGCGCGCTCGACCGTCTGAAAGACCTTAAGCGTATGCTCGTGAAGGATATCGAGCGAGCGCTCGATCCGGTCATTGGCGACGGCATACTCATGGCGGTAGTTCAGCCAGGCCGCAAAGGCGAACAGCACCACCGGCAACACCACCGACGCAACCATCATCAGTTGCAGCAGTCGAATGGCTGATTGCCGAGCAGAACGCATTGCGCATCATTTCATAATTCAATGACGACGACGATGAGTATTTTCCCCATTCCAACCGACCGCCAGGAGTCTCGAAAGGCTTGCTGTCACCGGCATTACCTGTTGGTTTTGGCCTAAGTTTGTCCCAATTGTCGGCCGCTTGCGCAGTGTCAGCATGCCGACATTATGTGTTATCTCGCCTGCAAGTATCGAACCGCGCGCGCGACCGTTTGGCGCAATCGACGTGGCTGTTAGCGTGCAGCTTTCATGGCAACTTCGGTTGGACCACGCCTGCCGCCGTCCCCGATCTCCCTCGCCTCTAGACACGCGAAATTGCTTATGAAAATCGATCAAGCTACGGTGATGGTCGTCCATCTCGCCGCGACCGGACAACTCATGTTCAAACGACAACAATGAACACTCGCCTTCACGCCCATCGTAAGCGCGCTGGGATCTGGCGCGCCATCGGGTGGGCGCTGTTCGTCCTGCTTGCCATCGCCGGAGGGGCGGCGGCGCAAACTGCCGTCGATCTGCAGCTCGTGCTCGCGGTCGATGCGTCGGGCAGCGTCGATCAGGTCCGATTCGAACTGCAAAAGCGCGGCTACGTCGCAGCCTTCCAGCATGCGCGCGTGCTGCAAGCCGTCCGCTCCGGACCCAACCGCGCGATTGCCGTCACGATGGTGCAATGGACGGGACCGATGCTGCAGGTTCAGGTGGTGGGATGGACACTGATCGGGGACGAGGAAACCGCCGCCGCATTTTCCGATGCGATCGAACGCACGCCGCGCCAATTGTTCGGCGGCGGCACTTCCATCAGCGGCGCCATCGACTACGCGGCGACGCTGTTTGCGCAAAGTTCATTTCGCGCCAACCGGCGCGTCATCGACGTCTCCGGCGACGGCTCCAACAATCGAGGTCGCCCGGTCACGCTCGCCCGCGACGAAGCGGTGGCAGCCGGCATCGGGATCAATGGCCTGCCGATTCTCGCGCTCGAGCCCGATCTCGACCGCTATTACTATGACAGCGTGATTGGCGGCCCTGGCGCCTTCGCGATCGCCGCGAAAAACTATGAGACTTTCGCCGACGCCATTCTCAAGAAGCTCATCATCGAGATCGCCACGAACGACCGGTAACCGGCGAGGTCCAGTCAGGGCCGCAGAGCTTCGCGCCCCGCGGAACTTTCGCCGACCGGCGATGTTGTCTCAGCGGCTTTGTTATTTTAGGACGGAGGAGTGCGATGGCCCAGGTCATCACGCGCTGCCGGCTCACGGGTCATTACATGTTCATGGGCATGGATGTTGATCCCAAGGAATTCACGCGCTCACTCGGTCCGTTTGCGCGGAAGTTCTGCCCGTTCTGCGCCTGCGATCACTTGTGGCACAAGGAGGACTCGAAGTTCTTGGCCCCCAAGGCCGCGCTGCGGCTCCATATTCAGCAAGCGAGCTGATCGCTCCCGGGTCGTCCCTCCCAAAGACGAAGTGCAAACCATAGCGAGGAATGCTTCGCGACGTTATACCAGCGCCAGACGCTGAGGGGCACAACGCTATGTCTGTTGACCAGTCCTTTGGTCTGGCGCCCGTCCCATCACGACGTCGGCAGATCGCTCAGATCGGCGGGTTCGGGACCGGGCTTTCCGATTTCGGCGAGTGCCGCACGTAGTTGCCCACCGGCGCGGTGGAGAACGTCTGTCGCCTCCTTCACGTCACACCCGTGCAGAAGCAGCACGGCAAGCTTTACGTTGCCGTTTGCACGATGCAATGCCTCGCGCGCCTGCTCGGTGCTGCTGCCAGTGAGTCGCGTGAGGATGCCTTCGCTGCGTCGAATGAGCTTCTGACTAACCGCCTGTAGGTCCACCATCAGTCCATCGTAGACCCGCCCCAGCAAGATCATGACCAAAGATGAGAAGACGTTGAGGGTGATACGCTGCGCCGTTCCCGCTTTCATTCTGGTGGATCCCGCAATCGGCTCCGCGCCGGTATCCAGCAGGACTGCATGATCGGCCTCTTTCAGGATCGGCGTATCGCGATTGTTTGCAACTCCAATTGTCAAAGCG
>Ga0209648_10005198_pt1 | contig 11110 bp, 23 predicted proteins | sample GraSoi2013_115cm_FD_185830 | JGI IMG/M metagenome (GOLD analysis project Ga0209648, IMG submission 185830) | Grasslands soil microbial communities from the Angelo Coastal Reserve, California, USA - Sample 9_17_2013_115cm (SPAdes) (version 2) | ecosystem: Environmental > Terrestrial > Soil >...
GTGACCGTGAGTGTGCCGGTGATGGTCGCGTTGCCCACGATGATGTTGGGCACCGCGCTGTAGCCGTTGCTCATGCTCGAGACCTCGAGACCGATCGGTCGCACAGTGGTTGCGCCATGCTCAGTTGCCCACCTCTCGCGCCTCGAACGGAGTGCCCACCACCTCGCGCGGCGAGTAGTATCCGGTCAGGTCGTAGCGCCCGATGCTGGCCACCGTCTTGTTGCGTATCCGGATGCTCTGCGCCTTGATGTCCAGCGAGAAGAACAGTCCCGCGCTCAGCTCGCGCTCCGTCGAGTAGAAGATCCCATCGGAGCTGAAGCTCATGAGCACGGGATTGTCGAACACGGCACCGTCCAGGCGCATCACCGGAGGCCAGAAGTCGATCTGCCGCGGTGTGGTGTCAGGCGCGGAGCCGGCTGCGTGGTGTGAGAGTGTGAAGATGGTCAGCGGCATCGCGCATCACGCCGGCTCATCGGTGTAGAAGATGAAAAGATCTGGCGTCACGCCGGCGCCGGTGCGGTTGCGGATCCCCACGGTGAGCGACTCGCCGACGTTGAACACTTCGTACTCCGGCACCGTCTTCTCATCGGTGGGCAGAGTGTTGCACTGCCGGTCCACCAGCTGCACGCTCTGCGTGCCGATCACGTGGAACGCGGTGAGGTCGATCGAGGCCGAGGTCTGGTCCGTGCCGATGCCCAGCAGCGTGAACTTGCGCCCGATCGGCACGGTGAAGAAGAGCGCGCGCGGCGCGTCACTGTTCGCGCCCACCAGCGTGACGTTGTTCTGCGCGATGCGCAGCGCTTTGACTGGTAGCTGTGCGGCAAAAAGCATGGCTCACCTACGCTCCTGGTGTAAACACTCGCTCGATGGCCCAGAGGTCCACGTCGCCGGCGTTGAGCTGTCCCGTGCCCACGATCGTGGTGCTTACCTGTAGCGCGAGCTCGTCGTTCGAGTTGAAGTCCATCTGCGGCCACAGGTTCACGTACGCGTACCAGGGCTCCGGCGCCGAGGGGAAGTCGCTGCGCACGCTGGTGTAGTCCACGCCCGCGCCTGGCTGCGTGCCGATGAACTGGAAGCCGACGTCGTTGCGGTCAATAATTGTCTGCGCCGGCGCCGTGCCCATGCGCGGCCGCAGGTATTGAGTGCTGGCCAGGTTGCCGGCAGAGACGAAGCGCCCCACCGGCTGGCCGCCGATGAATAACAGCGTAACGCGCTTGCCCGCCGGCACTAGTCCCGCGCCTGGCGCGCCGAAGGGGAACGCCACCATCTCCGCGGGGTTCTGCCGGCTGTCCAGCTTGGTGTACGCGGCCAGTGCCAGCGCACTTAAGTTGGTGCCGTAGTTCACGAACATCACGTCGCTCGAGTGCGACCCCTGCGGCTGCGAGCTCACGATGTCGGCGGCGTCGAAACTATCGGCCTGGATGAACATGTCCGCGCTGCCCGCGCTGAGGCTCACGGTGAAGTTCTCGCCCTGCACCACCGGGTAGCCCGAGAAGTTGAACTGCGTGGTCATCAGATCGATCAGGTTGGTGGCCTTCACCACCTGGTCCCGATCGGCGAGCCGCGGCTGTCCCAGGTGGCTGCCGCCGAAGCCCACCGCGCGAAAGAATCCCACGCGCGCCGTGTCGTTAATCAACGTCACGAACGAGGACACGCCGGTGGGGTTGATGACGTAAATCTTCCGCACCCGGAAGCCTTCGCCGGCTCGCGGCGTGATGGTAAGAGTGGTCGCACCCTCAGCCCGGAAGATGAGTCCCGCCTGGCGCAGTGCCATTATATTTTCTCCTTCGCCGCGGCGTCCCGTTGCTGCCGCAGATTGGCCACGCGCACGGTCTGCTCGTGCAGCGCTGCCTCTTCGTACGCCAGCTCATCTTCGATGGTGGAGAGTGTAGTGCCACTAGCTTCCACTACGGGTGTCGCCAGTGCCAGGACCGCGCTCGCGCGCTCGTCTCTGAGCTGCACGTGTCCGATGCGCTTGTCGGCCATCTCGCGTGACCGCGCATCGCTCGAGCTGAGGAAGAGATCCACGTGTGAGTCGAGTGTGTGGCGCTCGGCCGCGGTGATGGCGGAGTCCTGCGTTCCGAAGCTCTCCAGCCAGTGGCAGGGCACGCACTCAGCGAACCAGTAGTTCACGGGGGGTTACGCCTTTCCCGCGGCCTTGGCTTCCGTCTCGATCACCAGGCGCACGCGATCGAGGTTCTGCGGAGAGCGCTTGAGCCCTTTGTCCGGCAAAGAGAGTGAGCGCAGCGCGTCGAACACCGGCGCCACGCCGGCTGCCCATGCCGGGCCGGCAGCTCCGATGCCGCCCGAGAAGCGGCCTTGCTCCGCGCCTTTCTTCACCGCGTTGTCGCGCCACTTGCCGTCGCCGGCGGCGGTGAGCTTCGCCTTGAAGCGCGCGAGGACCGCATCGCCTTGCAGCGCTTGCTGCCAGCGCCCCGCGGCCGCGATGGCGTTCGCGGACTGCGAGTTGGTGGTCTGCTGGACGCCGATTTTCCAGTCGTCCACGGCAGCCTGGCCACGCTTCACGAACTTCGCGCTTAGCGAGCCAACATCGCGGATGGTGATGCTTGTAGGCATGGTGACCTCTCGCGCGCGAGTCTAGCCTGTCCTGGTTTGTGGGGTAAGGGGAGGGGGAAAGAAGCAGTCGTAGCCGTCTACGACCACTGTATCTTGAGATTCGAGTCTACAACGACCCCTTTTAGGAAAAGAGCGCGAGAGAAACCCTTTTAATCGCGCTAGTTACGCACAGCTTCTCCACAGGAAATCCTCAGCTTTTGCACAGTATTTCCTCTTCCACGTGTTATCGACTCGCGCGCGCGCGGAAAGTTAATACTTGCCTATTCCTTACCATCGTGGTTAAGTCCTTAACTAGGAGGCCCTACCCGGCGACTATGAGGCGCACCGCCGATCTCGCACCGCGTGGCAGCGGCGGCCGCCGGTAGGGCCTCACGACTACTAACATGTCATACCCTAAGCGACCGTTACTAGAATGTTATTCGTCACGTTTCTGGAAAGTGGGCGGCACCTGGGGCGTGGTGATGCCTCCAGACGTGCGCACTTATTTTCGTCTCACGCCGGGCGAGCTGATGCTCATGACCATCGATGAAGCGCAAGGCGTGCTGGTGATCCGTCCCGCGCGATCGCGCATGGTCTACGATCCGCGCAAAGGCCTCAAGGTGCCGGCGCCGGCCGTGGCGCTCACTGCGCCAACGGAGAGGCTTGACCCATGACGCGCGAGCTGCGGGAGATTCCCATCGAGCTGATTGACGAGCCGCTCTTCCAGTCGCGCGTGGTGATGGATCCCGTGCAGCTCGAGGAGCTGGCCGAGAGCGTGAAGCTCAAGGGCGTGCTCGAGCCGCTGCTGGTCATAGAGCTCACCGCGACCATAAGCGCGGTGAAGGGAGACGGCGAGCCACAGCCTGGTCGGCTCGAGTCGCCGTCTCCCCCACGCTATCGCGTGATGGCCGGCCACCGTCGCCTGCTGGCCGGCCGCATGGCGTACCTCAAGACGCTGCCGTGCCTGGTGTACGAGTCCGACTACCAGGACGAGGACATGGTCATGCTCGAGGAGAACATGCACCGCGAGGACGTCACCGCGGCCGAGCAGGGCTACTGGATCCTTACGCTGGTGGAGAAGAAGCGCTACACCATGGACCAGCTCATGCAGCGCTTCCGTCGCAGTGAAGCGTGGATCAACGAGCGCGTGGACCTGGTGCAGACCGACGCGGAGATCTCCGCCGCGGTGGCCGAGCGCCGCATCAGCTTCAGCGTGGCCAAACAGCTCTTGCGCGTCAAAGAAAAAGACCACCGCGACTACTACCTGCAGGAGGCCGTGCGGCTCGAGCTGAGCAGCGCGTCGCTCTCCTTCATGATCGACAACTACAAGCGCGACAAGGACCGCGGCGCCACCTTCGCCGCGGCGCGCGCCGCGGGCAGTGAAGTGGCCATGCCGGCGGGCATCGAGAGTGGTCCGCACTGCGTGCTCTGCGGCACCCGCGACGCGAGTCAGAACATGGTTCAGGTGCTCGCCCACTACTACCACCTGAACCCCATCAAGAAGCTTCTGCGCGACCAGGGCATCGACTGGTTCGAGCAGCCCAGGGAGTAGCTCACACAACGAGGAGGACACATGATCAATTGGTGGGAAGAGATGGTCATTCAGTTCGTGCTCGGCATCGTCCGCGGGCTCATCAAGAACCCGACGAAGGCCCAGGCGCTCAGTGCCACGCTGCTGCACGTCGCCGACGAGATCTACGCGGTGTACTTCCAGCCGCCAGTGTCCAAACCCTAAGGAGGACTCATGCGCAGATGGATCGTATGGATGTGTGGCGTGGCGGTGCTCTTCGCCGCGGTGCGCTACGTGGACGTCCACAAGGAGAACCTGGCGCTCTCGGGTGCGTGGGTGACGGCGAGCATGGTGTGGTTTGTCTACGGGCTCCTGCTCGTGGCGCGCGCCGCGTGGCGCCTGGTGCGGAGCTGACATGGCGAAGCAACTCACACTGGCAGAGGAGTGCCAGCTCCTGCTGACCAGGCCGAAGTTGTTCGACTACCGCTGCCCGAAGTGTCACGGCTTCCTGCGCTCGCTCACCACGGTGCCGGGGCTCGAGGGACACTGGCGCTGCTACACGTGCCGGGACGATTACGTGATGCGCGAGTGTCAATGGATATGTGTGGGCCCGGCGCCGGCGAGGCCTCATGGCGCGTGAGCTCGAGGACGTCAGCGTGGTAAACAAGCACCGGCTGGCCATCGCCGCGGCGCTCGCCGAGGTGCGCGGCTCCGTCGCGGTGCCGGCAGCCGGTCCGTTCCTTCAGCTCAGCGAGTCCGGAGCAGTCACTACCAACCGCGGTGCAAAGATCCGCGAGGCCCCGGCGCCGCCGGCGCCAAAGGAGAAGTGAATGGCACAGAGTGAAATCCGAGAGCTGAAGGAGACACTACGCGAGCAGAAGTTCAAGCTGCGCGCGTTTGCCGTGGTACTCCAAGACCTGCTCGATAACGCGCCGCAGACGGTGAAGGCGCGTGCGCACGCTGGCCTGTTCGTGCTGGCGTTCTCGTACACGCGCGGTCAGTATCCGTTCGAGTTCAAGTACAACGGCAGGGTAGTGAAGGAGGAGTGAGCGATGCCCTATCAGCCCGCGGTGCTCGGCGACAAGATCTACCCCGGCGTGACGCTCAAGGACACCAACGTCCAGGTACAGCGGCTCGTCGCTCCGCTGGTGCGTTTCCTGGTGCGCGCCGGCGACGTCCACATGGCGCTGTTCCTCGAGCCGCTGGTCATCACCAGCGGCAATGACGGCCAGCACGCCGTGGGTAGCGCGCACTTCCGCAACGCGGCGGTGGACCTGCGCACGATCGACCAGCTCTCGGCCGAGAACAACCTGTTCCTCATGGTGCTGGTGCACCTCGGCGCCGAGGATCACATCGGAGTGTTTGATGAGCGAACTAAGCTCGGAGAAGGACACTTCCACTGCGAAGTCCTCAGCTGAGCTGAGCGACGCCGTGCAGCTCGAGATCTCCGCGCGGCTGCACTGGCTTCAGACGTCACTGCGCACCGCGGGCGACGAGCTCACGCGGCTCACCGATGAACTGGTCCACGACGGTCTCACCACGGAGGAGCGATCTGAGCTCCGTCAGCTTGAAGCAGGTTGTTATCGGGCTAGGCAGAGAGTGACAGAGCTGGAGGACAAATGGAGAGCGCGACAGGGATTATCCCCGAGGAGTTGATGTTTCCCGCGAAGCTCGCCGAGGTGCTGGCCTTCCTGAAGGCGGCGCCGATCCGCGGCGCGCGCAAGCGCGAGATCCTCTTCGGCTGGCAGCGCGCGGTGGGCGTGAAGCTCACTGGCTCGCAGTACAATTCCGTGTACCTCAGCGGCATCGACATGGTCGAGCCGGCCACCCCGGCCGAGCTCGCGCCAGGTGGGTGACTGTGAAGATTAGCCGACAGGAACGCCAAGCACGCACAGCGACACTGAACACTCTGTCGCAGGCGCGCACCACAGTGGGTTACGGCTCCGTCGAGGAGATCTTTCTGTACCACGCAGGGCACCACTGCTTGGAGCTGTGGCTCAGTGAAGCCTACGGCTACCAGGTCCGCATCACCGAAGTGGACGACGAGGGGTACACCATCACCCGCATAGGTTGAGTGACCATGGCCACCGTAGCACAGCGGCTCCAGAGCGAACGGCTCCGCTACCCCGCGATGAACCCCGGCGAGATCGTGATCTTCCGCACCTGGCTGCGCACGCACGAGGATCTCTACGACAGCTTCGACTACAACATTCGCATCGGGCAGGGCGAGGATCCCGGACCCACGTTCGCCGACAATATTCGCCGCATGTGGACCATGAACACGCAGTTCCGCATCGACGCCGTCGCGTACAAGAACGGAGTGCCGGAGATCATCGAGGTGGAGGACGACTGCACCATCCGCGCGGTGGGCCAGGTGATGGCCTACAAGTTCATCTGGGTGCGCGAGCAGCGCAGCGCCGCGGAGCCCAAGATGCGCATCGTCTGCCGCAACTTCAACGCCAACGTGCTGCCCATGGTGCGCGACACCGGGATTGCCTTCGACCAGGTGGTGGTGGGCCAGGGTGAGATGCGCGTCGCGCTAGGCCTCACGCGCTTCGGCGGCCGCACACCGTGAGGACTCATGGCCACTGAGGAACTACCCGACATCTGGTGGGACAGAGTGGCCGCGTTGCGCATGCAAGCGGATCAGTCCTGCGAAGGTTGCGGGGAGTGGCCCAACGAGCGGCAGAAGTTCTTCACGCGCGTCACTACGGTCCGCGTAAACCAATCCAAGTCAGATCCCACGAACCTCGGAATCTTCTGCTACAAGTGCCGGCCTCACGAGTGCTTTCGTGTCGGCCGGCGCCCCAAGAAAACATCGCAGCGCTCCCTGTTCGAATGAGTTTTTCTCGAGAAGATTCATCATCGTGGAGTCCGAACTCGCGGCGCCCGCGTCTTGCGCTCGCAAAGGCATAAAAACTGAAACCTGACATTAGGACCTGGTGGCAGTTTGCCGGCGATCGCGGGGAGATCGATGCGTGGTATGGCCATCTATGGCCAGCTCGCACAGGCCTACGGCTTAGGCTTGGATGCCTTAGCCTTGGCAGCCGCCTTGTCTGCAGCTGCCTTCTTGCGTGCCGCGGCCGCGGTGGCCGCCTCCTCGGCCTTCTCCGTCTTGAGCAGTGACAGCAGCTTGAGGATCGTCGCGTCATCCGCGCTGTAGCGTTCCTTCTCGAGGTAGTCATCGAGCTCGGTGACGTCCACGATGCCCTGCGTGAGCGCGCTCTGCATCTCGGCGAGTGTGAGGAACTTCGTGGGGTTCTCGAGCTGCGTGGCGGTAAGCACCTGGCGCAGCCGCTTCTCCTGCTCGGTGATGGGCAGCGCATCGAGCGCGGAGCGGAGCTGGTCTGTGGAGTACACACCGTCGAGCGTGAGCTTCTGCGCGAGGTCCGCTTGCGCGCGCACGAGCACATCTAGCCGGCGAAGGTCCAGCACCTTGAGCTGGAGCTCCGCGTCATCCTGTGACATGCCCGACGTCGCGAGCTTCTGTACCGCCTCCGCGTGTGTGAGCACGCCGAATCTCTCGAGCAGCTCCATGTCCGACGCGGCCACGTGAGTCTTGAGGATCTCCACCAGTGCTTGCGCGTGCTGCGCGTCGTAGCCGAGCCGCTCGAGCTCGTCGAGTAGCGCAGCTCGATCGAACGTTCCCGCGTGTGTCAGCTGGACGATCTGCGCTTCACTGAAGAGGTGTGGCGAGTACTGTTTGTTGAGCGCTTGAGTGAGCGGATCAGCGATGGCAATTTGAAACAGTGGACGCAGCGCGATCCGCATCTGCCTCCCGATGGCCAGGTTCGTGGCCATGTTCTCCCCGAAGTCACGGAAGTTCTTCAGGTACCCGATCGTCGCGAGCTCACTCAGCACTCCGACGTTGGCCTCGCGCACCGCGAAGGTCATGGCGTAGCCGAGGAAGCGCCGCGCTGCCTCCACACCTTGCTCCGGAGAGATTTTGAACCCCGGCAGCCCGCCGATGCCGGACCCCGGAGTGAAGGTCTGCGGACCCGCGCGCGTGGTGCCTGGCGGTGTGAGGAACTCCTGCGCGAGCAAGTCGAATATCTGGCGTCCCACCTCCTCCATCACGTCGATGCGGCCACTGCCGTGCCGCGTGTTCTTCAGCTTGTCGGCATCGACGTGCACACCTGTGATGTCCTCGGTCACCGCGGCCACCAACTCCCAGAAGGCGGGGTTCTGTTCACCCTGCGCGCGTGAGAAGAACTTCCCCATCAGCGCGAAGATCTTGTCCACCACGAAGGCCACGACGTCGATGGCGTCCAAGAGGTAGCTGCCAGCTCCGCGGAAGAGTGTGCGCCACAGCTTGCCGAACCATCCGGCATCCTCGTAGCCCTTCGTCGCCAGCTTGGCGATCGTCTGCGCGTCGTTCTCCTCCGACGCGAAGTAGCCTGGTGCCGGCGGTGGCTGTTGGTCGCCGTTGCTCATGTGAACCTCGAGGCCTTGTCACCCTCGAGCGGCGGCAGCGCGCGCTCGATGGAGTCCGCATCGCCGAGCAGCTCGGCGCTCAGTCCTTGTGCCGGGTGTGAGTCCGCGTCGTCTCTCATGCCGGCGCGTGTGAGCCGATGCCGCTCGCGTGCACCATCACGCTGCTCCGCGGTGCTCAGCTTGCGTCCGAAGCCGAGGCCCAGCGAGTTGAAGAGTCCGCGCAGCGCGCCGGCCGCCGAGCCGAGGAAGATGTTGCGCCGCACCAGCCCCGCGGGATCGAGCACTAGGTCCACGTAGTCCAGGATCTCGTTGATCTTCTGCCGCAGCACGAGAGAGTTGTGGATGATCTTCGACTCTAGCTTTCCCAAATAATTGTCGAGCCGCTCGGCAAACTTCAGGTGGAAGAGCCGGAAGATCTTCAGCACGCCGCGCACGTGGTTGATGACGTCGAGCACCGGCTGGATGGTGGTCTTGTACCAGTTCGAGTACACGTTGCGCAGCTTGATCAGCCAGCCGAAGTGGAGGGTGAACCAGTCGTTCAGTTTGTTCTTCAGCTGCAGGTAGTCGCGCCACAGATGCACGAAGCGGCCGTGCACGATATCCGAGAGCACGTGGCGCAGTCCCTTGAGGAAATATCCGAAGCCTTTGGCCACCAGCGAGCCGAGTGTGGTCAGTGTGGTGAGGATGGCCGGCAGCGCGGTGTCCACGATCCAGCTCACCACCGCGGTGAGTGACGTAGCGATGAACGTGCCGATCGCCTGGATGCCGGACCAGATGGCGCCGGCGATGGCGATGATGAACCCGCCGAAGAGCGGAGCGGTGAGTACGATCGTGCGCAGCTCGCGCACGAGCTCGTGGTGCGTCATCGCGGCTACTTGATCGCGCCCAGCGAGCGCAGCGTGGTGAGCTCGCGGCTCACCATGCGCTCCACCAGCTCCGCGGTGTACTCGCCCAGCGGGATCCCGATCGTGAACGGTCCGTGGTCGCCCACCGTGAAGGTCACCACCTTCACTGGTGTGATCTGCCCCAACCGATCGAACCTCACGTCCTGCGTGACCCGCAGGTTCTGCACTTCCGGTGGTAACGACATCGTCTCCTCCTCCTGGCTGTGTGCTCGTCAGAGCGATGAGTGGGGGCCGCGGCCAGTGCCGCTCGGCGGCTGTGGCGGCGGTGTCGCCGGTGACGGTGACGGTGGATTCGGCGAGATGCTGTCACCGCCTTCGGACAGGATCGCGTTGCCCGCGTCGATGTTGGCCGCGAGCAGCTGCGTCTCCGTGGCCAGCGTGTCCGACGTCGCGCCCACCGCTCCCACGAAATGCGCGCCAAGCTGCGCGTCCAGATTCTCGCTCTCGATCGAGCCGGCCTGAAACGCATTTACGGCCTGGGAAAAAATCTGGTCGTGCCCGTCCGTGTCGGTGGCCGCGTTCCCCAGCGAACCTGCTGCAAGTTGCAGCATACCGGGCTGGATCGACTCGAGATCGAGCTCAGCGTCCCTGATTTTCCCCGGCCTAGCCACTTGATTGCCCCTTCCCAGCCTCCAGGAGCCATTTTAAGCCTGGGGTGCCGGGGAATACGGCTCGCGCCGCGCTGCGTTCGTCCTAGCGCCCCGGAACGCGGAATACGGCCTCTCTCCCAACCGGATCCGGTTGAGCGGCCGTTTTCGGTGGATTCCCGGCCAAAATCGCCAATATCGCGTCCGTCTTGCCCTCCAAACGGGCAATCCGCCCCTCGAAGTGAATCAGTGCACCAAAAAGCAGCACCATGGTGGGAATAAACGCGGCGAGGATCGCAGCCCATGCCGGCATCTCGCTCAGAATGTGGTGTTGCGCTGCACCGCGCTACCCACGTGCCAGCCCGCGAAGCTCCAGCTATCGGTAGCGGCACCTGACTGGATGGTTAACGACAGGAAGTTATCGGCAGTGGTGTCCACCGCGGTCACCACCCGGAACCCCAGGAACAGATTGTTATTGTCGAAGGTCTGCACGATGTTGTACTGCAAGTTTGTCGCTGCGATGTTGCGCGTCACGCAGCGCAGCCAGAAGTTTGAGGTGGCGGTCACCAGTCGGCTCCAGATCACCACGCCGCCCAGTCGCAGCCGTATAGTGCTGCCGCCCACCGCCTGCACGTTACCTTCGATCTCGGCCTCGGTGATGAAGCGGCCGTGCGCGCCGAGCGTGTTGCCGGGGATCAGCTCGGTGAAGATGGTGTCCTCGGTCACCGTGCCGGTGTGCGTGGGGTTCGTGTAGTTCTGCGCCAGCGTGCGATCGAGCATGCTCGAGAGCAAAGTGCCCAGCGGGTTGTACTCGAAGAAGCGCGGGCTCAGCCCCGGCTCGCCCATAGCCAGATCGTGCGCCAGCTGCGTCGCAACGTCGCGCGTGGACAGGTCGGTCCCCAGGTTCATGCTCAGCGCCAGGCGCGCGGCGCCGTCCTTGAAGAGCCGCACGAAGGGCGCCGCCGAACCAATGCGGATCCCTCCATCTCCGGTGACCGTGAGTGTGCCGGTGATGGTCGCGTTGCCCACGATGATGTTGGGCACCGCGCTGTAGCCGTTGCTCATGCTCGAGACCTCGAGACCGATCGGTCGCACAGTGGTTGCGCCATGCTCAGTTG
>Ga0209648_10005199_pt1 | contig 11109 bp, 9 predicted proteins | sample GraSoi2013_115cm_FD_185830 | JGI IMG/M metagenome (GOLD analysis project Ga0209648, IMG submission 185830) | Grasslands soil microbial communities from the Angelo Coastal Reserve, California, USA - Sample 9_17_2013_115cm (SPAdes) (version 2) | ecosystem: Environmental > Terrestrial > Soil >...
CGCCGCAAGAAGAACGCAAAGAACTACGACGCGTCTATTCATGTGCTTGTCCCTTGAGACTCGGAGTTTTCCCCGTCCGGGAAGCCGAGTTCACGATAGTTGAGAGGAGACTTCCGAACCGCCGCGATAACAAGCAGGGCGGCAGCACACGTCCACGCTACGAGCAGAAATCCATCGATAAAAGTCAGCGTGTACGCTTGCATCCGAATGCGGGCGCCAACCAGTCCAACCGCGCGCCCCGTTGCGGCGGCTAAACCGGAGGACTTCGCGTAAAGTCCGGCCGCAAGCTGTCCTAGGGAAACGTCGTCGATCCAGTTGCCTCGCTGGACGTGAAGTCCAAGCAGATTCGAATGAAATTGCTCCCGAATGGCGATGAAGTGCGTCATCACGGCAACCCCTACTTCTCCGCCCAAGAGTCGAACGACGTGGAAGAACGCGGAGAACGTGAGCGCCGCCTGTGGCTTCGAGAGCCCACCGGAAAAGACGGCCTGCAGGACGATGGTAGAGACGAGTCCAATAAAAGCAAAGGATTGACCCACTCCCATAAGCAGTTCCGAACGGTAAAAGTTCGATGCGGACCACGCACTGGTGTACTGTGCGTTCAGAATCGATGCTGCCGCGATGCAGGTGAAACCCGTTGCCATCAGGAGACGGGAGTCCAGGCCACGGAGAAGAAGCAACGCCGCGATAAAGGCAATCGCGAGCTGAGGGAGCGCCGTCCAGATGACTGCTGGGCCTATCTGGTCTGCCTCAAACCCATGAATCGAAAGCGACTGCGGCACAAGTATGATTGTGGCAAGCAGGCAGAAACGAAAAAGCGCCAGGTCTAAACCTAGAAGTAACGTGTTCCACTGCCGTAAGTAGGGAAGGTCCACCAGCGGGTTGGGACTTCGCACGCGGCGAATTAGCGCAGCGAGCAAGAAAATCAATGCGCCAAAAAAAAGGGCATTGAAAAGGCCCGAACGCCACCAATCCAACCTCTGCCCCTGGTCGAGCGCAGCAAACAACATGGCGAAGCCTGCGCTCCCATACAGGAAACCAGCAAAGCTTGGCGCGGCGGCGGGTTTCTTTTCGGCTGGGGCGGCGGGAATTCCATAGAAAACGCAACCGAGCATGACCGGTGTAAGTAGGGCGGAATTCCAGAACATCCAATGGAAGGACAGATGGTCACGGTACCAGCCGTAAAGGGAAGGGGCAATGTTGACCGCTCCGTCCACAAATGTCGCGTACAGGGCGAGCGTGAACGGAAGGAATCGCAGTGGAATATTTCGGAGCGCAAAGGCGAGTGTCAGCGGGTAGAAAGTTCCGCAGCTCAATCCCGCAAGTGCCAGGGCCGTAAGAAGCAGGCTATAGTTGTGAATCATTGGCAGGACCAAGCACAGCAGTGTGAAACAGCTTCCTGCAATCAGAAGCACGCGGCGGGCGCCGAGCAAGCCGCCAAGATAAACAGTAAATGGACCGACAAACATGAGCGCGATGTTGAAAGCGCTGCCGATCCAGGCAGCATCGTCAAACCCAATACCCAGGCTTCCTTTCAAGTCGGCAAGACCAAGTGTGAGCATGCGGCCGGTCAGCGTGACAATCCCAGCACCCATGACCACGCCCAGAATCCCGAGCAGGGGACTCTGCGAGAGTTCCGATGGCAACACTCCAGCAATGGCGTTGGCGAGTTGTCGTTTTGTCGGTGAGTGCAGGACTCCGGTTAGAGAAGCCATCGTACACTCCGATCAGCGCGCTGTTCGTACGGCGGCGCTGACGGAAAGGCCGGGACGCAAGCCGCTAGGCAAGTTCGAATCGTCGAGGGCGATTTTCACTGGGATTCTTTGGACGACTTTCGTGAAATTGCCGGTGGCGTTGTCGGGCGGCAGCAGCGCAAATTGCGAGCCGCTGGCGGGCGCGATTTCGACCACTTTGCCGCGGAAGACTTTACCGGGGTACTGGTCGACTCGGATCTCCGCAGGATCGCCGACTTTCACATTCGTGAGCTGCGTCTCGCGGTAGTTCGCCTGCACCCATCTGATGTTGCTGACGAACGCGATCACTTGTGTTCCGGGAGATACCAACTGTCCCGGCCGCACTTGCCTTTCGCCAACGGCGCCGTCACCCGGGGAGTATATTTTTGTGTAGCCGACGTTCACCTGCGCCGCAGTGAGCGCCGCCTCTTTCCCATGGAGGTCGGCAACCAACTGTAACTCCTGCGACTCCAGCACAGCTTTACTCCGGCGCTCCGCCTCGGCGGCCAGTTCATTGCTGTGCAGCAGGGTTTTTGCTTGCTCGAAATCGGCCTCGCGGCTGGCAAGCTGAGCCACAAACCGCTGCTCGTCAGCGACCGCTTGCTCAACCCTTTGCTGCGTCGTGGAGCGCGTCTGAAGGAGTGCCTCCTGCCGGCTGCGTTCTGCCTGTGTGCGTGCGACATCCGCTCGTACGGCCTCCCGGCCGGCTTGTGCCGCGGTAATCTGGGCCTTTGCCTGTTCGATCCCGGAGAGCGCCCGTTCAATCCGCGAATCCTGAAGGGAGCGCTGACGCCGATTGTTCTCGATTGAGGCTTTCGCAGCTTCGACTGCGGCGCTAGCCTGACCTGCTTGTGCCTGATAGTCGTCATCTTGCAAGTCGACAAGAAGGTCCCCCTTACGCACCTGCTGGAAGTCGGAGACCTTCACGTCCCGAACGATGCCGGCAACCTTCGTGCTGAGCGGAGTGAGATCGCCTCGAACGTAAGCATCGTCCGTGTCCTGCTCGATTCGGCCACCCTCCCAGGCATTCCACTTCCAAGTAATCGTAAATACGACCGCCGCGGCCAGCAAGACCACCAGAACAGGCGTCGCGTACTTCTGCCAGTTCGCCTTGGGGCGGGGCGGAACATGCTCTGATTCTGCTGCTCGCGTGGGAGCCGGCGCACTCGCTGCGGCCATTATCGATACACCTCTGTCTGCGGTTCCTTGCCGGGCATGTGGAAAGCATTCGCAGTGCCGAGCGTCCGCGTGTTGAACTTTGTGAAAAGAGGGCTTTTACAGCCGCGATGACTGTGTCGCTAAAGTGTTTGTGTCAATATCTGCTCATTTGCAAGGATATTGGCAGGGCCCAGACCGCATTTGAGATTGCATGACAGGAATGGATGCGGATTCTTCGGCAAGCTCCGTTACCAGCCCGTGACGGAATGGAGGCAGAGGAAACTAAGCTTATCGCGTACGGCGCGGTCCGAGGGGCTTAACTTGTCATCTTGGTGCAGGCGTCTTCTTGCGGAGCAACCTGATTCTAAACTGGTTAGGCGGCTGAGACTCACTACTTTCGGGGCCGGCGCATTAAATAGGCGCGGAACCCTCTCAGTGTTGACGAATGACAGAGATTGGTGGTACCGTCTAGCGTGGCGCGATGGGTGAAAGTTGCGTTAGCCGTTTTGGTCATCTTCTCGGGGGCCTATGTTCTGATCACCCCCGATCCCTCCGACGACGTTACCAGTGTTTTGAAATCAAATCATGTCACCAAGGCGCGCAGATTGGTGGACGTTTCTCTCCCGCGATTCGAGATTCTCGTAATGGTCGTACTGCCTCTGTTCCGATGCGAAACGCCGAGCGCAAGTGGGACGCATAATCTCCTCGATCTCGTCTGCGTTTTTCGCTGCTAGGCCTTCTTTCAGCGTCTTCGAGAACTCGACGTCCTCCTAATCTCCCAGGACACGACACAGAGTCTCTGAAAGTCCGAACTAGGCCCTCCAACCCGCGCGTCATGGAGGTGAGAACATGACCGAGCCCGCCAAATCGAAAAATGACGTTCCTCTGGAGACTTCAATTCCAGCTGACGCGGTTCCTCTGGAATCAGTCCTCTGCACGGAGGAGTTGGGTCGTCGCCCATGGCGTCCGCCCGACCACGCGAAGGAGAACCGCGCCCTCGTGGCGTTGGCCAACGCGCTGGCCGAGTCGCCGCACACCATTCTTCAGACACTGGCTGAGACGATCCTGGACGTCACCGAGTCCGACTCCGCTGGCGTCAGTCTGCTAAGGACCGATGATGGGGGCAAACGGTTCTATTGGCCGGCCATCGCCGGCATGTGGAAACCGCACATCGGCGGCGGGACCCCGCGAAATTTCGGTCCCTGCGGAGACGTGCTCGATTGCAATTCTACACTGTTGTTCCGGCACCTCGAGCGGCGTTTACAGCTATTTCCTACCAGTCACACCTCCGGCAGTAGAGTGCCTACTGGTTCCGTTTCACGTCGGAGGCAAGGCAGTCGGGACGATATGGGCGCTCTTGCACGATGATCGTCGCAAGTACGACGCGGAAGATGAGCGGCTCATGAATACCTCGGTCAACGCATTGATCGACCATAGAGCTGCAAAAGCGCGGCAGAGTATTGCGCGTTAGGAGTATTGCAATGGGTCTGAATAGTTTGACCTACACCAAGCTGCACATCGAAGGTGTCAGCTCCGGCATACCGAATGCGCGAGCACTAGACCAGACAATGGGCCTCAATACTGCCTTCGAGGGACTTGTTGGAACGAGTTTGGCACTTCGAAAGGTGATCCAACTGGTCGAAACCGTTGCAACGGGTGATTCAACCGTCTTACTGCGGGGGGAGACAGGAACGGGGAAAGAGCTAATCGCACGTGCCATCCATAATCTAAGCTCCCGAAAAGAGCGACCGTTCGTCAAGCTTAATTGTGCCGCTATTCCGAACGGCCTGCTGGAAAGCGAACTTTTTGGCCACGAACGGGGAGCCTTTACTGGCGCGATCGCGCAGAAGGTTGGCCGCCTCGAGCTCGCAGACCAAGGTTCACTGTTTCTGGATGAGATCGGAGACATCCCGCTTGAGTTGCAACCGAAACTTCTTCGGGTCCTGCAGGAGCGGGAATTCGAGCGTTTGGGCAGCACCAAAACAAAGAAAGTCAACGTTCGCGTTATCGCTGCAACTCATCGCGACCTGGAAGGAATGATCATTCGGGGACAGTTTCGCCCCGACCTCTACTACCGGCTCAATGTCTTTCCGATCCGCATTCCGCCCTTGCGGAAACGGCCGGATGACATACCGTTGCTCGTGTGGCATTTCATCAATTATGCCGCTAGCCGGATGAACAAGACCATTGACTCGGTTCCCGAGGAGATAATGGATGCCCTGACGTGCTACCCGTGGCCAGGGAATATCCGCGAACTGGAGAACGTCATTGAACGCGCGGTGATTTTAAGCCGCGGTCCCCAATTGGAGGCTTCACTCCGAGACCTTAGTAGTCGCATTGCACCTGGGGACGATGCTGACTGCTGGCAAACTCTGGAAGAAGTCGAGCGCAAACACATCCTCGCGACCCTGAAGCGAACCAGGTGGGTGCTTTCCGGTCCCAGGGGTGCGGCAAGGCGTTTGGGATTGAATCGCTCCACCCTCCATTTCCGCATGAAAAAGCTTGGCATTGTGCGGAGCTTCAGCGCGATCTCGGCCTGCAGGGAGGATGAGGGGGACAGCAACTATTCATTCGGATCAGAGTAGGGGGAGAGACGCCGATGGGAATACGAATTCAAACTGCGATCTTACTCGTCTTCCTCTTCTTCCCGCATTTAGGGAGCAGCGGGCCTCGCACCGCCGACCTAGCAGGTGAGCCAGACAAGTTTTTTCGCGACTTTGTCGGTCTCACGGACGATCAAATCAAAGCAATTCACAACGGAAAGGCGATTGCAAAGATAGTTGAGTCGCGGATTCCGGATGAGGTATTTGTTTTTGGTTCGGTATTCGTGGAATCCACCCCCGACCGCTACCTTGCGCTTGCATCGGATATTGATGCACTGCGTAAGCTCCCGAATTATCTCGCCATCCGAAAGTTCAGTGATCCGCCGGTGCTTTCTGATCTCGATGGCTTCACGCTCGAGGAGGAGGATGTAAAGCAACTGAAACATTGCAAACCCGGCCACTGCGACGTCCAGCTGCCTGCGGAGTCCATGGAAGAATTTCAGAAGGCAGTGAATTGGTCCTTGCCGGATGCCGAAAGTCAAGCAAACCACCTAGGACAGCAGATGGCGCTCCAGGCCCTCGGTCGATACATCCAAGGAGGAAACGCCGCCCTAGGCACCTATCGCGATAAGAGTCATCCCGCGAAAGTCGCCGAGACTTTTCAGTCGCTGTTGAGCCGATCGAAAGGTCTTCCGGCGTATCTGCCCGACCTGGATCGTTACTTGCTTGAGTATCCGGCCGTGAAATTTGACAACATCGAGTCCCAGTTTTATTGGGAGAAAGTCAACTTCGGCCTCAAGCCAACCCTTCGCATCGTCCAAGCCATTGTCTATCGTGGCACGCAACCAACGGAGCCGTCGTATGCCGTGGCTGTCAAACAGCTCTACGCAAGCCATTATTTTGAAACGGCCCTGGATTTAACCGTTTGTGTCAAAGATACACAACGCCCAAACTCAACTGGCTTCTATCTCATTACTGCCAAAGGCTCACAGCAGGCAGGCCTTACCGGGTTCAAGGGAGGGATTGTGCGAAAAGTCGCCGTGGATAAGACCCGCTCCTCGCTTGAGCGAACCCTTGTATCGATTAAGCAGAAACTGGAGTCCCAAACCAAATAGCTTCAGCCGCCGGGAGAGAGCTATGGCTTTCTTCGATCGCCGCACCGCGAACGTATTGTTGACAATCCTGCTCTTCGCAGTTGTTCTGGCCACTGTGTACGTCGCTCGATCCGTCATCGTGATCTTTGTTTTCTCGATTTTGTTCGCCTACTTGATCGACCCGGTCGTTCGATTTCTCCAGCGTCATTCTCTTTTTTTCAAGAACCTGAGGGGGCCACATGTTCTGGAAGCGTATCTGGCTCTCTTGATTCTCATCGCACTGGTCATCCACGGAGTGGCACCCGGACTCCTTGGGCAGACGGGCAAGCTGTTTAAGGAAGTACCCGCCTTCATGGACGGACTTTTGACGGGCGAAGCTGCGGAGGAGATGGGCGGCAAGTACGGCTGGAGTGATGCGCAAGTCCTTCGATTGAAATCGTTTCTGGTACAACATCGAACGGATATTCAGGCTTATGTGCAAGCCCTGGAACGATCCGTGCCGAGTGCGATCGGCGGACTCGTTGTGATCCCCATCCTGGCAATTTTCTTCTTAAGCGATGGGGCCAACCTGGCGAATTCATTGATCCGACTTGTCTCGACGAAAGACAACCTTGAGGCTATTCAATCTTTAGCTGACGATTTGAACGTCATGCTACAACACTATATTCGGGCAAAAGTAACTCTCGCCGGGCTGTCGTTCATCTTCTATTCTTCAGCGATGCTCGGGCTGGGCTTTCCGCATTCGATCGCATTTGGTCTTTTAGGCGGGATTTTGGAATTTATACCGGTGGCAGGCTGGATGATTTCAGCCACAACGATAATCAGCGTCGGCGTGCTCACTCATTCCCATTGGATTTGGATGGCCGCGCTTATCGGCCTCTGGCGAATGCTGATGGACTACTGGATTGCTCCAGGTGTTATGGGCCACGAATTGGAAATCCATCCATTGCTGGCCATATTCACGTTGATGGTTGGTGGCGCAATCGGCGGAATTGTGGGGATCTACCTTTCCGTGCCCCTGGTTGCAGCCTTGCGCGTTGTTTGGCGCAGATTCGCCTCGCGCGCGTTGCACCACGAGCTCACGCCCGCCAAATTGTCAGCTGTGAGAGCAACTGACTAGGTCTCGGTTCGCTCAGCTAAGTTCTGTAGCCGCTGAATGAGCGATTTTTGAAAGGAGTTAGGTACTACGGAGAGTTAGCGAAGAGGTCCTCTAGTCGACATGTCAGCACTATTGGCTCCTACGAGACCGCTTACTAAACCTCTGCGCAGGCGCCGAGGCCGGCGAATTGCAGAAAGAGTTGGAGTAAATGCGTACGCAGATGAACAAAGTGTCGGGCTCGGCGCAAATGACGCGTTCCTCCGTGGCTTGGCTATTGTTCGTATACCAACCGAGGCCCGCTGACTTGCTTCGCCTTGAAGCCGACAGTCACCTCAACACGGTTGGCGATTTTGATGAAGGGAATGCCGCTATTCATCCCGTAGTCTTTACGATCGAAAGCGAGCGTACCTTTGATTACGCCTGAACCTGTTCCTTTACCGGAAACAGTTAGCGTCAACCTCTCAGGTTTAGTCACTCCTCGTATCGTAAAGTCCCCCTGTACGTCAAAAGTGTCAGGGCCGGTCTGTACAACCTTCTTTGACAGAAACGTGATCAACGGACTCTGCTTCACGTCGAAGAAGTCCTTGCCCTTCAGCTTATTGTTCTTCATGCCGCTTCCGGTATTCACACTGTCTGCCTGAATCTTGACGTCCAAAACCGCGGTCGTAACGTCAGGAGACGTGAATGTCAGGGTGGAGTCCCACTTGTCGAAAGTGCCGTCTATAGCCACCGATGCCTTCACGAAGAATTTAATCGAACTGTCTTCCGGCGTAACAACAAACACAGGGACCTGTGCTCGGCCGAGTAATGGCAGAGCGATGGACACTATGAGGCAAAGGACTCTTAATCGCACGATATCCCCCTCGACATGGCGACACCTGTGGTACGCAAAAACTCTGCAAGATCTTGAACTTCGTCCGCGTAACAACGTTACATGCCTCTCCGCCTGCTCTCCATTTCAGACGTGCTTTGAATTTTGGCGAGGGACAGCTCCATGGCGATGACCCACTTGGGTCGCGTCTTGGCTGCGCGGAACGAGACGACAACGACGTCCGCCTCACAATCAAAGCCAACAGGAATTCCGTTTAGAAACGTGTCAGTAATCGAACAAGGAGTGGTTCTTTCTCCCTCTCTTTCTCCCTCTCTTCCTCCTCGTGCTGCACTGCCGGCTCCATGTCTAGGAGGGCCGAGAGCTGTTCTGAGCCTGGGACAACGAGGACGTCAAAGATCAGACCGGCAGGCAGATCGCCCAATGTAATTTGCCTGCCGTCCGAGAACTCAAAGACGTCCCGCTTCGGCTTTTCTAACATTCTGAAAACGGCCTCGGCCTCGGTGCCGAGGTGGAGCAACGCTTGCTGACTTTCGGAGAACCGAAACACGACCCTGGTCCGATCTATCAGGCAAACCGGACAAGGTCTTGGGGCGTCAAGTTCGGTTTCCCGAACTACCCAATTCGAATGCCAATTCATTCTCTTGATTCCAAGGCGCTGTCCAGTCTTGGCCTCTTCTATCTTGTTCGCATGCTCAGTCGAGAACCAGCACATAAATTCATCCTCCAATCTTGGAAAATTGAGCCAGGCATCGAGTCTTTGGAAAAGCGCGGATGACCCAGGCTCTGCCTTCGAATTTCAGGCTTGTCCCCGCAGGAGGGAGAGAGGATGTCGTGGGGGTTCGGCGGATCTGGTGCCTACTTCGCGGCCCTTGAGGTCTGAGTGGGCGCTCGGGTCGGTCGTTCCCTTGCCCTGTCCTCCTCCCAGACTCAGGGTCACAATATCACCCGAGGTTCACTGAATCAAGGGCCCAGCCTGTCATGCCTGTCATGAAGGGCATGGGCATTTCACTCGTTATTTGTTTGCCTCGGTCTCCAGCCAGAAGACCAGCAAGGGGGCCGAAATGGGAGCCTAACACCAAGCTCATGCACTGGCAAATTCGGCCTGGAAATCTCTCTGAGCTCCAGAGCTACTAGAGGCTTCAGTGTGCCGCCAGAAAACCGTGCTCTTATCGTTGAACCCATGGCTTTTTTCCCATGCGGTTTGCACTGGATGTTCTTGACGTCTATTCAGCTCGATTGTAGCAGTGTGCCGCCTGTATTAACGCGCTCCGCTCTTAGGATTATGGCGCGGGCCTCAAATATAGTCCATGTCACGGTCTCAAGCGGCCTTCCATTTGAACCAAAGTGGGACCGTACGTACGGTCAATGCCGGGCCCTCGGCACCATCCGAACGTACGCCCATCAGGTCCCATGTCCCGCTTATCGTATAGCTGTCCCCGTCAGGCGTAATCGTTATTTGAGGAGCAGTGTTTGGCTAGCTCAGCCTTTGCGGCCTGGGTTTCAATTCAAGCCAGCTTCCCTAAATCCGCGAATCGGTTCCGGATAAATGCCTCCGTTTCGTGAAGTCTTGCCTGTCATGCCGGGTTCTTTCGCCGCCAGCAATCCCTCGCTCATAGCCTCCATCTCACTCTCCCGCTTGTGCAATTGTTCGAGTAGCGCCGGCGAGCGATGCCCTTCAGCGATGGCCGCCGCCAGGTTATTTATCTCTCGCTTGAGAACTTCTCTGCGCTGTCGCTTCCCCTCGACTTCCGTCCTTGCATCCTGTAACCAGACTGTTAGGTGGCGCTCAAACTCGCTGACGGCAAATTGAATCATGTCTTCGCGAAAGACCTCACGCTGCAGACCCGCGAGAATCTCACGCTCCAACCCCTTGCGACTAATTTGCAGCTCGTTCGACAGACACCGCGCCTGTAGTGAAAGGGGTAGCGGTATTTGGCCCAGTTCTGTGAGCCACGACCTGAGAGCAGTGTTAGGGTGGCTCCGCAAAACCCACACCGCAGGAATCCGGGAAGGAGGTATTGCGATGAGGAAAGATCGCCCGCAGAGGCCGCGGCGCCCCCCTTTGATGAAGTTAGATTCAAGCCGCGAATCTCTCTTGCACCTGAAGCCGTAAATCTTCTGGAATGATCCATAACTCCGGCGCACCTCGAATCTTCCACTCTTCGCGCGGTCGGTCGCGATTGAGCTGTCGACCCGTCCGAGGGTCGCGGACCTTGCGCGTCCGGTTCCAGATAGCTGGACCTAAAATGGGGAGACCTTCAATGGCAAACGGGAGGAACGTTCCATAAGCCTGCAAGGAAGGGGAGATCACCGTACAACCGTACAAATATACTACGGCTGACGGACGGAATGCGGCAGACCTGTCGCTGGAAAAGCAGGTGCGCTACCGTACGCGAACCGTGCATTTATGAGTGAGGTTGAGGCCCTTGGAGTTATGTTCGAACGAAAAGCAGATTCCCCAAGTCTGACATGTCGTTCCAGAGAGATCGGATCGGGGGAGAGCACTTTCCTTGAAAGTCGGCTGCTTTGGCATGACACCAAAGGACTTATTGTTCTTGACCCGCTTCTCAGTACCTCCTTACCTCCATCAAACTGCAATCAAAGCCCTTGTCGAACTGCAATCAAAGATCGCCTTCAATGTTTCGACCTT
>Ga0209648_10005200_pt1 | contig 11109 bp, 9 predicted proteins | sample GraSoi2013_115cm_FD_185830 | JGI IMG/M metagenome (GOLD analysis project Ga0209648, IMG submission 185830) | Grasslands soil microbial communities from the Angelo Coastal Reserve, California, USA - Sample 9_17_2013_115cm (SPAdes) (version 2) | ecosystem: Environmental > Terrestrial > Soil >...
AAATTGCTCCGTCGCGGAAGGAAGTTTTGCTGAAGGGCCTCGACGACATCGGCACGACCCTGCAACACGAGCCCGACATCACCGCCTACGAGAAAACCCACGCCGCCACCGCCACGATGTACGACGCCGTCGACGTGAAGTATTACACGAACGGCCGGTGAAGCAGTTTTCGATCGCGCACTAGAGACTTTACAGGGCCGCTGTACTGGTGTACATGGTGGATACCATGATGCGCAGAATACTTGCCTCTCGCCGCATCACTCTTACCTTCGTCCTGATCCTGCTGCCGGTTTCCGCGTCGGCCTCGGACAACTGGATAGAGGTGCAAAGTCCGCACTTCAGAGTCCAAAGCAACGCCGGCGAGAAGGAGGCGCGAAAGGTCGCGGACCAGTTTGAGCAGATTCGCAATATGTTCCATATGGCTTTCTCCGCGCTGCGCGTGGATCCTCCGCAACCTATCGTCATCGTGGCGGCGAAAAATGAAAACACGATAAAAATGTTTCTACCGGAAGAATGGGAAGTGAAAGGCCATCTTCACCACGCAGGCATGTACCAGCCAGCGCAGGACAAGGACTACGTGGTCTTGCGCCTGGACACACAGGGCGACAACCCGTTCCATACGCTCTACCATGAATATACTCACGCTCTCTTGCGCCTGAATTTCAGCAACCTGCCGCTTTGGCTCAACGAAGGACTTGCGGAATTCTTTGGGAACACCACGCTTGGAGACAAAGAAATTAAAACGGGGACGATTGATTCCGGTCACTTGTACCTCTTGAATCAAAGCAAACTGATTCCGATTGAAACGCTGCTAGAGGTTGATCACCGCTCGCCGTACTACAACGAAACGAACCGCGCTTCCGTGTTTTACGCCGAATCCTGGGCGCTGGTTCATTTCCTGATGATGGATGAAGACGCGCGGCAAAAGCAGTTGCTGAAGAACTTCCTCTCCGCATGGGGAAAGTCAGGCAACCAGGTCGATGCCGCGCGGGAGGCTTTTGGCGACCTGAAACAATTCGGGAAAAAGATTGAGGCTTACTCGAGACAGGGAAGTTTCCGGATTGGCATCGTGAAAGCAGGGCAAGGAGCGGCGGAGAAGAGGTATGCAGTTCGCAGCGTTTCGGCGGGAGAAGCGCTGGCTACACGCGGCGATTTTTTTACGCACCACAACCGCGTGGAGCAGGCGCAGCCCATCCTCGAAGAGGCGCTCAAGACCGAACCCAATCTGCCCTTCGCGCACGAAGCTCTCGGGTACTACCACTACCGGCGGCATGAAACCGAGGAAGCGGACAAGGAAATGGTGGAAGCCATCAAGCTGGGGGCGGCCGGATTCGCTTCGCAATATTTTCACGGATTCTTCCTGATGCAAAAAGGCGGCTACGGGGGAGTAAGCGCGAAGGAGGCCACCGGCATTCTGGAAAAGGCGGTGCAACTTAATCCCGAATTCGCGCCGGGTTTCGAAGCGCTCGCGCAGGCGTATTCGCATTCGCCGGAAACGCAGAAGCAAGCGGTGAACGCCGGGATCAAGGCAGTGCAACTTGACCCCGGACAGCTCGCATACTCCATCAATTTGGCATATCTGTTGTTAAACAATAGCCGGTTCTCGGAAGCGCGCATTATGGCGCAGAGAATTCTGGCGGCAGCAACGAATGCGGGAGAGAAAGAGGTGGCCGCTAATATGCTGCAACACGTGCAGCAACGGGAAGAATGGGCCGCGAACAAGGCGAATGCGCCTTTGTCGGCGCCAGCGAGCAAAGATGCTCCCAACGTCGCGGTGATGACGCGACCTGCTGGAGTTGCGGGGGCGGAAACGTCCGCGGACGTGCCAGTTCATCTCAATAGGCAGGAGTATGGGGCGGATGGAGCGATTAGCTTGGTGGAATGCGCCAATAAGCCGGAAGTGATGATTAACCTGGACCTCCAGAGCGGGCCAGTCAGCTTCTACGCTCCTGATTTTGCCAAGGTGAAGTTGAGCTGGGCGGACGGTGTGCCCGAACCCAAGTTGAGCAGTTGTGAGAGCTGGAAAGGCCGCCACGTGAAAATGTGGTTTTCCCCAACGGCAAAAAAAGATTACGCCGGCGAAATCTCAAAGATTCACTTTTTTTGATTCCCGCAGCGCGATTCTTTTGAGTTGACGGCCGTCACTGTGCGGCGGAGAAGACGGTGCGGCCGCCGACGACGGCGCGGAGGACGCGCGTTTTGGTGAACTGGGCGGGGGGAACTTTGGTGAGATCGTTTGAAAGGATGACGAAATCGGCGTACTCGCCCTGTTTCAACTCACCTTTCTTCCCTTCCTCGAATTGCGCGTAGGCGGAGCCTGAGGTATACGCGCGGATGCAATCCGAGAGCGAGATTTTCTCCTGCGGCTCCCACCCGTTTCTCGGGCCGCCATCCGGGCGTTCGCGGGTAACGCAGGCGTACAAGCCGCGAAACGGGCTGATTGGCTCGATATTATAGTCCGTGCCAAACGCCAGCGGCACGCCGTTTTTCAGCATGGTGGCCCAGGCGTAAGCGCCGACGATGCGCTCTCGCCCGATGCGGTCCTCGGCCCAGCGCATGTCCGTGGTCTGATGCGAGGGCTGCATGGAAGCAATGACGTGGAGTTGCGCAAAGCGGGCGAAATCTATGGGGGCGACGACTTGTGCGTGCTCGATGCGGTCGCGGCGGTCGCGCCGGCCGTTGGCTTTGGCGACCGCTTCGAAAACGTCCAGGGCGATGCGATTGGCGCGGTCGCCGATGGCGTGGAAAGCGAGCTGGAAACCGGCCCTGTCGCGCTGAATGGCCATGGCCGTGAGGTTTTCAGGATCGCTGGTGAGGATGCCGCTCGTAGAGGGATCGTCGGAATAGGGTTCGAGCATCGCCGCGGTGCGCGAACCCATGGCGCCATCCAAGAAGACTTTGAGCGCGCCCGTCTTCAGCCAGGGGTCCTTGGTGCCGCCTTGCGCGCGCATATTCTGCAAATCGTTGAGCGGCAGATTGAAGGGGAGCCACTCGGTGATTCGAACGGTGAGTTTGCCTTCATCTTTCAGTTGCTGGTAGATCTGGAAATCCGCCCAATCGGAAAAATCCTGGACGGAAGTGACGCCGTTCCTGGCGACGTTTTCGAGGACCAGCTCGATTCCTTTGCGGCGTTTCTCAAGTGAGGGCTCGGGAATCCGCACTTTCACCAGAGACATTGCCGCATCTTCTTTCAACATTCCCGTCGGCTCGCCAAGTCCATCGTGTTCGATCTGACCGCCTGGCGGATTGGGCGTGTTTCTGTCGATCTCCGACGGCCACGTGGCCGGAGACGTGCGTGAGGATGACGGGATTTCTGGGGGCGACGGCATCGAGCTGCCGCCGATTGGGGAATCTTTTCTCAGGCCAGAGCGTGTGGTCCCAGCCGCCGCCGGTGATCCATTCGCCTTCTTGGTGGTGCGCGACGGCGGCGGCGACGCGCTTCTGCATTTCTTCCACGGAGGCCACGCCGGTTAACGGGACGGCCAGTTCGTCCGCGGCGGCTTTGCCGAGATGCACGTGAGCATCATTGAAGCCGGGCATCACAAATTGGCCTTTGAGCTGGACCGTCTCCATGCCCTCCTGGCCGCCGCCGCAATTGAGCAGGACGTGATCCACCTTGCCAATGCAAGTGATAACTCCGTCGCTGACGGCCATGGCCTCGGCCCAAGGATGCGCAGGGTCATTCGTGTAAATCCGGCCGTGGACGTAATAGGTCGTGAACGGAGCTTTTTGTGCCGCGCTGGATTTCACGTGGAAAGCCGCAAGGAACGCGACAACAAGTGGGAGAATTCCGGCAAGGAATCGCGCGCGATTCGTCCGGATTCTCACCGGGATTTTTCCTCGGCAACTCCGGAAACCCCTAGAATGGTAAGGAGAGCGCGCTTCAAACCGGCCTCACGGCCGGCGGCATCGTACCATTCCTGCAGCGAGTGCGCTCCGCCGCCGTTCCCGCCGGCGCCGATGGAGATAGCTTCGATTCCCAGGGACAGCGGAATATTGGCGTCGGTTGAAGAGCGTTCGATGCGCGATTGATTGCCGACAATTTCATCGGCGGCGCGGAGGGCGGCCAGCAGAGCCGAATCCGGGGGCAATTCCCCGCCGGGACGGCTGCCAAGCAATTCGACCTTCCATTCAAGTTTCCCTTTCGAATGGTCGCGAGCGGAATCCATTTCGTCGCGAACGCCCGCAGCGATGCATTCGCGAAGCGCGGATTCAAGGCGTGTGAGTTCGTCTTCGTTTTCCGAGCGAATGTCTGCTTTCAGGCGCGCTTCATGAGGAACGGAATTCACCGAGGTGCCGCCTTCGATCTGGCCGATGTTGAATGTGGTGCGCGGGCTGGCGGGAACTTTGGTGTTGATGAAGCGGAGGGAGCCGCGGACGAGAGCGTTGATAGGATTGGGCATGCCGAAGTCCGACCAACTGTGGCCGCCCGGGCCGGTGATCAGCGCTTCGAGACGGCGCGAAGCCAGCGCTTTCGTGGTCACGTGATCAGTGCCGGAGCCATCGAGCACAACGACCGCTTTGAGTTTTGCGCGGTAGGCGTCAACGATGGCGCGCATGCCGCGAAGATTGCCTTCGCCTTCCTCGCCAACGTCGCCAACGAAGAGAACGGTGCGCTGCGGCTTGAGGTGCGCGAATTGCACGGCACGTGCCAGCGCCAGGAGCGCGGCGACGCCGGTGCCATTATCGGAGATTCCGGGCGCGGCCATTCGGCTGCCGTCGCGATGGATTTTCACGTCCGTGTCGAGAGGAAAAACGGTATCCAGGTGCGCGGCAACGACGACAATCTCTTTTTCATTCACGCCGCGCAGTTCGCCGATAACATTGCCGGTCTTGTCGATCTGGACCGAGAGACCGGCTTCGGCCAGCAAGGCTTTGACCGCGGCGGCGCGCTCCGATTCCTGAAAAGGCGGCGCCGGGATTTCCGTGATGCGCGCCTGTTGGTCGTTGACCCAGGAAATATTGGGAGTGAACCAATCGAGAGCGGCGCGGACTCGGGCGTTGTCGGAAAGGCGTGACCCTTGGGCTGGGCGTGGCGCATGCGGAGAGGCAGCGGAGCGTACCGGCATAGCCAGAAGAATAACGCAAACGAGGGCACGTTTCATCGTCGGCTTGCAGCATCGTTTCCCTCTCAATTGCGTGCGGCCTCGGTGCAGAGGGCGAAAACTTCCGCGTCGGAGAGGACGCGCGGGGATTGCTTGGCGGCGTCAAAGATGCGCGTGACCGTGGCCTCGTCTGCGGGAACGCCGTGCTTCTCCAGCCAGAACAGCACGTTGGATTTCCCGCTCATCGGGCCGATCTCAATCACCTGGTCGAGGCCGAAGAGATGCGCGGGCACGCCGCTGTAAACGGCGTTGGCGAGTTCGAGATCATTCTTTCGAAACGCTTTGATGAGCGCGGCGGCGTGGACGCCCGTTGCGGTGCGGAAGGCGTCATGACCGACGACCGGATAATTCGGCGGAATCATGGTGTGCGTGGCCGTGGCGACCTTCTCGCAGTATTCCTTGAGGCGGGAGAGATCCTGTTGAATAAGGCCCATGAGGCGAAGATTGACGAGCATTAATTCCATGGGCGTGTTGCCGACGCGTTCGCCAAGAGCGTTGGCGGCGGCGTGAACCTGGTGCGCGCCGGCGGCGATGGCCGCGAGTGAATTGGCGATGGAGAGACCGCGATCGTTGTGGCCGTGCCAGTCGGCGCGAATTTTTTCGCCGGAGGGTTTCACGACTTCGTCGACGACGAATTTCACGAGGTTGAATGCGCCGTTGGGAGTGGCGTGGCCGACGGTGTCGCAGAGAACGATGGCGCGTGCGCCGTTTCGAATAGCCGTCGAATACAAACGCTTCACAGTATCGGGATCGGTTCGAATGGTGTCTTCCGTGACGTACATGGACGGAAGTCCGTTTTCGACGGCGAACTTTACCGCTTTCTCGGTGGTGCGCTCGAGGTGATCAACCGTCCAATCTTCCACGAGGCGGCGAATGGGACTGGAACCGAGAAAAGTCGCGGCTTCGATGGCGATGCCCGCGTTCTGCGAAATTTCGACGATCGGGCGAATATCGTTCTCATGCGTGCGCGCCGCGCAGTTGGGCTTGATCTTCATGCGGCGGGTGGCGATTTCGCGGGCTAATGCTTCGGTGTGCGCAAAAGCGCGCGGCCCGGCGGCGGGTAGACCGATATTGACCGCGTCTATTCCCAGGGATTCCATCAGGTGCAGGATTTCGATTTTTTCTTCGATGCTGGGGTCGAAGACGGAAGGATTCTGCAAACCGTCGCGCAGGGTTTCGTCATTCATCAAGACGCGAGTGCCGGGAGGAATCGCCGGCGGCGTGGCGGCGTTCCAGTCGTAGATCCATTCGTTCTGCTGCAAGACGGGCCTCGGTTGCTCCGAAATCAATAACTCTAGTTGCGCAGAGTATAGCTTTGCGGCTGCTGCACGGGATCCGGGCGGTACAGCGTCTTGTAGAATTCGCAGCGGTAAATTTCCGCTTTCGCACCGATGAGTGCCGCGACTTCCTTCGGGTAATCGTAATAGCGCTTCAAGTGGCCGTTGCAGAGCTTGCCCTTCTCGTCTTTTTCGTCGCACGCGCGCTGTTTGGGCTTGCGCGTTTTGATTTTGGGTAAAGCTGTGGTCTCTTCAGGCATGGAACTCCTCTCTACAACCCGTGGTCGCGGAAAAATGTTTTCATGGCACTGCGGGCGTTTCGCAACTTCGCGCCAATGCCGCCGGCAAATTCAAATTGGAGAAAAGCGTCGGCGGCGCGCTCCAGATCCGCGCCGTAACGGTACCACCAGGGCTTTTCGCTCCGCGGCAAACCGTCGACATCAATGTATTTCATTTGCACCATTTCGAGGAGGCCCGCCTGGCCATGCGTGCGGCCCCAGCCGCTGGCTCCGCAGCCGCCGTGCGGCGCTTCGGCAATGCCGAAGTAGCTGATGGCATCATTCACCATGACCGCGCCGGCGCGGAGTTGCGTCGCGAGGGCCATTCCTCGCGCTTTGCTCTTCGTCCAGATGCTCGCCGCGAGTGCGAACGGTGAATCGTTGGCTTGCGCAATTGCTTCCTGGGCATCCCTCACAACTTGAATCGCCAAGATCGGCCCGAACGTTTCTTCTTGAAATAACTTCATGGAAGAATCGACACCTGCGATGACCGTGGGCTCGAAGAAATTGGGGCCCAGCTCGGGGCGTGAGTTGCCGCCAAACAATATCTTTGCGCCTCGGGAAACCGCATCGTGGATTAAATCGCTCATGCGTTGCACGTGCTGCGGCCGGATAAGCGGGCCGACATCGGTCGCCGGATCGCTGCCCGGACCGATGCGGAGCTTTTTCGTTTTTTTCACGCAAAACGCCATGAACATTTCCGCCGCAGACCGCTCGACGAACAACCGCTCAACGGAAAGGCAGACCTGCCCGCAGTTTGTGTAGCTGCCCCAAACGGCTGCGCTGGAGGCCACTTCCAGATCCGCATCCGCGAGCACGATCATTGCGTCTTTACCGCCAAGTTCGAGCACGGAAGGAATCAGTTTCTTTGCGCAAGCTTCGGCGACGCGGCGGCCCGTAGCCACGCTGCCGGTGAACATGACTTTGTCCGGCGAGGCATCGATCAAGGCCTGGCCGACTTCCCCGCCGCCTTGGACAATTTTGACGAGGTCTTTCGGAAAGCCGGCGTCGATGAAAAGTTTCTCGATCATCGCGCCGCATTGAGGTGTGATGTCGCTCGTCTTGCACACCACCGCATTTCCCGCGGCGACCGCCGGAATGATCTGGCTGAACGGGATCGCTAATGGATAGTTCCAGGAAGAAATGATGGCGATGACCCCGAGAGGGTCGTAAGCCAGATAGCCGCGCTTGGCCTTCGCGGCGGTGCTGTGATGCGGGACGGGCTTGGTGCGAAGCATGCTTTCTGCGTTGTTCGACCAGTATTCGGCGGAATCGAGAGCGACGAAAATATCCGCAAAGAGGGCTTCCACGCGCGGCTTGCCGGATTCGCGTACTACGGCATCCGCCAGTTCATCGCGCGAGGCCATGATTCGTTCGCGAAGCCCGCGCAACTTCGCGCATCGCTCGCGAATGGGTACCTTCGCCCACGCGCTCTGGGCAGCTCGCGCGCGGGAAACGATGTCCGGCAACCGCGACGCCGGCGTGCTCTCAAAATGCGCGAGCACTTCTCCCGTGGCCGGGTTGATCGAGGGGAGCGTGTCGATAGGAATGGCCGTGGCCGCCATAAACGGGATTCTAACCGATTTTGGAGCTGTGATGTGGATTGGGATTTGCCGACCGCGGACGTGGATTCGGGAGATCGAACAGCGCGGCTCGCTCAAAGGTGCCACGCCTCTTCGTGTTGAACTTCGACCATGACGAGGCCATGGGGAGGCACGGTGGGGCCGGATTTGGAACGGTCTCGCAGTTCGTACAAGCGATCGATGTCCGCAGGCGTGAGTTTGCCGCGCCCGACGTCGAGCAGTGTGCCCACCATCTTGCGCACCATATAGCGAAGGAACGAGCGCCCGCGAACGGTAAACACCAGCTCTTCGTTGTCCGCGGTGCGCGCCAACTCGGTTGAAAAAATTTCGCGCTCGGTGGCTCGCTCTTTGTCGTCCTCTTCGGAGCCCGTCGACGCCGCAAACGAAGCGAAATCGTGCGTGCCAACGAACCGGGCCGCGCCGTCGCGCATGGCGTCTTCGTCAAGCGGAAAGGGATAGTGGAGGACGTAACGCCAAATCATCGGGGGCACGACCCCCCCGCGATACAACCTATAGCGGTAGGTTTTGCCACGCGCCGACCAGCGCGCGTTGAAGTCCGGGCCGACTTCCTCCGCGCCCACGATTCGAATGGCGGGCGGGAGCAGCGCGTTCAGCGCGCGCTGAAAATCCTGCGCCGATAGATGCGATTGCGTTCGAAAGCTGCCGACTTGGCCAAGCGCGTGAACTCCGGCGTCGGTGCGGCCGGTGCCATGCAGAACGACGTTCTCCTGCGTGAGGCGGCGCAGAACGGCAACAATCTCACCCTGAATCGTGGGCTTGCCTGTTTGAATCTGCCAGCCGTGGAAATCAGTGCCGTCGTACGCGATGGTGAGCTTGAAATAACGCATGGAGAGGAAGTTATCAGTTTTCAGAAGAGGGGAGCGTTTTGGCAAGTTTTTAATTAGCACTAGGAAGCGGTGCGAACGAAGCGGCTCCCCGGCTTCGTCGCCACGCTTCCGCCGCGGCAAAGCGGACAATCTTCTTCCTCGTAGCTGGCGATGGGCAATTGAATCAGCGACTGCGCATCCACCTCGAAATCGATCTTCCCGCCGCTGCGATCGATCAGCGCACCGGCAGCAACGACGCGCGCGCCAGCCTCTTCGACAACGCGAATGGCTTCCAGCGTTGAGCCACCGGTCGTCCAAACGTCTTCGACGACCAACACATGTTGGTCGGGAGCGAGAGAGAACCCTCGTCGCAGCGTCATCATGCCGCTGCCATCGCGCTCCACAAAGAGTGCGGGCGTTCCCCCACCGGGCGAACTCTTCAGTTCAGGCAGCGCCCGTGCAACTTCCTGCCCGATGACGAGCCCGCCGGTAGCGGGGGAGACGACCGCCTCAATCTTGACGTCCGAAAAAAGCGCCGCCAGCGCCTGCCCCAGCTTCTCGGCGAAGCGCGGATACTGCAGGACCAGCGCGCACTGGACGTACGTGCCGCTGTGCAAGCCGCTGGACAGCTCAAAGTGCCCATGGCGGATGGCGCCCGCAGCCTCGAACAGCTTCAGCAATTCTTCGCGTTTCAGCATTCGGCTCAGCTAACCGCTGCCAGCTCCTAACCGTCGAAATGCCAGCAGCCTAGCCGCCGCCCAATGCGTTGTCAAGGATGCGGGCCCCTGCTAGACTGCTTTCTTCGCGCGGTCGGCGCGGCGCAGCCTTCGGGATGGCTCCTGGACCGTCCCCGGCGGGGTGGCCGCGAAGCTGTCAGATTTCAGTGGTGACCTCAAAACGGTCAACTTCTTGAAACAAATTCCATTCTGCGAACGTTTTACAGAGTTGAGTACATATAAATTAAGCCCCTTAGGGGATGAATCTTGAGGGTAAGGAGCACTATGAAGACGCTGTATGCTCGACCGCTGTTGGCCGCCATACTGGCTGCAACGCTCGTGGGAGGACCTATTTCCCCCGCGTTCGGACAGGATGCGCCGCAAAATCCGCAAGCGGCGCCCGCCAAGACGGCCACGCCAATCGTGCCGGTTTCTCTTGGCTCTGCGAAGCATAACTACAGCCGCTCGCCCAGGGCTTTTCCCAACCTGCTTGCTCCTTACAGCCCCATCAAGATCGAAGCTCCGGGCCTCACCAATTCGCCGCGCATCGACCAGCTCATCCACGACGGCAAGCTGGAGTTGAGCCTGCAGGAAACCGTTGAGTTGGCGCTGGAAAACAGCATGGACATCGTGGTGCAACGTTATAACCCCTGGTTCGCAGACGTTGGCATACTCAAAGCGAACGCTGGAGGCTTCGGCGGTGTCACTCCCGGCGCGGTGTTTGGCGGTTCGACGTCAAATAACCCGCTGCTGAACTTCGATCCGGTGATCAGCACTACGCTCAGCTACGATGACCGCAAGTCTCCTATCAACAACCCCCTGACATCCGGTACGGGCACAGGAGTTTCTTCGCTTGGAACTCTGAGCACGCACACTTCAGTCTACAATTTTCAATACACCCAAGGGTTTTCAACGGGTACCAGTTTCTTCACTGCGTGGGACAACTCGCGCAACTCCGCGTCTCTGAGTGCCAACCTATTCAACCCTTCGGTGACATCTCAGATTTTCGTCGGCTTCCAGCAACAGTTGCTGAACGGTTTTGGGCGTTCCGTCAATACGCGCAACATACGCATCGCCAAGAACAACCGCAAAATCGCGGACTGGGCCTTTACTCAGCAAGCTATCACCACCGTCACGAACACCATCACCGCCTACTGGGAGCTGGTCTTCGCACGGGAAAACGTCAAAGTTCAACAGCAAGCCGTGACTGTCGCCCAAAAGCTGTATAACGACAACAAGAAGCAGTTGGAAATCGGCACGATGGCACCGCTGGACGTGACACGCGCGGAATCCGAACTCGCCACCGACCGCCAGAACTTGATC
>Ga0209648_10005201_pt1 | contig 11108 bp, 10 predicted proteins | sample GraSoi2013_115cm_FD_185830 | JGI IMG/M metagenome (GOLD analysis project Ga0209648, IMG submission 185830) | Grasslands soil microbial communities from the Angelo Coastal Reserve, California, USA - Sample 9_17_2013_115cm (SPAdes) (version 2) | ecosystem: Environmental > Terrestrial > Soil >...
TATTCCTGGCGTTCTGCATTCTTGGCTTTGACTTTTTGCTATACGTCCTGTTCCAGTGGATCTACGGTGAAAAGTACAGAGAACACGCCCGCCGCGTTGCCGCACGCGAGAAACGCCGAGCCCTCTCCGCCAAACAACCCGATCCGCCTCGCGTTCTCCCGTTTCCCAAGAATGCCCTACGCTTCCGCACCGGCCACTTCTGACCGCGCCTCCCCACCCCGTCATTTCGAACGGAGCAGGCCGACTTTTTTCTTCCGCATTTCGCGCGGTGAAATCTCTCTTCGCTTCAGTCGTAGTGGCAGGTCTTCAGACCCGTGCCTTTTCTTAGCGCCTTGCGCGATGCCGACAAAGGCACACTGAATTGACCGCCTGAGCGTCACCCTCCTAGAATGGCGTCAATAATGACCCCGCAATTCGAGGCGAAGCCAGAAGTCGTGCAACTCACCGAGTGGGGCGCAGGACGCGTTCCTCAAGGCGACACGTGGATGGCATTTGAAGTGGACTCCGTTGCGCCCAGTTGCACCCACCCCGGCGCATGGATTGTTCATGTTCGAGACTATCGTTATGGTGCTGACCCCGCAGGATTGTTGGGCCGTAATTACCATGTATGGTCGCTCGCTCCGGGCGACTACGAAGCGATTTGAGGCTCGCGTTCTCCCGTTTCCCGAGCACCCCATCCAAAACCGCACCGGCTACTTCTGATCCCTGCGTGCCCCTCGCCTGTCATTCCGAGCGCAGCGAGGAATCTGCTTTCTCTTCGCTCTTCCAGTTTCTAGTTTCTGCTTTCTAGTTTCTCTTCTCCTCCCTTCGCTTCCGCTTGTTAGACAATTGACTCCGCCCCGACTCGGGGGGATGATTCGCAGCAGACTCTGGACCAGCCTAAAGGCGCGTTGCGGAGCACGAGAGGAAGAAAAAATGATCAAGCGCCGCACTGTTCTTGCTTTCTCGTTAATCTGCGGTCTCCTGGCACTCGGCTCACTGTCGGCACAGCAAAAGAACGCGCCTCGGACCGGTTGGATCAGCGATGAGGGCTGTGGCTCCCAACACACGAAACCCGGCGGCGCGGATTGCGTGCAGAAATGCTGGCGTGGAGGCGCTTCCGTGGGCCACCCGGAATGGAAACCCCGCCGGGCCGTCTTTGTAGCCGACGATGATCGAGCCATCTGGATCATCGAAAATGCCGAAGCCGTTAAGAACTTCCCTGCCGCACATGTCCTGCTGACCGGCCAATTCGATTCCGCGAAGAAGACGATTCACGTTGAAAAGGTCACTCCCGCTGCGCCATAGCGAGGTTCAACAAACAGCGCCACCGGCTCATTTGTCATCCCGAGCCGTAGCGAGGGATCTGCTTTTGCCTTCTGTCTTCTAGTTCCGCCTTCATTCCCTCATCCCCGTCGCCGTCAAGAAACATCTCGAAGCAAGCCTCTCTATGAATGACGTAGCGCCGTCCCTTTAGGGCGGCATCTTCGTTTTCCTCCTCCGACCCCCGTAGCACCGGGCGAAATCTGTCCCGACCGGGTCGGGAGCCCCGCATCTTTGTTCCTCTTCTCTTTCCAATTTCTAGTTTCTGCTTTCAGTCTCTATCGCCCCACCCCGTCATTTCGAACGTAGCAGGCCGACTTTTTCTTCCGCATTCGCTCCCGCGAATGCGTCGGCCTGCGGATGTGAGACCTCCGCACCATCCCGCGCATTTCGCGGGATGAAATCTCTGTTCGCTTTTCCCATTTCTAGTTTCTGGTTCTTCTCGCAAACCTTCTCCTTCAATCGCACCCCGATCTGTGCCACCCTTATCCACTTATCGCCCGCTAGCGTCAAGAAACACCGTAGACCAACCCCTGTGGGTTGTGCATGCGTGGGTCTTATTCACTCATCCCTATCGAATAGCGAAGGAGTTACACTATCCTATACAGTAAGCACACGGCAGCTCCAAATGATTCGCTATCGACTAGACGAGCTTGGATGGCATGAATTCGAGTGGCTCTGCCAGTCCCTACTCAAGGCAGAACTTGGCCCAGGCGTTGAGTCCTGGGGAGGAAGGGGAGACCATGGCGTAGACGCCTATTGTGGGCAGTCCCTCAACTTTCCTGCTCGGCATATCTCTACCGATGGACCCTTCGTTTTCCAAATAAAGTTTGTCGAAGGTGCGAACGCACCTGGCGCGAGTTTTGAAGGGCCCTTAAAAGATGCGGCCCGAAAGGAAGCCGCCAGGATCAAAAGCCGCGTCCAGCATGGACTTTGGAAACACCCAAGAGAGTATGTCTTAGCGACAAACGCGCGCCCCAGCCCTGATGTACGAGACGGCGTCCTGAACTCAATGGTGGACGCCGTATCAGGAACGCACCTGCATTTGCTGAGCGGAAATGACCTTTGCGACTATTTGGATAAACACCCAAACTTAAGAAAATCATTCCCCCAGATTCTAGGTCTGAGAGACCTTACAGAGATCATTGAATCGGTCGTTAGTCGGGAGATACTCGAACTCAGTCGGACAGCTATTGAGCTGGCCCAAGAAGTGTTGCCCGTATTCGTTCCCACAAGCGCGTACTTCAAGACATGGAAAGTCCTCAATGATCACCATTTTGCGGTCCTCGAAGGCCCTCCCGAAATGGGTAAGTCGGCAATCGCATGGGTTATAGCCATCGCACAAGTTTCGCTAGGATGGCAAGCTGTTTATTGCCGTGGCCCTGAGGAGTTCTTTGGCTCCTACAAGCCCGATTCGAAACAGATTTTCGTCGCCGATGATGCCTTTGGCCGTGGAGAGTACGACCCTGCGCGTGCCAGCAAATGGGAACGTGAACTCGGACTAGCCCTCCACAAGGTTGATCCCAAACACTGGCTTATATGGACTAGTAGGAAACACATTCTTGAAATGGCACTTAACGCAATGGATTTACAGGAAGCAGCGAAGAACTTTCCTTCTCCCGCAGCAGTTGTGGTTGACGCCAGTCAGTTATCGCAGAGGGAGAAAGCTATCATGCTGTATAGGCACGCCAAATCTGCAAACCTGGTAACCAGCGCAAAAGAACTGGTCCGAACAAACGCGCGCGCTATCGTCAACGATCCCTGTTTCACACCGGAGAGAATTCGCAGGTTCGCTAAGGAAGTCTTGCCTAAGCTCGCGACGCTTCAAACTGGTGCCTCCAACTTGACTGAGGAAACCCAGAAAGCGATTCGCGAGGCCATTCGAAATCCCACCGACCGAATGAGAAAAACATTCAGACACCTGCCGGATTCTCACAAATGGCTGCTTACTGCGCTGCTTATAGCCGGAGACAATCCTAATCTTCAAAACGTCGAGAGGCATTATCTTGCTCTGTGCGGAGGGGGAGAGCATCAGCCCTTCGGGGAAGTATTTAGAGAGCTGACTGAATCTTTTGTTAAAAACACAGAGATCAAAACTAGCAGTCACAAACGACCGGTCCTCTGGACCCACCCCAGCTATCGAGACCTCTTGGTGGAAGAACTGTCCATGAATAGCGAACTGCATGCACGGTTTCTCGCGAACATGACTTTGCATGGTATCAAATTGGCAATATCTGACGTTGGCGGGGCAACTGGAAACCGCCGATTCCCTTTTATGACTACCGAAGCGAGTTGGGCCCAGTTAGCTGCGAGATGCTCTGAGTTTATCATCGATGACAACAAAGCTGAGTTTTCAGACCTGCTAATCACGCTGACAAAAGCGGCCAAAGGAGAAGAAGGCGGTTCCGCCGAATCGCATCTTATAGCCATCCTTTCGAACGTAATCGACAGGGTAAGAAAGAACTGGGATGAGTCAGGAGATTGGCTCTCCTCTTACGAGCTAAACGCCTATGCACGGGCCACGCTATTGATTGTGCCGCTACCTACAATGCCGAACCTTGAGGCTACGTGGAAGAATTTCGTCCAGACCCTCCAATTTACTCTTACAGATTACGAAGACACAAAATATCTGCAGCCGGACGACCTGTACCGCTCCTTGAGGACCGTAAACAGCATGCAAGAGAATCAGCCCCGCTTCCTTCGACAGGTAAGATTCCCTGAATCATTTTTGGGGTTGTTCGGAAGGCTGCTTCAATTAGTCTCAGAAGAAGTTGCCGATGAATCGGCATCTTACGGTTGGGGGGATCTGAGAGATGAGGCTCCGCGATTTGATACAATTGCAGATCTCGTCGACGCCTTGTCCGCGGTGGCCCCCAGCCTGGGCGACGCTGCGACTCGCCTAGTCAACGACCTCCATGCTAAGTCTACTAGACTTGAGGAGAGAGCCGCTGAAGAGGAAGCCCAAACACCCGACCCTCCTGACCAGGACTACGAATACCCTGCAAGCTCGGCGTTTGACGTTGAAGGCTTGTTCTCAGACCTCTAGGCTGGGTGGCACATCCGTGTGAATTTTAAAAGGGTGCGGATTTTTGTGCTATCTGTCGTCGATGCTACTTTGTATCCGTCCTCGCTATTCCCCAGGATCCAAAACACTTATAAATAACTATTGACTAATTACACGGATGTGTTATGATTGTTTTGTTAAGTCGGCACACTTCTTCGGCCTGCCCGCCGTAGCTCTGGCGGAGCAGGGTGCCACGCCAGCCATGCTCGCCCGTCGCGCGGTCCTTCTAACTCCCCTAGCAGCAGAGCCTCGCCTCCCCGCCGTAACTCCCCTAGAATCAACACTCATAGGAATGCTGCAAGTGTTCATTCTAAATAACTTAAAACTCTTTAGAATCAGCACTTATGAGAAAAGACGCGGAAAGGGCCCGAAACGAGCCCGTTTTGCACAATTTTGGTGCAATGCAACTCCCTTTAGAATCAACACTTTCAAAAGTGTATCAAAACAAACGACTTTATCTCCCTTTAGAATGAACACTTATGAAAAACAGGGGGGTGGGGGAGGGAGTCCCCAAACCGTAAACAATCCGCGCGCTCCGCGTCTCCGCCCTATCTTTCTCTCGTCCCTACCTCGTTACCTCCTTACTTCCTTACCTCTCGGCGCGCATCGCGCGCCTCTTGCTACACTGTTCCACCCATGGCTCGCCAACGCCTCGGCCAACACTTCCTCGCCGATCTCCACTGGCGCGAAGAGATCGCGCGCGCCATTCGCGTTTCCCCGCATTCCCTGGCGCCACTCGTTGGCGACGAACGTTCTTCGCGAGTCCCGATTCATCGGGACTGTCAAAGTCTGCAAGTTCCGCTTCCGCGGGACGATCAGCATTGCTGGATCGAAATTGGAGCCGGCCATGGTGAAATCACCCAGCATCTTCTCGCAACCGGCGCTCCCGTCCATGCCATCGAAATCGATCCGGCATTCATCGCGGGACTTCGCCGCCTTGCAAAACAATTCCCCAATCTCAACGTCGTCCCCGGCGACGTTCTCGAAACAGACATCGCCGCGATCGCATCCGGCCGGCGCATCCGCGTGTACGGCAATCTTCCCTACTACATCACCTCGCCGATTCTTCATCACCTCTTCAAGTTCGCCGACCTCATCGACGAAATTCACATCGTCATCCAGACCGAAGTGGCGCACCGCCTCGCCGCCCAGCCCGGCACCCGAGATTACGGCTATCTCTCCGTCGTCACTCAGTTCTACACGCGCCCCGAATTTGTCTTCGAAATCCCGCGCGCCGCATTCAATCCGCCGCCGGAAGTTACTTCCGCCCTCGTCACCCTCCGCCTGCCCGGCGAACGCGCAAAGCTCCAGCTCAGCTCCAGCATGGCGTCAAAGGAAGGTGCGCAGGCAAACTCTTCCCGCGATGCCGAAACTCGTTTTCTGGATTTCGTGAAATTATGTTTCTCGAAGAAACGCAAGACTCTGGTCAACAATCTGCGGTCTCTCGCCAAACCAGAAGGTGTCCGCGAAGCCCTGGCCTTATTGAATCTCCGCCTGGACGCCCGCGCCGAGCAACTCTCGGTTTCGCAGCTCGCCGCTCTTCATGCTCTGTTGGCAGGTACGCGATGAACGTGCGCTCCCTAAACACCTTCTGCAGTTGGCTCACAAGGCTCGCTGGCCGTCATCCCGGGCGGAGCGAGGGATCTGCTTCTTCCGAAGCAGCCAAAGTTACAATAGGATTTTGGTATCGGGATTCTTCGCCGTCACGAAAGAATTTCGGTTTCTTTTTTTACCGCTGCGACCAGCCGGTCCGGATAGTCGCTCATGATTCCGTCGACTCCCGCCGCCATCAGCATGCGCATATGCGCGGGATGATTCACCGTCCAGCATACGATCTGCAAATCTTTTTTCTGCGCTTCCGCAATCATCGCCGGCGTCACCAGGTCTCCGCGCACCACCAACTGACGCGCTCCAATTTCCACCGCTTTGTCGATCGGTTTTTCGATTTGCCCGTCGTACAGCAGCCCGGTCATCAGCGTTGGCTCGATCTTCCTCAAATTCAGCACGATCCCCGTATCGAAGCAAATCACTACCGTGCGCGGTATCTCTCCCGATTCGCGCAGCGCAGCCACCAGCGCGTGCTCCCCGCCCCACGTGCCGTCGGGCTTCAGCTCCATGTAAAAAACCACGTCGTTTTTTTTGGAAAACTCGAGAAGCTCTTCCAGCGTGGGAATCCGTTCCCCGGCGAATTCGCTCCCGAACCAGGAACCGGCATCCAGGCGCCGCAGCTCCGCGAGCGTCATATTGTGTACCGCGCCCTGCCCGTTCGTGGTTCGATTTACGGTGGCATCGTGAATGGCCACGAAGTGCGCATCGCGCGAGAGATGCAAATCCGTTTCCACGAACGTCGCGCCCAGCGCAACAGCTTTCTTAAACGCCGCCAGCGTATTCTCCGGCGCGTGCCCCGATGCTCCGCGATGCCCAATCACCAGCACTCAGCTAACTCCTTCTTCTTCAATTCGTATCTCTTTTCCAACACCACTGCCCTCAAAAAGTTTCGCATAAAACTCTATGTTTGTTGCGTCCATTCTTGAAAATATGCTAACACCTCCTCTGGGCACGAAACCGTGCATCCACTGCCCTGCTTCTTGAATCTAAATACTTGAAACAAGAGAGAGCGAAAGGACAATCGTCCGGGAGGTAAATATGAGAAAGGAACTTCGGGCCCTGTTGGTAATGGTGTTGCTCGCCGCGCCTTATATGGGGATGCCATATTCAGCAACGGCTCAACCGCAGGAAAACAAAAAACAGCGCAGCGAGCTGAAGTATGGGAAAAAGCTTTCGAAGGAAGTCCGGCACCAGCTCGTGATGTTGCCATGGTATTCCGTATTCGACAACCTTGCGTACAAGGTAGAGGGCGACAAGGTGACTCTATACGGCCAGGTGACTCGGCCGGTCTTGAAGTCCGACGCCGAGGGCGCCGTTAAGGGCATCGAGGGAGTCGCCACAGTTGTCAACAACATCGAGGTTCTTCCATTGTCGCCGATGGATGACCAAATCCGCCGCGCGGTCTACCGCGCAATCTACGGAGACGCAGGCCTCTCGCGCTACTCGATTCAGGCGGTGCCGTCCATCCACATCATCGTAAAGAATGGCAACGTCACGCTGGAAGGCGTGGTGGACAACGAAACCGATAAAAATATTGCGAACCTCCGCGCCAACGGGGTTCCCAATGTGTTTTCGGTGAAGAACAATCTCGTCGTCGCGAGCTAAAGGCGAATAGTCTTTCGAATGAAGGGGCCGCTTCCTAGGCGGCCCCGGTTAATCCACCTTTCTGCATTTGCCGCGAGATTCGCCGCGCCGTTTCTTTTAGCGCCTCGATGATCCGCGGCATACTTTCTTCGTCCGTCTGCGTCAATGTCCCGCTAGCGCCGAGCGCCGCGGTCACATTTCCCATGGCGTCAAAGATGGGCGCGCCGAGGCACCGCGCGCCCAAACTGTTTTCCTCATCATCCACGGCGTATCCCGACTGCTTCACGTGCTCCAGTTCGGCAATAAGCCTCGTGATGGAGGTGATGGTTTTCGGTGTCCTCTTCTTCAGGCCCTGCTGCTTCACCAAGTTTTCGATATCGTGTTTGGGCAGCCAGGCCAGCAGGCATTTCCCGACGCTGGTGGAATGCAAAAACATGCGGCGTCCCACCCAGGTGTTCACCTTGAAAAATCCTGGAGCTTCCACTTTTTCGATGTAGACGGCTTCGCCTTGATCCAAGACCGCCAGGTGCACGGTCATTCGAATCTTCTCGCCGAGCATCCTCATGAATGGCAGCGCGACGTCGGCGATGTCGAGGTTCGCTTGCGCGTCGCCGCCGAGGCTCAGAATTTTCAGCCCCAGGCGGTACCGTCCGGTTTCTGATTCACGCCGCAGGTAGCCGCGCTTTTCGAGCGTTCGAAGGATGTAGCTCGCGGAGCTTTTAGGTATTCCAAGTTTGCGGCTGATTTCCGCGTTCGTGAGTCCGTCGCGGCGTTGCGCGGCGGCTTCCAGAATATTGAGGGCGCGCTCGACCGCGATGGCGGGACTGGCGTCTGAAACCGGCATGGGCGTCTCCTATAAGTTTCCGTTATGTCCACAGTATAGAATACATGTTCAGGATACTGAACAGACACTTGCAACTATTCTGGGGCTCCGGGTATCAATGGATAGGAGGAGCTGAACACATGTTCAACCTGTCGAACACTCTGCCAACACTGAGAAATTACTCGCCACTGGTGTGCAAATTTCTCGACAAGGTGAGCGAATTCTTTCATGCCTGCCTGGCCGCCCCGCAGGGAGCCTCTTATCTTCTTGACCTGCTTGGTTTTAGAAACCGTGTTCTCTCTGCAATTGGCCTCCCAATTGCCTTACCTCTTCCGCCCGCCCCGATTCACTTTCGAAAAGGAAAGGGATAAGGCAAATCATGGCTACCGGGACTACCAGGCCGAATCCGTCATTAGCGCCGCTGCCTTTCGCGAACCGCATCGTGCCGGTCAATTCCGTTCCGGCGGATTTCGACCCTGCGCGCGATCTGCCTGAAGGTTTTCTCGATTTTCTAGCGCCGCTGCATGCCGCACTTACGCTGCGGCAGCGCGCGTTGGTTGCCCGCCGGGATTACGCCCTGGCCGAAGCGCACGCCGGCAAGCTTCCCGATTACCTGCCGCCTTCGGTGGCCACCACGAATTCCTGGCGCATTGAGCTTCCGGCGTGGTGCGCGGATCAGCGGAATCAGATGACGGGCCCGGCGGACGACGCTGATCTTGTTGTGAAGATGCTGAATTCCGGCGCTCCCGGCGTGATGCTCGATCTGGAAGACTCCACAGCCAACACTTGGGAGCACAACGCTCGCGGCATCAAGAACATCCTCGAGGCACTCGCAGGCCGGCTCACGTACTTCGACCGCAAGCGGAACAAAACCGTGGGCATTAATCCTAGTGCCACCGTTATTTTCACGCGGCCCCGCGGATTGCACTTGCACCAGGCTGGAGTCCTGCCCGGCGAATTGCTCCCGGCTTCGCTTTTCGACGTCGCGATGGTGGCTTATCAGGTGGACTTCAGCACGCTGAAGCATCCTCTGTGCATTTACATTCCCAAGTCCGAATCGGCGGACGAGGCGCTGTGGTGGCGCGATCTGTTCCAGATGATTGCGCGGCTGAAAGGTTTGCCAACGAATGCTATCAAGTGCATGGCGTTGGTGGAATCACATCCGCTCGCTTTTCAGATGGAAGAGTTTGCCTGGAATCTTCGCGACCACATCGTGGGACTGAATCTGGGCCGCTGGGATTACATGGCCAGCTTGATCCACTTCAATCTCGAAAACCCCGAGTGGGTTTTGCCCGACCGCAACACCATTCCGCACGACGTGGCGTTCTTTCAAACTTTGCGCAATCTTCTGCCGGACACTTGCCACAAACACGGGATGCTGGCGATCGGCGGGATGACCGCGCTTTACCCGAGCCGCGAAGATGCGGAACTGAACGCGCGGGCGCTGAAGATTCTTGCTGAAGACAAAAAGAACGAGGCCAACTCACTGATGGACGGGGCGTGGACGGGCCATCCCGATCAAAACGAAATCGCGGTAAGCCAGTTCCCTGCTCCGAATCAGCTTCAGGCGCGCCCCGCTAACGCCAGCGCTCATCCCGACCTGCGGCCGCTTCCCACCGGAGTGGGAAAGCGCACGCTGGCGGGAACGCGCGCCGCAGTTCGCACCGTCATTCGCTATCGCAACGGAGTGCTGAACGGCAAAGGTGCGAGTCTTCTCGATGGCTACATGGAAGATCTCGCTACCGATCGCATCTACCGCTTGATGATTTCCCAGCGCATGAAGCATTCGGACAAAGTTGAGATTCTCGGTGAGGCAGGCTTGGCCATTACACACACACGGGAGCTGATTCACGAGCTTTTTGACGAAGAACTTGGCCGTCTATTGCGCGAATCGGCTGCCGCTAGTGATCCCCAGGCCGCCGCAACCCTCCGAGAAGCGCGGGCCATCAGTGAAGAGATGATTCGCCGCGAGGAGTTCAATCCGGCGTAAGAGGAATTTTTTGGTTTTCGGTTGGATGCCGCAGAAGAAAGGTAAGGAACAGCAAATGTCGACCAACGGAACGAATGGGGCCAATGGGAATGGAAACGGTAACGGTAACGGCCACAAACATCTCAACTACTGGAGCACTGATCCCCGCTGGTCTGGCATCACGCGCCCTTATTCTTACTCGGACGTGCTGCGGCTGCGCGGCTCGATCCAGATTGAGCACACGCTCGCGCGGCTTGGGGCAGAGCGGCTGTGGAATCTGATGCACTCGGATACGTACGTTCCCGCACTCGGCGCCATCACCGGCAATCAAGCCATTGAAATGGTGCAGGCCGGGCTGAAAGCGATTTATGGCAGTGGCTGGCAAGTCGCAGCCGATGGCAACACCGCGGGCGACGTCTATCCTGACCAGAGTCTTTATCCTTGCGACTCCGCGCCGAATCTCGTGAAGCGCATCAATCGGGCGCTGCTGCGCGCGGACCAAATCGAATCTGCGGAAGGAAAAAAGTCCGGGACGTATTGGTTCGCGCCGATCATCGCGGACGCGGAAGCCGGCTTTGGCGGCTCGCTGAATGCTTACGAGTTGATGAAAGCGATGATTGAAGCGGGCGCCGCGGGCGTGCACTTCGAAGATCAACTTTCATCCGCAAAGAAATGTGGACATCTGGGCGGCAAAGTTGTGGTGCCTACACGTGAATTTATCGAGAAACTTGTCGCTGCGCGTCTTGCTGCGGACGTAT
>Ga0209648_10005202_pt1 | contig 11107 bp, 12 predicted proteins | sample GraSoi2013_115cm_FD_185830 | JGI IMG/M metagenome (GOLD analysis project Ga0209648, IMG submission 185830) | Grasslands soil microbial communities from the Angelo Coastal Reserve, California, USA - Sample 9_17_2013_115cm (SPAdes) (version 2) | ecosystem: Environmental > Terrestrial > Soil >...
ATCTCGCAACCCGTTGACCGGCGGCGTCGGCCTTGGCCTGACCATCGCCCGCGACGTAGCGCGCAGTCACGGCGGCGACATCAGGCTGGAGACCTCTCCCCAGGGCGGCCTGCGCGCACGGGTCCACCTGCCGCGGTAAAATCTGGGCGAGATCCGGCGCTGAAGCTCGACTATCGCAACGTTTTCGATCCGGATTGAGGCGGCCCGATCGAGGCGTTGAAGCGAGCGCCAACGAAATTAGGGCCGTGCTACATGCCGCAGCACGGCCTGAGAAATATAGCGCCCTAAAACTTACCGTCCCGCTTGCTGTTTTGCGAGGTCGCGAAACTCGTCGAGCCCCTCGGTTGCGCGCTTGCGCAGGACATCGGCCGCCTCGCTGCCGGCCTTGGTCGCCAACATGGTGATTTCGCGGCCGTTATTGACGCTCTTTTCGAGCATCTGTTTGGCGTATTCGGTGTTCTTTGCGATCCGGTCTTCAGCCGAAGCCGGCTGGGCGAGATCGCGCAGCAGGGCCGAGACATCCTCGACCGCCTGACGAGTAATCTCGATCTGGCGCTTGGCGACGGCCTGCATGCCTTCCACCGCAAGCTGGTTGGCTTGGCTAAGTGCCTCGATGTTGCGGCGCTGGTATGCCATCAGCGCCTCGAGGTCGAACGGGCGGAAGCGGAAATCAGCCATCATCTTGCTGACATCGAAATCGAAAAAGGTGGGGCGTGCTTCAGACATGAATAGGGTTCCGGTCTGGGGGAGCTTCGGATTATTGTGCGGTGCACAACGCAAGCTATATCGGCCCGTACTCAGGCGCCGTCAAGACCTTTTTTGCGCTGCAGCAATTCAGACGGGAATCGGTTCCCCGCCCGAGCGTCGGCCGGGCGCCGATCCGAACCATCCTTCGATCCTGCGCAGGCGTGCATCGAGCGCCGCCATCGTTCGCGCAAGATCCTGCGAATCGTCGCGCTGCCAAACGCGCATGGCCGAAAGATAAGCTGCAGCGGCCAGCTTGACTGCGATCGTGCCCCGCACCCCGCTGGTTGGGATTTCGGCTGCTTCGAGCATCCACCGCGTCGAGCGCAGCAGCGAGGCGCCAGCGCACAGCGCGGTCACGGGGTCGCCCAGCAGTTCGCGGCGCAGCACGTCGAGCGCCGGCTTGTAGGATTGAAGCGCGTCGAATCGCCGCATCATCAGATCGAACAACCGGTCCCGCGCTCGCTCGTCTGGCTCCGCCGTCGGCGGGTCAGCCAGGACGATCTGGTCAATCCGGCTATAGAATCCGCACAGGATTGCCTGTTTCGAATGAAAGATCCGATACACCTGAAGGATCGGAAGCTCGGCCGCGGCGGCGATCGCGCTGAGCGACAATCTCCTCCACCCCTCGGTCGATATCAGGGCGAGGGTTGCATCGATGATCCGGTCGGCCTCGTTCCGCGCAGCCCCGGAGTTGCGGCCACGCCCGCTCGTCCTGCCCGTTCTTGCCATGTCAGCTCGCGAGCTCGCGAGACCGGGCGGCGGCCGCCGCGACCGCGCGACCGATCAGCGGTTCGAGACCGTCGGCAGCCATGAGCACGTCGAGCGCGGCGCGGGTCGTGCCCCCGGGGCTCGTGACGTTCTCTCGGAGCTGCGCGGGGCTTTCCTTGGAGATGCGGGCCAGTTCGCCTGATCCTGCGACGGTCGCGCTGGCCAGCTGCAAGGCCAACTCGGAAGGCAAGCCCTCGGCTTGCCCCGCTCGTGCGAGCGCTTCGATCAGCAAGAACACGTAGGCCGGACCGCTGCCGGAGACCGCCGTGACCGCGTCGATCAGCGCCTCGTCTTCGACCCAGGCGCTCTCGCCGATCGCAGCGAGGAGGCGATCGCAAAGTTGCCGCTGACCGATCGTCACGAGAGGGTTGGCGCAAGCGACCGTGATGCCGCGGCCGATCGCTGCCGGGGTGTTGGGCATCGTCCGGACGATCGCGGCGCGACCGAGCTGGCGGGCAAGGCCAGCGAGGGTCTTGCCGGCGACGATCGACACAAACAATGTCTCCGGGCCAGCCCAGGACCGATAGTTTGCCACCACTTCGTCGGCGATCTGCGGCTTGACCGCAAATACCACCGCATCCGGACTCAGCGCCGCCGGCAGCTCCTGCGGCGACGAATACCAGGCGATTTCGGCTGCCGATCCAAACCCGGCCGGTACCCCGGTCGGCTCGACCACCACACAGCTTGACGCCACTCCGGCCGCAACCCAGCCGCGCAGCATCGCGGTCCCCATTTTTCCGCAGCCGACGAGGACGAGACGGCGTGCCGGACCCTCACCATTCTCCACGCCAGGGCGCCTCTCGCTCACGCCTCTCCAACCGGATCGATCATTGCAGAGGCGATAGCTTGCGAGGGTGACTTGCCGCCCCAGACGACGAACTGAAACGCAGGATGAAACCGCTCGCATTCCGACAAAGCGATGTCGACGAGATCCTCGACTTGTTCCGCACTCGCCGCAGAAATACCGCGCAATAGGACGGCATGGCGGAAGGCCGGCGAATTTTCCTCAGCGGAGAGGTCAAAATGCCCAAGCCAAAGCTTCTCGTTGGCAAGGGCAAGAAGCTCGTACACGGCGCTGCGGCGGCCCTTTGGCACCTTCATGTCGAAGCCGCAGGAGAAGTGCAGAGCACAGAGCTCCTCCTGCCAGACGAAATACATCCGGTAATCGCACCAGTGGCCGGAAATCTCGACGACGAGTTCCTCCTCGCTGGCGCGATCATGCGCCCAGTCGTTTGCGATGACGATCTCCTCGACAAGGTCGATGGGGTTGCCTGAAAACGGCGTCGGTTCGACAATTGACACGGATGTCATCAAGCCCTCCTCGGGCGGCTCGACGGGAGCGTCACGCAATCAAGCTGCCGATGTACAAACGATGACGCAAGCCAACATTTCGCTGCCTTTTAGCTGTATCCGTAATCAGGAGATATCGGCCGTGGTTTCGTTGGCAGTTGGCCGTGAACCGGTCTCCCGCGTGGCGAGCGCGGCAAGCTGCGATTCGAGTCCGGCCAGCCGCTTCTGCAGATCTTCCTGCTCCGAGCGCGCCTTCGCCGCCATCGCCTTGACCGCCTCGAACTCTTCGCGGCTGACAAGATCCATGCCGGCGAGCACTCTTTCGAGTTGCTCACGGATGCGCGTTTCGACCTCGCTCCTGACACCCGAAAGCGTCCCCATCGCGCCCGCCGCGACCCGGGCGAGGTCATCGAAAAACCGGTTCTGAGTCTGCATCGCCTCGTCCTCGCTTCGCGCTGCTTCCTGCTAGGCTACGCCTACACATATGGTCGTGCGCGAGCACAAAGGGCACACGAACCAAAAGAATTTCGGCGCGCGGACCCTACGCTCGATGCCGAAAAATCTTAACGCCGGGCGGGTTTGAAGGCGGGCATCACCTCCTCGGCAATCCATTGGAACTGTTCGAGCATTGTTGTCTTGGGCGTGCCGATCGGGCTCGACAGGCTGATGTGCTCCATGCCGGGATAACGCTCCTCGAAGCCCTTCAACATTTCGACGAGATGGGCCGGCGTGCCGGCGAACCAGGAGCCCAGATCCATGTAATGCTCGACCGTCGGCACCCCGGCGGCGGCCCAACCGCCGCGCCGCGCTACCGCAGCCACCTGTTCCGGGGTCAGCCCCGGCACAAAGCCCAAGGGCGCGAACATTTTCACGTGCTCCTCGTAGATCGGCGTGATCTCGCGGATCGCCTGTTCGCGGGTCTTCGCGAGATGAATGTGGAGTCCGAGCTGCAGGTTTTCGCCGAGCTTGAGATGCTTGCCGACCCTCGCCGCCGCATCTCGATAGCCGGTGATCGGCCCCGCCTGCATCGTCGCGGCGCCGCCGCCGACCGCGCCCTTGATGCCGTGCTTGACCATGAAGTCGAGCCCGCGCGGATTGGCGCTGACGATCGGCTGCCAGCACTCGACCGGTCGGTGGATCGGGCGCGGAACGAGGGTCAGTTCCTTCAGGGTATAGCCGCGGTACGGAACCTCGGGCGGCAGGGTGTAGTACTTGCCTTTATGGGAAAATGATTCCTCGTTGAACGCCTTGACGATGAACTCGACCTGCTCCTCGAACAGCTCGCGATTGGCGTTCTGATCCAGCATCGGCGCGCCGAAGGTCTCGACCTCGCGGGTGTGATAGCCGCGGCCCACCCCGAAGATCGTCCGGCCGCCGGTCAGAATATCCGCCGTGGCATAATCCTCAGCTAGACGCAGCGGGTGCCACATCGGCGCGATATTGAAGGCGCAGCCGATCTTGATCTGCTTGGTTACATGCGCGAGGTGCACCGCCAGCATAAGGTCGTTGGGGATGCATTCGTAGCCTTCGTGCTGGAAATGGTGCTCGGCGAGCCACAAGGTGTCGTAGCCCAGCGCGTCCATCTTCTTCGCGATCGCTTCAGTCTTCTCAAAGACGGAGGCCAGATGCTCGTTCGAGTAGCGCCGCTCGTTGGCGGGAGTGGTTTCTTGCCCGCGGTCGGGAAGATCGACGTGGCCGGCATACACCGTCGTGAACTTCGTGATCATACTTCGTCCCTCCGAATGGTGTTGCGAGTTGCCGTCACTCTGTCCCAATTTCGCGTTCTTTGCTACCAAACGTCGCGTGAGCTAAGGGGTTCTATCGAATGGACTACGTCACGCTCGGCCGCACCGGGCTCAGGGTCAGCGTCGCCGGGCTCGGCTGCGGCGGGTTCAGCCGGCTCGGCCTCGGCACCGGCAAGAGCGAGGCGGAAGCCGTCGCCCTCGTCCGCCAGGCGCTGAATTTGGGGGTCAACCTGCTCGATACCGCCGCAGTTTACGGTACCGAAGGCGTCGTCGGGCAGGCGATCAAAAGCGTGCCTCGGGACAGCGTGGTGATCGCCACCAAGGCGTGGATCCCTCGGCGCGAGGGTCGCTCTGCTGCGGAGCGCGCCGTGATGAGCCTCGATAATTCGTTGCGGCAGCTCGGTACCCACTATGTCGACATTTTTCAGCTGCACGGCGTTTCGCCCGCGGCCTATGACCAGGCGCTAAATGTCATTGCCCCCGCGCTTCTCAAGGAGCGGGAAAAGGGAAAGCTCAGGTTTCTCGGCGTGACCGAAACGGGCTCTTCAGACCCCGAGCACGCAATGGTTGGGCGCGCGGTCGAGGACGGGGTGTGGGACGTCGTCATGATCGCGTTCCACATGATGCACCAGAACGCACGAACCCAGGTATTTCCGCGAACCATCGCCAATCGCGTCGGGTCCTTGCTGATGTTCGCGGTGCGCAACATCTTCTCGCGACCCGAGCGCCTTGCCGCCGCTCTGCGCGAGCTGACGGCGAGCGGTCAGCTGCCGCGCTGGCTCGCCGACGCCCCGAACCCGCTCGGCTTCCTGATCCATTCAGCGGGTGCGAGCACGATCACCGAGGCCGCCTACCGCTTTGTGCGCCACGAGCCGGGTGTCGATGTCGTCCTGTTCGGCACCGGCGACCCGGATCATTTGCGGGCGAACATCGCTTCTCTGCTGGCGCCCCCGCTCCCCGCAGCGGATCGGCAAACTCTCACCAAGCTGTTCGGCCGTCTCGTCGGAGTCGGGCTCGACCCGCCCTACAGCATGCCCGGGCTCACCTCCGCATAACCGCGATAGTCCTGATCAGACCAGCGGCTGTTCGGTTCAGATTTCGTTTCAATCGGAGAGGGTCGATGTGACATGTTGGAACACCTCCAGTTGTCATGGCCGGACTTGATCCGGCCATCCATGCCTCCTCCACCTATTGGACGGGCGCGCCAAAGACGTGGGGTCACCGGGTCAAGCCGCGGTCAAGGAAGATTTTTAGAGAGAGACAATCAGCGGTGCCGCAACCGTGTCTCTAAACCGGACGGCCGTAGGTCACACGGAAGTATCCTGCCTCGAGTTCAGCGTCGTTCGGCACCCGACTTGCGCCCAAAAGCCGCCCGGCGGCCGAGCCATTGCGAGCTGAAAGCACGTGTCATCATGTTGAAATAAAGTGGTGGTATTCGAGCAAAAATAGTTTCGGAACCTCTATGCTCGAATACGTGCATTCTGTACCTGGGCGATTACGGCTCAAGATCAGCACACTGAAGAGCCAACGCAGAGCGGCCGAAGCCGAAGCCGATGTTGCCGCAATCCCGATGGTAACGAACGCGGTGGCAAATCCGCTGACCGGCAGCCTCACGATCAATTTTGACCGGCAGCAGCTTTCAATTGGCGATTTGTGGGAAAAGCTGCGGGTTCTGGGCTACGTTCCGGAGAGCCGTCCGGAGCCCACCGTGGACCGTCCCGATGTGGACCGATTCGGGCGCGTGATAGCCGCGGCGCTCATCGAAGCCGTCGTCCAGCACTCGGCTCAGGCCCTCGTCCGCGCGTTGCTTTAATCGTCGACGCGGCGCGATAATCGCCGGTTTCAGACGGGGGCATAATGCTGCTGCGCCGCCGGGCGCCAGCCTCCTGATCTAGCGCGGCTCTCGCCTCGGCGACGAGATCGGTCGCCATTTCCCCTATCTCTCAGAGTTTCGCGGTAGAAAACCATACCGCTCATTATCATTGTCTTGGCCGCTGGCCACACAATGCTCCCCATCGCCCTGATAACGGTCGGCCCGAGTATTATGGCGCCGACCCTATGGCGAGACCAGCCTCGAGATTGCCTTTAAACACATCGCATTCCATCGGCATGTCTGTAAGCACGCAGGAAATTCAGCGGCGCGGCCTTCGTCGAAATCGCCTGATTGCGACGGCGCTGCTCGGAGCGATGGCGGCGCTGTTCATCTTGACCACCTTGGCATCGCAGCCGGGGTTCTGGATCCTGCTTGTTCGGGCAACCGCTGAGGCCGCCCTCGTCGGCGGGCTCGCCGATTGGTTCGCGGTGACCGCGCTTTTCCGGCAGCCGCTCGGCTTGCCGATACCGCACACCGCGATCTTGCCCAAGAACAAGGATCGCATCGGCGAAGGATTGGCGATCTTCATCGAGCGGAATTTTTTGTCACCGGATGTCCTGAGGGCGAAGCTTCGGTCGGTCGATCCGGCGCGCCTCGTCGCCGATTGGTTGTCGATCCCGGCAAATGCCGATGCCCTCGCTCGCCGTCTCGTGCGCATGCTGCCGCATGTGATCAACGCTATCGATGATAGGGATTTTCGCGTGTTTATCGGCGACGCTCTGGGTCGGCATCTGGCGGACATTGAACTGGCCCCGCTACTCGGCCGGGCAATCGCCGTGCTGACGGCAAACGGCTTTCACGAGACCCTGCTCGACCGGTTGCTTGATTTCTGTCGTGAATTTCTGGAAGAGCGGGAAGAGCAGCTCTATGTGGCGGCGGAGGCGCAGCGTCGCCGATGGTGGATTCCAAAGGCCATCAACCGGCAAATTGCCAGGGCGATTATCGGCGGCGTGAAGGAGCTACTCTCGACGCTGCGGGAACGAGGCACCCCGGCACGCCGGAACCTGCTGCAGGAGATCGAGCGGCTCGCCGAGCGTCTGCGAACGTCGCCTGTTTATCGCGCGCGGGTCGAAGAGGCGAAATTGCGCCTGCTCGAAGACGCTGAAGTCAAAGCGTGGCTGAGCTCGGTGTGGGGTGATATCAAACGGGTATTGCTGGCCGATTTTGCCTCTCCGCAATCGCGCATCGATCAGGCGCTCGGCGCCGCGATCTGTTCGCTTGGCCACCATCTGCGTGACGATCCGGCAATGCGCAAGCGGGTCAACCGCACGATCGAGGCAATGGCGTTAGAAGTCGTGCCCTGGCGCAGCGGACTGGCACAATTCCTTATCGAGGTTGTGCACCAATGGGATGCCAGCAGCTTCACCAACCGGGTTGAACTCGTTGTCGGTAGCGACCTGCAGTACATCCGCATAAACGGAACATTGGTTGGCGGTCTGGTCGGGTGCCTCCTTTACCTGCTGTCGGTTGCTTTGGAGTGACCGCCGAGATTCTGCCGGTGTTCAGCGGAACGCGGGAATGATGTGCTCGGCAAAGAGCTCGATCTGGCGCAGCTCCTCCTCCCACGGCATGAAGCCCTGATCGAAGAACCAGCCGAACCATTCGAGGTCACCCTCGCCGCCGAGAGTTTTAAGCTGCTCGATTTCCCTCTTTACCTGGTCGATGGTGCCGGCAAGCGCGTATTTGGCCTTGCGATATCGTTCGACGGTCCACTCGGACTGCGGCAGCATGGCCGGCGGCGGATATTTTTCCGCGTCCTCCGGCAGGCGGAACGCCTCGGCAAAACCGAAGCCATTGAAGTAATGGTAAAAGCCGGCGTAATTGGTGTCGCGGAACAGCGCCACCGCCTCCTCCTCGGTGCGGCCGAAATGGACGGCGCGGAAGGCGCCGACGCTTTCGCCGAGCCGGAGTTGGCGGCCGGCCTCCGCCGCTACGTCGCGGTAGAGTCGGCACAAGCGCTGGAAATCGGGCGGGTAGGAGACGAGGATCCACGGGACGACACCCGATCGCGCGGTATAGCGGATCGTATTCTCGCTCACCGAGAACGGCTGGAATATCGGCGGATGGGGATCCTGATACGGCTTCGGCACCACGCAGATCTTGCGGACCACGCCCTCTTCGTCGATCTCGCCGGGGGCGCCGTAAGTGCGGGTCCATTCGGCGACCGGCCAGCGCCGTATGCCCTCCTCGTACGGAAACGGGACCTTGTAGTACTCGCCGTTGTATTCCCAGGCCTCCTCGGTCCAGGCCTTCCTGATGACTTTCAGGGTCTCCTCGTAGACCCGGCGGTTGTGGTTGTCGATAGCCGAGCCGTCCATTGGGGCGCCGGTGACGTGGTATTGCTGACCGAGCACGTTAACCCAGCGGTCCTGGTAACCGCGGGCGAAGCCGGCATAAACGCGCCCCTTGGTCAGGTGATCGAGCACGGCGAGCTCCTCGGCGGCCCGGATCGGATCCCATGACGGCAACACCAGGCCCAGCGGCGAAAACTTGATGCGCTTGGTCCGGGCCGCCAGATCGGCATAGAGCAGAAGCGGCGCCACCGAGGTCTCGTAACCCTCGGAATGGAGGTGATGTTCGGTCGTCGCGAACACGTCGAAGCCGGCTTCGTCGGCGAAGACGGCAAGCTTGCGCAACTCGTCCAGCATCTGCTGGTAGCGTTCGTTGTTCCGCCCGATCGGCCGCAGACGTTTGCGCTCCTCAAGAGTTGCGGGAACCGTCGGGAGCACGAAGAGCATGAATTTCATAGGTCGCCTCCTCCGATTTCTTTGTTGAGCGGGAAACATAGCCGCGGTTCGGGACGGAAGCAATTTTGAGCGGCTCTGTTTGCTCGACCCGGGCTGCGCCGCTCCCACTCACGTCATCGATCCGGGTAACACAGGAAGTGCGGCCGGCTAACGCCGAAAATGAGCAACCTGGGACGTTGCCTCCCGGAGGGTGTTCGGTTAACCTTTTGACGATCGGCCGGTATCGCTGGTCTCGGCAAGACTGATGAATGAGCCGCCCTGCGGCTGCAACGGGAGGAGCGAATGAAGTCCATTCTCCGCAACGTGCTCGTTAGCCTCGCTACCGTCGTCGGCGCGTGCGCCTTGCTCGCCGGCGCGGCATCCGCAGACCCGCCGCAGGGTATGCGGCTCTATGTGTTCTCGTCCGGCTGGCTCACTCTCGACAAGTCGGGATTGCAAACCGGAGCCACCGGGAAGATTACAGTTCCGGTTGCCTTCTTCCTCATAAAGCACCCGAAAGGCAACGTGCTGTTCGATACCGGGAACAACGATAAGATCATCACCGATCCGACCTATTGGGGGCCGCTCGCCACCGCGCTGGAGCCGGGCCGCAGCCCCGATGTCGCGATCGATGCCCAGCTCGACAAGATCGGTGTCAAACCCTCCGACATCAATTACGTGGTCGTCGGCCATATGCACCTCGATCACGCCGGCAATGTCGGCAAGTTCCCGACTGCGACGATCGTTTACCAGCGCGACGAGATCGTAAACGCGTTCTGGCCAAAGCCCGGCTTCGGCTGCTGCTACATTACCGGCGACTTCGCCATGCTGCGCAACGACGTGGGGCAGAACTCGCCCAACCGGCAGAAGGTGATCGAGCTCAATGGCGATCTCGACCTGTTTGGCGACGGCAGCATCTACATCCATCGCCAGGTCTCGCACACCCCCGGAAGTCAGATGCTGCTGGTGCGCCTGCCCAAGACCGGCCCCGTCGTGCTGACCAGCGATGTCTGCTACCTGATGGAAAATCTGCAGAAGGACATCCTGCCGAGCGTAGCTCTCGCTTACGATCCCGCAGGGATCCTCGATGGCTATGCCTGGGTTAAGCACCTGATGTCGGCGGAAGGCGCGGACGTGATCTTCGCGCACGATGCCGAGACCTTCAAAAAGCATAAGCAGTCGCCGGAATATTACGAATAGGGCAGCTGCACCTGATCCGGCCGCGCGAGCAGATTAGTCGCGCGGCCATCGTCGCCCGCGTGATCGTAGGTCAATGCCAGACCTTGTCGTCGTTGATCGACTGGTGAAGCGCTACGGTCCGCGTGTTGCGGTGCGCGGTGTTTCGTTCGAGATCGAAGAAGGTGAGGTAATCGGTCTGCTCGGGCCGAACGGTTCCGGTAAGAGCACGATTCTGCGTGTACTCGCTGGGTATTTGCCGCCGTCAGCCGGAAGTGTCCGCATCGCCGGGATCGACGTGGCGGCCGACTCGCTCGGCGCACGGAGGCAGGTCGGCTATGTGCCGGAGGACGCACCCCTCTATGACGGCATGCGGGTGGCCGAGTTTCTTTGCTTCATGGCCGCGATCAAGGGCGTGGCCGGCCGCGCAACTCGCGGCGCGGTCGCAACGGCCGCCGAGCGGCTGGACCTCGGGCCCGTGCTCGGCATGCCGATCGGCAAGCTGTCGCGCGGCTATCGCCAGCGCGTGGCCATTGCCCAAGCGCTGGTGAATGACCCGCCACTGCTGATCCTCGACGAGCCGACGAATGCACTCGATGCCTATCAGGTGATCGCGGTGCGCGCATTGGTCCGCTCACTGGCCGGGCGAGGCACCGCGCTGGTCGCCTCGCATGTGCTGACGGAGATCGAACGCGTCGCCAGCCGGGTGGTCATCCTGCTCGACGGCCGGCTGCTGACGACCGATGCAATGCGCGAAGCCGGCCGCAAGCGACAATTCCGAC
>Ga0209648_10005203_pt1 | contig 11106 bp, 10 predicted proteins | sample GraSoi2013_115cm_FD_185830 | JGI IMG/M metagenome (GOLD analysis project Ga0209648, IMG submission 185830) | Grasslands soil microbial communities from the Angelo Coastal Reserve, California, USA - Sample 9_17_2013_115cm (SPAdes) (version 2) | ecosystem: Environmental > Terrestrial > Soil >...
AGCGATGGTCTTCGTTAGGAAACGGCGGCGACTGAGCGTAGCTTGCGTCGGATTATGCTCTTTTTTCATGTTACACCCCCTTTGAGGATCATGGCGCGTGAGTCGCGGTTCACAGCGGTCATTGCCTGCCCTGTGTACCTCTTAAGACTTCACGCTACCGAACATCAATCCATTCTGCCACTAACATTGGAGGAAATCGACTTATCAAGGCCTCCGCTTTGTGGTGGCCGATACAATTCGTTCACGAGAATAGCGATGAGGTGGAACGGCCCGCACGCATAGAGTATACTTAATGGACCGGTCCATGTCAAGTGTCACCAGAAATGTTATCAGTGTAATCGAAATAGACAGAAAGCGAGTTTCTTATGGAGTATACACACCTGGGACGTATAGGGCTCAAAGTCAGCCAGCTTTGCCTGGGCACTATGAACTTTGGGCCAGAGACTAGCGAAGCCGATAGTTTCGCCATCATGGATCGCGCGCTTGAGCACGGCATCAACTTCTTCGACACGGCTAACGCCTACGGGGGACAAAAAGGCGTTGGCGCCACCGAACAGATCATTGGTCGCTGGTTCGCACAGTGGTGACCGGCGTGATAACATCGTCCTGGCGACCAAAGTCTACGATGTCATGGGCCCCCGGCCTAACGAGTCTCGTCTCTCTGCCCTGCACATCCGTCACGCTTGCGAAGATAGTCTTCGTCGGCTCCAGACGGATCGTATCGATCTCTACCAAATGCACCATATCGACCGTGAGACTCCCTGGGAAGAGATCTGGCAGGCTATGGAACAACTCGTTCGCGAGGGCAAAGTCATTTATGTTGGCAGCAGTAACTTTGCTGGCTGGCATATCGCGCGTGCGAACGAGAGCGCACGCGATCGTCATTTCCTCGGGCTTGTCTCGGAACAGAGTCTCTACAACCTCAACGCGCGTACAGTTGAACTCGAGGTGCTCCCCGCCTGCCAGGCTTATGGCCTTGGCGTTATTCCCTGGAGTCCGCTCTCCGGTGGACTGCTCGGAGGTATTCTGCGGAAAGCTGAAATGGGTCGTCGTGCCAGTCCCGGTACACAGGCTGCTATTGAGAAGAATCGCTCGAAGCTCACAGTCTACGAGAACTTCTGTACAGGAGCCTGCGCACATCGCGCTGGCCTGGCTGCTCTCCAACCCCATTGTCACAGCCCCCATCATCGGGCCACGCACACTGAGCCAGCTCGACGACACTCAGCGCGCTCTCGACATCCATCTCAGCAAAGAATCCCTGGAGCGCCTCGATCGCATCTTTCCCGGCCCAGAAGGTCCTGCCCCTGAAGCCTACGCCTGGTGAGTAATAGAGCCAAAGGGCCCGACTCTCTTGACCTGGACCGGTCCATTAAGTATACTCTATCCAAAGAATGTTGCGCGCCTTCGGGCCACGTGGGATTGGAGTACTTGACACATGGAATGCCCTATCTTTGTAGAAGGATAGTATGGTAACGATTTATGATATTGCAAAGGAGGCGGGTGTCGCCAAGAGTACTGTTGCCAATGCTCTGACAGGAAAAGGCAAAGTAAGCGAGGCGACGCGCCAGCGCGTATTACAATGCGCCAGGGAGATGGGATATCGCCCCAACGTGCTTGCCCGCAATCTCTCTCAACACAAAACGCTCACCATTGCTCTTGTCCTTCCCACTATTGCCAATCCATTCTATCCGGAAATTATTGAGGCTGTCGAGAAGTTTGTTCGCGAGCACGAGTATCAGACATTGTTCTGTAACACCCATGGTGATTTTGTGCTCGGGCGGCAACAGATGGAACGGCTGATGAGCCGTTGGGTGGATGGGTACATTATCATGGGATCGAGCCTGGATATTGCTGATATTACCCGGTATTTTCAGCAAAGGGTCCCCATTGTTCTTTGCGATTGGCAAGAGAATGAATCCCCTGTTGGGATACCTCAGGTCAGTGTTGACTTTTACCGGGCAGGGCAACTTGCAGCAGAGCATCTGCTCGCACTTGGGCATCGACATATTGCTGTCATCGTTGACGAACCGCAGCAAACGTTGCGTCTGGCGGGGTTCCGGTCCGTTTTACAAACATCCGGCGTTCCCTTGCCTCCTGAGTTGATACAACGAGGGGACTCAACATTAGAGAGTGGGTACGCCGCGGCGAAGAACCTGCTCGCTCGTCCAGAGCATCCAACGGCTATATTTGCGACCACCGACTGGATGGCCCTGGGTGCAATGGAAGTCATATTAGATGAGGGGCTGCGTGTTCCTCAAGATATTTCCATTATTGGGTTGGACGATATTGTTGTTTCGGCGCATTTGCGCCCGCCATTGACCACTATTGCCGTTCCTAAGTCTCAACTCGCAAAGGAAGCGACTGAGCTGCTGCTTGGTCAGATCGATGGTAACAAGGATATGGCAGTTTTACGCCTGGTGGAGCCTTATCTTGTCTTACGTCAATCAACTACATTTCCTCTCATACAGGAAATGTAACACAGCAAGACTCGTTCAAGCTGGCCCCTACGCGCGGACGCGTCCAGGTGATTGGTTAAAGTTCATACAATCCGGGCCCGGTGCAGCGCCACACCTGCATTCCTGCACCAGGCAGGTTGGAGAGGGACAGCATTCCCTGCTCTACCACTGTTTCCGCGCCGGAAATCACTTCTTGCAAGACAAGGCCATCGGGCAGGCCGCCGTGTCGTACAGGCAGCACCATCATATCATCAGGCGCGCGGCGCGCTACGACGATCAGGCGTTCTTCGGGAGCCTCGCGCATGAAGGCCAGCGTCTCACCCGCCGCGTAGAGAATCTGAAAACCGCCGCGACGCAAGGCGGGAGATGAGCGACGCAGGTGGATACACTGTTGATAGAATGCGCGCCGCCCGCTATTCCATGCTCGTTCATCCCAGATCATGCAGCGGCGATTATCAGGGTCCTCGCCACCTGTCATGCCGATCTCGTCGCCGTAATAGACGCTGGGCGTGCCGGGAAAGGTGAACAGCAGTGCTGCGGCAATACGCGCCAGCGTTTCGTCTTCGCCGACCACCGTTTGAATGCGGGGCGTATCGTGGCTGCCAAGCAAGTTGAATTGCTGCGCAGCGATCTGCCAGGGGATAGCAGCGATAAACGCGCGCCACTGGTCTGCCAGCGCCTCTGTCGGCAGCATATCCGGGTCTTGCAAACCCGGCCTCCACGCCAGCGACACATCAGAGCCGACCAGCCACTGCTGGAGTGGGATGCTGAAGCCCCGGTAATTCATTGTGGCATCAAACTCGTCTCCCTGCAACTGCGGCGTGCCGTCGTAGGTATTCTCGCCAATGAAATAGGCGTTGGGTGCTAGTAATTTGATGGCCCTACGCAGGCCGCGCCCAACCTTATGTCCCAGCTGGCTCTCCCCCTGCCGCGCCAGCGTATTCGCTACATCGATACGCCAGCCATCGATACGGAATGGGGGCTTCAGCCAGTAACGCGCGATGGAATCATCTGCGGCGTACATTTCTTCGCGCAAGCGCAAACTACGATAGTTGAGTTTGGGGAGGCTCTGTATCCCCAGCCAGGTCTCATACTCATCTGGCCACTGATGGAACGTGAAAAATTCGGCGCTGGGAGCGTTCAGATCGGCCTGGGCAGCCAGGAACCACGGGTGTTCAGTGCTACAATGGTTCGGAACGAGATCGAGCATAAGCCTCATGCCTCGCTCATCCAGTGCTTTGCGCAGGGCAATCAATGCCTCGTCGCCACCAAAGTGGGTATCGACATGCTTATAATCTACCGTGTCATATTTATGATTGCTGGGCGAAGTGAAAATCGGCGTGAGATAGAGCGCATTGATGCCCAGGTCTTGCAGATAGTCTAAATGCTGGGTAATCCCCCGCAGGTCCCCGCCGAAGAATTCGACCGTGCCCGACTCGCGAAGTGAGCGCGGGATCTCGCCCCAGGGCCGCGCAACGACCGGCTTACCATAACATACATATTCGCCATCTCGAACATTGTTGGAAGTATCGCCATCGGCGAAGCGGTCAGGAAAAATCTGGTAAAAGACAGCATCACGCACCCAGGTTGGGGCATCGTAATGGGCCAGGATGCGAAAATCCATTGCGTCCGTCGGCGTATACCGCATCATCCCGGAGGCAGTCAACCACCAGTTGCCCTCGGTTGTCAGGAGAAGAAAGCGGTAGTTGTTTCTCACCATCCTGATCTGGATATCCCCTTCCCACCAGCACGCGGCAGGGTCTTTCGCGATCAGCCGCAGCGAAGCCATGTACTGCTCGCCGTCCGGGTTGGAGCGAACGAAGATGCTTTCAACCGGCGCATCCAGGCCAGTACGCACGCGGAGCTTTACGGTTGAGCCGAGAGAGATGGTCCCATCCGCGACAGCGTAGCATGAAGAGCCATCGTGGTGAACGCTGTGGGACCAGTGGAGGTCAGACATGAATGATCCTTGCAATACTGTTGACAATTCAACTATCGAACAATGAGTAGTATATCATGCTATTGTTGGAAAGTCAATGGCTAAGCGAGTCTCTCCAACCATACGTAGTCACCATACACTAGCCAAACGACTATCGTTGAGGATATCAGCAAAAGAAGTTAAGGCAAGGTTCAAATGAACGTGACAGTTCTTCACCACCAGAAAGGTCCAGTCCTGTCATCCTGAGCGAAGCGAAGGATCAGCGCATGAGCCGCAGCCCTGAGCCCTTCGCTTCGCTCAAGGGTAAACTCCGCGAAGGGGAAGCATCTCTCTGCCTCTCGAGACAGACCCTTCGCTGCGCTCAGGGTGACATGGTGTGACGGTTCAAACGGTCACGTACTTATCTTCAAATTGAACCTTGCCTAAAGAGAAGAGCACAGGAGAGATAATAACCAGAGTACCGACTGATGTTCAAGGAATCGATACTCTGGTTGTGTTTTCCCTCCGCTCCTAACGATCACGAGTGTCAAATGGACGCAGGAAGGCGGTTGGTTCGAAGGTGAGGAATGCTGGAGGTACCGGGTTGAAGGTCGAGCCGAGCGCTGCCGCTTCCTGATTCAGGAGATCAGGATTGGTGGAATCGCCCCACTTGCCCGTATCCATGCGATGGATGAGCGTCTGGAATGCCGTCAGCGTCTCCGCAGGGGTGAAGGAGCAGTGACCGGCGCGGTGGACGAAGATTTCACGCAGCAGCGGGTTGTTGCCTGCAGCGCGAACCACGCTCGCATACGCTTGCTCATCCTGGTTGACTACGAGCCCATCGCCAGTGGTGTGCATGGTGAGGACAGGCATATTCACATCCCCATTGAAGATGATGTATCTACTGAGGTACTGCACGGCCCCTGGATCGGCTGCGATACGCGGGGTTGCGTCGAGGGTCTTCAGGTCCCCGTCCAGGCTCAGCCCGGCTTGCTTGTAGAGGGCTTCGATTTCGCTGTGGTCAATTGAATGTTCCAGCTGCGGGCGATAGTTGACACCGGTGTTCCAGGAAGGGTTGCCACCGGCACGAGCCTCGAGTTCGGCCCGGGCAAAGAAGGCGAAGGCGAAGTCAACCTGGCTTTCCCAGAGGAATTGATTCTGCTCCTGTGCCGTGAAACCCTTGCTGGCGGGTTCAGGCGAGGCAGGGTCAAACCAGCCGGGAGTATCTGACAGGGCCGCCGCCAGTGCGATGCGCGCTCTACCCTGAGCGGTCTTCTGAGCAGAGGCAAGGATGGCTTCGGCCTGGTTGAAAGCACCCGTGGGATCGGTGATATGGACGATGGAAAGTGCGTTCGCGTTCCCTGCCAGCAGGACTTTAAAGGCATAGGCACCATCGAGTGCCTGGTTCCAGGTCCCGACGCCGCCAGCAAGCACACCACACATCGGCAGGGCACCCGCAAAACGATCAGGGTTCAGCTGGATCAGGCCGGCAGTGATGATACCACCCAGTGAGTGGCCCCAGGCGATGGTGCGGGTGGGAGGGCCGCAGGTGGTAGTGAAGAAATCAAGCAAGGCGACCTGGTCGTGAAATGCCTGTTGGAGCGCCCAGCCGTTCTGGCTGTAAGACGAGCCAGCAAGCGCATAGCCCTGCTGCAAGAGTGCCGCTCCAGTCAGCGCATCACCGGCATCGGGGGCAGGGTTGAGGAGTGGTTTGTTGGCAAAGACATAGCCGTGACTGTAGAGAACCAGTGTGCCATTCCAGTTCGAAGGGACGGCAATGGTGTAGTTGGCCCCACCTAGTGTGCCATGGAGGGTATTTGTGCCGCTGGGAGTGATGCAACTGCTAGCAGTTGCATGAACGGCTTTGATTTTGATGGCAGCTACTGTGAAGCCACTGAGAAGGATAAGCAGTAGAAGTGGGAAGAGCAGGCGGCGTTTCATTACTATAATCCTCGTTTCGTTATAAGCGGTGCAACAAAGGGTATTCCACGCGGAATACCCTTCCAACAGTCACTTTACCCTTCGCCCTTGGTGATCGAGCCGAAGAGACCATCTGCCTCATCGTTGATACCCGCTGTGAAGAAGAGAGTGTCAGTAGGACCCGCCAGGGCACCATTGCCAAAGCCCAATGCCCACAGGCCGTTGATCGCAATTGGATTGCCTTTTTGATCTTTGAGTTGGCCACGGAAGGCGCCCGTGCCAGGCTCATACGCATTGATATGGCCATCGCCGAAATTGCCGACCAGCAGATCCTTTCCGAAGCGACCGAAACCCTCGGGTGCGAGCGCCAGGCCCCAGGGAGAGTTGAGCTGACCATGCGCAAGGAGACGCTGAAGCAAGTTCCCGTTGGTGTCGAAGACATCGACAAAGCCATTACCTGGCCCTGCCTGGTCGTCATGCTTGCCCGGTTTCTGGAGGGCATAGGTGACATAGAGATTGCCGTTAATGTTTTGGATGCCGAAAGGAGCGAAACATTGGCCTGTGAAGGGACAATCGTTCGATAGGGTCGAGTCAGTGAAGGAGCCAGTCGGGTTAAAATGAGCATCGAACATGTCTACACTTCCGAAGCGGAAATTGGTGGCATAGAGAAAGTTACCGGCGCTATTGTGCCCCAGGGCAAGCCCTTTGTAGACCGGCCCGGAGGTCGGGTTCTGGTTATCCACCTTAAGGATGGCATGGGTCGGGTCAGCGGTGGGGTTCCAGCCGGATATAGTACCGTCTTCCGTGGCAAAAATGAAACGGCTTGGACCTGATCCGCCACTTCCTGTGACGACAAAGTCACTCGTGCCGTTGAAGACATTGCCTGTTGGGGCTGCTGGGGGAGTCCCCCCTGTTGGCGGCGGGATGGTGACCACTAGTGGCATTGGTGGCGAACCTACCTGGAGTGCTGTACCGTCACCCTTATACACAGTGGCAACTCCTGCGTTATTGTCCGAAACCCACCAGGGGCTGGTGGGACTATGGGATAGTCCCCAGGGATTCTTCAAATTTAGATCGGTAAACTTAGCCATACCAGCAATATCCGAAACCAGGTTGGTCTGCCGGTAGAAACCTCCACTCTTGGCCTGCGTCGGTCCCGATACAAATGCCATGGCGACCAGCAAAACACAGACCAATAGCGGAGGCGCGGCCCAGAGATACTTGCGATATCGCACCATATAGTTCCTCCTGTGCAAATAACTTTGAACATATTAACCGAAACAACGATTTCGGCAGAAGGTAGTCTTCTGCCGACGAGAGCAGAGGCGTGAGAGACGCCACTTCCCCCCGTAGGGGAAGTTGTATTTTGCCAGTGATTGGTTACGACACCTGAGGAAGAGCAGTACCTTCAGTTCATCCGGCGGGATCACCCATGTCCATTGCTGTTTCCATGCTTATGCCCATGCCCATTTCCACCGTTCTTGCTCCCACTGTTACCGGGCTGAATATTCGTTTTCAGGCATCTTTCCAGAGAAGTTGTTCCGCAGTGCTGGAGTGCCAGCGCCAGGTAACTGCGCACATTGCTGTCTGTAAGCTTACCAGTGGCGTTGGCTTTATCATGGGTCGCCAGGAATTGTGCAGAGGCTAACAGTTTATTGATCTCGCCATAGCCAAAGACCTGCTGAGAAGAGACCGAGGCCCCCGCAGGCGTAGTCCCTACGAAGGTTCCCCGGTGCAGGGCGCAAATGGCCTGGACAGCATCTTCGTCCCTGTCAGTGCTCAACGCGTACTTTGCCGCTAACTGCTGCGCCTCTGGCAGTCCAGGGCATGTGCTGTTCTTCCGGCCAGCGGCATTATGACTGCTGGCATGATGGCCATTTTTATGCGTCGCGGCCTGCGCGTGCGCCATAGCCATGATTGCATGAACTGCGCCCTTCCCGGCAGGCGTTGCGGCGAACACTGCTGTCGTGCCGCTAGCCACCGTAATACTCAACAGCGCGGCGACCAGTAACTTTCCTTTTAACAAATGAGCGAGTTTCATCCCTGCAAGTTCCTTTCACCTCATGACGTGGAGTGAAGATATGCGATACCGTAGTTCTATTTTCTGTCAGGAAAAACGCCGAAACGACCAGGCCAGATGGACAGGTTGTTCAGGGAGATAGTTGTATTTTGCGGACAAATGGTTACGGCCCCACCGTTGTGTGTGCGTATTCGCCTTCACAAAGACAAAAAGGCTATCTCGATTGCATTTTTTGTTCGCCCGTAACTACAATAGGCTATATTGCAACTGTACTGAGAGAAAGTTTCCTCTTGGGAAGGAAAATCATCAATACGGATGTATTGTGGGCAAGGTGGCGTCTATGTTTTCCTGGCGACGAGTTTCTGAGGGCAGCGGATCCGATCAGCAAGACCAGCAGATCGTATTTCGTCGTCAGCTTGATGGTGCGCGGAGTGGGGAGTCTGAGGCACTGAGTACACTCTATCGCCAGTTCCTGCCAGGCATATTCGGCTACGTAGCAACCCGTGTGCCGGATCGCGCCACAGCGGAAGATTTGACTTCAGAAGTATTTTTGAAAATGGTTGAAGGCATTGGCCAACTCCGGGCCAGTGACGAGCCGGGATTTGCCGCCTGGCTGCTTCAGATCGCGCGTCTGACTGTCGCTGACTATTACCGCAAACGTAAGTATCAGCCTATGTTTGTTTCGCTTGAGCCCACATTTGGCGAAGAAGAAACCTACGGGGAACGCTGGACGATTCCTTCAAACCAGCCCGATGGCGACCCGGCACAATGGATAGAGGCGCGCGAGGAATGGGGAAGAGTGGTCGCAGCAATCAACACGCTGACCGAAGAGCAGCGCCAGGTACTGGTTGGCCGACTGATTATAGGGTTTGATGTAGCCACTGTTGCACGCATGGTTGGCAAAAAAGCCAACGCCGTCAAATCATTACAATTTCGCGCGCTGCAGAGCCTACAACGTTTATTAGGCAATCAACAGGTACCAGAGCAGGCGCTCCAACATGTCCATGGACGCGACAAGGGGGAGGCATCATGAGGAATCCGCTGCCCGAACGACTGAACGAGCGACTTGAGGAACGAATGGCACACTCCTGGAACGGCGTGCAGCATACTTCCGGGTACGACCCAGAAGTAGATCAGCTGGTCGCTCTGGCGCATCGATTGCAATCGGCCTCTCCCTTGCAGGTACGTCCAGATTTTGTTCTCCAACTGGAGAGGCGCTTGCTGGTGCGCAACGCCGAACTGCGCCAGCAGCGAACCACACGGAGCTGGTCGTTCCCACGTCTCTTGCAGGCACACCCCGTCGTTGGAGCAATAATTTGTCTTTGCATCTTACTGCTGATAGCGGGCACGGGGACGCTGGTGGTGGCAGCGCAAGCCACCGGTCCCAATAGCCCACTCTACACACTCAAGCGTTGGGAGCAGCATGTGCAAACCTCTTTCTCTCCTAACTCACCGGAAAGTCAGGCCGAGTTGAACCTGCAAGCTGCCAGAGATCGCCTTCATACGCTCGCCGGCCTTACCACCGCGACGCATGCACAAAACTACCGCCAGGCACTGGTGGACCTGGATCAGCAAATCAATACCGCCGCTCAAGCCATCAATGCGCTTCCCCCCGGATCGAGTCAGCGACATCTCTCAAGCGAACTTGCCACGCTCAAAGTGGGCGCACGTCACACCTTGCGCAGCTTCCTGCCTCAACTGGCCCTGACGGAGCGCCTTGCAACGACGGCGGAACTGGGTCGTCTGGGAGATTCCGTACTTGCCCTGAAGAGCGTCGAGATCGACCTGCCTTCACACCCTAGCGGACAGGCCACTATCCGCATCACCGGGACTGGTATCCAGGCCGGGGCGCAGTTGCTGGTAGACGGTCGGCTGGTGGAGGTGAGCGGCTCCTTGCAAAACGGTGTATACGTGTTCGTGGTGAACTGGAGAGGTGATCAGCATCCCCAGAGTATCGGCGTCCTGAATCCCGATGGTACTGCCGTCCAGACGTCTGCTATTACCCTGAAAAAGCCAGGGGGAAACGGGAATGGACATGGCAACGGGCATGGCCATGGCCATGGTGGGAAGCCAGGTGGGGCATCCGCAGGGCATTAATAGAAAAAAGAAGCGAGTGGGTACGCGCTGACGGAATAAAGCGAAGTCGGCGCATCCATACATCTGCCTCCTGATGCTCTTTAAACAAGCGGCGGTGACCACATCGCTATTGTCGTCCCATTCATCGCAATGATGGATATAGTTATCAGAAAGGGGCGCGGCAGGAAGTCACGCGCTTTTAAGCCGGGGAGGAATGCCGCTATTTCTGTGGATGATGCCACTCGATCCTCAATCTCCGCAGCCGCCGGAGCTTGTATGGTCTGCGTTAGAAGCGCAGAACTCGCGATCTTATAGGCCAGTTCCGCTTACGGCAGTTACCATCACCGATTCGTTCTGGGAACCTCATATACGGGTGAACCGCGAGCAAACGCTGCCACATGTATACAGGCTTTGTAAGGAAACAGGACGTATCGACGCCTTCAAACTGGACTGGAAACCAGGTGTGGAGCCGGTTCCTCACATCTTCTGGGTCTCAGATGTCGCCAAGTGGGTCGAAGCTGCCAGCTACAGCCTCGCTACCCATCCTGATCCAGCACTTGATGCCCTACTTGATGAGACCATCGATCTCGTTGTAAAGGCCAAGCAGCCCGATGGCTATCTCAATCCCTATTTCACCGTCGTCAAACCCGAGCAGCGCTGGACGAATCTGCGCGACATGCATGAGTTGTATTGTGCTGGTCATCTCATTGAGGCGG
>Ga0209648_10005204_pt1 | contig 11105 bp, 9 predicted proteins | sample GraSoi2013_115cm_FD_185830 | JGI IMG/M metagenome (GOLD analysis project Ga0209648, IMG submission 185830) | Grasslands soil microbial communities from the Angelo Coastal Reserve, California, USA - Sample 9_17_2013_115cm (SPAdes) (version 2) | ecosystem: Environmental > Terrestrial > Soil >...
AATAGTCCTGGGCGTCCCGATCCGAGAGCACGCCAGCGCGCCCCTCCGACTTGTGCATGCCGCGGACGTCCGCCTGCACGACGGCGTAGCCGGCCCTCACCCAGAACAGCGGATCGGGCGCTTCAAACCCTGTCCACGCGGAACAGTCCAGATGGCCGAACCGCGTGCCCGCAAGGCGCATGAGCAGCATCCCCCACCGATCGGGCAGCGTGTCTTTGCCGTAGGGCGTGACTGACATCAAAACCGGCGAGCGCCTCGGTGGGAACGAGCGGAAGACGTTCGCCATCAACTGCACGCCATCGCTCATGGGTACTCTTACGTCACGCTCCAGCGTCACATCGCTAGCAATGCGCCTGGGCATTTGTGGTTTTTCCGCTTTGCGATCGATTCTTCTCATTCCGCGTTGTTCCACAAGCATCACCTTTACCTCATGTCTATCTTACTCTCTTGACAACATTTCGCAAGAGTTCACGCCTCCTCTGTCCACCAGGGAGACTGGATAACCAGGATTCGCGTCGAGCGCTTGCGGCGAGGGCGCGATCCATAGGGAACTGCCTTGATGATCACAAACCATTCGAGTGCATCTTGAGGCCAGAGGTCTCATTGTGAACTTTGGTAGGAATGGTCGTACAAACGCGGGTTGCCCACGCGCAAGAGGTGTTCATCATCGGGTTGCCATTCGACGGAGTATTTGGCCAGGGTCTGCTCGTCATATTCCACCGCCAGCGTTTCTTGAAACACATTGATATGCACTTTTTCTCCGGCCAAATTTCGCTCTCCATAGAGCAAGAAGTCGCGAAAGCGAGCATAGCCAGCCGATCGCGTGGGTCCGGGTCACACCAAGCGCAGAAAACGCTCGATACCTGTAGTCTGGTTCATACTGCTTCCCGGTAATCCACCCTAGAACTTCCGCAGGGGAATGCCGGCCATCTTCGCGTTTTTCATGCGCAAGATGGCGTTGGTAGGTGTAATCTAAGACCCATTTTTCATGAACCGCAACGAGATCTTCCCAACTCTTGGCCGTTTCAAAATACCAGTCTCCCATACGTCTTTGCACATTGATTATGTGGAATTGACGTTGAATTCTCAAGACTTCTCCTTGCTGCCCATCTAGCTCTCGTCTCCCCGAGCCGAGGGAACTCCTCTTGCCTTGATGTTGCCTCTGCTCGCAATCAGTCCCCGAACCGCTTTTCGCAGCACCAGCACATCAAACACGAGAGACTTTTTCTGAATGTATTCCTCTTCGAGTTGGAGTTTGAGAGACCAAAGGCTCGCATTGTAGGCTGATGCCAATTCAAGGATCGCCCAACTGATGTATCCAGGCCTCACAGTCAGCACTTTCTGCCATGCTGGATCATTGAGGTCAACCATTTCAGGTTCTGTTGGTCGCGGGCCAACAAGACTCAACTCCCCTTTGAGCACATTGAATGCATTCGGCAGATCATCCAGCGAGTAGTTGCGAATGAAACTTCCTACACGGGACAGTCTCTCCTGCATGCTGAGATGAGCAGGTTTGCTAAGGTCTACCGTGCGAAAGCGAAGCAAGCGAAATGCCTTGCCATTTCTCCCTACGCGTGGAGAACCATAGATGATAGGGCCAGGTGAATCGCATCTGATGAGAAAGGTAATCACCAAAAGAACAGGAGCGGTAACGATCAAGATGAGAGATGCTACGAGGACATCGAGAAGACGTGTCATAGGTATCCTTCCTTTTTTCTGACGGTGCTAGCGCTACGTCGCTGTGCGGGAAAGATGCTGCTCACAGGGATTACCGGCTGCTCTTGCCTCTGACACTCACTAGGAGTTGGCACCTCTTTGAGGCGCTCCAGGAGTCGATTTAGTGCCTGGACATCTCCATCCACTGCCGCTTTCTCCTCATCACTCAAAGGAATTTCCTGAAGCATCTTGAGCAGACCGTCCCGTGTTTGAAGCCAAAGCCCCCGGTCTGAAGTCTTAGGAATATAGCAGTCACAGCGAGCACAGGCCATACGATGCGGGCATTGGTCGAAAAATTCATAGCTGCACCACCCATGCCCCAGATCATAGTAGCGCCAAGGAGAGCCACTAGCTGCCGCTCCGCTGCTGATGGCCTCCCGGTCAATGAGTACCTCGATGGCGCGAACAGTGCGAGAGCAATAGCCGGCATCCTTGTACGCCTGGGCCAGCTTGGTTGGACTGGTAGAGACATAATGCTGCGTGGTGGCAGGTGATTGATGACCGAGCCAGACTTGCAATTCAAACAAGGTCATCGTTTGGTGAAGGAGAAACTGTAGGCCGAAGAGGCCGAACAAAAACCTTGTTTCGCACTCATAAGTACCTGTCTGCCAGTAGCATTTGTCATCATCTCTTCTTGTTCACAGCGGAGGTGGGCCGCCTTCATAGACATCCTGAATAGAGCGCAGTTTGTCTACTAGTTTTGTCTCTGCTTGGAACACCTGTCTGAACAGATCTTCGTGAAGCGTTCGCACTGCCAGATAGATTGGATGGCCCTCAAGCGATTGCCATCCCTCATCAAGAATTGCTTGTATCCACGTCAGTGGAGGAGGCGGGTAACTCCCCACGGGCGTAGCGCAAACGTCATAAATGCTGCGTACCGTTTGCGCTATGTTTCCCGCTACGAGCCAGCCAAGCGTTGCCGGTTGGTCATTTCCCACTGCCCCGGTTTCTAGCCAAACCGTTGCCCATACTTGCTCAACGGGCGGAGGGGCTGGTGTGGACTGCGCTAACCCGATGCGTACAAACCAATCCTGTGGTGAGGCGGGATTGTATCGAACTCCTTCATTGCCCCTCGTTGTATCAAGATGTTCCTTGTGCCACTGGTGGAATTCAGCGCTGTTCGCTGTCTGCGTGATGGCTACCTGGATCAGGGGAGCAAGGATAGCGCTAGAAGCTTCTCGTGCAATTTGAATGGTAGTATTGTAGTCCTTGGCGAGTTGTAGTGTCTGGTTGAGCAATTGCCGGATTGATTCCGAGAAATCGAGACTTCGGGAGTCGGCCTTAAACTCTGACCAACGATGTAGGGTAGGAGGCTCTTCATTGAGCAGTTGCAAAGCACGAGGAGACTGCATCCCTGGCACATCGATCCACTGAAGATAGGGTTTGGAGCCTGCCTGTGTTTCTGCGAGACGTTCTCGCAGAGTTTGTAGCTCAGCGTGGAGTGGCCCATAGACCTCTGCCTTGCGCCGCAGATTGGCGTCCTTGGCCAACTGTTGACGATTACTCCATGTTGAAACGAGGACCGTCAGTCCTGTTCCAAACACAATACCCCCAACGCCTTGTAATGCTCCAATTGGGATCAGGAGCAAGATGAGGCCAAGGACAAACAGGGTGAGCGCGAATATTCCCAGGCGATCACGTGTGAGCGAGGACCACCACGGTGAGAGCTGTTTCCGACGATTCCTCGCGCTCTTTTGCTGGGTTGCTGGCATCATGTACACCTCCGTGCTACGCTGAACCAAATCACATGGCGTCATGAATGATGATCATTGCCATATGCTTCTCGCTGGACACGCTGACGCACCTGTTCAACGAAATTTCGATATGGCTCCAGTTCCGCCAACTTTGCCTCTACCTCTGCTACTCGCATATCCCGTTGCAGGCATGCGTCTGCAAGGATAGCGAGTTGCCGTTCCATAGTGTGGATCTGCTGTTGTGCTTCTCGCAGGCGGAGTACTACTTGTGGTTTTTTGTAGGCCATGAGGGAATCTAGCGGCTTTGGAGAAACATCCCCACCTGTTTTTCGCTTCCACTTGATTCGTTTCTGTTGCTCGATGAGATAGGTACTGTTGGCTCTGAAAAGGGCAATGGCTTCCTCATTTTGCTTTGCATAGGAGGCTCGCCAAGCGAGGGCTGCTCCCAGTTTTTCTGGGTCCTCCACATGGTAGGAACATCCTAAGCAGAGCGCTCGATCATTGCCTCGCGGACAAAGGCCAGGACACCCACAATGGCCCAAAGCCGTCGGATGCAGCGTGTGCCACTCATCGTAGACCGCTTGCACATCGGCATTTTTCTGCTCGAGATCTCGTGGTGAAGGAGCCGTCCGCAGGAGAGCGCGGTCGAGTTCTTCTTGCTCGTTGAGGTCTGCCCGAACGATGGCAAACCGTTGCTCTTCCGTCATCATGAAGGAGTAATCTGAAACCTCTGGCACAGAAAGATCGCGGCCTGTCAAAGCCCGTAATCGATGATGGAGGAAGAAATGGGCAATGACCTCTGGGGGAACATTGCGGTAATGGCGTGCGTGCGTAGCCATCACCTGACGTAAAATAGGCGCGGTGACTCGAATCGGTTCTCCCTGCGCCGTGTACAAGTCGAGTCCAGAGAAGATGAAGCGGAGAAGCATCTGGACATCATTGATCGTAATGCACGCATGTTTCCCGTCAGGGGAAGCAGCCCACTGGAACAGATATCGCTCAGGTTGAAGCTCCTCATATTTTGCATTGGATCGAGAGGGAGAAACGACTGGAATTTCGCCGTGGGCCTCTTCCAGCATCGTTTTGCTATCACCCATGAGCCGGAGGCATTCTTTACTGAGGGGAAAGAGTTGCCGCTCCTCTTCGCTTTTGGCTCCCTTGGGAAGAAGGGATTGTAAGTGGATTTTCACCTGCTTGGTGAGTGGTTGTCCATCCGTCCCAAGACACGGCTGTCCATCCGTTCCGAGCATCACCACGGTTTCGGTACGGGTGATACGGCGCTCTTTGTTCCAACTTACCTGGAGGAGTTCGTTGACACGGCTACCGTTCGAGAGGGCAAGCATGGCCAGCGTCGCCCCAAAAATGACCCCTCGGTACAGCGATTCTGGTTCAAAGACGCAGTCATCGTCTCGATGCCTTACCTCAGTGAACCAGCGATCGGTCGGGCTCAACAATCCTGGACGATCACCCTGACATCCGTTGGAAAAGCCGAGTTGTCGCGCAAGCTGCCAACGCTCTCGATATCGCGGGAGTGTGTAGTCCACCTTACTGAAGCGCTGAAACAAGCGATGTTTGATTAAATCTCCGCACCACAGAAAATCCGAGACTTCCCCTTCACATTGGACACAATAGCAGTTTTTCTCCGGGACATACGCGGCTCTTCTCGCCTTTGCCGTATCCACAATTTTGTCAGAGTAGCGATCCTGATGATGATCGACCCAGGTGAATTTGTCCCACAACATGAAGTGCATGATCACCGGCCTTCCGATAACACGTACTTCTGAGACGGTTCGTGCGTCACGGTTGACCTCGGGAATCTCATCGGTATGGGAGAAACGAAAAGGAAGCTCTACCTCTCCTGCTTCGGCTTTCCGGCATGCCTCGCGTATGACCTGGATCGTTCGCGTTGCTAATTCCTTGCGAAAGCGAATCATGTGGCGTAAGACAGGATACAGGGGAACCAAGGTATCGGACTGGGCCTTCCTCCTGGCTTGTTGAGCTATTTTGATCCCTCTGAGGTGGACATGATCTCTTCTCAAATCGGGAGGAAGAGGCGGGAATGCATACTGCTGCATGTGCAGTCGGTCAGACTGAGTCAATCGCCAAAAGTAGCGCGGACTATGTCCGTGTGCGACTGCTCCAGAGGTTTTGATCTGGTGTCTGGTCGCCTCTCTTTTTTCACTGTTCGCGAGCCAGGCGTACCAGATCCGCTCATCACGCAGATCCGAGATCTGCTCCATATGGTACGTTGATCGCAGATCTCGTAAAAGATGGCTCAGTGCCCTGAGTAATTGAATCTGAGCATGCGTAGCGGGTCCACTTTGGGCTGAGGCGATCGCGACTGCCAGAACCCCAGCATCGGGTGTGTTGCCGATGGCATGGATACCATATCCCATGGTCCTGCTTGGAAAACGTGTCCAATCAATCCCAGGAGCGTCATGGAGTTCTTTCGGTAACCCGCGAAAGAACGCTGCTATTTGGTCTTCCCTGTCCCAATCTATGAAACGCCGAGCGTGCTTGCGCTTCTGTGCATTGGTGTTTTCGGGGGTCTGTGGTGAGGAAACGTCTTGCATCGATCGCGTTACTCCTCTTCGTACCAACTGAAGTCGTCATCCTCACAAGAGGGCGATGTCATCGGCGAGGTGACCACGCCTTGCGTCAAATGGTGATCCTGGGTCAGATTTTCTGGGTGCTCGCCTGGTGCGGCTGGGAAGATTTGCTCATCCCTGTCCGCCAGCGCTATCCTCAGCAGAGCATCCCGTTTGTTCAGGGTATGGGTGTAGGTGTCCATCGTTCGCGCACTTTTCCACCCCATGAGACGCCAGAATCCATCCTTCAACTCTGCTTCAACTCCCGTATCCCCTTTCGCCTCCTGCTTGATCTTCACAAGACCACGGGTGACTCGAAGGTGCCTCAGATCGTGTGGGGAGAACGCAACACGCTCCTGCTTGTTGAACTGCTTCTGAGCTGGCTCAAAAAGCTTGTTCCAGTGGTAGTAAAAGGCGGAGCGATGGTAGGGGTTTCCATCCTCCGTTAAGAAGAGCGGTTCCTCATCGGCAAGCTGATCAAGGCGTTTGCGCCCCTGTGGATCATGGGCGGCTCGTTCCGTCCGCATGTAGGTGAGTAACTGCGCTTCAACTGTATCAGTGAAGTATGTTTTGGATAAACTAAAAGGGGACCAGGGTATCCCTCTTTGAGAACCAGATTTGGGGGCCAGTACTCAGGAGTGTGCGAATGAAATTTGGGGGCCACTCATCCAGGCGATAATCAAAAAAGGGACCACGTTCCGTGGATTTCTGCTATCGTTAGAGTGAACAAAACGCTCACTTTAGCGATAGGAGAACTGGAGATGATTACCGTGGAAGAACACGAAGCCATTCGCCGGGCTTACTACCTTGAAAAGAAAAGCAAGAGGCAGATCGCCCGCGAGCAGGGGCATTCCCGCAAAACCGTTGAGAAGGCGATTGAGAATCGGCCAGCTCAGCCCTACCGACTCACTCAGCCCAAGCCAGCACCGGTCTTTGGTGCCTATCGTGAACGCGCAGATGAACTGCTGGCCGAGAATGCCCACCTGCCTCGCAAACAGCAGTACACGGCGCACAAGATCTATGAACGCCTTCGAGAGGAAGGCTACCAGGGCTCTGAGGCACGGGTTCGCCTGCATGTGAGCCAATGGAACAAGGCCCACAAAGCCCCCGCACTCTTTCTGCCACTGGAGTTTGAACCCGGCCAGGATGCCCAAGTCGATTGGGGAGAGGCGATCGCTATCATCGCTGGAGTGAAGCAAACGGTGCAAGTGTTTGTCATGTGGTTGTCCTACAGCAGGCGGCGCTTTGTCATGGCTTTTCCCACGCAGAGGCAAGAGGCGTTCTTCTCTGGGCATGCGTGCGCTTTTGAGCACTTCGGAGGCGTGCCCGCCCGCATCAGCTACGACAACCTCTCGACCGCTGTCCGGCTGATGGTAGAAGGCCGAGTCCGGCGAGAGCAGCGGTCGTTTGTCTCCTTTCGCTCGTACTACTTGTTCGAAAGCCATTTCTGCCAGCCAGCCGCCGGATGGGAGAAGGGTGGGGTGGAGGCATCAGTGGGATTTAGTCGCCGGAACTTCCTGGTTCCCATCCCTGATGTGTCCTCCTTTGAGGAGTTGAATCGGCAGTTGGCCGCCTCCTGTCTTAAGGATGATAGCCGTCGGGTCAGTCGGCAGGTGGAGACCATTGGGCAGATGTGGGAACGGGAGCGTCCCTTGTTGCGCAGCCTGCCATCTTTTGCCTACGATTGTTGTGTGACCACGCAAGCCAAGCTCAATGGCTATAGTCTGGTGACCTACGAAACGAATCGTTACTCGGTGCCAGTCAACCGAGCCAGGAAGGAGGTCATTGTGAAAGCCTATCCCTTCCACATCGAGATCCTGGATGGAACCACGCTCCTGGCTCGCCACCTGCGCAATTACGGGCGTGAGCAGGATCTCTTCGAGCCACTCCACTACCTGCCTCTGTTGGAACAGAGACCTGGCGCCTTCGACTACGCCAGGCCTATGCGGCAATGGCGCAAAGATTGGCCCGAGAGTTATCATCAGATGTTAGCCGCATGCCGCGAGAAATGGCCAGAAGGGGGACGTGGGGTGCAAGAGTTTGTGCGCGTGCTGCGCTTGCATGAGGACTATCCAGCTCACCTGGTGCAACAAGCCATTGAACAGGCTCTCGCTTACGGCTGCCCTCATCTGGACGGGGTGCTGCATTGCTTACATCAGCTCGTCCAGCCTGAAGCCGCTCTCCCAAGTCTGGATCTGACCAAGCACCCGCACTTGCAAGCTGTGGGCCATCAACCCATTAACCTACGTCAGTATGAACAATTGTTGACCTCATCGGGGGAAGGAGTACATCATGCAACCACATAACACCCTGCTCGAAAGCTATCTCAGGCAGCTCAAGCTCCCAACGTTTGCTCAGAATTACACGGCCTTCGCTCAGGATGCCGCGCGTACTGGCCTTTCCTGCGAGCGCTACTTGTTGGCTCTCTCTGAGGCAGAAATGGCTCAGCGGGATGCCAACCGGGTGGAACGCTGTATCAGCCAGGCGAGACTACCTGTCCTCAAAGAGTTGTCCCAATTCGACTGGAGTTGCGTGCAAGGGGTCTCCAAGACGCGCGTGTTCGAACTGGCTCAGGGTGGCTACATCACCCACTCTGAGCCGATCCTCATGATTGGAAATCCTGGACTTGGGAAGTCTCATGTCGCGACGGGACTGGCTCTGGCGGCCTGCCGACAAGGGCGACGCGTGCGCTTCTACAATGTGGCGACGCTGGTCAATGATCTCATCTCAGCCCAACACGACTTGAAACTGTCACGCTTTCTGGCTCTGCTCGGGAAGCATGAACTGCTTGTCCTGGATGAGTTTGGCTTTATTCCTTTCAGCCGTGATGGAGCCAATCTCCTCTTCCAGCTCTGTTCGGCGCTTTACGAACGCAGTGCCCTCATCATTACCTCCAATCTCAAATTTAGCGAGTGGAATAGCGTGATGGGCGAGGAACATCTCACGGCCGCTCTGCTGGATAGGCTAACCCACCGGGCGCACATTCTCGAATTTCTTGGTGACTCGTTTCGCTTTCGTAGCCGGCTCAAGCAAGCAGAACAATTGGGAGAGGAGGAGGGGCAAGCTGAAGCATCCTGAGCCTGATAAACACAGCAGGAAGGAGGTGGCTGTTAACGGACGTTTAATTGTATCGGCGTGGTTGTCAAGGCAGCCGCGCGGCTGCCTTGACAACCACGCCGATACTGCGCCGCCGCGTGGCAAAATAATCACCCGTAGACAGGTGGCTCCCTTTTTCGGTTCTCCCTCGGATTTGGGGAACAGTGCCTGTTTGCTGTCAAAGAACAGAGAGCTAGAGGAGGACGAAAAACAAGGCAACGAAGAAGCGTACAGTGATCTGATCCTCCAAGAATATGAAGAGTCAAAGATTACACAGCATGGAGGACTTTCACGCGTAACAGATCGAGATGTGCACGGCCAAACATTTGGCGCTTGAGAAATTTTAGCCTATTGACATGTCCCTCCGTGATGCCATTACTCCACGGCAAGCACAAGGCAGCGCGAACGGCGGCATAATCTCGACGAATCCCGTTGACAAAGCTGCCCAGTTCCGTCACATGACTCTGCTTTGCTCGCTTGAGCCACCCATCCAATGCCTCTGCCTGGCGTTCTTTAAGCATGGTCACAAATTCCTGACTCAACAGATAGACGGTGTGGAGGTCCGAACTCGCCTGACAGATGTGCTCCACCTGTTGCTGTTGCTTTGCTGTCAACTTTTCTGGGGGCAAAATCATCAAAAAAGACGCTGACCGCGAGGAAAGACGGCGCTGCCCCCTTGGTGCGAAGAGACGCGGTTTGGGTGGGTTCCCCCGCCACCGCTTGAGAGGCAGCTCTGTTCGCCACTGGGAGAGCCTCTTGCGCAGCCCCGATTGACATCCCGTATAGCCGCGCTCTTTGACCAGATCAAAGAGACGTGAACAGTTGTGGATCCCCGCCTCCCATTGCTCACGCAGATAAGGCAGATACGGATCAAGCTTGCTCTTCCCCGCTGCACGCAGTCCAGAGCCTTCTGCTCGTTCGGGAAAGCCAGGCGAGGAGACATATCGCTGCACGGTGTTCCTGCTGAGACGAAGCTGGCGAGCAATGGCACGTTGCCCCAGACCCCTCCGGTGGAGAGCCATCACCTCCTCATAGCGCGAGACGCGCTTGTCCCGGCTCACCTTCTTTTTGCGTTCGACGTAAGTCAAGCAAGAGAGGTCTGTCTCCGTGCAGGTTTGTACCTCTTGCTCTTCTAACGGGAGCGGGCCTGGAGTTTGAGCAGAGTTGGCGCCGAGAGCGAGATCGACGGGTGAATCTGCCTTCTCTTTGGGGTTCGCCTCTTTGCCTTTGAGAGCCGTATCCTCGACAAACGGCAAACAGGAGCGTTTGTGATCCAGGAAGTGCTGGAGATGGTCGCGCAGATTTTGGATGAGATGATACCGATCCGCGACCTGAATGGCATGAGGCAATACCTGGCTCACTGCATCGGCAAAGGCACTGGCCCGATCCCGGCTGACCACCTGAATCTCTTGATGGCTGGCTAGCCAGGGTTTGACCGCTTCGGCGGTGCGGTCCGGCAAGAGATCGAGGGGCCTGCTTGTCTCGATGTTGATCAGGATCGTTCCATACTTGTCTCCACATCTCATGGCAAAGTCATCGATGCCCAACACAGTCACATCCGCTCTGGGAGGGTCTTTGATGGTCCGCAGATAGCGCAGCAAGGTTGGCGCCTTCACCTTCATTCCCAGTCGGGGAGTCAGGCGCTCACTCACCTCAGCAGAGGCGGAGAGCCCAATCGCTTTGAGTTCCTCGAGAAGGCGATTGCTGACTCTGGCCCAAGGCTGGACCAGGTCAGGAAGCCGTTCAGCAAAGACCTTGCGCGGGCAGCAAAGTTGCAAGCAGAAGAACTTGCGCACGCCGAGTCGCAGTACGACCTTGCGGCCTCCACAAGGAACGTCGTTGACCGTCCTCTGATACTGGCTGTGGACATGTTCTGAAGGGCACCGTGCGATGCGCAAATCGCATATCGTGAGTGGGGAGCAAAAGCACTCCCCCAGGCTCGTGTCCAAGCCTGTCACCAATTCCTGCATGCGTTCCCGGTAACAGGAGGGTGTGAAGCCAGGAGTAATGT
>Ga0209648_10005205_pt1 | contig 11105 bp, 6 predicted proteins | sample GraSoi2013_115cm_FD_185830 | JGI IMG/M metagenome (GOLD analysis project Ga0209648, IMG submission 185830) | Grasslands soil microbial communities from the Angelo Coastal Reserve, California, USA - Sample 9_17_2013_115cm (SPAdes) (version 2) | ecosystem: Environmental > Terrestrial > Soil >...
ATAGTCCACCGTCGCCAGCCTCTCGCCATCTAGTTTGCGCCGCAAACTAGATTGCAACTGCAGCGCATCGCGCACTCCAGCAGCGAGCTCATTTTTCGCCGCTTCCAGCGCTCGATACAAAACGGTGGCCGCCTTGCGTTCGTCCGGATTCAAATAAACGTTTCGCGAGGAAAGAGCCAAGCCGTCGGGTTCGCGGACAGGCGGACAAACCACGATTTCCGTGTCCAGATTCAAGTCGCGCGCCATCTGTTTGATTAGCCGTGATTGCTGCGCATCCTTGCGACCGAAGTATGCAAAATTCGGCTGCACAATTTGCAGCAGCTTCATGACGACTGTCGTCACGCCTCGAAAATGCCCGGGCCGCGAGCGCCCTTCGAGCCGATCGCTCAACCCATCGACGTTAACGTAGGTCGAAAATCCATTGGGATAGATATCCGCAGGTTCCGGCGCAAAAAGCGCATCCACACCCGCCCTCTGAAGTTTTTCGCTGTCGCTCTCAAACGTCCGCGGATACTTTGAAAGATCCTCATTGGGGCCGAACTGCTTCGGATTAACAAAGATGGAAGCAATCACCGGCGAGCAGTCCCTCGTCGCTCTTCCGATCAGCGACAAATGCCCGGCGTGCAGCGCCCCCATCGTCGGCACCAGCCCGATGATACGGCTCTCCGCACGCGCCTGCCGCGCATTTTCCTTCATCCAGGCAATCGTTCGGATAGTGTCCACGGGAGAGGGATAGAAGCTCGAAACTACGCGCCCGCCGCCGTGGCGCGTTCGCGATAGAAGTGCATCAGATCGGTCAGTATCGGCTGCGCGCCAAGTTGGCGCAGCAGCGTAGCGACCTGTCCGCGGTGATAGGTTCCGTGGTTCGCAAGGTGCTGCATCGATTGCCAAAGCGGATTGCTGTAGACGCCGAACTTGAGCGTCTTGTATTCCATAACGCGGTCGAGGTCGGATTGCGTCAGTCCGCGCACGAAACCAAGCAGACGCGATTCGTGTTCGTCCCAGCGCTCCCGCAAGCTCGCCAGGTCCTTGAATTGCGTCGTATCCGGTAGCGATGCAGGTGAGCGGCCCTGAAAGCGCTCCAGCCAGATCCACTCGGCGCCGTAGATATGCGCGAGCGTGTCGCGAACGGAACCGAAGCTCGAGCCCATCGGCTGAACGAACTGCTCCGCAGTGAGCTTGGATGCCGCATCCATCGCCCGATGATTGGCCCAGGCGTTGTAGTCGTACAACGTGCGCATCTCTTGAGGCGTCATCTTCTCCCCCACTTGCAAGACTAGATTTCGTTTGTCATTCCGAGCGAAAGCGAGGAATCTGCTCTTGACCGTTACTTCGTGGTTCGCTTTCTACCAATCGCCGTCGCTATTAACCGGCGCCTCTTTCTGTTCTATCGCCATCCGCGCCGCATGATAGGACTCTCCATCGGATGGAAACGTTCCCCCGCGCACATCTTCGCAATATTCCTTCGCGGCCTTCGAGATGACTTCTCCGACGTTGGCATACTGGCGCGCAAATTTCGGCGTCTGGCCAAACGTGAGACCCAGAAGATCGTGAACGACAAGAATCTGCCCGTCGCAATCCGGGCCGGCGCCGATGCCGATCGTCGGGATGCGCAATTCGCGCGTAATCTGCGCCGCCAGCTCCCGAGGCACTGCTTCCAGCACCACCGCGAATGCCCCCGCCGCTTCCACTGCGTGCGCATCGCGAATCAATTGCACCGCGGCATCTGCCGTCTTGCCCTGCACGCGGTATCCGCCCAGGGCGTTCACCGATTGCGGCGTCAAGCCAACGTGCCCCATCACCGGGATCTCCGCCTCCGTCAGCCGCGAAATCAGTTCCAGACGGCGTTCCCCGCCCTCCACCTTCACGGCCTCGGCTCCCGCTTCCTTCACGAAACGCATAGCATTGTGCAGCGACCCACTCAAGTCGGTGTGATAACTGCCGTAAGGCATGTCCGCCACAAGAAGCGCGCGGCGCGTTCCGCGGCGCACAGCGCGCGTATGGTGCAGCATCTCGTCAATCGTGACCGGCAGCGTACTGTCATGCCCCAGCACGACCATGCCAAGGGAATCGCCGACAAGAATCAGGTCCACGCCGGCCTCATCGAGCAGGCGCGCGGTCGGGTAGTCATACGCCGTCAGGCAAGTGATTTTCTGGAAGTTGGAATGGGGGCCTGCAGCTTGGGTCTTGCGCTGCAGGAGGTCGGGCACGGTTATTTTTCCGTTCCCGGAATTGGGGACAACGCTCATGGTGGCCTCCGGTGCCGTTCCCTTAAATCGAGATACAGCCCTGTACTTCACCTTTGCGCAGGATAACAAATTTCGATGCGCAAAACTAGAAATTTAGATGCAGCGCGATGCGCATTAGTCTCCTCGCGGCGCTTGGGCGCGGCCTTTCCATTGGCCGCCGCGACCGAGCCAGTAGCGTAGTGCGGAAAGGAAAGTTGCATAGCCGTAGAACACAGCCGCGAAAGGCAAGGTCAACGCCCAGAGCCAGGGGAGGCCGTAAAACCGGACGGTCGCGCCGTAGGTCGCCGTCATGATGGAGATGGCCGTGCTCGCCAGCAACCATCCTGGATCGTCCAGAGTGAAAAAGGCAATCCACGGCAGCAAGTAAGTTGCTAACAACCCGATCGAAGTCACGATGAGCAGCAGGAAGGAATAGTGCAGTTGGGTGAAAGCGGTGCGCGCAATCAGGTCGCGTATTTCCCCGAAGGTTCCATAACTCCGCAAGCTCACGCTCGCTCGCGTCAGCCCCATCCAGATTTTCCCTCCCTTCCCCTTCACAGCTCGCGCCAGCGCGCAATCGTCAATCACCTCCCCGCGAATGGAGGCCATCCCGCCGATGGGCGCGAGCACGTTTCGCCGCAACAAAATACATCCGCCCGCGGCTCCGGCTGTGCTTGCGTTCGGGTCCGCGATCCATCGCGGCGGATAGAGCGTCAGAAAAAAATATAGAAACGGTGGAATCAACAGGCGCTCTGGAAGCGTCTTCGCCTGAAGCAACACCATCAAGGAAACGAGATCGAGGGATTCTTTTTCCGCGCGTGAGACCAAACGCTGCAAGGTGTCCGGCGCATGTTCGATATCAGCGTCGGTAAACCAAAAAAAATCCGCCGAATAATTTGCGGCAAATTGAATGCCTTCGTTCAGCGCCCAAAGCTTTCCGGTCCAGCCCTGCGCAAGTGGGGACGCTACGTGAATTTTCACGCGCTGCGATGCGCCAGATTCATTTGCGGCCTGTTGCGCGAGCGCAGCGGTGCCGTCTTCGCTCTGATCATCGACGACGATGATCGAGAACTCGCCAGGGTAGTCTTGCTTGGCCAGCGAGGAAACCGTTTGGGAAATGGTCGGGGCTTCGTTGCGCGCAGGAACAATGGCAACAACACGCGGCCAGTCTTCCAGACGTTTTGGGCCAAGATTGTCTTCGCTCACGCGCCAGAAATATCCCCGGGCCACGAGAAGATACACCCAGATCGCCAGCGGAATCGCGGGGAGAAAAGTCGGTGACAGGGACACGCGCTATTCTGCAATAGGCGGGAACGGAACGCTATGCCAGATCTTCCGCGCGAATGGGAAGGCGCCGAACTCTCTTCCCGGTCGCCGCGAAAATCGCATTGCACATGGCCGGGGCAACTACCGGCAATCCGGGTTCGCCGATGCCGGTCGGCTCTTCCTTGCTCATGACCACGTGAACTTCAGTTTTCGGCGTCTCGCCAATCCGCGGCATCTGGTAGTCGTGGAAATTCGACTGCTCCACGCGGCCTCCATTGATCGTGATCGCGTCATGCAAAGCGGCAGAGAGTCCGTAGATAGCCGCGCTCTCGACTTGCGCGCGAACGCCTTCCGGATTGATCGGCCGGCCGCAATCCACGGCGTAAACGATACGTTGCACCTTCACGGCGCCGTCTTTCACACTGACTTCGACGACAGCAGCGGTGTAACTCTCAAAGGAATAGTATCCGGCGATGCCGCGAGAAATTCCCTTTGGGAGCGGCTTGCCCCAAGCAGCTTTCTCCGCCGCCAGGCGCAACACGCCCTTCAGACGAGCCGTGTCGAGAGGCTTGCCTTCCTTCGGGTTGGTGAAATCGGGTATTTTGCGATCCTCTCCGATGAGGCGCAGGCGAAATTCCAGCGGGTCGGCGCCGGCCGCAGCAGCGAGTTCATCCACAAACGATTCGACCACGAAGCCGCTCGTGGAATGCTCGACGGAGCGCCACCAGGCGCGCGGCACGGACGACTTTGCGAGCGTGTATTCGACACGGTAGTTCGGCGTTTGATAAGGAATGAACGCGGCGGTAGCAAATTCGGACTTTTCCGGATTCTCTTCGCCCTTGGGGTTCCACATCGCTTCGATGGAGGTGGAAGTCTGGAAATGTTTCCAGGCGGCGAGATTGCCCTTCGCATCGAGAGCGCCCGAAAAATGGTGATAAGAGGCGGGGCGATAGAAACCGTGCTGCATGTCGTCTTCGCGGGTCCAAAATACCATGACCGGCTTGCTGGAAACTTTTTCCACTTGCGCCGCTTCCATAACGAAGTCCGCCTGATAGCGCCTGCCAAAGCCTCCGCCCATCAGGGTGGTATGAACGATCACTTTCTCGGGAGGAAGTTTTGCAGTCTGAGCGATGATCTGCTGCGCCCATTGCGGAGCTTGCGTCGGCACCCACGCTTCCGCGCCGTCAGGCCGGATATGCACCGTACAGTTCATGGGCTCCATGGTGGCGTGAGCCGCAAAAGGGAATTCGTAAATGGCTTCGATCTTTTTTGTGGCCCCGGCAAGAACCGCTCCGGCATCGCCATCGTTGCGGACCACCTTGCCCGGCTTGGCGGCATTGTCAAGAAACTGCTGCCGGAGCGACGCGGAGGATTCCGATGCGGCCGGGCCTTCGTCCCAGGCGATCTGGAGGGCTTTGCGGCCCTGAATGGCCGCCCAGGAATTATCTGCGAGGACAGCCACGCCCCCGGCCGTGAATGCGCCCTGCCCCACAGGATCGATGGCGAAGACATCCCGGACGCCAGGCACGGCTTTGGCTTTTGCGGCGTCAAATGATTTCACTTTTCCGCCGAAAACTGGACAGCGGGCGATGACCGCGAACAGCATGCCGGGCACGCGTGAATCAAGACCGAATATTGCAGCTCCTGTAGCTTTGTCGCGGCCTTCAAAGCGCCGCGTGTCATGGCCGATGATGGTGAAATCGTTGGGATTCTTGAGCGGGACGGTGTTGAAGTCCGGTACGGGGAGTTTTGCTGCGTCCGGGACAAGTTCACCGTAGGTCAGGAAATTCTTGCGCGCGCCGTGGAGAATGCCACCGTCCTGGGCTTTGCAGGTGTCGCGACTGACGTTCCAGCGTGCCGCCGCGGCAGAAACGAACATTTCACGTGCCGCCGCGCCTGCCTGACGCATCGGCAGCCAGGAGCCAGAGACGCTACCGCTGCCGCCGGTGCCGTGGTCATAAATTTTCGGATTTGTGGGCGCTTGCTCGATCTTCACACGCTTCCAATCCAGGCTCAGCTCCTCCGCCAGGATCATGGGGAGTGCCGTCATGATGCCTTGGCCCATCTCGGACTTGCCAAGAATCAGCGTGACGTTGTTGTCCGGAGTGACGCGCACCCAGGCATCAAAAGGATTGGGAGTCTTCTTTTCCTGCTCCTCCGCTTGATCGGAAAAAGCGCTCGGAGAGAGATGGAAGCCGATGACGAGCGCCACACCTCCAGCGGCACCGGTCTTCATAAAATCGCGACGGTTTACAACGGAAGCATTCGCCATGGGACACCTCGTGACGTGTTGCGGCAACTGCGGTTGCAGAAGGCTTAAGCTGCGGACTTGGCCTTACCAGCCTGCATGGACGCAGCGCGGTGAATGGCCTTACGGATACGCTGGTAGGTGCCGCAGCGGCAGATGTTGCCGCTCATGGCATCGTCGATGTCGGTGTCGGTGGGGTTGGGTTTCTTCGAAAGCAGCGCTACCGCGGACATGATCTGTCCGGACTGGCAGTAGCCACATTGCGGAACGTCTTCTTCCATCCAGGCTTGCTGCACCGGGTGGCTGCCATCGGCAGAAAGACCTTCGATGGTGGTTATTTTCTTGCCGGCCACGCTTGAGACCGGAGTGATGCAGGAACGCGTTGCTTCGCCGTTGATGTGCACGGTGCAAGCCCCGCAGAGCGCCATGCCGCAGCCGAACTTCGTGCCGGTCATGCTCAGGGTGTCGCGCAAGACCCAGAGCAGCGGCATGTCCGGGCTTACGTCAACGGTTTGTGGTTTACCGTTCAAGGTGAAACTAGTGGCCATGGAGTCCTCCCTCTAGCAGGGCAATATCCTACAACAAGTCAGGGTATGGATGAAAATCCGTAGAAACTCGTTCAGGTTGAACGCAGATCAACCGCGCCGACCGGCAGCCGCCGGCCACTGCGGAAGACTTCAGGAAGCGATAGCTTGTGACATTTGAGGACAAGTGTACGGCACCCAACAAATCAGACGCCCGGCATCCTCAGGCGTGAGCAAGCTCAGTTTCCCTCGGCAGGGGCCGGCTTGGGCGAGCCGATGGCGGAGCTTCCGGCTCGACGCCGCGCCAGCCTACGGGACGCCCGCTCACCGCTTCCTTCACGGATCGGAACAGCACCACGTACATCAATTGGCGGTAATAGAAGCGCTGCAACAAGACGGGGAACAGCAGCGTCCAGTCTTCCTTGTGCTCCAAGGCGAAGGCCACCATGCACGTGAGTATGTCGATCAGCAAAAAACCCAGGAAAAAGAGGACCGATTTTTCCACGTCCGCGGTGGTCCACAGTTGCGGCAGCCGCGTGACGCGGAACTGCGCCAGGACCCAAAGAAACAGCGAGCCAAAGAACATGAGGTCGATGATCGGCGAAATCAGCGGCAACACCAACTGAAATACAAAGATGTTCGGAAGCGCGATCCAGCCGAGCGTTCCGTATTTTGGCCGGAGAAGCGTGTCGCCATGCTTCCAGAAGGATTGCAGCGTGCCGAAAGTCCAGCGGAAGCGCTGGCGGATGAGTTGACCCGCTGTTTCTGGAGCTTCCGTCCAGGCGATGGCTTCTTCGTCGTAGCTGACGCGCCAACCAAGGCGGCGGATAGCAATCGTCAGATCGGCGTCTTCGGCCACGGTGTCCGAAGTGATGCCGCCCGCGGCTTCAATGGCTTTCTTGCGCCACGCACCGAGCGCTCCGGGCACCACGGTAATGCAATTCAAGAGGTCGAAGGCGCGCTTCTCCATGTTCTGGCTGGTGATGTACTCAAGCGCTTGCCAGCGCGTGAGCCAGCGCGAGCGGTTGCCGACCTTCACGTTGCCCGCGACCGCGCCGACCTGGGGATCCGAAAAGTGGCGGATCAGGTTGCGAATGGCGTCCGCCTCAATTTCCGTGTCCGCGTCGATGGTCACCACGATTTCGGTATCCGCCAGGGACATGGCGTGGCTCAGCGCCGCCGCTTTTCCGCGATTCACCTGATGAATGATGTGGACGCGCGGCTCATGCGAAAAGTTCGCATCCAGCAGCTCGCCCGTTTTGTCGGCAGAGCCATCGTCCACAACGATAATCCGCAAGTCCTGGAGATCCGAGAGAAGGACCGAGGTGATGGTCTGCACGATGACGCTCTCTTCGTTGTGCGCCGGGATCAATACGGTCACGCTCGGCGGAGGATCGGACATCACGGCATGGTCCGGCCGCAGCTTCTCGATGAGCGCCAGCAGGCCGATCACTAAAGCGCGTCCACTTACCAAAAAGATGCCGAGGACGAAGACGATGCCAATGAAGAAACGGAAGTATTGAAAAATCCCGAAGATGAATCCGTCGGCGCGAGCTTCAAACTGTTCTTCAGGGGAGAGAGGCAGCATGACCTGCGCGCGCGTTTTCCCGATCAGGTCCGAAGCCGAAACGAACTGGTAGCCCTCTGCGCGAAGAGCGTCGATGATCTGTGGCAGCGCGGCAAGGGTCTGGCTGCGATCGCCGCCGCCGTCGTGCAGAAGAACAATATTGCCTCTGTTCGCCTGCCTCAGAACGCTGTCGACAATCTCTTTAGCAGGGATCGGCTTGCCGTCCTTCAGGCTCCAGTCATCCGGATCGATGCGCTGGCCGACAATCAAGTACCCGAGCTCCTGGGGATAGGGAAGTTGCGCCACTTCCTCGGCATATTCCGGCTGGTGATCGATCCCATAAGGCGGGCGGAATAGGATGGACTTTGCCCCGAGCGTGCTTTCAATCAGGCGCTCCGTCAAATTCAGCTGCCAGCGGATTTCCGTGTGTGTAATGCTGTCGTCGAACTTTGGATGCGTGAAGGTATGATTTCCGATTTCATGGCCTTCGGCGTACTCGCGCTTGAGAATATCCGGCCGCTGGTTGGCCATGTTGCCGATCACGAAGAACACGCCCGGTACGTTCTTTTGCTTTAAGACGTCCAGGATCTTCGGGGTCCATTTCGGATCGGGGCCATCGTCAAAGGAAAGGGCGATTTTTTTATTTGCGGCGCCGAACTGGTCAATGTTGAAGGAGAGCGGGATGGCGTCGTAGGATTCGTCGGTAAAAAGGTCTGTTGCGGCGTCGTATTCGAAGGAGCGCCGGCCGTGCTTGGGAGTATCCGTGATATGCCAGAAGTCGCCGTCGCCTTCGAGAATCAGGTCGGGACCGGGCGGCAGGTCGGTTAATTTTTGCCGGGCGGCGGCGTCTGCGTGCACAGCATCCCAAACCGGCCAGAGCGAGGTGTCCGAGGATCCCAGCCGCCATAGCGCCGTGCCTTGAACTCCGAGCCTCTCGCTGGCGCGCAATTGGTTGTAGGCCGTGACGGCGTCCAGCATCCACACTTGGTGCACATGGTTGTGCTCGTCGTAATAGGAATAGTGCGGATTCAACGAAGCGCTGTCAAATTCGACGTCCGTCTCCGATTCTTCGACGTGCAGCAGCGCTTCCTGAATGCTGAACTCGGCGGCCGGCTCGAACTCTTTCTTCGGCGCGGTTGACCAGTCGTAGGCATAATTCGCAATGCCCACGACGATCTTCTGCGCGGGTACTACATCGAGTACCTGACGCAGATTTTCAACGAACCAGTCCTGCGACGCGATGGGGCCCGGCGGGGAGGTCAGCCAGTGCTGGTCGTAATTCATCAGCACGACGGCGTCGCATTGCTTGCCGAAGAATTCGTAATCGTAGGCATCGTCGCGTGCGGGCAACGCGATCATTAATTTCAGCCCCACGGAGTGCAGCGCGGGCGCCAGCCCTCCGATGAAGGCGCGGAAGTGCGCCTGGCTCGCGTCGGGGACTTCTTCAAAGTCAACGACAATGCCGGCCTGGTGCGATTCGACGGCGTATTCGACAATGTCCCGCGCGAGATTCCGGCGCGCGGCGGGACTGGCCAGCAACTGCGCCATTTCCTTGATGCGCCATTCCACCCCGTCGTAGTTGTTGACGAGACCCATCATGGGCAGCTCGATGGGCGGATTGAAAGACTTCATCCACTGGTGCAGCTTGTCGTCCTTGAGCAGCGAGATGGCCTCGGCAGGCGAAGCTTTGACGGTGTTCTGCCCGCGTTCGTAATCCACGATGGTCAACGCACCGTCCGGCGTGACCGCGTGCAGTTGCTCGGGGATTAGAAGGTCAAGGTCCTTATAGTGTTTCTTCAAGGAAGCGAGGCTATTGGCATCCCAGCTCACGAAAAACGCCGCGCGCAATGGATCGTAACTCGCCGGCACCGTTCCGATATTTGCGACGCGGCGATGCTGGCCTTCCCGCGCGGGCACCGGCTTCTTTTTCGATTTCAGGGCGCGGTATGCGGGCTTGGCGCCTGGCAGCAGTCCGGCAGGCAATTCCACGCTGACAGCAATGGTCACGAAAAAATAGGCCAGCAGTATCGTCAGAAGCGCGCCCGTGATTTCCATCACGCGACGAGTGCGGCCCCAGCGGACACGCTCCGCGTCATAAAAGATTGGACCGCGTTCCTTCATTTCACCTTTCAACCTGGCGGCACGGCAGGCAAATATACATCAGGCTGGGCTGAGTCCGTCTGCGCGATTCCGTCTGCTCTATTGTAAGATGCGGGCATTGATGAAGCGAGTTTTCTCGAACCCCCTTGTCGTGTTAATCGCGGGCCTGTGCCTGCGGCTGTTTTTCGTGCTGAAGTTCCCCGCCAATTCCGGCGACACGGTTCTTTACGAGCAGATCGCCACGAACTGGCTCAAGCACCACGTCTATGGCATGGACGTGGGTGGCGCCGTCGCCCCCGTCGATGTGCGCATGCCCGGCTACCCGGCGTTTCTTGTCTTCGTGTATGCGCTCACCGGGCGTGCGGGCGCGGACGCGCGTCTCTGGGTGATGGTGGCGCAGATCGGCGTGGATCTTCTTTCCTGTTTGGTGATCGCCCGTTTGGCGGCGCTTTTGGCCTGCGCCTCTGAGGACTCCGCGCCGGACAAACGCGTGTATTCCATCGCGCTCTGGCTCGCTGTTTTGTGTCCCTTCACCGCGAACTACACGGCGGTTCCGCTGACCGAAGTTTTCGCTGTTCTGTTGACGGGGCTCGCCTGCAATTTCCTTGTGCTTGCATTTCGGCGAGCCGCAAGGCCGGATTTTCTGCTCAAGAGTTCACACCTGTCTCTTCCGAGGAGCGTAAATTACACTTCCTTTGCAGGGGGATGCGTTGTTGGCATGGGAACGTTGTTTCGTCCTGAAGCGCCCCTTCTCATGGTCGCTGCGTCCATCGTGCTGGGAGTCCTTTTTCTTACTCTCGGGAGTATGAGGCGCTGGTTTTCGAATAGCCTTGCAATGATGCTCGGTTGCTTGGTCGTCCTCTCTCCGTGGGCCTTGCGCAACTGGGTGACGCTGGGCGAACCGCAATTCCTCGCTCCGAAAAACTCAAATCTGCCGGGGGAACTGGTTCCGTACGGTTTCATGGCCTGGGAAAAGACCTGGCTCTACCGCGTACGAGATTGCTACCTGGTGCCGTGGAAGCTCAACGAAGAATCCATCTCCGTGGATGACATTCCGGCGCGCGCCTTTGATACGCCGGAAGAAAAACAGCGCGTCGCCGCCATTCTCGAACAATACAACAATGATTTAACCCTGACGCAGGAAGAGGATGCGGAGTTCTCGAAACTCGCAC
>Ga0209648_10005206_pt1 | contig 11104 bp, 11 predicted proteins | sample GraSoi2013_115cm_FD_185830 | JGI IMG/M metagenome (GOLD analysis project Ga0209648, IMG submission 185830) | Grasslands soil microbial communities from the Angelo Coastal Reserve, California, USA - Sample 9_17_2013_115cm (SPAdes) (version 2) | ecosystem: Environmental > Terrestrial > Soil >...
CGCAACAACATTGCCGTTTCAGTAGCAACGGTCATGAACGGAAACCAACTGGCTTTGGCGCGGCGGCTTCAGATAACCCAAACATCCGTGTGGAAGTGGTTGGAAGGGGTAAGTGTTCCTCAATTAGGAACCCTTTTGCGCATATGTTTCCGCCTGGAAGTCTCTCCGTTATCCTTCCTCACTGGAGCAATTGAACCAACTTCTCATCGGGTGGAACACTCCATAGCTCAGCCAATGAAGAGGCCCCAGACAAGGCAGTACAAGAGATTCGACACTGAGCATATGCAGAGTGTTCTTGCAGCTGCATTACGCAGTACGGACGAGCCTCCTCTTTCTATGGCAGATATTACGCGCGCGCTGGGATACGATCAAGCCAACTTCCGCAGATATTTTCCTGAATTGTGCCGGGCGATCTCCAGGAGGTATCGGGACTACCTGATGGAAAAGCGGCGTGAACGACTCCAAAAATTATGCGAGGAGGTACGTCAGGCAACGCTTTCATTGCACGCACAGGGATGTTATCCTGGGAACCGACAGGTCGCAAAATTACTCAGCAAACCGACCTCTTTCATGGAGCCTGAAGTACAACAGACCTGGCGTCAAACGGTAAGGGAACTGGGGGTGAAGCCAATGAGGTGATCCCCCAAACCTCTTTTTGGAAGGATAGTTTTGCCACCCTCTTCTGGAAGGATTCCATTACCGCGACAGCAAAACTATTCTTCTAGTAACACTGAGGCGGTTGTCATCGCGCTTACGGTGGGCCCAATGTGGTTGCGCATTGTAATCGGTCACAAACCGCTCATGGGCCAGCTTTGCTCCTTGCCAACTCGTGACCTGCTCAAAATGCACCTGACTCATGCGCCTCATCACGTTGATTATGTGGAATTGCCACTCGTTGCTCTTAAAAAGGTCATAGGAATCGAGCGTCAAGTCCACATAATGCAAGTTATGTAAGGAATTTTCCAAATTCCACATAACATACAAGTGCGTCTCAACAAGATTCTCCCAGCTTTGACGTGCATGGATATATTCCTTCTCAATGTCGAGGGCCTCACAAATGGCCAGCAATTGCTTCGCGCGAAAAACGCCACCATTGTCCGTGATGAGGCGCTGTGGTGCTCCAAATTGTTCGACTGCCGCATACAGGACAATCAAGACACAGGAGAGATCCTGGCTTTGAAAAATATCGCTGGAGAGAATGGCTCGTGAAAAGGCATCCATGACGGTGATGACATAGAAAGAGCCTTTGATCTCAGGAATATGATGCTTTTCGATGTAACGGATATCGAGGCACCACCGCTCATGACGAGAAGCCGCTTTGAACGGGTGAGGCTTCGGCTTGTGAGGCTTCCCCGGTTGCGGCTTGATGGCATAGAGCCGACGATTCTCAGCCATAATGCGGCCACATGTTCGTGGAGACACGGAAATACCAAGCTGCTTGAGGGCGGCATACATTCTCCACTCCCCAAGTAAAGGGTTCTCTTCTTGCTTTTTGCGGATCAAGTTGCGCGTGGGCAAATCCACACCTGGCTTACTCGTATTCGCATGGGATTTCTCAGGAAGCCCCTGCACCCCTTCTTCGACCCATCGCTTGAGAATCTCATAAATCGTGGGACGCGAGACATCCAAATAGCGAGCGATCGTCGAAATACTCCAGCCCTGGGCATGTAAGCGAATGACAGCTTGGCGGCGCTCCTCTGGAGAGCCAATCTCTTCATAGCGTGGGAATTGCCGCGCGTAGCGTGAAGAAGGTGGACCATCAGCTAAGACCGCTTTCACCGTATGATGAGAGGGACGACGCCCAGCGAACTGGATGGCGCAAATCGCCGCGATCTCTCCATCCGTAAAGTCTGCATACTCGGCTTTGAGATCGACGATCAGTTGACGCATGGCGACCGGAAGGGAGCGGTGGTGATCCTCTCGCTGCGCTTTGGTGGGCCGGAAGAGGCTGATTATGCCATGCGTATCAAAGGCATCAGCGGCTCGACCCAGGCTCCTTTCCGCCAGGCCGGTTTCTTGCGCCCGTTCTGCTGGCGGGACGCCAAAAAGGGTGATGGGCCTGATCCCTTCATACAAGCGTTGCTCTGGCGTTCGACACCACTGTTGGAGCAGATGATAGTTGTCGGTTCGCTCCCGGCGTTCTCGCTTGGCCTTTGGCATACACGCAACTCCAAAATGGAGGCAAAGGAGACGAAACGAGGGGCATCCTTTGCCAGCTCGATGATCTTGTAGCTATGCTACCGGAAAAGCCCGATCACGACAAGAATCTGCTCAGAACATAGGACGATTTTCCCTCTACCGTGACGCGTTGAGCCTATCGGTCATCGTCACTGCCGGGATTTGTAAACCATCCGTGGCGAGGTTTCATCTAGTGTTAGGTGTAAACGCCTACCGTAAAGTGTAGGAAGACCGAGCCGGAGCAACAAAATGCTCCGGTTCTTTTGCGTTTACAGGGACAAAATTATGAATAGCCTTTGCGCCACCGGGCAGCATGATTGGATTGCTACCGTGAGTCCAGACTATGAAAAATGTAGGCGTATAGGCTGTGAAGCTTTAAAACACAGAGGAGGGACAGTATATGAGACCCGTAGCACTAACACTCGTAGAGCCAAGCCCAAGAGAATACCGCTCTATATCGGAAAACGCCCAGGAAAATGATATCACTGGCATGCTTGACCATATGGCACATGCCCATGTGCTCAAGGAAAGCAGCTTGAATATGTACCGCAGGGACTTTGCGGCCTATATGGAGTATGTCAATAAGCATGGGTATTCACCAGTTGACCCTACCATGCTGGAAAACTGGCGCGACGATCTGATAAATGAGGGGAAGTCACCCAACACTATTAACCGCGAACTGGCAGCAGTCAAGCGGGTCATGAAGGAAGCGGCAAAGCCACGTTATCGGCTGATTAGCACCAGCGCTGCCTACGAGTTTGAACATATCGATGGAGCGAGTATGGACATTCTGACTTGTATACGCTGGCAACCTCTGGTATCCGCGCTTCTGAGTTGCAGCGTTACTCGTTTCACGTGTGTTCCCAGTAGACGGGGGTTATATCATTCAGGTAAAGGGCAAACGCAATAACTCCTGTCGGAATGCGAACCTCTCACCGGAAGCCTATTCTTACATCCGTGCATGGATAACACAGAGGGTATAGAGTCCGACTACGTGTTTACTGCCTTTGAGGATTTTGGCAAGGTTCCAGTGCCAATAAAGCTATCAGGGAAGGCTGTATGGGAAGTAGTACATGGATATGCTAGGCAGGTAGAGGGGATGGAGCACATCAGCCCCCACAGCTTCAGGTACTATGTCGAAACGGAAGTCACCAGGAAGAGGGGCATTCGCACGGCCCAAATAACGTTGGGCCACAAGAACATCAGCACCACACAACTGTATGACATCGCACAGCTAACTGTAGGTGTCACGGATGACCTGGTTTAGAAAGGTGGGACAACCCTATGAAAAAATTTATGCTGATCATTTTACTCAGTTTGCTACTTGCAGGTTGTGGGGAGGTTGTTGCGCCGGTAGCAACGCCAACACCAACACTAGGGAATGGCACATGCAATCCCGCGCCTTGCTCACAGGAGGGCACAACACCAACACCAGAAACGCCTACTGCTATAGCTACAGCAACGCCACAAGCTGTTACGCATGGAAGCCCACAAATCGGTGGGCCGCTCAGTGACTTCTATGGCAAGTATGGAAAGCCGTTTCTCCCTACTGGTAGCAATGGCAGTGAGTCGTGGAATGTAAGCGAACAACCGTCAATTGCCATCGGTGCAGCTCCAAATGACGCTGGTAGGGTTACGCACATATCCGTCGCAGAGATAGACCTGAATACCGGTAACTTATGGGACATCCCTCGTATGGAAGCATACTGCTCACAGTTTCTACCGGGTGACGTAGTGGAATATAACAGGCTCCCTGGCCCTGGGGACTTGTTGCTGCTGGACTACAACAGCAGCATTGGTCAGATCGTTGAACAGTTGACTTCAGGGACATGTACCATCAGCATTGGTGGATCATAAGAGTAAAGAAGCCAGCGTAGTGACCGAGGACCAGGGGCAGCAATGTCCTGGCAATTTTTGCATTTTAGGAGGGACAAGCAATGGAAACTATGGTGCGGATCTATACGGACGCACTCATGTACGTTGAGGAAGCCGATCAACTGACTGACGATGGCTGGTACGTTGTCGCCTGCGTGAGTCATCGCAAAGGCATAGTAGACCTTGTTTGGTGGTTCTTGCCTGGCTTTTTTCTGGCATTTCACCGAAAGGCAGTGCTGGTCGTCACCTATCAAAGGAATAGCAAGGAGTAGTTATCAGAAGCCGAGAGCATCGAAAGATGTAGCCCGGCAATTTTGCTAACCGTCATGAATATTTTAGGAGGGACGATGGATACACTTCCACCTGAAGACATAGAACGCGAAACGCTCTGGCACCTGTATGTTGATCTGCTTCAGGATTATGAGGTCTTGCAGGAAGAAAAGAGCCGGTTGTGGGATATCATCCAACGTAACATGCAAAGTCACTCAGATGAACTTGAAAAAATGCGCGTAGGTTTTTTGACGATCTTGGCAAAGATGGAGCACCAGGAAGGCGTAATTGCGCAAATGCAGTTGGAGCTACAAACTTATGCGCATGCGCAAATACGCGTAAATAATGAGGAAAGCGGAAAGCGGAAAATTTCCCCGTTCCCCTTTCTCTTGAAAGCGCACCAGTACAAAGCGCAAACAGAGAGGAAAGTCACAGGAAAAGTTTTCCACCAGTGTTAAAATAAAACAGGTGGTAGAGTACCACAATATGTACGCAAGCAAGACGCAGTTTGAGGTAGCGAAGCATTTTAATATCACTGTCCGAACGTTGCGCAATTATTTACGTAAGGCGGGAGTGACCTGGAAACAGGTGGGGGAATAGGATGCACAATTGGTATATGTTGGAGATGACGAACTCTTTGATTGGTATGCAGAGCGCGATGCGACAAGGGAGAAGGTTTTTACTTACGCAAGAACCTATCTCAGGTGGGGGCAGGTTAGGCGCATACCGATCAACCTTGTGTCAGAACTTGTGCGGTGCGATCTCTGTAACCGACCAAAGGAACAGACAAGCTATGTGTCATGGAATAAGGTGCTTTACTGTGAGCGGCACCTACGAGCCAGAAACCGCAAGCTTACCAAGACGCTCAAGTGGAGGATGAAAGTCAGAGAGATGGATCGCATTGCACGCGATCATCAGGCAGCTTTTAAGGACTTGTAGGTTCTTCAGGTGGCTGTATATGTTGCCTCTTGAGAAAGTCTTGATAGTCGCTCTTTAGTATTCGATAATTCCGGCCAACCTTGATAGCTGGTAACTCCCCATTCTGTATAAATTTGACAACGGTTTTCCAGCTTACACGCAACTCTTTTGCGATTTCATCCACAGTTAGAAACTCTCGCACAGACTTCCTCATACGCTTTCCTCTCAGTATATAGGCTATGTCAATGGGATTATCATACCGGAAAGTATAGACTTTTATCGTATCTGTAGTATATAATATCATTCATGGGATATATGTTACCATTGAGACTACTGGGAAAGGGAAGCAACTCATGACATACCAGTATATCGACGATGAGTTGGATAACAGGCAGCACAGGCACAAGCAGCCGCTCCCCAGGCGGGATATTTTACGGGAAGCCAGGAAGCAAGCCATTGCCGAAGCCAGGCAGACCAGGCAACCACCCACGCAACAGCGCCCACAGTCCATTCCCCATCAGTCAATAGCCGACGATCTTGGTTATGGCGACGATGAGGATTGGGAGCTTGCTCGTATGCCAACTGTTACCCGGCGCTATGATCTGAAGCCCTCGTATGAGGAATATTATCATCCACAACCGTTGCGCAGATCGACTGTAGCGCCCCCACAACCACAGCGAAGGCAGGTACACCCGCACTGGTTGTTGTATGTTGGAGTAGCCTTATTTTTAGTGCTCATGGGGTACATCGGATTGACTGACTTCTCCAACTGGTGGCAGGGACATCAAGATGATAGCACCTATGGCATGCCCCGCACCTATCAAACTGATGCAGTGGTGGGGCACAATGGCGATAGTTCAGCGCACCCAAGCCACTTTCAGGCTGAGAACCTGAAAGGTGAAATCATCGTCATAGAATTCCCTGCTGGAGATATCACAAAAGCCAGAAGTTACCGTATCACCACCATTCCCGGCAATGATGCAACGGTGCCAGCAAAGGTCGTTTTTCAGGATACCAGGAACAGCGGCAAGCTAGATATGGTGGTGATTATAGGCGACCCAGGAAGCCAAGTCACCATCACACTGTACAATGATGGAACGCAGTTTACCGGAAAACAGCCATAGGGGGGACATATGGAAAATGAAGTCATTCAGGTACACCACTACCCCGATGCAGATGTCCTTATCAGGTTTAAGCCTGTAGATGAACCAATCACAGAAGTACCAAGCACACCACTGGCCACCTCGACGTGCACATTTTTGCTTGTGCTCCTTGTTGCGATGCTTCTCCCTATTGCTAGTGTGCTCTTCCAGGTGTACATTTTGCTTCATCCACTCACGGCAACCGTGAGTATCCTCATATCGCAACAGGGAGCACTCCCTGGTACCCGGCTACTGCATGATATCACGCTGAGTCAGGCACAAACAGGCCCGGCAACTGGCATAGGTCATGAGAACGCCAGCACCGCCACAGGCACCGTTACCTTTTATAATGGCCTGTTTACAGCGCAACTTATCCCACAGGGAACGGTGTTCACTGGCAGCGATGGAGTACAGGTCATGACCGATGCAGCTATCAGCATACCGGCAGCAAACCCGCCCATGTTTGCTGTCGTCAGTGTGTTTGCCCATGCGCTTCTTCCAGGCACAGCCGGGAACATACAAGCCGGGGATATCAATACAACCATCTCTAATGGTATTCTGGTAAAGAACTTAGGCCCGTTCTATGGTGGCAAGAACGCCAGGAACTACCACACCGTTAGTAGGGACGATATCAACAACCTGTCTACAGCGGTACAAAAAGAATTGTCAATTCGAATTGACAATCTCTTCAGGGAGCAGTTACAAGCCGGTGAAGAGATGACCACGCCACAATGTCATATGAGTATAGCTAGTAGTTACTCCGTAGGGCATGAGGCGACCCAGGTGACCGTCAAGGTATCTGGAACCTGCAAGGCTTCAGCATACAGCACAGAGCGTATAAAAAGGTATCTCTCTGGTAAGAACACCCAGGACGTGCTACGCCAGTTTAGAGCCTATGGGCAGGTAGCTATTAGTTTTAGTGGGGTTGGAGATGACACCTACTTACCCAAAGACCCCCGTTACATTCATCTCATATTCATCGTACAGGAGGAACAACCATGAGTTACAGACAACTCAGACCAAAGCAACTGGTAGAGCCAGGAGAAAGCAAACTCTCTGACCGGCCACTCGTCCTTATCGGGAGACAGAGCAGTACCAGGCAGATCGAAGAAAATACGGAGTCGCTGAAGCTGCAAATCGAAGATGCACGCCAGCGCTTTATCAGCCAGGGATGGAGTGAGGATATTATCACCATCAGAGTAGCCGGGGATGGCAAGAAAGGTGTCTCTGGCACACTCAGGATTGACCAGCGAGCCGAACTACGAGATACGATGATCGACATTAAAGCCGGTATCTGTAAAGCTGTAGGTGCCTACTCTGTCTCTCGCTTATTCAGAGACAAGCATGGCGTACAGGTGAGTGTGTTTATGGAGACATGCGCCAAGCATGACTGCCTGGTGATCTTGCCCGATAAAACCTACGACTTCAACCGGCAGGATGATATCACTATGTTTACCATCTTAGCCCGCTTTGCCGCAGTAGAGAATGAGCAACGAGCAAAGTTGCTGTCAGATGCAAAGCGCAGGAAGTCTTTACGGGGGGAGTTTGATGGTCGGACACTCACCCCCGGTTTCATAGTTGATCGGGACAAGGACAGCAAGACCTACGGGAAGTATATTGAATATCTACCACATGCTGAAGTAGCCCGTAAACTGTATGCAAGGTTCAGAGAATTAGCCGGAGAGTTTACTGTGCTGGCTGCTGAAGTGGCAGCGATGGATGTGGTGTTTCCTGACTTTGAAGCGTGGGTAAGCCCGTTGGATGTCCACAGGTGCATGCTCAAGAAAGTACCCGGAGGGTACCATATCAGTAGAGTAGCCCTTCTGCATTTACTGACAGCCGTTGAGTATGTTGGCTACTGGAAAGTCGATGGCGAACTACTTGTCGATGCAGATGGTATACCAGTAAAGAACCATGCTGCTATTGTTCCTTTCGATGATTGGGAGTATGCATTTACTCAATTGTCATTTACGACCCTGGACGGACTGGCAAACACTGATCGGACACATGGCACTAGCTGGACGCCAGCTAATAGGGCAGAAACCAGGAATGTCTTAGCTGGCATCCTGGTATCTCCACTTGGAAAGGTGCAAAACTCTGGTGGACTGTATAGGGTAGTGGAACAGCGCCCTGGTCATAGTCAACCATCAGCTACCCTGGCAATTGACGCCAGGCTTATTGACAGCGTGTGGTATGAACGCTTGCGAGATCGGATGGTTGAAATAGACAACTATACGTTTTTCAATGAGCAACTGAGGAAACTCAAGGAACAGCACGCGAAAGAACTGGTATCTGTACCAGAGCAACTAGCCAGGTACTACAAGGAGCGGGCTGGCATACAGGCATATATCAAAGCCGTTGGCGCTACTGCGGATAAGCCAACACTTGAGAAGTACAATGAAGACCTCTTACAACTGACCGCAAACATCAATGAGTTGGAAGCCAAGCAGTTAGACGCAGCAACAGAAGAGGAACGTGTTGCACAACTACGTGATCGAACAAAACGCCTGAAAGAGTTGTTAGGGGTTGGGGGAAGGACTGAGCACTCGACGCGCTTTATCCGGCTTGCCACTGACAAAATCATCTTGGATGAATACAGCAGCCATTTCTTGACCTTGACCATCATGTGGAGTGCTCCGTTTCAGCAGGTAGACCGCTGCTACATCTATCGGCCAGGTGGGTCGCATCAGCAATGGAGTACAGAGGATGAAGAGGACTTCAGGAGGTTGTATGCTGAAGCAGACAGGTCAGAACTCTTGCAACGCTTTCCTACAAGGACATGGGTATCTCTCCTATATTGTGCGCAACGCTTAGGGCTGAGGCGCTCCACCGATCTGAATACATCGGGGATCACAGATCGTTCTCTGTCTCTGGCTGATTGGCAACTGCTCCAAGAGCATGGATGGGAGGTACCAGAGAAGGGGTATGGAAGGTACTGGTTGTATAAAGTTCCAAATGGTGAGGATGAAAGCTGTTCAGAGCCGGAAATGCACCGGAAAGTGTTAGTGTATCTTCCCATTCGGCTTTTTTAGTAAAAAACGAGCGCAGCGCTAATATGGAGAAAGTGATCAACCAGGTTAAGAGCAGCCCAAGCAGTGTCCAGGCTAAGATCACCTGTGTGAACGAGAATGCGGAGGTAGTTACATCCATGGACACGTCCCCTCAATACACTTCAATGAAAAATTAATGGTTCGTCACCAATATAGTAGACGAAATGAAGAGAAGATATTAACTCTCATGCCTCTTATCGCCAGAAAAATTACCACAACAGTCCTATCCAGGCAGGTTCGAGCCAGCACAGAATCCCCTATCAGAGAGGACGAAGCACAATCGCAAAAAGTTTCACATAGCATCCGTGGTGTATCAAAACCATCGGAAGACACGTTTTCTATGAGGAGAAAGGTGTATGAATGTATCAACTTGCGCTTTTTGACGATTCCTGCCACAATAGCGAGAGGAAAGAATGGCGTGTTTAACCCGAGGCAAAACCGCATGGAACGAGTAAACTGGCAGCGCGTGCGCGATATTCTCATCTCTGTGATATGTGTTGGTATCGTATTGTGGGCGGCCTTTACAATCATGGGCCTGTTCGTGCATGCCATCGTGTTGCTCTTGCTCGCCATGGCAGTGGCGTTCCTGGTTACACCGCTGGTAGACCTGATCGGCAAATATGTACCGCGCGTGATAGCGGCGCTAATCGTCTATATTATTGTAGTAGCCGTTTTGGGTTCACTTTGTTACGCCCTGGTTCTCTCGCTGATTCAGCAGGTGAGTTACTTCTCCACACACTTGCCAGGGTATGTACAACATCTGCCAGATACTTATAAGGCAGTCCTGAAATGGCTGTTACAACAGGGTATTTCACAAGACGCTATCACCAAAGCAATCAACACCATTGTAGATCAAGCAAACGCTTTCGCGCTGTCTCTGGCTACCAACCTCGTGTCAATAGTCCTCATAGTGACCGATGCGATCGTTAACGTCTTATTGGTAGTTGTGCTCAGTTTCTACCTTACTCTTGATGGCAAGCGTATACGCAAGTCTATCGTCGGCCTCGCTCCCCAACGCTCCATGAAGCACGTACAGCTGTTCGAGGATGCGCTCAACCGCGTGGTTGGCAACTATATTCGTGGGCAACTCACGCTGGCCGCTATCATTGGCATCCTGGCCGGCGTGGGATGTTACTTCCTGGGATTAAGCAACTTCGCGCTCATCATTGGAGTGCTGGCCTTTCTCTTTGAGACGATTCCAATGGTAGGGCCTGCACTTGCCACTATTCCGGCAGTGCTCATCTCACTACTCTTGCCAAATCCTTTCCCCCGCACTTACGCGATCCTTGTGTACTTTGTTATCGTGCAAATAATCGAGAGCAACATCCTGGGACCACGCATTGTAGGACACGCTGTTGGTCTGCATCCCGTCGCCTCTATCCTTGCGTTAATTATCGGGGCGCAATTGTTTGGACCCTTTGGTGCATTACTGGCAACGCCCGTCGTGGCTACTTTTTGGGTTGTGATTGCGAGTCTTTACAGATCAGTGCGGGGTGAGAGCGCGGATGAAATACTTGCCAGGAGGCGTTCTTCCTGGATTCGACGCCCTGCACATACTGGCTACCTCAGGTTTCGCAGGGGAAGCCACGGCAGTACAACTCCTGGTGAGGATAGGACGGTGAGTGAACAGTCTCATGACAGGTCATCTCCTGCTGGTGTAGCACAGCGACA
>Ga0209648_10005211_pt1 | contig 11100 bp, 7 predicted proteins | sample GraSoi2013_115cm_FD_185830 | JGI IMG/M metagenome (GOLD analysis project Ga0209648, IMG submission 185830) | Grasslands soil microbial communities from the Angelo Coastal Reserve, California, USA - Sample 9_17_2013_115cm (SPAdes) (version 2) | ecosystem: Environmental > Terrestrial > Soil >...
CCGGATGGCGGCCTGGTAATGCGCGGCAGCATGCCTATCGGGGACGTCGAGGAATTGCTGGGCGTGAAATTCGGCGACAAGACGGATGAAGCGGTGACCACACTAGCTGGCTTGCTGAGTCATGCTTCCGGGAAAGTGCCTGCGCCCGGCGACAAAATCGATCTGGCGGAGCATCGCTTCGAAGTCCTGGAAGCGAACCAGAGAAAAGTGTTGCGCGTGCGGATTCGCAAGCAGATGAAAGCCGTCCCGACAAAGCGATAGACATTCTTGATGCATCGTTGAATTCCACGAATGAACGGAAGTGAAATGCCAGAGAAGAAAGCGTTCCGATCGGGATTTGTGGCCGTGGTGGGGCGGCCGAATGCGGGGAAATCGACGCTCGTGAATCGCCTGGTCGGGCAGAAGATCGCGATCGTCACCTCCAAACCGCAGACCACGCGCAACCGCATCCAGGGAATTGTGACCAATCCGCAGGGGCAGATCGTTTTTATCGATACGCCGGGCCTGCACGAAGCCGATTCGGCGCTGGGACGTCAGATGATGCAGGAAGTGGCAGCCGCGCTGGAGGGCATCGACGTATTGTTGCTGATGGTGGATGCCAGCCGGGTACTTCTGCACGCGGACGATTTGCTGTTGGAAAAGGCGAAACGTTTTCGTGGAAAGACGATTCTGGCGCTTAACAAGGTGGATCGATTAGCCAAGCCAAAGCTTCTGCCTCTTATCGATTCCTTTGCCAAGGCATTCGAGTTTGCGGCGATTGTGCCCATCTCCGCGCTGAACGGCGCCGGATGCGAAGAGCTGCTTGACGAAATTTTGAAACAATTGCCGGAAGGAGAGCCGTATTTTCCGGAAGACCAGGTGACGGACCAGCCCGAACGATTTTTGGCGGCGGAAATCATTCGCGAGAAGGCCATTCAAGTGATGTACCACGAAGTGCCGTATGCGCTTGCGGTGGTGGTTGAAAAATATGAAGAAACGCCCAAGCTGTTACGCATCGAAGCGGTCATGAACGTGGAGCGGGATTCACAGAAAAAGATACTGATCGGCCATAAGGGCGAGATGCTGAAGAAAATCGGAACGGAAGCGCGCAAAGAACTCGAGGGGATCCTCGCCAGCAAGATCTACCTCGGGCTGTTCGTTAAAGTTGCGCCGGATTGGCGGGAAAATCCCCAGAAGGTGCGTGAGCTCGACTGGCGATACCAACTCGAAGGCCTCGCCAGTGACGTGGAAGAGAAAGAGTAAACGAGCGTCCGAAGAGTATCGCTGCTCAATGGCAGGGGGCGCCTCACGGCTGCCCCAGGAGAAAGAAAATCAATACTCCGACGGGGCACCCTGGCGGCCGTAGCCTCCGAAAGACCAGCGCACGCCGAAAGTAGCGTAAAGACCGTAAGATCCATTGGTGTGAAGGTCTGCCGCTCCCAGTGACCTGCTGTATCGCCCAAGCCAATCCACTTGATGCTGAGTCGCGCGCACCTCGAAGTTTCTCGGCAATTGAAAGCCAATTCCAATTGAACGATCGTAGGAAATCGGCGCCATCGAGCTGGTGTAAGTGAGCTGAGGGATATTTCTTCCAAAGCTGAATTTAGGCTCGAAAAACAGGAAAAAATGGCGCGCAGCGGTGCGGCCCAGCGGCTGAAACTCAATGTATCCGCTGTAGAGATAACGCGCGTAGGCAGTGCACGTGGAAGCCGTCCCGCCCGCACTGGCTGGCTGCGGAAACATGCAGCGGCCAAGATCGGGTTCGTTGTGCGACGGAGCCACGGAGAAATCCATATAACCTCGGACCCAGCTATGGGGAAAAAAAGTCCGCGGTTGTGAGGCGAAGTTAGATACGTGAGCCGAGTCGGCGGTGGTAGTCTGCGCCGGCGAGGCAACAACACAGACGCTCAAGAAGGTCATCAGGCAAAGAAAGACTCTCTTCATCAGGGCTCTCCAAGTTTCCGACGTGCGTCGTAAAGCGATTGGCCGGCCGGTGAAGAGCGTTCAGATTTCAGTGAATGAAACGGCGGTAGACAGCGAGCGTCCGGATAAGAACCGCTGTTCCAGTCATCTTAGGAAGTGTGAAAGCACCGGTGACACGGATTCTATATGAATTTGGAGTCTCGGGGGCTGGAGAAAATAAACGGAGAAGACTAATCCAACAATAGGGGGACTCTCAATCAGGGGCGGCGATTCCAAGAGACTTCATTTTGCGATAGAGGTGGCTGCGTTCCAGGCCAAGAGCCGAGGCCGTTTGCGTCATGTTCCAGCGGTTCTCCTGGAGTTTACGCAGAATAAATTCCCGCTCGTAAGCGCTGCGTGCTTCGTGCAGCGTCGAGTAGGGATGGTGCGGGCTTTCGGCGGCGCCGCGGAAGAGTTCCGGCGGAAGGTGATGTGGTTCGATCCGCGCCTGGGGGCAGACGATGACCAGCCGTTCGACGAGGTTTCGCAGTTCGCGGACATTTCCCGGCCAGGGATAACGGATAAGGATTTCCATCGCGGAGTCACCCAACTCGCGCGTTTTCTTTCCGTAGGCAGAACTGAATTCGCGCAAGAAATATCTTGCCAGCGTGGGAATATCCTCCAAGCGATCGCGCAGGGCAGGCACGTAAAAGGGAATCACGTTCAGTCGATAGAAAAGATCCTGGCGAAAAGCCCCGCGCGCGATTTCCTGTTCGAGATGCTTGTTCGTTGCGGCGACGACGCGCACGTCGACGCTCAAGGTTTCATTGGAGCCCACGCGCGCGAAACGCTGTTCTTCGAGGACACGCAGAACCTTCGATTGAGTACGCAGACTCATGTCGCCGATTTCATCGAGGAAGAGTGTCCCGCCGTCGGCCATTTGAAATTTGCCGGTCTTGTCTTCGGTCGCGCCGGTAAAGCTGCCCTTGACGTGGCCGAAAAGCTCGGACTCGATCAGTTCTTCGGGAATCGCGGCGCAATTGACTTCCACAAAAGGACCCTTGTTGCGAAGGCTCGCGGCATGCAACGCGCGGGCGACGAGTTCCTTGCCGGTGCCGCTTTCGCCGTAGATGAGCACGCGGCCATTCGTTGGCGCGGTGACAGCAATCTGCTGGCGCATCGCTTTCATCGGAACGCTATCGCCAATAACCTGGTAGCGGTAACCCAGTTCGCTTCGCAAAAGCTGGTTTTCCTCTTCGAGGCGGCGCTGCTGAATGGCATTGCGAACCAGGACGATGATCTTTTCAAGCGAGAGTGGCTTCTCGATGAAATCGAAGGCCCCAAGCTTTGTGGCACGCACGGCGGTCTCGATTGTGCCATGGCCGGAAATCATGATGACCGCGGGCGGGCGAGGAGATGCTTGCAAGCGGCTCAGTGCTTCGAGGCCGTCGATGCCCGGAAGCCAGACGTCCAGGAGAACGACGTCGAAATTGCCCGCCGCGGCGCACTCCAGGGCTTCCTCAGCCGAACCCACGGCTTCCACGCGATAGCCTTCGTCCTTGAGAATGGAGGAGAGAGATTCACGAATGCCAGCCTCGTCGTCCACGACGAGGAGATGGGGTCCAGGAGTCATCGAATCGCGTCCGATCCATTGTGGTCGGCAAGGGAGGCGGGCGTCAATTCGGCTACGGGAAGTTCAATAAGAAAGCGGGATCCCAGCGGAAGATTGTCCTCGACGTGGATGCTGCCTCCATGTTCGGCCACGATGCGGGCGGCGATGGCCAGACCGAGTCCGGTTCCGCGATCCTTGGTAGAAAAATGCGGAAGGAACAGTTTGTCCTTGTCTTCCGGCGAAATGCCGGAACCGGTGTCCGAGACAGAGATCACCACAGTCTCCGAATCGGAATGCGTCATGGTCGAAACGAGGATTTCGCGGAACGCCGAGTTCTCCAGCGCCTCCGCGGCATTATCGATGAGGTTCACCACCACGCTGCGCAGCAGTCCGGCATCGGCGCGCACCGCCGGCAGGTTTTCGTCAAGGGCCGTCTTGAGCGTGATCCCATCGAGCCGCCCGGAGAATACTTCCACGGCCTGTTGGATGATGGTGTTGGCATTCATCGGCACAAGCTTGGCCGCAGGGAAGCGCACGAATTGCGAGAACTCGTTAACCAGCGCGGCGAGGGTGGACACCTCTTGCTCGATCAGGCGCGAACACTCCTGGACCAGTTTCGCCAATTCCGCATGGCGAGTAGCCGGCGATTGCGAGACGTCGCGGCGCTCAAGGAATCGCAGCAGACGCTGGGCCGAAAGCTGAATCGGAGTCAACGGATTCTTAATCTCATGCGCGATTCGCCGCGCGACTTCCTGCCACGCCGCTGATTTCTGCGCGCGAAGTACTTCCGTCAGGTCGTCGAGCACCAGCACGTATCCCGTGTTGGCGCGACGCGGTCCCAGGGAACTCACCGTGACCGCGAGGTGCAGCACGCGTCCGGCCGCGACCGTTTCAATTTCCCGCGAGACCACTCCCATGCGCAAGGACCTGCGCATCAGGTATTGCACGATGCGCCCCCCGTCCGCGCCGAGCAAGCCTTCGAGAGAATGAAACCCCGGATCGGCCCCGTTGACGCCAAACAGCTTTGAAACCGAACTGTTCATCCGGAGAATGGCGCCGGCGGCATCCAGCGAAATAACCCCGGTGGGAATATTCTCAAGAACGGTCTCCATAAGTTGGCGACGGCGCTCGAGTTCCTGAACCGCGTGCTGGAGATTCCGCGTGAATTGATCGATTTGAGTGCGGCTGTCGTGCAACTGCGTGGTCATGGTGTTAAAGGAGCGCACCAATATCCCTAACTCATCCTGAGCCTGCTCCGGAACCTGGTATTCAAAGTTGCCGGAGGAAACTTCGCGCGTGCCTTCTGCGAGCGCCTGAATCGGGACGGTGACCTGCTTCGCCAGAAACAACGCCACCCACATGACCGCGGATAGCAGCAGGACGGTGAAAAGGAGCAGAATCAGGAGCATCTGCCTCTTCAGAGCGCGCAGGTCTTGCTTGGCCTGATAGTACTCGCGCGTCTGGGATTGAATGGCCGTCAGCCGCTGAAGAACGTCAGGGCTGGTCCGGTATCCAGCAACGACAAATCCTCCGGGCGGACCTTGCTGCAAAGCAGGGACTCGCGCGGCGAAGTAACTCCTTCCGTCCGCTGCCCAAACCTCCACCCCGCTCGGTAACGATCGCAAATACTGTCCCGGAATATCCGGCCGCACACAAATCGCGCCGCTACGATCCTCCCCCTGATCGTCACAGACGATGCCGCCTCGCACCACTTTGCTATCGCGATCTAGAATCCAGACCGCGTCCGCGCCCTTTGCGAATACGTGTTGCAGAAATTCCGTCCCGGGGCGATTTGCCAATGCGCGCGCCTGCAAAGCCGCCCCGCGAAGCCGAGGCAGTTGTGCCCGTCCCAGATCGTTCAGAAGTTTCTGCGTTTCCTCAGAGGCGATCTCGAGCGGTTTCGGGAACCACAGCAGTAAACTGCGGTTGATCAACGAATAGCTGACGATAAACATAAAAATGATCGGCAAAAGGGAAATGGCCATCGCGCCGACGACCATCTTCGTTTTGAAGCGAGCGCCAAGCTGTTCTCTTCTGCGTTCCACCCACAGCCGCAGGGTGGTCCGTGCCAGGATGAGCCCAAAGACAAGAAACGCGGCTGTGATAAAACTGGAGACCGCGTAGAGCGCCATCACGGCGCGCCAGCTCTTCGGCTCAAAAGGCACATTGAGAGATCCGAAGGTAAAGACCGCCGCCAGGAGCAGGGCCAGAAGGATTCCGCCGATGGCGAGACCCCAGCGTTGCTTGTTGTTCAATCGGCTCATGGCTTGACCATCATCCAGTCGCGCCTCGGAGTTTACATCGGGACCGGAGGACAGCACTTATGCCAAACCCGCGCAGATTCTTATTCAGCGTCGGCGAGTACCGCACAAAATGAGTCATTGTCGCTGGTGCAGGCATATCTCTGGCACGATAGCCAGCGTGGGGAGGCAAGTCAAGATTTCTGCCTGTCCTCCGCTCGCGCGACCTGCCCTTGCGGGCAGGTATTAGCCATTTCAGAACGGAGCGCGAAATTCTGGCTACTTTCCCCTTCCGCATTTGTTAAGGTGAGCGCTGGGTGCAAACCCGCTGGGAGTACTGTGGATGTCCGTCCGTCTGGGCGAAATATTAGTTAAGGAAAGCCTCATCACGCAGGACCAGCTCCAAAAGGCGCTCGAGTTTCAGCGCGCCAATGGAGGCAAGCTGGGAAGCTGCCTGACGAAAATGGGCTTCATCACCGATGACGACATCACCGGCGTGCTTTCCCGTCAGTATGGCGTTCCTTCCATAAACCTGAAGTATTACGAAATCGATCCCAACGTTATCAAGCTCATTCCGCAGGATACAGCATCACGCTACCAGGTAATTCCGCTTTCGCGCGTCGGCTCCGTTCTCACTATCGCCATGACGGATCCCACCAACGTCTTTGCGATGGACGACATCAAGTTCATGACCGGATTCAACGTCGAGCCGGTTGTGGCCTCGGAATCGGCCATCGGCGACGCCATCACGCGGTTTTATGGCGGGACATCAACGAATCAAGAAGAAATCAGCAACTTGATGAAAGACCTCGTTGATGAGGAAAATGAGCTGGAGCTTGCGGCCGAAGAATCAGAGATGGACCTTGCCACTCTGGAAAAGGCGGCGGAAGAAGCTCCTATCATCAAGCTCGTGAACTTGATTTTGACGGACTCCGTCAAGCGCGGAGCCAGCGATATTCACATCGAGCCTTACGAGCTCGAAATGCGCGTGAGGTTCCGCATTGACGGGCAACTTTCCACGGTAATGACTCCGCCGTTGCGCCTGAAGGACGCGATTACCAGCCGCTTGAAGATCATGGCCAAGCTGGACATCGCGGAAAAGCGCTTGCCACAAGACGGCCGCATCATGATCAAGTACAAGGCCGACGGCAAGAAAAAGGAACTGGATTTCCGCGTTTCGACCGTGCCCACGCTCTACGGCGAAAAGGTCGTCATGCGGTTGTTGGACAAGGAAAACCTCCGGCTGGACATGACCAAACTCGGCTTCGAGCCGGAATCGCTGAAGAAATTCGAACGCAACATTTTGAAGCCTTACGGCATGGTGCTGGTAACGGGTCCAACCGGTTCGGGCAAAACGAACACGCTGTATTCCTCCGTCGCAACGCTAAACACCGTTGACACCAACATCATGACCGCGGAAGACCCGGTCGAGTTCCAATTGGCGGGCATTAACCAGGTACAGATGAAGGAGCAGATTGGGCTGAACTTTGCCGCTGCGCTGCGGGCCTTTCTGCGCCAGGATCCCAACATCATTCTGGTGGGCGAGATTCGCGACTTTGAAACGGCGGAGATCGGAGTCAAGGCCGCGCTCACCGGCCACTTGGTGCTCTCGACGCTGCACACCAACGACGCGCCTTCGACCATCAGCCGTTTGATGAACATGGGTATCGAGCCTTTCCTCGTGGCCACGTCGGTGAACCTGATTTGCGCTCAGCGTCTCGTTCGGCGGATTTGTTCGAACTGCAAGGAAGAACTGGACGTTCCGCAGCAAGCATTGATCGACGCTGGATACACTCCCGAAGAGGCCAAGAGCACCAAGATTTACCACGGTAAAGGCTGCACGACATGCAACAAGCGCGGCTACAAGGGCCGCACGGGCCTCTACGAGGTCATGGAAATCAATGATGAGCTGCGCGAATTGATTCTTGTTGGCGCCTCCGCGCTGGAGCTGAAGAAAAAAGCCATCGAACAAGGGATGATCACCCTGCGGCGCAGCGGTTTGATCAAGGTCGCGCTCGGACAGACCACCATGGAAGAAGTCCTGCGCGAAACGGTTTTATAGATTGAGGGAGACTGATGGCTGGAATCACGCTGAGTGAATTGCTGAAGAAGATGATCGAGATGGGAGGCAGCGACCTCCATATCACCACGAACAGCGCGCCCCGTGTCCGTGTGCATGGCCGGCTCCGGCCTCTGGACATGCCGCCGCTGACGGCCGCCGACACCAAATCTCTCGCTTATAGCGTTTTGACGGATGCGCAAAAGCACCGCTTCGAAGAAAATCTGGAGCTGGACTTCTCCTTCGGCTTGAAAAACCTGGCTCGCTTCCGCGGCAACGTGTTCAATCAGCGCGGCGCTGTGGGCGCCGTCTTCCGTACGATTCCATGGGAAATCAAGGGCTTCGACGCTCTCGGATTGCCGTTAGTGGTGAAGGGATTGTGCGACAAACCGCGAGGACTCGTACTTGTGACCGGCCCGACAGGCTCCGGCAAGTCCACCACGCTCGCGGCCATGCTTGACAAGATCAACAGCGAACGCGAAGAGCACATGATCACCATCGAGGATCCCATCGAGTTTCTTCACAATCACAAGAAGTGCCTGGTGAATCAGCGCGAAGTCCACGCAGACACGCATTCCTTCGCCAATTCACTTCGCGCCGCGCTTCGTGAAGACCCCGACGTCGTGCTCATCGGCGAAATGCGCGATCTCGAGACGATTGAGTCCGCGCTGCGTATTGCGGAAACAGGCCACTTGACCTTTGCCACTCTGCACACTAATTCGGCGTCTTCCACGATCAACCGTATCATTGACGTCTTTCCTTCGCACCAGCAGCCGCAGATTCGCGCGCAGCTGTCCATGGTGCTGGAAGGGATTCTTTGTCAAGCGCTTCTCCCGCGTGCCGACGGACGGGGCCGCGCCATGATCATGGAAGTGCTTATGCCCACGCCGGCCATCCGCAACCTGGTCCGCGAGGACAAAATTCACCAGATCTATTCCGCGATGCAGACCGGCACGGGTCAAACGGGCATGCAGACCTTTAACCAGGGACTCGCGAATGCTTACTTTCAAAAAATGATTACTTTGGACATGGCCCTTTCGCGTTCATCGAATCCCGATGAATTGCAGGACATGATCAATCGTGGAGTCTCAACACCCGGAGCTGGGGCCAACAAGGTCCCGGTCGGCGGCAAACGCTAGGAGAAACGAAATTGGCTGAACACCCATACGCCCAAGAGATTGAAGGACTAAGGAGGCAAACCAATGCCGGATTATAAATACCAAGGAACCAGCCGCTCCGGCGGCAGCGTCAGCGGAGTGATGACCGCTTCGAACAAGGCCGAACTGCAGACCCTGCTGAAGCGCCAGCAGATCACGGCCACGAAAATGACCGAGAAGGGGAAGGAATTCAATATTCCCCAATTCGGCGGTGGCGTGAGCGCCAAAGAACTCGCGATCTTCACGCGCCAGTTCTCGGTCATGATCGACGCCGGTCTGCCGCTCGTCCAGTGTCTCGAAATTCTGGCGAGCCAGCAGGAGAATAAGTTCTTTCAAAAGATCCTGGCTGGCACCCGCGGCCAGGTCGAAGGCGGCGCGACGCTCTCTGCCGCGATGCGAAGTTCCCCGAAGGCTTTTGACGCCTTGTACGTGAACATGGTCGAGGCGGGTGAAACCGGCGGTATTCTCGATACCATTCTCCAGCGGCTCTCGACCTACATCGAAAAGAACGTCAAGCTGCAGCGCGCCGTCAAGTCCGCCCTAGTCTACCCCGTGGGCGTCTTGACCGTTGCCGGCGGCGTCATCACCCTGTTGCTCTGGAAGGTCGTGCCGATTTTCGCCACCTTGTTTGCTGGTCTTGGCGTGGACCTTCCGCTGCCCACAAAGATCGTTATCGCCCTGAGTAATTTCATTGGCAGCATATTTGGCTTGCTCCTTCTCGTTGCCATCGTCGGCAGCATCTTCGGACTAAAGGCTTGGTATGGCACGCCACAAGGTCGCCTTACGCTCGATACCATTGTGCTGAAGCTGCCGGTTCTGGGCATTTTGATGAGAAAGATCGCCGTTGCGCGGTTTACTAGGACTCTTGGCACCTTGATATCCAGCGGCGTGCCAATCCTTGAGGGCCTTGACATTACCGCCAAGACCGCCGGCAACGCCGTGGGCGAAAGAGCTCTACAAAAGGGGCGAAGGTCTCTTGAGGAAGGCAAGTCCCTTACGGAGCCCTTGAAGGAAAGCGAAGTGTTTCCGGGTATGGTCACTCAGATGATCGCCGTTGGCGAACAGACGGGCGCCATGGACGCCATGCTTTCGAAAATTGCCGATTTCTATGAAGAAGAAGTGGACGCGGCGGTGAAAGACTTGCTGACCGCCCTCGAACCCATCATGATCGTATTTCTCGGCTTGGTGGTTGGCGGCGTCGTCATTTCCATGTATTTGCCGCTGTTCTCGCTCATCGGCAAGCTAAGTAATAAGTAGTCGCTGATTAGCTTTCGCCCGGACGGCGTTATTCTGTTGTGGAGGACGGAGAACACTCTCTCTGTCCTCCGCCTTTCCTGCCAGGACTTGGGATGCTGGGATTAAGGCGCGGGCGTGCGATGGACAAGAGCTTCGTGACAAAGGAATGGTTGGAATGGTTGACGCGTGTTCGTCTCCTGACGATCACGCTCATCCTGAGCGTCGGAGTGGTTTGGCCGCAGTATATCCCGGGCTTGAGCACCAATCGCTTTTTCCTCCCGCTGATCATCTTCTGGCTCACCCTCGGCATCACTCATCTCATCCTTCTGCGTTGGCTCCCGCTGGCGCAGTGGCATGGCGGACTGCAGATCACCGCCGACGTCCTGATGGTGTCGCTATTGGTGTATTCCACCGGCCTGCAGGAGAGTTACTTCATCTCCCTTTATCTGCTGGTGATTATCGTTGCGAGCATCCTGTTTTCCAAACGCATTGCCTTTCTGACCGCTGGCAGTTGCTTTCTGCTTCTTGTTGGGATGACCGCCCTGGCATACGCGGGCAGGATTCCGCGCACCTTCTCCAGCCTGGCGTCAACCGAGGGCCTTCGCACCTGGCTGGTCATGAATCTTCTGGGATTTCTCGCCGTGGCCTACCTGGCCAGTCTCCTGGCGCAGTCCCTTCGCAAAAAAGGCGTGGAGCTCGAAGAGAAGCGCGAAGAACTGCTCAGTCTGCAGGATTTCACCGAGGACATCATTCACTCCATGCGGGGTGGCTTGATCACCACGGACCTGGCGGGACGCATTCTGCTACTGAATCGTACCGGAGAAGAAATTCTCGGACACCGCTTCGCGGAAGTGCGCGGCACGAGGCTTCAGGATCTGAATGACGATTTCTGGCTCCCCGGTCATTACGAAAGCA
>Ga0209648_10005212_pt1 | contig 11100 bp, 14 predicted proteins | sample GraSoi2013_115cm_FD_185830 | JGI IMG/M metagenome (GOLD analysis project Ga0209648, IMG submission 185830) | Grasslands soil microbial communities from the Angelo Coastal Reserve, California, USA - Sample 9_17_2013_115cm (SPAdes) (version 2) | ecosystem: Environmental > Terrestrial > Soil >...
ACGAGGTATTTCTGCAGATCGTTCTCGAGGGCGGCGATCTCGGCGTGCCGGCGCGCCACTTGCAGCGCCATCGTGGTAACGGCCGGCGGCAGCAGGCCTTCGAGACGCAAGGCGCGGCGCTCCGCCTCGGTGAAAGCGGTGCCTTTGTTGAGGCGCGGATTGCGCAGCAAATCGTAGCCGGTGGGATGTCCCGACATCGGTGCGGCCGTCTTGATCGCTCCGTACGCCGTCATCTTAAGGGCTCTATACGGGGTTGTCCCCTACCCTTTCCGAACGAGGACGCGCTCGCGGCGATGAATGCTGATGGCGCGTGCGATCAAGGGCGCCGGCCACGGGAAAAGATGAAGATACGCTCGCTCGAGCCGCCCGGCCAAAATTACACCGGCGCAACGCTTCCCGTATGGTCCGGTAATGATCGACTTCGCGAGACGAGGCCCAGAAACCCGCACCAGCGGTGGACTGTGGTCCGATCCAGCATGATTTCGCGAAGGTAGGCGTCTTTGCACCTGCGCTTGCAGAACTTATTGCCCCACCAACGGTGCGTCACCATCCCGAACGGCCCACCGCAATGATCGCAGACCTGGCGCGACCGCAGCCCGCTCCTCGCAACACCATTCCCATCCCGGATCGTCGTCATGATGCCCTCGCCCGTTCTGTGAGTGCTGACACGGCGAGCTTGCCGTGACCGAGGTAGCACTCGTGACTGCAGTAGGAGAGACGCGTGGTGAGCTCGCGCAGATAGCTTTCGCCGATCGGCTCGCAGCACAACGCGCACCAAGCCTCTGGACGGGGTCTCCTGCCATTCACCAAGACGAATTTCATATGCCGCCTCCACTCGAAGAAGCCCCTCCCCTCGACGATGATTTGGTCACTGCCCCGCGAGCGTCTCAATCGTACAGAGGTAAATGCAGCTGACGCTGTGGTTTTGGCCGCGCATACTCGCGTTGGTCGCTCTCCATACCTCCGTTGCCCCGCTCATACTTTGGTTTCGATTTGATGGGCGAGTGAATGCGCGCCCCACGCCGTGCGAAATCGTGCCGGGATGCGGGCCACGCATAGGCGATTGATGCAAAACAGGTGAATTCGCAGCAATTCCGCGCAAGCGAAGTCCGCGCCTGGTCGACATATTCGATGGTCGGGCCAGCCCCATTGGGGGAGGCGGGATGAGTGGCCGGAAGAGGCGAATATGCGCGGCATCATCGTTGCGCTCGTCCTGCTAGCGTCGCCGTCGGCAGCGCGGGATTTTGGACAGTGGGAGAACCAGCCGCCGCACGTGCGCGCGTGGTTTCAAAAGCTCATGCAGCCCGATCTTCCGACCATGTCGTGCTGTGGCGAAGCCGACGCCTATTGGGCCGACAGCTTCGAGGTGGACGGGGATCGCTACGTGGCCATCATCACCGACGAGCGCCCCGATGGCCCGCTCGGCCGCCCGCATCGGCAGTCAGGCGAGAAGATTGTCGTCCCGAACCACAAGATCAAATGGGACGACGGGAATCCGACCGGTCACGGCATCATCTTCATCGGGATGGGCGGACAGGTCTATTGCTACGTACCGCCGGGCGGCGTCTGACGCCGCGTTACGGCGCTAGGTTTAACGCATAAAGCCGTGGGATAGACATGAGCGAGCGTAACATTGCCCGGTTGTTTGGATTGATCGTGGGTGCACTTTTCACATGCACCCTGGTCCTGAACGCCCTCGTTTTCTAAAAGCGCGATGCCTTCAGCCCCGGCTGATGGCTTGCATCTGCATCACGTCTGCCCTGGGTGGACAGGTAGCGTGAATTGAAACGTCGCGCCACGCGGCACGTTCGCGCTCACCCACAATCGTCCGCCGTGTGCCTCGATGATCGAGCGGCAGATCGATAGCCCCAGCCCCAAACCGCCCGGCTTGGTCGTGTAGAAGGGTTCGAAGAGGCGCTCGAGCGCCGCTGGCGTCAGTCCCGGACCCGAATCTCGCACCGCGACGCGCACATCGCCGGTGTCGGACGTTCCGGTGCTGATCAGCAATTCTCGCGGCCCGTCGCTCGCGCCGCTCATGGCCTCCGCCGCGTTGATGATCAAGTTGAGCACCACCTGCTGTAGTTGCACCCGATCTCCTTGAATGAGCGGTAAGCCGCCCGCGAGCTCGCTCTGCACCGAAACGCCGTTCGTCGCCGCTTCGCTACGGGTAAGCTCGATCACCTCGCGGACCGCTTCGTTGATATCCAAACGATCTTCACGTGGGGGCGCCTTTTTTATCAGATCACGAATGCGACCGACGACGTCGCCCGCTCGTTTGCCATCCTGAACGATGTGAGCGAGGGCCTGCCGCACCTCCTCCAATTCCGGGGGTTGACGCTCGAGCCAGCGCAGCGCGGCCTGAGCGTTGCTGACGGTCGCGGCGATGGGCTGTTTCACTTCATGGGCGATCGAGGCCGTGAGCTGCCCCATGGTTGCGACGCGGTTGGCGTGCGCCAGCTCCATCAGTATGTCGCGATATCGGCGCTCGGCCTCGCGTGCTTGCGCTTCCGCACGCTTGCGCTCGCTCAGATCGAGGACGAAGGCGATGGCCTGCTGTGGTTCTTCGCCGACCGCGGCGCCGCCGACCAACACAGGCACGCGGCTGCCGTCTTTGCGGAAGTATTCCTTCTCGCGTGGCTGGACCGTTCCGGTAGCCGTCACTTCCGCCACCCGCCGCGCGGTATCGTCGCGCCATTCCGACGGCGTGAGGTCGGTCCAGCGCACGCGACCTGCGGCGAGATCCTCACGATCGTACCCGATGATGTGGAGAAATGCGTCGTTGGCCTCGAGAATTCGACCTTCGACGTCCCAGACGAAAATTCCCATGATGTTAGCGTCGACCAGGCGCCGGATTTTCGCTTCGCGAGTTTCGATCTCTCCGTACAGCCTGGCCAACGATTTCAAGTCGGCCTGCAGCAGGTCGCGAAAGTGCAGCAGGAGCTTGAGATAAGCCTCGCTATATGCGTTCCTTTTGTTATCGCGAATGCAAATGGTCCCGAATATCTCGCCATCGGGCCAGCTGATCGGGACCCCCAAGTAGGAGATCATCCCTGATTTGACATGCAGGTTCGATCTCCACGTTTCGTCCGCGAGAGCATCAGTGACACGCAGCAGTTGACGGGACTTCAGCACGGTTTCGCAATAAGGTCCGGTGTCGACAGAGCCCGGCACGCAAGGATTTCCTTTCGAGGCGCTGGACACGAAAACTTTGATCTGCGGCGGCTCAGCTCGCATGATCGAGGCGGAGGGGACGTGCATGAGGTCGGCGAGCAGATCCACGATCTCTTGCCACTTCCGGATGATGTCCGGAGGTACTTGGATCAAATCCGGGGTGAGCGATGTTGCCAAAGAGCTCATTGACTTCGTCGGGTCATGTTCTTGTGGCGACTGCGGACGTCCTTGCGTCCTGTGACGCATGTTCGGCGCGTTTCGATAACTGCGGTCCGAACTAGTCGCTGCCATGTGGAGGAGCCTCGTTTTGGCGCTTCATCAGAGCCTGCTCCACACATTCGAGCAGTCGCGTTTCATCGAAGGGCTTGCTCAAGAAACAGACCGCCCCCGCATTCATTGCTCGCTCTCTAACCCTGTCATGCGGAAAGGCGGTAATAAAGATGATCGGCATGCTGTGATCGTGAGCAATCAAATGGTCTTGCAACTCGACGCCGGTCATGCCGGGCATCTGCACATCGGCAATGACGCAGGACGTTTCGCTCAGCTGCGGCGAAGACAAGAACTCTTGTGCCGAAGCGAACGCGTGTACCGAAAATCCCATCGACCTCAGCAACCGTGCCGTGGCGGTACGTACCGAAGGATCATCGTCGACGACCGAGATTATCGGAGCCTCTGCCACGCGACCTGACCTGTTCTCGAGGCCCGGGCCAATACGGGCCCCGACAGCGTCGCCTCATACCCAGGTTAGGGCCGGAACTGCGGGCCGAGAACTATACTTAGGTTTCGAGATGGCTGGGCGATTTATGAGTACACGACCGAATTAGCCGGCCTTGCCCTTCTACAGACTCGTGCCCGGCCGCCTGCGCCCGATTCGGCGCCGGTTCGAAGAGGCAATCCAGGCATGCACGCCGAGCCGGCGGAAGGAGTGCATCAGCTGCTCGCCGGCGAGAGCCAACATGATCATGCAGATCGGGATGTAAGCTGTCCAAAAGAGCGAGAAGAACATGTCACGTCACCTTAGTATGAATGTTGACGCACTCGATCGAGAGCGCCGCCGCCGTCGATCCAACTTCGAACTGGCCGCAGCTCATTGGCGGGCGCGTCGTCGGAGCCCGTCTCGATCAAGTGACCATCGACCACGGCCTCTCTTATGACGTGCTGGTCGGCGATGAGATCGAGCTGCGCGGGTTGATCTGCCGGCCAGCCGGCGAATGTAGGCGAGGCCAACAGCGTGGCGGCAGCGATCGCCATGATCCGTACCTTGTCGAGCATCCTACCCTCCCACCGCGCACGAATTTTCGACTAGGCGGCCGGCACCGGGCCGGCCGCATCGTCGAGCCATCGCTGGGCTTGAACCGGAAGTCCCCGCCCAAGCGACCTTATGGATTGGAACCGTAGCAGGGGGAGCTTGGTCCCCAGCCGTAGCCGCCACAGGTCGGACTGTTGGCGGTCTGAGCGAAGGTCGGGCTGGCAAACAGCGCGACCAGCGCGAGAGCAGTGATAAGCGCTTTCATGGCCTTCTCCGTTTCAGCGGATGATCGTCCGCGGGTTCCTGCAACAACGCCAGGCCGGCGGCCCGTGCTCGCAGTCATCAACGAGCTAGGCTCGTCGCGATCACCGGATGAACTATATTTTCGGGTTGACTCCATAAGCCAATGGTCGATGCCTTAATACTTAGGTTTAGGACTGCCGTGAAAGATAGACGCGCTTTATGCGCGGCGAGAAAACCGAGCGTTTGTGGGATTGTTTGGGCCATAATGGTCAAGCCGCTCGATAATCCGTCCGGAAGTGCTATTTATTGTTGGCAGGTCCTGTTGCCGGAGAGAATCCCGTGATCGAGCGTTCAGCGCGCCAACCTGCCACCGCCGAACAACCGGTCGTATTCGTCGTCGACGACGATGAATCCGTGCGCGAGGCGCTCAGAAGCCTGTTTCGATCGGTCAGCCTCAGGGTCGAGACGTTCGGCTCGGCCGCGGACTTTTTGCGCAGCGAGCTTCCCCAGGTGGCAAGCTGCCTCGTGCTCGACGTCAGATTGCCGGGGGTGAGCGGACTCGATTTCCAGGCCGAACTCGCCAAGGCGAACATCCATATTCCCGTCATATTCATGACCGGGCACGGCGATATCCCCATGTCGGTCCAGGCCATGAAAGCCGGCGCGGTCGATTTCCTGACCAAGCCCTTCCGCGATCAAGACATGCTGGACGCGGTCGCCGCGGCGGTCGAACGCGATCGCAGCCGGCGAAAGGACGAGCAGCGCCTGTCGGACGTACGAGCACGCTTCGACGGCTTGACCGAGCGCGAACGCGAGGTGATGGGCCTCGTCACCGCCGGCCTGATGAACAAGCAGGTCGCCGGCGAACTGGGGCTGAGCGAGATCACCGTCAAGATCCACCGCGGGCATGTCATGCGGAAAATGGCCGCGCGCTCGCTCGCCGACCTGGTGAGGATGGCGGAAGTGCTGGGACTTCGGCGGAGCAAGCCGGAGAACGGATAAGGCCGAAGCGACCGAGCGCCGAGCCGCCGTCAATTTTCAGTGGGAATCGACTCTCATTAGCAATCGACGCTAAGCGCAGCAGTCCCCGCAGCCGCGTAGATCCGCGCAAGCACGCCTCAATCACAGCAATATTTTAAGAGCACGTGCTGCCGAGCCCCCTTAGGTGCAGGAGCAGCGCAGACGCAGGATGTCGGACTGACAAACCCGCGACGCGAATATGCGTAGCATCGATCCTGCGCGGCTGAGGGCTCGCTCGCGAGCAGACCGAAAAAAGCCGACGCAGCCCGCGGAGAAGAAGGAGCAAGACCATGGCTCGTGAAACCGAAACCGGCGAAATCGAGATGGAGCGTGCCGCCATCGCCGGCACATCGCTTGAAGTGTCGCGTGTGGCTTTGGGCACCTGGGCCATCGGGGGCTGGATGTGGGGTGGAACCGAGGAGGCGGAATCCATTGCCACGATCCGGGCGGCGGTCGAGCACGGCATCAATCTCATCGATACCGCTCCGGTCTATGGATTCGGCCGCTCTGAAGAAATCGTCGGCAAGGCCCTCGCCGAGGGTCATCTGCGCTCGCGCGTGCGCATCGCGACCAAGACCGGAATCGAGTGGTCGGGCGGAAGAGTGTTCCGCAACGCCAGCCGCGCGCGAATCCTGCAGGAGGTCGAGGATTCATTGCGCCGGCTTCGGACCGATCACATCGACGTCTACCAGGTTCACTGGCCCGATCCGCTGGTGACGATCGAGGAAACCGCAGAGGCCATGCGCACCCTGTTCGAGCAGGGCAAGATCCGCGCCATCGGCGTCAGCAATTTCTCGGTCGGGCAAATGGAGCGCTTCCGCCGGGTGGCACCGCTGCATGTGCTGCAACCGCCCTATAATTTGTTCGAGCGCGGCATCGAGGCCGACATCCTCCCCTATTGCCGAAAGAATAAGATCTCGACCTTCGGCTACGGCGCACTCTGCCGCGGCCTCTTGTCCGGACGGATGCGGCCGGACAGCAAATTCGAGGGCGACGACCTTCGCCGCACCGATCCGAAATTTCAACAGCCACGCTTCGGAGAGTATCTCGCTGCCGTGACGCGGCTCGATCAACTCGCCCAGCAACGCTTCCACAAGCGAGTGATCCATCTGGCGGTTCGCTGGGTGCTCGATCAAGGCGTCACCACGGCGCTGTGGGGCGCACGCCACCCCGGTCAGCTGGATCCGGTTGACGAGGTGAGCGGCTGGCACCTCGATGCGCCCGCCAAGGCGGAGGTCGATCGCATCCTGGCCGCAACGATCAGCGATCCGGTCGGCCCCGAATTCATGGCGCCGCCGGCGCGCAGCATCGCGGCGTGAATGGGAGGGTCCACGGTGGCGAGCGGTGCACAAAACTTAAGATCTCGCGGCCAACCCCGCGCCCCGCGCGCGAAATCGCGCACGGGGCGGGTCTGTCCAAGCCGATCTCATACCTTGATATGATTCTTGTGGTGGCCGCAGTGACATATTTTTGTACTATGCACGGGTTTTCTCCAGCCGGTAATTCGCCGCGGCGGCGCCCCCAGGTCGAGGATCAGCAATTGCAGGACGCCCCGATCATATCGATCATCGACGATGATGAGTCGATGCGCTGTGCGATGAAAAGCCTTGTGACGTCACTCGGCTTGGATGCCTACACGTTTGCATCGGCAGAAGCGTTCCTGCAATCGCCGCATCTGGAGCATACGTCCTGCGTGATCACCGATTTGCAAATGCCGGGCCTGAACGGCGTCGAACTGCAGAAATCGCTGTTGGCGCAAGGCCGCCGCATCCCCATCATCTTCGTGACCGCTTTTCCTGAGGAGCGGCTGCGGGCGCGCGCCATAGAGGCTGGCGCCTTGGGCTTCCTGAGCAAGCCGTTCGAAAGTGAAACGCTGATAAAACTCATCGATAAGGCGATAGAGACTGGGCGGAAAACTTGAAGTTCCGCACGATCGCTCAAAACGGCGCCTCCCGCGACTCGCGAGCCGGCATGGCCGAGCCCGCTACGACGGGCGCGTTAAACGAGCAGCAGGTCCTGCTGTCGACGCTGCCGCCGAGTCGGGGCCAGCAGCGGCTCGCCCTCGCCACCATACTGGTCTTGCTCGCCGCATTCTGTGCCACGGTGCCCTTCGCGACGGTGCCGGTCGGATACATCAGAGAGTTCATTCCCGCATATGCCGCCGCCATGTTCGTGATCAGCTCGATCACGTCGGCTTTGCTGTTCGTGCAATTTTCCGTCGTTCATTCGCGCGCTCTGCTCGCTGTTTCCGGCGGCTACCTCTTCAGCACGCTCATAACCGTCCCCTGGGCGCTTACCTTTCCGGACCTGTTCGGGGCGACCGACATGGCGGGCACCACATGGGGGGTGCTGTCCAGGATCTGGCATCTTGTCTTTCCGCTGTCCGTGATCGGCTACACTCTCCTCAAAGATGACGAGGCGAGAACGGCGTGGCCGCGCGCGTTATCGTATTTCGCGGTTCTCTTGAGCGCCGCCGGGCTCTTGGTCGCCTTCGACCTTGTGACGGGCCTTGGTACGACTACGAGTGAGCCGATGCCGCGCGGGTCGCCGTTCTCGATGCTCGATCGCGCGCAGGCTGATTGGAACGCCCTGCTCTTCCTGTTGGCGTTGTTTGCGCTCGCGCTGCTGTGGTCGAGGCGACGGTCCGTGCTCGATCTGTGGCTCATGGTCGTGATGTGCGGCTTGCTGATCGAGCTTTGCCTGATCACTTTGGTCGGTCTCCGTTACGTCGTCGGATGGTATGCCGCACGCGTCTACTTTCTCGTTTCCTCTATGCTCGTGTTGGCCGTCCTGCTTTCCGAAACCGCTTTGCTCTATGCGCGACTCGCCCGCTCCGTGATGGCGCAAAGGCAAGAACGCGAAGCGCGGCTGATCACGATGGACGTGTTGTCGGCGTCGATCGCGCACGAGATGAATCAACCGCTGGCCAGTATCGTGACGAACGCGGATGCGGCCTCGCGCTGGATGGCGCGCCCGACACCGGATCTCGACGAGGTGAAAGCGACGCTCGAGCAGATTCGCAATTCGGCCTATCGTGCCAGAGATCTCATCGGCAGCATCCGGGCGATGGTCAAGAGGGATGACCGCAACCGGGCCGCACTCGACCTCAATGACCTCGTGCGCGAAGTTCTCGCGCTCACGGAACGCGAGCTGCAGAGGAACCGCGTTTCAGTCGAAGTCGAATTGGAAGAGCACCTGCCCTTGGTGAACGCAGACCGGGTGCAGCTGCAGCAGGTGCTGGTAAATCTGATTACCAATGCGATCGACGCCATGGCGGAGAAGAAGTGGCCCCGGATCTTGCGTATTAAATCGGCAGTCCAGGAACCGGACGGCGTGCTGACTTCGGTGGCGGACACTGGAAAGGGAATCGACCCGAAGATCGTCGATCGCATTTTCAATCCGTTGTTCACGACCAAATCGAACGGCATGGGCATGGGCTTGGCGATTTGCCGGTCGATCATCGAGGGCCACGACGGCCGCCTCCAGGTATCGGCCGGTGCCGAAGGCGGCTCGGTATTTCAATTCGTGCTGCCGGCCACCATCGCCCGATAGGGCAAACAGCGAACGTCGATTCCGCCTGCCGAAGCTTCGCACGGATGCGAACCGGATCCGGTTTTTGCCTCCGCGACGGCCCATCGCCACGCCAGCCTGGCGCCGAAACCTAGGTATAGGGGGCTCAAACCAACTAGATAAGCCTCGCAACCTCTGTACGATGGAGCTTTTCGCCTTGTTCGGCCTAGTTTGAGGCTTACCGGGGTGCAACGGCAGCCGGGTTCCGACCCGAGGTGCCAAAAGACTGACGGTGCAAGCCATGCTGACCTACTCGCTCCACACGAACTCCGCGCTACATCCTCGCTTCGATCGCGATATTGCATTTGTTCCCCAGACGGCATTGCGGTCCGGCGAGGGGTACTCGCCCTCAGTCGAAGATGGCGAGCAGTCGCGTCATTTCCGGCCGGGGCCGCTCGCCGATCTTCGCACCGGCGAGGTCATCGACCAGGGAGTGCGAATTTTCCCTTCCCACGCGGTCACCCGTCGGAGGCTGGCATGGGACGGCATGGCCATCGAGGTCGTGCAAGCGATCGGACACGAGAAGGTCGAGATCAGTTTCCGCGCGTGCGTGCACTTGCTCGTCGCATACGAAGAGGGCGTTCGCGGCAACGGCGAGACGCTGATCGAGGGTTTGCCCCGTTCGACGCTGCGAGATGTCAAATGCAAGCTCGCCTTCGTGCCGGCGGGTCATGAGTATCGCGAGTGGCAAGAGCCCCGCACGCGCAGTCGCATCGTGTATTTCTACTTCGATCCCGCCAAGATGCCCATCGATCCAGGGGCAGGCGCGGAGGACGCGCTTTTGGCGCCACGCTTGTTCTTCGAAGACAAGGCGCTGTGGGAAACCGCGGTCAAACTGGGCGGGTTGATCGAGAACGGCAGTGAAGATCGGCATTACTGCGAGGCGCTCGGCGTCGTGCTGGCGCATGAGCTCGTGCGCCGCAGCGCTGGCATGCGCCGCGTCGAGCCACCGACGCGCGGCGGTCTCGCCGCCTGGCAGCAGCGGACCGTGTGCCGCTACATCGAAGAACATGTCGCCGAGCAGGTACCGCTCGCCACGCTCGCGCGCTCCGTTCGGCTCAGCGCGTATCATTTCTGCCGGGCGTTCAAGCGGTCATTCGGCGTGCCGCCCCATCGCTATCATAACGCTCGTCGCATCGAGCACGCCAAGACGCTGTTGGCGCAGCCCGCGCGCTCGGTCACCGAGATCGCGCTGAAGGTCGGCTTCAGCGAAACGAGTTCGTTCACGGCAGCCTTTCGCAAAGCGACCGGCACGACACCGACCGCGTACCGGCGAAGCCTTGCGTGATTCGGGAGGCCGCAATGACACGCCGCTTGATTGCCATGGCGACTGCGATGTTCGTCACCTCCAGCTGCGCTTATGCGCAAGTCAATGCGCTAGGTGGCGCTACCGCCAACTCCGGGATCGGTGGCGTGGCTAGCCCCAACTCCGGGATCGGTACGACCTCGCCCCTCGGCATGAGCACCTCCGGCACGGCTGGCGCGCCAACGGGAATCCCCTTGGGAGCCACCCCGCTCGCAACGCCCGGCGTGAATTCGGGCTCTTCCAATGGCGTTGCTTTATCCACGGCATGCTCCAGCCCGGGTTTAGGGAGCGCGATGACATCGAACTCGAGCACGCTGTTCACCGGGGCATCGAGCTCGACCGCGCTGTTCGATAATAGCGGCGTGGGGATCATGACGGGCGCGACGCTGCCGGGATCAGCGGGTCCGGTCACGCCGACGTGCGGCGGAGCTTTGGCAACCGGCAGCGCCACGTCCTTGCAGTCGAGCGCTTCGACGCCCGCGACCTCGAAACCGGGCATTCCGATGGGCTCGACCGAACTGAGCAATCCGGGTCTCAGCCC
>Ga0209648_10005214_pt1 | contig 11097 bp, 7 predicted proteins | sample GraSoi2013_115cm_FD_185830 | JGI IMG/M metagenome (GOLD analysis project Ga0209648, IMG submission 185830) | Grasslands soil microbial communities from the Angelo Coastal Reserve, California, USA - Sample 9_17_2013_115cm (SPAdes) (version 2) | ecosystem: Environmental > Terrestrial > Soil >...
CGAAATGATCCCAATGATGGGCCGCTCGGGCTCCTGGGGAAGCCCAAACCGCCCCAGCAGATCGAGTTTGCATTCGCGCTTGCCGCTCAAGTCATCGGCGGAAAAATTAGCGGCGATATCCGTGTCGGTTTCCGGATTCCAAACGTCATAGTCGACGCCATTGGTGATCCCTATCAGGCAGTCCCTGCGCGCCCGCATCAGCCAATCGAGTCCATAACCCTGCTCCGGCGTCTGAATCTCGCGGGCATATCGCGGGCTCACCGTCGACAAAACATCTGCGGCAACAAGGCCGGCCTTCAAAGCCGAAGCCGCACCCTCCAGCATGAAATCGCTCGTGTAGTCGTTGAACCCCAGCCACCACAAATCCGACGGCCTGAACGCGCCCTGATAGGCCAGGTTATGAATCGAAAAGACAATCCTGGTTTTGGCGAAGAACTCTTCGTGGCGGCGCCGGGCGCGCATCTCGACCGCGGCAAACCCGGTCGGCCAGTCGTTACAGTGCAGGATGTCCGGCGCATCGCCCAGTCGATTGAGCAAGGCGATCGACGCCCGGCAGAAAAAAGCGAAGCGTTCGAAATCGTTTACCTCGCCATAGATTTTACCGCGAGCGAAATAATGCGGCGCGTCGATTAGGTAAGTGGGGGCCTTCAGCGCGTCGCTTTGCCAGACGCGAATACGCGTGAGCTTGCCCCGCCAATCGACTTCAAGATCGTCAATGAACGTCTTGCCGAGCTCTGTCCGGTAAATCTGATCATAGAGCGGGATGATGAGGAAGGAATCCGCGCCCTCCGCATGGAGGGCCTTGGTCAGCGCTCCGGAAACATCAGCCAGACCGCCGGTTTTGGCGAAGGGAACTGCTTCGGATGAAAGGATGGCAACGCGCAAAGACTGGCCGGTACTTTGATCTTCGGTCTTTGAACTTTGGTCTCCAGCTGACAATCGATCACCCCGGAAAAAGAGTCCAAGTACAAAGAGCCAAATACAAAATACTTCCTGCTTAGCTTTGCATCGAAGCCAAAAACTCAGCGTTGGACTTTGTCTTCTCGAGCCTCTCGAGCACGACTTCCATCTGCTCAGTGGGTGAAAGCGGATTCAGCACGCGGCGCATCACCCAGACACGGCTGAGGTCTTCCTTACTAATTAGCAATTCTTCCTTGCGCGTTCCCGATCTCTGCAAGTCGATGGCCGGGAAGAGTCGCTTGTCGCTGAGCCGGCGGTCGAGATGGATTTCGGAGTTGCCGGTGCCCTTGAACTCTTCGAAGATCACGTCGTCCATGCGCGACCCGGTATCGATTAGCGCAGTTGCGATAATGGTTAGCGAACCGCCTTCTTCAATGTTGCGCGCAGCGCCAAAGAAGCGCTTAGGACGCTGCAAGGCATTGGAATCGATACCGCCGGAAAGAATTTTGCCGCTGGGCGGAACCACCGCGTTGTGTGCGCGAGCCAGGCGCGTGATCGAATCGAGCAGGATAACCACGTCGCGTTTATGTTCGACCAAACGCTTGGCCTTCTCGATCACCATGTCAGCTACCTGAACGTGGCGCGTCGGTGGCTCGTCGAAAGTCGAGGAGATTACTTCGCCCTGAACCGAACGCTGCATGTCGGTTACTTCTTCCGGCCGTTCATCGATCAACAGCACAATCAGCGTGGTTTCTGGATGATTCTGAGTGATCGAATTGGCGATGGCCTGCAACAGCATGGTTTTGCCCGTGCGCGGGGGCGAGACGATCAGGGCGCGCTGGCCTTTGCCCAGCGGCGTGACGAGATCGATGACGCGCGCGGAAAGATTGTCCGCATCGACTTCCATCCTGAGCATCTCGTCGGGATAGAGCGGCGTCAGGTTGTCAAAGAAAACCTTCTCTCGCGCCATGTCTGGCGATTCGAAGTTGATCGCTTCGACTTTGATCAGCGCAAAGTAGCGCTCGCCCTCTTTCGGTGGCCGAATCTGGCCGCTGATGGTATCGCCGGTGCGCAAGTCAAACTTACGAATCTGTGACGGCGAGACATAAATGTCGTCCGGCCCGGGCAGGTAGTTGTATTCCGGCGCGCGCAGAAATCCGAACCCATCGGGCAGGGTTTCCAGCACGCCTTCGGAAAAGATCAATCCACTCTTTTCAGTCTGGGCCGCGAGCACCTTAAAAATCAGTTCTTGCTTGCGCATGCCCGTGGCGCCGGGGACATCCATGCCTTTAGCCACCTGGGTAAGCTTGGAAATCGACATTTCCTTCAGATCGGATAGATTGAAGACATCCGGATTTCCGTCTCTGCTTACTGAGATTTCGGGCGGCGCTTCAGCCGTGGCTACCCCGCCGCCGTTCTCGCCATTACTGCCGTTATTCGTACGTCTTTTGTTTGCCATATCAGTTCTTTCGTGCGCGGACACGTTTCAGCCGCGCGTTGGTTTCAAAATTTACAATCCTGTCAATTGATTTCAACGGAGCCGGTCAAAGGGAATGTTTCCTCGCGGCCTATGCCTGGAAGCTCATGTGGGGGCTTCCTGCCACGATGACTGAATTCTCACTAACCTGACCGTCAACAGTTCGGAATCCAAGAGATCGTTGTCGCTTTGTTTGGATGCCGGCTGGGGCGCTATGTGTGGTCCAGGGTCAGCTCTTTACCTTCAGTCAAGGTCGGACGAATTACCTGCTCTTACTCTTCCGTTTCGCGATATTTGTTTATTGGACTTCTAATTCTAAACGAAACCCGAAAAAGCGCAAGGACGAATCTGCCCAAACTGGTGAACGTGACCCGATTTAATCTAGCTTTTCAAAGACTTTTCAATTGCGCTCCACACTTCGGGTCGTCCACGCTTAGTCGTTGCTGAGTAAGTCAAAACCCGTTCGATATTGAGTGCGCGCTCGATGACGACAATATTCTTTCGCAATTCATTGTTAGAGAGCTTGTCGGATTTCGTGGCGATGATCAAGTGCGGCTTTTGTTGATGCTCAAGCCACTCGTGAAGCTGCAAATCCTGTTTCGAGGGGCCGTGACGCGAATCGACGATGTGAATTGATAGCACAAGCTGCTCACGTTTGGCAAGATAGTTCTCAGCAGCGGCGCCCCACTCGGCTTTCATTGTCTTGGGCGCGCGAGCATATCCATAGCCAGGCAAGTCGACAAACCGAAACTTTCTATTAATCAGATAAAAGTTGAGCGCCCGCGTCCGTCCCGGGGTTGACGATGTCCGCGCCAGTCCACGAACGCCCAGCAGGGAATTGATTAAACTTGATTTGCCTACGTTTGACCGGCCCAGAAAAGCAATCTCAGACTTGCTGTCTCCGGGCCAGTCAATTTCGGCAAAGGCGCTCTTAATGAATTCCGTGCTGGTAACCTGCATGCAGCAAAATAATTGAGCGCCTTTCGTCGGCGGTTCGCACCGGCCGTCGTTTTACCGCTTTTCTTACGATGTGGCGCCGGCGGCCTGGGCCTTGGCGGTGCGCTCGGCCATCATTCCCTGAATCATCTTGATCCGTTCGCGAATGCCCGCCAGGATTTGCTCATTGTTCGGAACACGCCTGACGAGCGTCTCGAAATGCTTGAGCATCTCCGGCTGGTTCCACTGTTGGCGCAGTTCGGCGAGGATTGGCTCGATCTTGGCGAAGATGAAAAGGTGCTCGCCGTTCGCGTCGTTGAACATCTGTTCGTCAATCGCGCCGTTATTCACCAGCGAGGCTGCCATGTCCCAGTACGAGATGACCATGCGGACGTACCCGCTGCGCTCGCTCATCATGGCTTCCATGTATTCAGCGGTGTTGGTTGGGTTGAAAGAGAAGAACCAGTTCCGTGCTTCGCGCATCACCGGCTCGCGGCGGAGGTCATAGAGTTTCAGAATCAGATCTGCATCTGCTTGTTTGCCCATGTTCATTGCTCCTGCTGGATGAAAGGATAGTTTACCGGGTCACGCGCACACACCCAATGTGAGTGCGGCGATTTCCGAACGGAAGTTTTTAAAACTAAAATTTGGCCGGCGACGTTACTGCTCTGCGGGGGTCTGTAAACCCTGCGATGGCGGTTCGGTCGTCCAGATTGGCGGAGCCTCAGCTTCAACACCAACTGCCGTCTCGGGTGGCTGCTCTTCGAGCGCCAGGGCGATGACCTCGTCGATCGTTTCGACCAGGTTGATGGTCAGCACGTTGCGCACTTCTTCCGGGACTTCGGGCAGATCCTTTTCGTTGTCCTTGGGCATGATAATCGTGTCAATGCCAAAGCGATGCGCGGCCAGCAGTTTTTCTTTTACTCCGCCGATGGGCAGAACTCGTCCGCGCAAAGTAATCTCTCCGGTCATGGCGACATTCTTGCGGACGGGCACGCGCATCAGCGCTGAAGCCATTGCCGCAGCCATCGTAATTCCGGCCGAAGGGCCGTCTTTCGGAATTGCGCCCTCGGGAATATGAACGTGCAAGTCGCGTTTACGAATGAAATCGAGGTTGATGCTCAGCCGTTCGGCGCGCGCTTTAATACAGGTCAAGGCCGCCTGGGCCGATTCCTGCATCACGTCGCCAAGTTTACCGGTAAGCGTAACGGTGCCGCGGCCCTTGGTTAGCGTGGCCTCGATCTGAAGCACCTCGCCACCGACTTCGGTCCAGGCCAAGCCGGTCGCCAGACCAATTTCGCTTTCGGCCGCAACTCCTTGCTGACGGAACTTGATCGGGCCCAGCATTTCCTGCACCCTGTCGGCGCCCACGACATCTTTAAAGTCCGCGGCCACGCTTTCGCCCACGAATTTCCGCGCGATCTTGCGGCAGCACGAGCCAATCTCGCGCTCGAGATTGCGCACGCCGGCCTCGCGTGTGTAGTGGCGAATGATTTCCAGTATGCCTTCGTCGGTGAATTCGAATTGTTCCGTCTTCAGACCGTTGGCCTCCGCTTGCTTCAGCACCAGATGGCGTTTGGCGATTTCGAGCTTCTCGCGCTCGGTATAACCGGACAGACGCAGCACCTCCAGGCGATCCTGTAGCGCCGGCGGAATGGTATGCAGCACGTTCGCCGTAGCGATAAAGAAGACTTTCGACAGATCGTATTCGACGTCCAGATAGTGATCCTGGAACATGTGGTTCTGTTCCGGATCGAGCACTTCGAGCAAAGCCGCGCTCGGGTCGCCGCGAAAATCCGTGCCCAGCTTATCGACTTCGTCGAGCAGCAGCACCGGGTTAACGGTGCCGGCCTTTTTCATCATCTGAATAATCTGGCCGGGTAAAGCGCCTATGTAAGTGCGTCGATGACCGCGAATCTCTGCTTCATCGCGCACACCACCCAGACTGAGGCGGACAAACTTGCGGCCGGTCGCGCGCGCAATCGATTTTCCCAGACTGGTTTTGCCGACTCCCGGCGGACCGACGAAGCAAAGGATCGATCCTTTCGGGTTCTTGACCAACTGCCGCACGGCCAGATATTCCAGGATCCGGTCCTTAATCTTCTCCAAACTGTAGTGATCTTCGTTCAGCACCTCTTCTGCCTTCGTGAGGTCCCGAATCTCCTTCGACTTTTGCTTCCAGGGCACGCTGATCAGCCAGTCAATGTAGGTACGCGAGACAGTGCCCTCGGCCGACATCGGCGGCATCGCCTCCAGCCGGTGCAGTTCCTGCAGGGCCTTTTCCTTGGCCTCTTCGGTCATGCCCGCTTCTTCAATCTTCTTCTTCAGCTCATCCAACTCAGCGCGCTCGTCCTTGCGGCCCAGCTCTTTATGAATGGCCTTGATCTGTTCGTTGAGGTAGTACTCTTTCTGCGCTTTTTCCATCTGGCGCTTTACGCGCGTCTGGATCGTGCGATCAAGCTGCCGCTTCTCCAGTTCAATTTCGAGAATTTCAATCAAACGAGCCAGACGGGCCTGGGCTGAGAAAAGCTCGAGCAGACCCTGTTTGTCTTCGACCGAAATTCGCAGTTGCGAAGCGAGCGCATCGGCCATGTGTGACGGATCGGCATTGCGCATCGCTGTTTGCAAAGCATCCGGCTGCACGTCCGGCGCCAGACGCAGATGCTGTTCGACCAATTGCGCAATCTTCTGCGTCAGCGCATCGGTGCGCACGCTTTCTTCGTTAACCACTGGCGCACGCCGAACCATCGCGGTGAAAGCGCCGTCGTTATTTTCGACTCGAATCGTGGTGGCGCGTTCGCGGCCTTCGACTACCACCTTGATCTGGCCGTTCTCTTGTCGCTGTGATTGCAGGATGCGGGCGATCGTGCCGACTCCGTAAATCTGTTCAGGTGACGGCTCGTCAACGGTGGCATCATGTTGCGTGGACAAAAAGATAGTGCGATCAGAGGCGAGCGCCATCTCCAGCGCCCGCACCGAGCCGGGCCGGCCAATCTTGAACGCGACTTTGGTAAACGGAAATATTACGACGTCGCGAATGGGCACCATTGGATAACGGACAATGTCGGCTGGGGTGCGGTCTGAATATTCTTCCATGATTATTTATTGCTGAAGTGAAAACCCTGAGACGGAAACTCCTAAGAAACTGGAAACGGGGCTCCTAGATTAAACGACGAATTCGGGTGCTCTTGCAAATTGCCACGGTCGGCCGTCGTCGTTGTGAATAAGGGCGAGTCGCTCTGGTCGCCTCGCCCCTTTTTCCAACTGCGGTGATTGTAAACTATTTGTAGCGAACCCGCTACTCGCCCGTTTACCGCAAACGTCGTTTAAGGACCGTCGATCGGCACCTATGCCGCCGCATCATCCACCCCTGCCAGGCCTTCGCCCGGTATGGCGCGGTGGCGCTCGACCATTTCACTGGTAATGACGAATTCCTTGATCCGTTTTTGCGAAGGCAGCGTGTACATGGCTTCGAGTAGAAGCTCTTCGAGGATCATCATTAAGCCGCGAGCTCCGACTTTGCGTTGCAGCGCCTGGCCGGCGACGGCGTGAAGTGCGTCGTCGGTGAATCGCAACTTGACACTGTCAAAGTCAAACTTTTTCTGATACTGCTTGACCAGAGCGTTCTTGGGTTCGGTGAGAATCTTAATCAACGCTGCTTCGTCGAGTTCATGCAGTATGCCGCAGACGGGCAAGCGGCCCACAAATTCAGGGATGAGTCCATAGCGGATCAAATCTTCGGGCTGCACGTGCGCAAGCGCGTCAGCCTGACGTTGCGCGCCGGACTTTACTTCAGCGTGGAAACCGAGCGACTTATTTCGCAAACGGCGCTCGACTACCTTTTCCAATCCGACGAAAGCTCCGCCACAGATAAAGAGAATGTTGGTGGTGTCGACGGGAAAGAATTCCTGATGCGGATGCTTGCGCCCGCCCTGCGGCGGCACGTTGGCGATCGTGCCTTCCAGGATCTTCAAGAGCGCCTGCTGGACGCCTTCGCCGGACACGTCGCGAGTAATCGAAGGGTTCTCATCCTTGCGGCAGATCTTGTCGATCTCGTCAATATAAATGATCCCTTGCTGCGCGCGTTCGACATCGCCGTTTGACGCCTGCAAAAGTTTCAGGATGATGTTCTCAACGTCTTCGCCGACATAGCCGGCTTCGGTCAGCGTAGTCGCATCGACGATGGTAAAGGGAACGCTGAGCATGCGCGCCAGCGTCTGTGCCAGCAGAGTTTTGCCGGTGCCCGTTGGCCCGATGAGCACGATGTTCGATTTTTGAATCTCAACATCAGCGCGGCGACGAGCCAGCTCGATTCTCTTGTAGTGTTGATAGACGGCGACCGCCAGTTGCTTCTTTGTTTCTTCCTGGCCGATTACGTACTCGTCAAGAAACGCCTTGATCTCGCCGGGCTTCGGCAAAGGCGGTCGCGACGCTACCGACTCAGCTTGCTGGTCGTCGCTGATGATCTCGTTACAGATGTCGATACATTCATTGCAGATGTAGACCGTCGGTCCGGCAATGAGTTTCTTGACTTCGTTCTGCGATTTGCCGCAGAAGGAACATCGTAGGGTGTCGTCAGTTCGTCTTACCATGTCTGGGGAACTCCCGTCTGAGACTTTTAGAGTTAGTTCAGGTTTGACGTCGGGACCAGCGTGTCGTTGACTTCACTATTCGCCAGGAGGTGATTGAAGCGGCGGACACATTCATTACATATGAACGAGCTTTTGCTTTTGGTTAGTCGCGTCCTGGCGGTGTGGGGAGCGCCGGCGACGATATCAGTAACTTCGCCTCGCGACTTTCCGCAGAACGAGCAACAAACTCCACGGGCTTTCATTCTGGCAATCATCTCTATAGGCCAACTTGCTAAGTTGGCGACTCCTCCCAAGTTAACAACTTGCCCTGGATAGCAAACATGTGCTCCGGCTACTCGCGGTGCGCGATCACCTCGTCTATTAAACCATATTCCTTGGCCTGAGCGGCAGACAAATATCGATCCCGTTCAACGTCGAGCTCAATTTGTTCCATGCTCTGGCCCGTGTGTCTGGCAAGGATCTCTGAGGTCAGCTCACGAATACGGATTAGTTCTTCGGCGTGGATGCGCACGTCGGTGGCCTGACCCTGCATTCCGCCTGACGGTTGATGAATAAGAATACGCGAGTTTGGCAGCGCGAAGCGCTTGCCCTTGGCGCCGGCCGTCAACAGAAGCGCCCCCATCGACGCGCACATGCCCACGCAAATTGTAGTCACGTCGGGACGGATGAACTGCATTGTGTCATAGATTGCCAGCCCCGCAGTGACAGAGCCGCCTGGTGAATTGATATAGACGTTGATGTCCTTCTCGGGATCCTCGGCTTCGAGGAAAAGCAACTGCGCCACGATCAGGTTAGCGATCTGATCGTCGATCGGCGTGCCGAGAAAGATAATGTTGTCTTTGAGAAGTCTCGAGTAGATATCAAACGCGCGCTCGCCACGCGACGTTTGCTCTACGACCATTGGAATTAGGGCCATGCTGCTCAAGCCTCGATTGAAACTTGCCACAGAGTCCACAGGAACGCAGAGAAAACTATCATCAAAAATAGAAAGGCCAGAGTGAGAACATGGAAAAGCGAAATTCCTTTTCAGCTTTGCTCTGAACTCTGTGCCTCTGTGTCTCGGTGGCCTTCGTCTTCTTTCCACTCTTCATCAGTTACGCGCGCATTGGCGACCAAAACATCGAGCGCTTTGCGGTTGCGCAACCTGCCAGCGATGCTACGTTCGCCTCCCTGCTTTGTCAAGATAGCACGCACTTGTTCCGGCGTCTGTCGCGAAGCCGCAGCGACGGCATTAATCTCGTCGTCAATTTCCTGATCGCCGACTTCGATTTTTTCTTCGTCCGCAATGCGCTCGAGCAGCAGTGAGCCGCGCAGATCGTACCCCGCTTGCTCTTTCAAAGCGTCGCGGGCCTTGTCCCAATCAAGCTGCGGATTGCGCGGGTCGATGCCCTGGCCGATCATGTCGCGTACGACCGATTCAAACCGATGTTCAGTCTGGTGCTGGATTAATCGCTCCGGCAATTCAAACTCATGCGCCTCAACCAGCTTTCGGATCAAATCAGCGCGCATTCTTCCTTCGGCTTCGTTCTTTGCCTGAGCTTCGAGGTCCTCGCGAATCTTTGTACGCAACTCAGCCAGCGAGCCGACTTCATCACCCAGACTCTGCGCCCACTCATCATCAAGCTCGGGCAGTTCCTTTATGCGCACGGCGCTAACCTTGACGGTGTACTCGATGTTCTTTCCCGCCAAACCTTTCGAGCTGAAATCGGCCGGATAACTGACAGGGAAAGTCTTCTCATCATCTGCCTTTGCTTCCAGTAGCTTATTCGTGATTTCGGCCACCACGCCCTCGCCGCCCAAAACAACATCAACGTCCTCAACATTAATCGGTTCTGCGTCCGGATCATTGAGAAATTTGCCGTGAAAGCTGGCGGTCACGGTATCTCCCAGTTGCGCCCCGCGATCCTCGACCGGTTCGAGCGACGCCGAGTTTTCGCGCAACGATTCAATTACGCGATCCACGTCTTCTTCCGCAATCGGACGCGTTCGCCGAGCTATCTCTAGTCCTTTATAGTCCCCGAGTTTGATCTCCGGCAGGACTTCGACGTTAACGTTGAAGGAAATTGGTTTCTGACCGAGTTCGCTGAGCCCTTCGGTGTTTTCCAAATTGAGTTCCGGCTCACCCAGCGGTTCGAGCCGGTGTTCTTCGATTGCTCTTTGCACGGCGTCGGGAAGCAGCTCGCGCAGGAGTTCACTGCGAATCTGATCCTTGAAACGCGTGCGCACAACTGCGCGCGGCGCATGACCCGGTCGAAAGCCGGGCACGTTCGCGGCCTTTGCATAGCGATCGCTGATGGAATCGTAAGCGGCCCGGACAGCTTCCGATTCGATCTCAATGTCTATTTGTTTCCGCGTTGGGGATAGTTCTTTGAGTTCTGTTTTCATTTCAAAAGATAGAGGTCAGAGATCAGAAATCAGAGGTCAGCACATGATCCAACGCTTGGCTTTGCATCAGCTGAAGCCACTAACCTCGAGATTTCGCACTCTGACCTCTGACCACTGATCTCCGATCTCTGGTTTTTGGTGCGAAAGGGGGGACTCGAACCCCCACACCTTTCGGTACCAGATCCTAAGTCTGGCGCGTCTGCCAATTCCGCCACTTTCGCAGCTCAATCAAACCGAGGCGAGAATAGCACACACTTCAAAGCCGGTGCATCCGACGCTTGAAGGGATCCATTCGTTCGCTAAGCTGGTCATTTGCGTTCGCGCTGACGCGACGACACAAGATGCACAACAAGATAGATGGGCACACTGACTGCCAGAATGGCCAAAGCAAACAGACTGTGCCGTTTGTCGCTTATCACAGCGCCAACCAGAAAGGCGATTGAGCCGAGCAAAACTACTCCGGTAGTCCAGGGGTATCCCCAGGCGCGATACGGCCGCGGCAGATCAGGTTCGCGCCACCGCAGCACAATCACCGAGATATAGGCCATTGCGTAGTTCGCTACAAAGAAGAAAGCGAGCGCCGCCAGCACCTGCTCGAAACTTCTGAAAATGAAAAGCAGCGCTACTGCGGTGCTAATCAGTAGTGCGACAGTCGGCGTGCCGCCTTTGTTGACTTTGGCGGCGCGCCGCGCGAAAAGCTCATCACAGCTCATCGCATAAAGAATTCGCGGCGACGTTAGGGTATAGGCATTGATCGTGCTCAGGAGCGAAAGAATCGCCAGGACACGAATTGTCTTGTCGCCGTAG
>Ga0209648_10005215_pt1 | contig 11097 bp, 8 predicted proteins | sample GraSoi2013_115cm_FD_185830 | JGI IMG/M metagenome (GOLD analysis project Ga0209648, IMG submission 185830) | Grasslands soil microbial communities from the Angelo Coastal Reserve, California, USA - Sample 9_17_2013_115cm (SPAdes) (version 2) | ecosystem: Environmental > Terrestrial > Soil >...
CGCCCGAGGCAAATCGCCGGGATCGAATGAAATCGCGGAAACTCGCGGATGGCCGCCGCCGCCGAATTTTTCCGCCAGTGAAGCCAGGTTCTGATTCGCGGTCGCCTGATTCCACGGGTTCGTGCCCAGCGAAACTTTCGCCCGCACCGCGGAAGCGCTCACGCTGACGGAATACACACATTCCGGGTGCAGCAGATAAGGAATGAATTTGTTGTAGCCCTCAAGATCCATATCGCTGACGTCAAAGAAAATTACGCCCTCGCGAGCTTCGATCCGCTCGCGCAAGATTTCTATCGATTTGCGATGCCGCTCGAGAAGCGGCCCCAGATGCTTGGCCACCGCCGGCAGCTTTACCATTTCACTCAGCGGACGATACGCAAGTTCCGGAATGATTTGCGCCGGCAAGCCATTTTCCGGAGCCGCTTCGATCACTAAAGCGAGTTGCGTCGCGGGCTCCGCAAGTTCGACGGCGGCCTGCGGCGTTGCATACTGTGCTCCGTCAATGATGTCGCCCCAATGAATCAAGTCCGCGAGCGGCTTCGTGTCGAAGCCAAATTTTTCCCCGGCGATTGTGGCAATCAGCTTGGTGCATGATTTGTAATCCGGCTCGTAGAACATGTGCGGGCCGGGCCGCTGGCGGAATTGTTCGGCGTCGGCGGGCGTCAGAAACGCGCTCTGGTGATGGTCGAACCACCAGGTTACTTTCGGCGAATTTGAAAATTTGAAATCCACGATGACGTTTTCGTCGCCATCGAACAGGCCCGCTTCCCAGGGCTGTGCCGCGCGGTGCGTCATCCCCGTAAAGCCGAACTCGGCGTCGCGATCAAATCGTTCGCGGTAAAATCGGTAGAAGAGAGCAGCGGAAGCAGTGCCGTCAAAACAGCGATCGTGAAAGCAGAGCCGGACCTTGGTCATAATTGAGCGAGTTCGCCTCTTGCCTCCCTGCTGTTCGCAGGGATGCGCAAGGAAGTTAACCAAGATGTACGCGGGCGGCAGGATTGTCAAGCCGAAATGCCTGGCGGCGTTGCATCCTGACTTTGCATTCCTCGCAACAGATCATGATTAGTACGCTGCGACCGCTTCACTGCGCTTGACTTCTGGCGCACAATAGCTTTACTAAATCTATTGCCCAGCAATCATGATCGATTTGTGTGCTCAGGAGGCCACATGGCCGATGAAAAGAACTTCTTTGCGGGCCTTTTCGACTTCTCGTTCCAGCAGCAGCTCACTCGCCGTATCGTAAAGCTGTTGTATATTCTCGGCATCCTCTTCGGTGGAATCGCGGTTGTGGCTAAGGTCGTGCTCGGTTACCAACAATCCCCGGCGGACGGTATCATTAACTTGGTCGTGGGAATCGTGTCTCTCTTCGTCGGGATTCTCATCGGGCGAGTCCTGCTTGAGCTCGCACTCGTGATCCTGCGCATTTCGGAAGGTATCGATCGCGCCACGCATCCCGGAAACTAACGACGAAACATTTCGTGGCGAGCGGGGCGCTTGTTGACTTGCTCAGAGGCTGGCGACTCGTGCCCGCGTCCGTGTGCCTCCGGCTCGCAACGTGAACTTCTGCCCGAAGTAGGATGCTTGGGCCAGGGCTTTTTGTAGGTCCACATCGTCCGCGTAGCGGCGCTTCGGAATTCGCCTCGCCAGAATGCTGATTTCGAGAGGATCACGGCGGAAAGGATACGGCTCCAGCGTGGCTCCGTTTTCCTCCGGTTGCAGATCCCAATCCACTTCGATGCCTTTGTAATCGGCCGGTACAGCGTCGATCGTGGCCGGCTCAACTGGACCGAGGCAAAAGTAAAGGGAGAGCCGGTCCAGCGCTTCAAGCCGCTGGGCGTTGGCCTGCACCCACTTTTCCTCCGAAAAATTCTTCGTCAGTGGATCGCCGCGCAGATCCACTTTCAGCCGCAACTGCTGCAGCCGAAGTCTTTGCAGAAATTCATTGACGACGGCGGCTTCGTGCGCCTTCACGTATTTTGCGGAAAATCCTGGCATGGTGGCCCTTGTCTTGTCGTAAAGGCCGGCGCAGTGCATGCTGACGAGGAGCCCGGCATAACGGTCGACCTTCACAACGCGTTCGATTCCCCGCTGGTAAAGATCGATATGCTCCTGAGTAGGCAGCGACATGAAGCTGTACGGCAAAAAAGTGACAGGATCGATGCGCGGCTGGTGTTCCCATTCGTTCCAGCCGTTGTCGTGTTCCGTGGCGGCGAGTTGGAACGATTCCTGAGGCTCGGGACGGGCGAAGCTCTCATTGCCTGCTTCTCGCGCAAAATATCCCGACAGAACCGCGTGGTCCGTCTGGCGAATCACGATCAGATGATCGCCATGCTCTTGGATGATCATTCCGCGGCCTCGTTCGCAGCGATGGCTGGAGCACGCCCTCTTGGGTCGGGCGCATCGGCCTGGCGGGAGACTGGGCCAAGCTGTTCTTTTCTCGGCTACGGTATTATGCCCTTGCTCCCGTTATGAATCCAGTACCATCACGGGCTCATTCGCGCGGCAGGCAAAGGCATTGAATCTGCCGCTCAAGATCGCAGTGGAGCGGTACTTCTGAAGCCTGTAGAATGGAAGCACCACTGCGGGAGTGGCGGAACTGGCAGACGCGCAAGACTTAGGATCTTGTGGCCGAAAGGCCGTGGGGGTTCAAATCCCTCCTTCCGCACCAAGATTTCACATTTTTCTTCTCTCCGGGCCACGCTTCGAAGCATCAAATTAGCGGGGCATCCCTCCTCACGGGACTTGGTGGAATTTCGAGAGAAATGTGCTCCACACACAAGCCGCAAGGCAGGTAGAACATGAATGGACGCCGTAGTCTTCAAAGATTGGTGTTACTAGGAATTGTCTTCTCATTTGTGGCAGCACTATTCGCGCAGGGCCTGTCCGACAAAAAATTGCTGCTCAACGGGAAAAACACGGGCGTGACAGTGCTGCAGGCGGATGGCAGATTCTATGTAGACGTCGAGACTTTGGCCCGGATCACCCGCGGAACGGTGAGCGTCGAGCCGACTCAGGTCGTTTTGACAATCCCCAGGGCCAGCGTTGACGCTTCATCTCCGCAAACCACAGACGAACTATCTAAGGAATTTGTCAGCGCCGCTGTCGTCGCCTTGGCGGAGATGAAAGAGTGGAAGGGAGCATTGCAGACAATGATTACTTATGGATTCGCGATCGACGGGTCTGGGGCTCAAATTTATCGCGAGCAGGCGGAGGCCAGCCTGACACAAGCCATGGTGGCGGTTTCCACCAGCGCGGACCGCAGCGCTCTGCAACTTCTCAGCAATGAGTTTGCTCATCTGGCGAAATGGGAAAGCGATGTACTGGCAGATCGCAGAGCTCTCAATACTGCCAAAACGCTGGACCCGAATGCCCTCCAGGATGATCCAGCGCTGACGAAAATATCGAACTGCGGCAGGTTTCTGAACAAGATGCTCGTCAGCCGTACGCTAGCCGATAATTCGAGTTGCGACTAGCCGCCTGGCCCGGAACTCTCCTCGGCCTAAAGCCAATTTCTCTTCTCTTGAAACGCGTTTCGGAGTATGAGAAGTGTGAAGTGAGCCCGATACTCGTCCGACCTGAGGCGTGGATCAGTGGCCCAGGAGCATTTCATGGAGCGCGATATTCGCGATTTACTGAATCTCTACAATCCGCATGACCAGCTGGACCACGCCTGGACGATCCCTTCGCCATGGTACTTCGATCCGGGCATATACGAACTAGAGCAACAAAGCGTGTTCGCGAAAACCTGGCAGAGGGTGGGCCGGGCCGACCAGGTACGGGACAAGGGAAGCTTCTTTACGGCTGACCTTGCGGATGAGCCCATTGTTGTCGCGCGCGGGGACGACGGCCAATTGCGCGCGTTCTACAACGTCTGCCGTCATCATGCGGCCGCAGTGGTTACCGAAGCGCAAGGCTGCGCAAAACAGTTCCGCTGCCCTTATCACGGCTGGACTTATGGCAACGACGGCGCGCTCAAAGGCATGGTCGAATTCGAGGGCGTTTGCAATTTCGATCGCGCGAAAAATGGGCTTGTGCCGGTAAAGGTTGACATTTGGGAGAATCTCGTTTTTGTCAATCTGGACGGCGGCGCTGCCCCGCTCCCCGAATTTCTTGGAAAAGTTCCGGAGGTGGTCGCGCCCCTGCAGTTGAAGAAGAAATTAAAATACTTTGACCGCCGCGTTTACACCCTGCACTGCAACTGGAAAGTCTACGTGGACAATTATCTCGACGGCGGCTATCACGTTCCGCACGCGCACAAAGGGCTGAGCAGCGTGATCGAGTACACGAAATATACAATCGAAAATCTCGAGCGCGCCTGCCTGCAATCCAGCCCGCTGTCTTCGGGCTCGAAGAAGGAATCGGGAGTAGCAGCCACGCGGCAGGGCCGCGCTTTTTATCTCTGGATTTATCCGAACTTCATGATCAACGCTTACGAAGGCGTGATGGACACGAATCTCGTTCTGCCCATGGGCGTGGACAAATGCGCCGTGGTGTTCGACTACTACTTTGCGGACATCAGCAAGAAAGCCTCCAGGAAAAATCAAGCCAGCATCAAGGTCAGCGAAAAAGTGCAGGAGGAGGATGAAACCATCTGCGACGCTGTGCAACGCGGACTCGGCTCACGCGCCTACGTGGCAGGCCGCCTCTCCGTGCGCCGCGAAGCCGGCGAGCACCTCTTCCACCGCTTGCTTCATGCCGACTTGACAAGCGTCCTGAACCGCCCCGCTGCCGCCGATTGAGAGCGGACTCATTCAAAAATGATGGTTTTGTTACCGTACAGATGGATGCGGTTCTCGATGTGCCAGCGTACCGCGCGGGACAAGACCACTTTCTCGAGATCCCGGCCTTTCTGCACCAGGTCCTCGAGGGCGTCGCGATGCGAGATGCGCGCAACGTCCTGTTCGATGATCGGCCCATCGTCGAGCACCTCCGTGACGTAATGAGCAGTCGCGCCGATCAGCTTGACGCCGCGCTGAAACGCCTGGTGGTGCGGCTTCGCGCCGACAAACGCCGGCAAAAAAGAGTGATGGATGTTGATGATCTGCTGGGGATACTGTTTGATGAAATCCGCGGAGAGCACCTGCATATAGCGGGCCAGAACGACCAATTCGATATTGTTTTTGCGGAGCAGATCGATCTCTTGTCGCTCCGCTTCCACTTTGTTCTCTTTGGTCATCGGGATAACGTGATAGGGAATTCCATAAAAATCCGCGTGGTGCTTCCCGTCAGGATGATTGCTGATCATCAGTGGAATCTCGCACCTCAGTTCCCCGTTACGCTGCCGGTAGAGCAGGTCAACGAGGCAATGATCGTATTTGGAGACGAAGATGGCCACGCGGGGACGATAGCTTGAGGTCGTGATCCGCCAGCGCATCGAAAATTGTTCGGCGATGGGCGCGAACCATTTCGGAAAATCTTTCAGATCGAATTCGAAGCCGGTGAGATCCCATTCAATACGGGCAAGATAAAAACGTTCCTCGCCCGCTTGATGTTGCTCGAAATGAAGAATGTCGCCGCCATGCCAGTAGATGAAATCCGCGATGGCCGCGTCCAGACCCTTGCGATCCGGGCACTGTAGCAGGAGAATTGCGCTGTTTTTCAAGGCCAGGCTCCTGAGATTTGCCGACATTCTACTCGACTTATGGTCCACAGACATCCGGGCGAATTGACGCTGCGTTGAGCGTCGCCTATACTGATAATTCGAGTTGCAGGGTGGATTCTCGCCTGATTGGCCTCTCTAGACAATGAACGCCTGGCTTGGACATACCCGCTGACCAGGCGCATGCCGCCGAGACCCGCAACCGTTTCATCACGAGTCTGAGTATTGTCCCGGGAAAGGATTGCTGTATGGCTGAAGCAACTTGCCGCCGCGAGCTGGAACTGGAAATCCCCGCGGAAGAAGTAACAAAAAAGATTGAGAGCGTGGCGAAGGAATTCGCACGCCTGGCAAATGTGCCGGGGTTCCGCCGTGGCAAGGCTCCGGTTTCGCTCATCCGGCGGAAGTTTGCCGAAGACATCAAGGGAGAAGTGCTGCAGTCGCTGGTGCCGGAGCGCGTGGAAAAAGCGGTGGCGGAGCAGAAATTGACGCCGGTGTCGCAACCGCAAGTGGACAAGCTCGATTTTAACGAGGGGCAGCCGCTGAAGTTTCGCGCCGTGTTTGAAGTGCTGCCGGAGTTCGAACTTGGCGATTACAAGAACATGGCGTTCGAAATGCCGACGATGGACGTTACCGACGAAGACATGACGAAGACGCTCGAGGAAATGCGCGAGCGGGCGGCCACCTTCGCGCCAGTCGAGGGGCGGGCGATTCAAGACGGCGACTTTGCGCAAGTGAAATTGCTGGGTACGCCGGAAGGCGGCGGCGATCCCTTGCAAGCGGAGAGCGTGCTCTGTCACATCGGCGCGGAAGAAACCATGGAGCCTTTCAATACGAACTTGAAAGGCGCCAACGCTGGCGATCACAAGAATTTTGACGTGGACTATCCCGCCGACTATCCAGACCCCAAGCTAGCCGGCAAAAAATATCACTATGCCGTGGAAGTGCTGGGCATCAAGACGAAGAAGCTGCCGGAAATCAATGACGAATTCGCGAAGGACGTGAGCGACGCCACTTCCCTCGACGAGCTGAAGAAAAAAGTTCGCGAAGGACTGGAGCATCAGCGTGACCACAAGCACAAAGAATTGCTGCACGAAAAAGTGCTTGCGGAGCTTGTGAAGCAGCACGACTTCCCCGTACCTGATGCGCTGGTCGAGCATCAAATGGATGTCCGGCTGGAGCGCGTGGTTCGGTCGCTGGCGGCGCAAGGCGTGGATCCCCGCGCGGTGAACGTGGACTGGGTCACGCTGCGTAAGCGCCAGGAAGAGCGCGCCAAGGATGACGTGAAGGCGGAACTGATCATTGACCGTATCGCGACGGCGGAAAGCATCGACGTGACCGACGAAGAGCTCACGCATGAGCTGGAACACATGGCCGGCCATAGTAACGAATCGGCGGAAGCAATTCGCGCGCGTTTGACAAAGCAAGGAACGCTCGATAGGATGAAGGCTAAGCTGCGCAGTGACAAAACTCTCGACTGGCTCGCGCAGAACGCCAAGATCAAAACCGTTGCGACAGCGAATGCAGCGACGGATGCAAAGTGAAACACTCCGGTCAAGTACCAGAAGTATCTACCCAAATGAAAAATTTCGACGAACCAGACTATCGCGGCACAACGCTCGTACCCATGGTGGTGGAACAGACCAGCCGTGGCGAACGCGCGTACGATATTTATTCCCGGCTCCTGAAAGAGCACATCATTTTTATCGGGACCCCAATTGACGATCACGTTGCAAACCTGGCGACGGCGCAGATGCTCTTCCTGCAGGCGGAAGATCCGGAGAAAGACATTCAGCTGTACATCAATTCGCCTGGCGGTTCGATCACCGCGGGATTCGCCATTTACGACACCATGCAGTTCGTGAAGCCGGACGTGGTTACGACTTGCGTTGGGCAAGCCGCTTCGATTGCCGCCGTGCTGCTGGCGGGCGGCGCGCCGAAAAAGCGTTTTGCGCTGCCGAACGCGCGCATCCTGATTCACCAGCCTTGGATGTCCGGGCTGGGCGGTCAGGCGACGGACATTGACTTGCACGCGAAGGAAATTTTGCGAATGCGCACGACGATCAACACGCTGCTGGCAAAGCACAGCGGCCAGGCAGTGGAGCGGATTGAGAAAGATGTCGAGCGCGACTACATCATGAATCCCGAGCAAGCCAAGGAATACGGGATGATCGACGAAATTATTTACAAGCACCGTTAGATTTCGCGGCGCGGAGTGCTTTGCGGCTTGAAGCGGGGAAATTCACAGGGGTTCTAAAAAGTTAGCAACTCATCGACTTTCTCTTTTGTTCCGGGGAATAATCGGCCTAGAATAGTGGCTAGGGACTCCGTCAAAGCCCAGCGGAGACGAGGGCCTTCATACCAGTGAAAAAATTCAACCCAGACGAGCCGCTACGTGCTCCTTTTGCCATAAGACGCAGGAGCAGGTTGAGAAGCTGATCAGTTCGCCTTCGGACTATCCGCGCGCGTACATCTGCAATGAGTGCGTGGGAGTTTGCCAGACGATTCTCGAAGATGAGAAGCGCGAACAGGCAGCCGCACCGACAAAGCGGCTTCCGCGCCCGCCGGAAATCAAGCAGTTCCTGGACGGCTACGTCATCGGGCAGGACCGCACGAAAAAGAAACTCGCGGTGGCGGTGTACAACCACTACAAGAGGATCTTCCTGAACAAGCAGCCGGGCGATATCGAACTGAGCAAGTCGAATATTTTGCTGATTGGCCCGACCGGCACAGGCAAGACTTTGCTGGCGCAGACGCTCTCGCGCATGCTGGATGTGCCCTTCGCCATTGTCGATGCCACGACGCTGACCGAAGCGGGCTATGTGGGCGAAGACGTCGAGAATATCATTCTGAAGCTGCTGCAAGCGGCGGACGGCGATGTGCAAAAGGCACAGCAGGGCATCATTTATATCGATGAGATCGACAAGATCGCCAAGAAGGATGAGAACCCTTCGATTACCCGCGATGTTTCCGGCGAAGGCGTGCAGCAGGCGCTGTTGAAGATCCTCGAAGGCACTGTGGCCAATGTGCCTCCGCAAGGCGGGCGCAAACATCCGCACCAGGAATTCACGCCCGTGGATACGACGAACATTCTTTTTATTTGCGGCGGAGCCTTCGTGGGGCTGGAGAAAATTATCGAGAAACGCGCGGGACGCCGGTCGCTGGGATTCCACACCGATTCCGCGCCAACGACTCCGCAGCGCCGCAACACGGAATTGCTGGAACAGGTGCAGCCGGGCGATTTGATTCGCTACGGATTGATCCCGGAATTTGTGGGGCGCTTGCCGGTCGCGGGCGTGATGAACGATTTGGACAAAGGCGCGCTGATGAAGATTCTAACGGAGCCGAAGAACGCGCTGCTCAAGCAGTACCAGCGGCTGTTCGAATTTGAAAACGTGCGTTTACGGTTTACGGACGAAGCGCTCGACACCGTGGCGGAGTTGGCGCTTCAGCGCAAAGTCGGCGCGCGCGGCTTGCGTATGATTCTCGAAGACCTCATGCTGGAACTTATGTACCACTTGCCAATGCAGAGAAAAGTGCGCGACTTCGTAGTTACCGCGGATATGGTGCGCACGCGCGAAATCAATTGGAGCTTGCTCGAGAAAGCCGGATAAGGCGCCCGGGCATCGAATTTAAGATGCGGCCATGCCCAGAGCCGCAGGAACAGAATCCAGGGGACTGAATGTTTACTCGCGAAAAACAGGAAATGAAGCGCGTGCCCATGATGCCGGTGCGCGACATGGTCATCTTTCCGCAGCAGATGACCCCGTTTATCGTCGGCCGCGAAGCGAGCGTCCGCGCGCTCGAAGAAGCGCTGGCCGGCGACAAGAAGATTTTTCTCTCCACGCAGCACGACGCTTCTGTGGATGACCCCAAACCGGAAGAAATCTACGCCGTCGGAACGCTCGCCAACATTGTCCAAAGCGTAAAGCTTCCCGACGGCAATATCAAAGTTCTGGTGGAAGGCGTGGAGCGTGCGCGGGCGCTGTCGATCGCCACGGAAGAAGGATTCTTCCGCGCCACGGTTCGCCTGCTGGGTGCGCGCGTTGAGCCGTCGCCGCAAGTCGATCAGACCGTCCAGAAGATCACCGGCTTGTACGAACAGTTCATCAAGCTTTCGCAGAGCCTGAATTACGACACGATGATCGCGGCCGCGCGCGTGGATGATCCAGCGCGCCTCTCGGACACGATTGCCGCAAACCTGCAGCTTCCCGTGGATGAAAAGCAGGATTTGCTCGAAACCGTCGATCCCGTCGAACGGTTGAACCGCATTGGCGACATATTGGAGATCGAGCTCGAAAAACTTAACGTCGACCGCAACATCAACACGCGCGTGAAGCGCCAGATGGAGCGCGCGCAAAAAGAGTATTACCTCAACGAAAAGCTCAAGGCCATTCAGAAAGAACTGGGACGCGGCGAGAAAAGCGAAATTGACGAGCTGAAAAAGAAAATTGACACCGCCGGGATGTCCAAAGAAGTGCATGAAAAGGCCATTCAGGAGCTGAAGCGCCTGGAATTGATGCCGCCAATGTCCGCGGAGTCCACCGTTAGCCGCAATTACCTGGATTGGTTGCTGGCGGTGCCCTGGAAGAAAAAGTCGAAAGAAATTCGCGACATCAAGGCCGCGGAAAAGATTCTGAATGAAGAGCACTACGGCCTCGAGAAGGTCAAGGAGCGCATCCTCGAATTCCTTGCCGTCCGTCAGTTGGTGAAGAATCCCAAGGGTTCGATTCTTTGCTTCGTCGGGCCTCCGGGCGTGGGCAAAACGTCCCTGGCCATGTCCATCGGGCACGCGACGGGCCGCAAGTTTGTGCGCGTGTCGCTCGGCGGCGTTCGCGATGAAGCCGAGATTCGCGGGCATCGCCGGACCTATATCGGGGCCCTTCCCGGCCAGATCATCCAGATGATGAAAAAGGCCGGCACGGTGAATCCCATTTTCGTGCTGGACGAAGTCGACAAGATGTCCACGGACTTCCGCGGCGATCCGTCAGCGGCGCTGATGGAAGTGCTCGATCCGGAATTGAATCATTCCTTTACGGACCATTACCTGGACGTGGAGTACGACCTTTCAAAAGTCATGTTCGTGTGCACGGCCAACGTGCTGCACACCATTCCGCAGCCGCTTCAGGACCGCATGGAAATCCTGCGCCTCCCCGGCTACACGGAACAGGAAAAACTGGAGATTGCCAAGCGTTTCCTGGTGAAGCGCGCGCGCGAAGCGACAGGGCTTACCGACAAGAACCTCAAATTTACGGACGAAGGCATTCTGCACATCATCCGGCATTACACGCACGAAGCAGGAGTTCGCAGCCTGGAGCGCGAGATTCAGAATATCGCGCGCAAGATGGCCCGCAAAGTCGTGACCGACGGTGCGAGCTCAAATGTGGAAATCACGCCCGTCAACGCCAACGACTTCCTGGGCGTGCTGAAATACCGCGAATTCTGGCTCGAAAAGCACAATGAAGTCGGGCTGACGACCGGCCTCGCCTGGACAGAAGTCG
>Ga0209648_10005217_pt1 | contig 11094 bp, 12 predicted proteins | sample GraSoi2013_115cm_FD_185830 | JGI IMG/M metagenome (GOLD analysis project Ga0209648, IMG submission 185830) | Grasslands soil microbial communities from the Angelo Coastal Reserve, California, USA - Sample 9_17_2013_115cm (SPAdes) (version 2) | ecosystem: Environmental > Terrestrial > Soil >...
GGCGCTGTTCCGCTCGCCAGCCACCAGATCGCTCTGAACACTGTCGCATTTACTTACATGGTTCCTCTTGGCATCGCTTCCGCGGCCGCCGTGCGCGTGGGCCAGGCCATCGGCCGTCAGGATCCCAAAGCAGCGGGCGACGCCGGCGGCACTGCTATTTTTCTTGGTGCTGGCTTTATGACCGGCGCCGCTGCGGTCCTGCTCCTGTTTCCCCGATGGATCGCGCGAATGTACACGCCGGATGAAACCGTCATTCACAGCACCATTCTTCTGCTCGCTGCCGGCGCCGCTTTTCAATTGTTCGATGGCATCCAAACCGTCGCCACCGGAGCTCTTCGCGGCGCCGGCGATACGCGAACGCCCATGTTCTGTCACTTCACCGCGTATTGGATCATTGGTCTTCCCCTCGGTGCCTGGCTGTGTTTCCGCCGGGGCTGGGGCGCATTCGGCCTTTGGGCCGGCCTGAGCCTGGCGCTCATTTTAATAGGTATCGTGCTGCTGTTCGCCTGGCGCCGCACGGTTCGAGGCATGGCTCAGGCGCTTGCGAACAGCTTGCCGGTGGAAGTCTGATTCCCCGACGGTTCTTTTTGGTTCATCTGCAAAACGCCGTCTCTGCCGCTTGAAACCGCGCCGCTTCCAAAACTTGTCGCAATACTCGTGAGTACGGCCGGAGGCTATCCACTGCAACACAAGGGCTTGCATCCCTTTCCACATTCAGTGCATCCTAGGCCCAATAGAAGAGATCCTCGGCAAGGTCGCGTAGTCGACCCTGCCTTGCCCGTCAGCCCGGAAAACAAACTACAGGAGGAATCCGTGAAACGTACGCATCTCATTCCGTTCGTGGCTCTAATGTTTGTGTGTAGTTCACCGGCCTTTGCACAACGTTCGCATCCTGGCGGTGGTCCGCCCGCGGGCCATGGGCCCTCCACCGCATCGGGTTCGGGCATGGGTGAAGCCAATAAGGGTGCCGCAATGAGCCATACCGATATGTCACACGCTTCCCCGAGCGAGGTTCTCAGCCATAACACAGCCATCGCCGGCAAGATCAACTCGCTGACCGGCCAGGACGCTCAGGCGGCGTGCAACGGCTTCAAGAATTTGGGCCAATGCGTTGCAGCCGCCCACGTGGCGAAGAACCTGGACATCCCAGGGGGCTTTGACGCGCTCAAAGCAAAAATGACCGGCGCCGGTTCCACAAGTCTCGGCAAAGCCATTGAGCAACTTTCTCCGAACGCTAATGCCAAATCCGAGACCAAGAAAGCAAACCACCAGGCCGCAGATGACTTGCGAGAGACCAGTTCCTAAACCGCGCGCGTCCAGGAACACTAATTCTCAACCAGGTGGCGAGCTCCTCCGCTCGCCACCTTTCTTTTTTTCTCTTGGATGATCGGATCACCGCATCTGCGTGGGCATGAACGACCGTCGCAGTGGGCAGAGGGAAGCTGGTTGCTTACATCTTGTAGCGGCCGAGATCCTCGTCGGAAAGGCCATCGAGCCACGTGCGGAGCTGCTCGTTGGTATTGCGCTCGGAGAAAGCGCTCGAGATTTTGGAATTCTTGAGGACTGCTTCATCTACGAAGATCGGGCAGTCCATGCGTAGCGCCAGGGCCAGGGCATCGCTGGGGCGCGAATCGATCGTCATCATCTGGCCTTCGCGCTCCACCCAGATCAACGCATAGAACGTATCGTCCTTCAGATCATTCACCACGATTTTCTGCACCCGCACTTCGAGCCCCAGGAAAACGTTTTTCAACAGGTCATGCGTCATTGGGCGGGGAGTTTGCACTTTCTCTATTTCCAGGGCGATGGCGTTCGCTTCGTACACGCCCACCCAGATCGGCAGAATCGCCTGGCCCTGCACGTCCTTGAGCACCACGATGGGCATGTTCGTGACGGGATCCATCATCAGGCCGCGGATCTTCATCTCTACTTCCATCGAGGCCTCCCTGAGCTAGACAGCGTGCTCGCCAACCAAACTGTTTGGACCCGCTCCCGTAACGCGAACCTGCACGTAGGTTCCCAGAAGCTCTCGCTCTTGTGAAGCGAAATTTATCATGCGGTGCGATGTGGTGTACCCGGTCCACTGGTTCTCGCGGCGCGACTTTCCGCTTACTAGCACTTCAAACGTCTGGCCGGCCAGCTCCGCATTCCCGGCCGCCTGAATCTCCCGCTGCTTTTCCTGGACGACGGCAAGCCGCCGGCCCTTCTCCTCTTCGGGAATCGCATCGTTCATCGAGAGCGACGGCGTATTCGGCCGCGGCGAATACTTGAACGCGAACAACCCGGTGTACTGCACTTCCTCGAGCAGGCTGATGGTTTCCTCGAAATCGCATTCCGTTTCGCCAGGAAAGCCCACAATGATATCTGTAGTGATAGCGATCGGCTTGTTTGCCCTGTGGATCATGGCGATCTTTTCCAGATACTCTTCGCGGGAATAAGTCCGCTGCATCGCGCGCAGCACTCTAGTCGACCCCGATTGCACCGGCAAGTGAACGTGATCGCAGATTTTTGGCTGCCGCTCGATCGCTTCCACAATGTCTGGTGTGAAATCACTGGGGTGCGAGGTAGTGAATCGAACGCGGCGAATTCCCTGCACATCGGCTACCGCCAGCAGTAAATCCGAAAAACGCATCTTGTGCGCCGTCGGATCGGCATACGAATTCACCGTTTGCCCGAGAAGCTGAACTTCGGAATAGCCGAGTTCCGCAAGCTGCCGCACTTCCCTGAGGATGGAGTCGCTCGCGCGGCTGCGCTCGGGACCTCGCGTGTACGGCACCACGCAGTACGAACACGCTTTGTCGCAGCCTTCGATGATCGTCAGGTAGGCGCGCCAGGGATTGTCCCGGCGCGTCCCGGGCGTTTCGAACGTTTCGTCCGTGTCCGTATCAAGCCCGGTGACGCGCTGATTTCCAGCTTCCAGTCGCGAGATCATTTCCGGCAACTTGCTGTAACTTGCCGAGCCGCAGACCAGGCTCACCCACGGCGCACGCTTGAAGATCTCCTCGCCTTCCTGCTGCGCCACGCAGCCCAGCACTCCAATGACCTTGCCCTCGCTCTGCTTTTCCCGGTACTCACCCAGACGCGAGAAAACTTTCTGCGCCGCCTTCTCGCGAATGCTGCAAGTGTTGTAGAGGATCAAGGAAGCGGCTTCCGGTGTCTCCACTTGCCGGTAGCCGCGCGAGAGCAGAAGGCCCGCAACCTTTTCCGAGTCGTGGTCATTCATCTGGCAGCCAAACGTCTCGAGGAAAAATGTTCCGCCGCGCCCAGCGGCTGCACCACAGACTGCCCCGGAATAAGACGGCTGCCCGGTCAGTCTTTCCAATTCGATGTCGAACAGTTTGCTCATGCCTAAATCGCAGTTTATCATACCTGCTTCACTCTGTCGGGGCGTCGCTTTGCTGTTCGAATCCGGCGATCTTCGGAGTAAAGCCCTCTCGCCTTACTCGACCGCGCCATTGAAGTTACCGCGCTGCACAACCGTTTTTTCTTTGAGGAGCCGCGCCTGTACTACATGCATGTCCACGGGCATGGCGAAGCGATGAATCTTGCGCACGCCATCAAGCCCGCGCTCGATCTCATCGGACACATTTCTTATTCCCCCGCGGACGCAAAACCCGTCGCCGCAGCCGCCGGTTCGCCAACGACCTTTCCCTTCGATACCGCTGCGCTGAATAAGATTGCCGGCTACGAGGGTGAAAAATTAGGCTCCGTCTACAAGTTCACCGTGGGCCGCGACAACCTGCACCTCACCGAAATGGGTGCCACGGTTAACGCCCGCATGGGATTGAACTCCTGGGCGATGCTCAAGTCGCCGGCGACATCGCCAAGCGCGAGAGCGAAGTCAACTCTGTGCTGAAGGCCTTGCGCTCCAATGGCCTGAATATCGTTGCGATTCACCACCACATGCTGGATACCCAGCCGAACGTGACTTTCCTCCGCTACTGGGGCCGCGGCCCATCGGCCAAGCTCGCTGCCGGCTTTTGCTCTGCCCTGAATGTCCTCGGAAAGTAAGCCACCCATTGTCCGATTAGCAGCAAAATCACAATCTTACGCATCCAACTGGTTGCGTGCTCTGGATGCGTGTGCTACGTTTCTTACGCCCAGAAAAATGCTGACCGCATCGCGGTCACAAATCACTTGCGCTCACTGAGGGGTACATCATTTTTCTGCTCACCACGATTTTTGTGACCGATATCGGAAACATCCTCACGCAAACTGGCTGGGTCGCCCGCGGCGTTCTTCTGCTTCTTCTTTTATTCTCCATCATTTCCTGGGCGATGATTCTCCAAAAGCTTGGGCTCTTCGGACGCATCCGGCGGAAGAGCGACGAGTTCCTGCGCATTTTTCGAGCGACGCGTGGCATCGCGAACCCTCAGGCACTCGTGGCCGCAGGCTCGCCTTTCGCCAACGTCTATGCCGCAGGCTACCGCGAACTGCAGAGCCAAGTCGGCAGCGCCCCGGGCAATCCTCATCCACCCAAGCTCAAGAGCTTGCAAGCCGTCACCGTCAGCATGCAACTCGCCTCCGCCGACGAGGTGCGCCGCGTTGAAAAAGGCATGTCCTGGCTGGCCACCACCGGCTCTGTGACGCCCTTCATTGGCCTGTTCGGAACCGTGTGGGGCATTATCGATGCGTTCTCCGGCCTTGGCAGCGCCGGTGCCGCCAGCTTGCGCGCCGTCGCGCCGGGCATCGCCGAAGCGCTCGTCACTACCGCTGCGGGTCTTTTCGCCGCCATCCCGGCGGTGATCTTCTACAACCACTTTTTGCAGAAAATTCGCGATCTCGCCCAGCGGCTGGACACCTTTGCTCTGGAAGTCACGGCGCAGGTCGAGAAAACGTTTGATTAGAATTTCGCGGCCCTCCCAAGCCGGCCGCATTCACGGAATTGGAAAAGATGCCGCAACTCTCCAAATCGACGCAGACTTCGCTCTCCGAGATCAACATGGTCCCCTTCGTGGACGTGGTTCTCGTGCTGCTCATCATCTTCATGATCACCGCCCCGATTCTCCAGTCGGGCATTGAAGTCGACGTCCCCAAGACTCGCACGGTGAAGGAAATCAACCAGGAGCGCCTGGTCGTTACCGTCGACAAGGCTCAGCGAATTTATCTCGGCAACGAGCCGACCAATATTCATCAGCTTGGCGCTAAAATCCACGCCCAGTTGAAGAACTCGCACGATGGCGTTTTTCTGCGCTGCGACGAGACCGTTCCGTTCGGCAGTTTTGCCGCCGTCGTCGACGCGCTTCGCCAGTCCGGCATCAACAACATCAGCATCGTCACCGAGCCCATCACCACGCGCGCCCGGACCCAATAATAATGACGCATGCCGTCGCCAATTCGATGGATCCCGTCGGGGGCACACGACGCGAGGACGAAAGCCTCCAGCAATTCCTCGTCTACTCCATCATCATGCACGCCAGCCTGGCCCTCGTCATTGTCGTCTCCGCTTATATTCAATACCGCGGATCCGCCTGGGGTGGTGTTGGTGGCAGCCTCGGCGGCACCAAAGTGACTTTGGTCAGCGCCGCTGGCATACCGATGCCTAAAGAATCGGTCGTCACCGAGAGCAAGGCGGTCGATCCAACGAAGGGCCTGCACAAAGAAGAGCCTCCGAAGCCGCCCGAGCCGAAGACCGACGCGACGAAAATCCCGAAGTTCGAAAAGGAAAAACCCCTGCCCCCTTCCCGTCCCTCCAGAACTCTCGAGAATAAGACTCCTACTCCGGACAACGCCGTTCCTTATGGCAAAGGTGGCAATCCTGATCTCCCGACGGGATATTCTCAGACTCCCGGTGGCGGTTCGAGCGGCGTTACCGTTCAGGGCCAGGGCGGAGCCGATTTCGCTTCCCGGTATGGCTGGTACATCGAAGCCGTGAAGAACAGGATTTATGGCAACTGGCAGCAATGGACGATTGATGCTCCCGCACGCGCCTCGCGAACCATGCACTCCGCGGTCACGTTTACCATCAATCGTGACGGCTCGCTCAAGGACGCGCACATTTCCGAATCCAGCGGGAATACTTCCTATGACAATTCGGCGCTGCGAGCGGTGCTAAGCTCCACCCCGGTGACGAAATTACCGGGCGACTATTCAGGTAGCTACGTGGTCGCTACGCTTGATTTTAATCCGCCGTCGATCCGTTGAGGCCGCGGATATTGTTTTTGTCGTATGCATGAATCCTGGAGGTGAGGGTGCTCTTAAGGTTCAGGTCTGCTAGTTCGTTCTTGGTTCTCCTCGTATTTTCCATTGCCGCAAAGCCTGCGGCCGGGCAAGATTGGTTTCGTACCGCGATCGGTATGGATGCCAACAAGCCCCGCGTCGCCATCGCTGACTTCGCACACCCCGCTGACTCTGTGAAACCCCACGCTTCCCTCTTTACTCAGGTTGTGCGCGATGATCTCCAGTTCTCCGGCATTCTCGAGGTCCCTAGTCCCAGCTTCTACCCTCCTCAGGCCCCCAGCGTGCCCGCCGAGCTGAAACCCGCTATCTGGATCGATCCTCCCACAAACGCCAATTTCCTCGGCTTTGGTAATCTCTCCGAATCCACCGCCGAAGTCGCCATCGAAGCCTGGCTGTATGACGTGCGCAGTCCGTCTTCGCAAGCCGTCGTAGGAAAGGTTTATCGCGGCGCTCCCACCGACGCGCAGGTGCGAAAATTCGCCCATCAATTTGCCGACGAAATCATCAGTAAGCTCTCCGGCGGCCTCCCCGGCGTGGCCTCAACACAGATCGCCTTCGTCAGCTCGCGCAGCGGCCCCAAGGAAATCTGGGTGATGGACTACGACGGTTCCAACCAACACCAGCTCACGTCTCTGAAATCCATTTCTCTCACGCCCCGCTGGTCGCCCGATGCTTCGCGCATCGCTTTCACCTGTTTCGCGCCCTCAGCGGGCGTCACCAGCGCGCAGATTTGTATGTATTCGCTGGACACCGGCAAACTTGTTTCCTTCCCACGCTTCCGCGGTACCAATATCACTCCCGCATGGTCTCCCGACGGCACGCAGATCATTTTTTCATCTTCGATGCAGGGGAATCCTGAGCTTTACGTCACCGACATCAGCGGCGGCCGCCCCAAGCGCTTGACCATCGCCAATGGCGCAAGCATGTCTCCCAGCTGGAATCCGAAAACCGGCCAGAGCGTCGCCTTCGTCAGCGATCGCGGCGGCACTCCCCAGCTCTACTTGATGAATTCCGACGGCACCAGCGCAACCAAACTCGACCTCCCGGACAAAGGCTACGTCATCGATCCGGCTTGGGCGCCCAATGGCCAGTTGCTGGCTTTCAGTTGGCGCCGCCCCAACGACAACTACGATATCTACGTTATGGACGCCGCAACGCGCCAGCTTGTGGAGTTGACCCGTGACCAGGGCCGCAACGAGCGTCCCAGTTGGGCGCCCGACGGCCGCCATCTCGTTTTCGAATCCACCCGCGGCGGCACCCGGCAGATATGGACCATGCTGGCCGATGGCTCCCAGCCGCACCAACTCACCACTGGCGGCCACAACGAGTCGCCCAATTGGTCACCCCGGTGAGATTTTTCATGGAACCGAACCGGGTACCACCTGCGTCTCACACCCAGGTATCATGTGTCTCGGTTGTCCCGGTCTCATTGTGCCGGCCGCTCCTGAAATTTATGCCCGGGCGTCCGGGCACGATGTATAATATATCGTGATACGAGATATTACCCGAACCCAGCCCGCTGGTGTTACTATATGGTCTTTGGTGGGACGAACACGGGAACTTCACTGAGGAGGATTTGCATGAACTTGGCTTCACGCTCGCTCTATCGCACCGGCTTGCTCGTAACCCTGGCCGCCGCTGTCTTCACTTTCGGTTGTGCCAAGAAAAAAGTTGCCCCGCCGCCTCCGCCGCCAGCGCCTGCCCCGGCACCAGCACGTCCCACGGTGACCTTGCAGGCCAGTCCGACTTCCATCAACAAAGGTGATTCTTCAACCTTGAGCTGGAATTCCACCGATGCTACGCAGCTCACCATCGCGCCCGAAGTCGGCGCCGTTACTGCTCAGGGCACGACCAAGGTCACGCCCTCCGACTCGACGACTTACACGATTACCGCCGCCGGTCCCGGCGGCTCCGCCAGCGCCACCGCAAGCGTCACGGTCAATGCACCGCCGCCTCCTCCGCCGCCACCAGCGGGGCCTTCGGACGACGAACTCTTCATGAGAGAAGTTCGTGATGCCTATTTCGACTACGACAAGGCCGACCTTCGTCCCGATGCCCGCACCGCGCTCTCGAAGACCGCGGATTTCCTGAAAAACTATCCGCGCTTCAAGGTAACCATCGAAGGCCACTGCGACGAGCGGGGCTCCACGGAATACAACTTGGGCCTCGGCGATCGCCGTGCCAGCGCCGTGAAGCAGTACATGGTTTCTCTGGGCATTTCTGCCGACCGCGTCAACACCGTCAGCTTCGGCAAGGAGAAGCCCTTCTGCAACGAGAGTAACGAGTCCTGCTGGCAGCAGAACCGCCGCGGCCATTTCGTGAAGTCCAACTGAGCCGCTTCACCCTGTTCGCCACGATGACCGATTGGTGACCGACAGAGCCGCGAGCCCCGGCAACCTCTTGCCACCTCGCGGCTCTCTTATTAGAGTGAAAGCGGTTCCCCCGGCCTGTATGATTTTTGTTGGCTGCTCTGCGGCCATCATTCGTTTGCAGCCCTTCGGAGTCCCTTAGGAGGATTATTCATGCGTATTCGCCACATCGCCGTTTTCAGCGCCGCGGTTCTAGCTGGCGCTCTTGCCGGAAGCCTGCTCGGCCCCCGCCCCGCCCAGGCCGTCGCCCGCGAACTCATCGAGCTTCAGCGCGACGTCACCTCCCTGCTCCAGGGCCAGAAGGATCTCACCACCCAGATGACCCAGGATCACACCGGCATGCGCACCATCGTTGACCAAACCAACTCCAGCCTCGGCAAGATCGAAGGCACCATGGGCTCGCTCCAGAAGTCCGTCCAGGATGTTCAAGCCAATTCCGGCGCGCGCCTCGACACCATGTCCACCCAGGTCCAGGGTCTCTCGGACAACCTCGAGGAAATCAAGTCTCGCCTCGGCAAGCTCAACCAGCAGCTCGTCGATCTCCAGAACTCCGTGCAAAGCCTCGACGCCAAAATTTCCGGCACCTCGCCCGCCCCGGCCGCCGGCGCCGCCAACCCCGCCGCCTCCGCCATTTCCTCTCCTGGCCCCTCCGCCGTCCCCAGCGGCGCGCCCTCCGCCGACACGCTCTATTCCAACGGCCTCCGCGACATCACCGGTGGCAAGTACGATCTCGCTCGTTCCGAATTCCAGGACTACCTCAAGTATTACGGCGACACCGACCTTGCCTCCAACGCCCAGTTTTATCTCGGCGAGATCGCCTACTCGCAAAAGCAATTCGCACAGGCCGTCGCCGAATACGAAAAAGTTCTGAACAATTATCCGAAAAGCTTCAAGCTCGCCCCCGCGCGCCTCAAGAAAGGCATGGCCCTCATCGAGCTCGGCCAGAAAAACAGCGCCGTCCGCGAACTCCGCGAAGTCGTCAAGCGCTATCCCGGCACCGAAGAAGACCGCCGCGCCCGCGCCAAACTCAAGGAACTAGGCGTCGCCATCACCGCCACCCGCTAACTCCATCTCTTCCCAATTCCCAAACGTTCCAACGTTCAACCGCTCCCCGTGCCCCCGGTCATTTCGAACCAATGTCAGCTCCCCGCCTCTCCCCGCGGCTCTTGCGCAGAAAAATCTCACTTACTGCGGAACCGACGGAGCATCGAGGTAGAGATCCATTGAGCGATGATTGGTCAATGACCGCTCAAAGACCGGCCGGGGAGAACTTCATTTGGGAGTAGCGAGAATCCGAGAGCCGCTATTTCCCGGCTACCGCGGGCTATTTCGAGGGACTCGGCAAAGCCAAACGATGTGATACGCAGTTCTCAAGTATCCCGTCCAGTTCGAGTATCCGGATGGGCTTGGTGAGGTAACCGTCCATGCCCGCCGCCAAACATTTCTCGCGGTCGCCTTTCATGGCGTGGGCCGTCAAGGCGATCACCGGTACGTGGAGTCCGCTGCCTTTCTCTCGTTCGCGAATCACCGCGGTTGCCTCGAAACCATCCATGTCTGGCATCTGCACGTCCATCAAAACCAGGTCGAAACTCTCTTTTTCGAATGCGGCGAGGGCTTCGCGGCCGTTGCAGGCCACGGTTACGTGGTGGCCCCTCTTTTCCAGAAGCCGGCTTGCCAAGTGCTGGTTGACCAGATTGTCTTCAGCAAGCAGTACGCGCAAGGAAACTGTCTGGCCCTCTGCATCCTGCAGAGAGGCCCGCGTGATAAGGGGCACTGGGCCTTTTTGGTCTTGCGCGCCAAGCGCTTTAGCGACCGCTTGGCGCAATTCGGATTGCCGGAGAGGCTTTAGCAGGTATGCGGCGACTCCCAGTTCTTCACAACGCGCCGCGTCTCCCGGGTGACCGGATGAACTGAGCATCATGATGGTTGGCGAAGTTAATTCCGGCAGCTGACGAATTTGTTCAATCAACGCAAAACCGTCCATTCCCGGCATATGCAGGTCCGCCAGGATCAGTACAAACGGCTCTCTCGCTTCCCGAGCCGCGGACAAACCTGCGAGAGCTTTCCTTCCGCTATTCACCAGCGTCGGCTCCATCCCCCAGCTCTTCAGTATTCCTTCCAGGATTCGCAGGTTCGTGCGGTTATCGTCCACGACCAGGACCCTCACACCTCGCAACATTCCAGCCGGAGCGGCCGTTCCCTTTTCGAGGGCTTTCGCATTCCCCGCTGCCAGCCGCATGGTGAAGTGAAACTGGCTTCCGCGTCCCACTTCGCTCCGTAGCCAGATCCTGCCGCCCATCATCGCGACCAAGCGCGCGGAAATGGTAAGCCCCAAGCCGGTGCCCCCGTACTTGCGCGTCGTTGAGGTGTCCGCCTGGGAAAACGGGTCAAAGATGGCTTGCTGCTTTTCCTGAGGAATGCCAATTCCGGTATCCGTTGCCGTGAAATGCAGGATGAGATCGTCGCCGTCCCGGGCGTCGATTTGAACGCTTAAGACCACCTCGCCCTTATGCGTGAACTTGAGGGCGTTACCGATGAGGTTGAG
>Ga0209648_10005218_pt1 | contig 11093 bp, 9 predicted proteins | sample GraSoi2013_115cm_FD_185830 | JGI IMG/M metagenome (GOLD analysis project Ga0209648, IMG submission 185830) | Grasslands soil microbial communities from the Angelo Coastal Reserve, California, USA - Sample 9_17_2013_115cm (SPAdes) (version 2) | ecosystem: Environmental > Terrestrial > Soil >...
CTCTCTGGAGGAACTGATTGAGGTCCTTTGCCAAGCACTCACCGAACTGACTGATGACAAAGAACGGCTGTGTTCCATGATGTTTTTCCCTCATTTCAGAATGGAGAGTTAGATCGCAATTTGGTATGACATGCGTTGCTCTCCCTTCTGATTTAAAATCTAACCGGTTAGATTTTAAATCAGAAGACTGAAGATGTCAAGAGGAAAGATCGTGGTCTTCCGTATAGAGCCGTTTATTTCCCAAATTTACACGGATAAACGACCACGTAGCCTCCGATCTGCGAGGAGAAGGTTTTTTTCCAGAGCGTTTTGCCGTTCGCCTGGTTTACCATTTCCAGTTGTCTGCCGGGATACTGGGGTTCGGTAGAGGTGGCGATGTAGATGTGGCCATTGGTGACCACGGGCGTGTACCTATAGTCTTGCGAGCCAGCGGTAATGGTCCAGAGCATTTTCCCGTGAGTAGCGCTGAACGCGATCAATTTGGGATCGACGGCCCCGCCAGCAGACGGGAACTGGGTGACGGCGTAGACCGTGCCATTGGCGACCGCGTAGGTGCGAGCGACGCTGGGCGCGGCAGTTTCCCAGAGCAGTTTGCGTTGGCCGAGATCGTAGGCGTCGAAGCGACCAAGGGTGTCGCCGCTGACGTTGGGCGGCGCCTGATCTGTGCCGAAGTAGGCCACATGCTGCACGATGGTGAAGTTGAAGATCTTGCCTGGGATCGCCCGGGTGCGCCAGAGTTCCTGGCCAGTGGCAGGGTTCAGCGCCAGGATGAAGCTGCCGGTGCTCTTGTTATAGAGCGAGACATAGAGCACGCCATTCACGACATGGAGGTCTGAGAAGCCTTGATTGGCTCCCTGCGAACCAGTGATGTGCCAGGTTGCTCTGGTTGCCAGGTTGACCGCATAGAAATTTTCATAGCCCAGAGGGTAGAGAAAGCCACCCGCGACCGTCAACTGCTCGATAGGGATAGGCAGATCGTAGTCGGCGAGCTGCTTTCCATCTGTGGCTCTCAGCACGAAGACCAGTGATCTTCCCACCATGTCGGGGTGATCTACGCTGATGTAGACGGTGCCGTTGGTAAGCGTCAGAGCGGCGTTCTGTACAGTCTGGCCTGCAAAATCCCAGAGCATCTCGCTCGTGCTGGTATCAAAGGCCTGCACTCCCCCGTAGATCAGATGGCCGCTGCTGTTCATCAGTTTAAAGCCAACAAACAGGAGCTTGCCGCTCATCTGGAGCGTGAAAGGCTCAATTGTTCCTCCGGTATGGTAGATCCCCTTATTGGGCCAGGGATAGGTTTTGAGCGTCGTACCGGTGTTGGGGTTCAGCTTGAGAATGCCGCTGCTATCGCTGATATAGATGGCCTTTGGTCGGCTGATCACCGTTGGTGGAGTCTGTTTATTGGCCGCCGCCGGGTTATTTGGTTGGGTCGAAAGGGAGCGCATGAAAGGCGCAACCACTGTCAGAGCCACAACCAGCAGCGCGGCAAAGAGGGTGGCAGCTACCAGCGCCAGGCGCGGTTTAAATGTACGCGTTTTTACGGGTGATATTGCAATAGAATACATATTTTTGTTCCTTTTAAAAAAGTTTTTTCAGGTGAGCGTTCTTCATCCGCGAACAATGTCTCATCATCATCCTGGAGCGCGGGCAGGGGCTGCCGGGCGCGACGGCGATGGTAAGTCCATCGCTTTGTTGTACGCCGTGCGTCGCAGCCAGGCAACTTGCTGCTGCTCAATCAGATTGAAAAAGACGTTGCTCTCAAGCGCCGCCAGGAAAACGTCCAGCAGAACGTCCTCCGCGTCCTCGTGAGAGGAAATGTGCTGGTGAATCGTGCGCAAGACGATAAACCAGTACCGTTCGTAAAGGTCAGCCATGGCTTCCTGCTGGATCAGTCTTTGCCCTGGTGGCGCGTGCATCATGTACCTCGCTCTTGTTTTTGAGATCTCATATAGTAGTCGTAAAATTCAGAAAAGTGTTGCATGGATCATCGTGGCGCATTTCCTTATTTACCACTATGCACCCATGTTGTTACCTTCGTGTTTCTATGATACGGCGAAAGCAACGAGGTGATCTTTCAAATTCTTGCGCATCCTGTTAAAAATGTGCTCAGATCTGGCGATCCTGCCGATAGGCTCGTGGGGTGAGGCCAAGATGACGTTTGAAGACCAGGCTCAAGTGGCTCTGGTTGGCAAATCCGCACTCTAATGGAGGGTGGACTAAGATCCTAGCAATTTTGTGCAGTAGAGCACGGACGTTTAAAAATGTGAGCGTGATGATCTTCTTCAGTTCACAGTTTGAGCGTAGCGCGGGCTTCCTGCACATTTTCGCAAGGATCTTAGTCCACCCTCAGAAACACAAACCACGCTGGCGTACTGGCCAGTCAGCACTTACAAACTGACTGGCCAGTACATCGCATCATTGCGGAATCATAGACAGATCTTCCTCGCTCCCCACCGGTGCTCCGGCCTCGCCAGGTGCTTCGCCAGGCTGCTGCGTCATGGGAATGTCCTTCAGAAAGAACGTGGCCACGATGATAGCCCCGCAGAAAACGAGTACCGCTATGAGGCCATGCTGGATAGCAAAGGCGAGCGAGAGCTTGAGCGCCGCGAACACCTGGTCGAGCAGGTGCTGCGCCCCCTGCATCGCCTGTGCTGCCGCCGAAGCAGCGATCTGGTCGTGCTGCGGGCCGGGAGGCACGTGCGTGACAGCACTCTGGGCTGCAAAGCGCTGTGCCGTTCGTACCACCACAGCGCGATAGGTCGGATTGACGAGTACCTGCGGGTTAGTCGCGACCGTCAATCCGGCAGGTGTGAGCTGATGTGCGACGGAAGCCGGAATACGGCGCGCGATATCACTGGCAAGGGTATTATTCACCACGGTTCCAACGATGGCTACGCCCACCACCGCGCCGAGCTGGCTGAGGTACCTTAACGCGCTGGTGCCAATTCCCAGGCGTGTGCGCGGCAGCGCATTCTGTGCGGCAATCGTCAGCACGAAGAAGAATGGGCCTACGCCAATGCCCGCAATCACCATGAATATGACCGCTTCCAGCAGACCTGTCGTTGGCGTCATACGTGACAAGAGAAACACGCCGGCGGTCATGATGAGCGCGCTCAGGATGGTAAGCAGCCGGTAGCGTTTGAAGATGTTAATCGCCAGGCTCGCCAGCATCGCACCTATCACCGAACTCACAGTCATCGGTGTGATCACTGCTCCTGCATCGGTTGCCGACACGCCAAGCACACCCTGTAAGAAGAGCGGCAGGTAGACGATCAGCCCGACAAACACCATCAGTTGCAGCAGCGAGAGCACCGATGCCACCGCGAACACCCGGTTGCGGAAGAGATCGAGCGGCAGAATAGGCTCAACGGCAAAGCGCTCTGTAACGATGAACGTCCCAAAGAGGACGATGGCTGCAGCCAGGATACCGATCACCTGTGGCGAACTCCACTCATAGGTCGAAGCACTGCCCCACGTCAGTCCCAGCAAGAGGCAGACGGTGGCTGCAGCCGAGAGCACCGCGCCGGGAAAGTCGATGCGGCGTACCGCGGCCCAACCGGTGAAGTCATTGCTGCGCGCGGAGATGTTGGCAGGCAGGTAGATCAAGAGCGCTGCCAGTACAATAATCCCCACCGGAATATTGATGTAAAAGACCCAGCGCCAGCGCGTGGTCTCGGTGACCAGGCTGCCGACAAGGGGGCCATGATCGGTGAGGAAGCCTCCGAGCGTTGGCCCAACAAGATTCGCAAAGCCATACACGACGCCGAACAGGCTCTGCCACCTGACGCGTTCCGCTGGCGGGAACATGTCGGCGACCAGCACAAAAACCAGCGCGATGCCGACCCCTGCGCCAAAGCCCTGCAGCGCACGGAAGGCAATGAACTGGTCAATTGCAACACAATATTATCTCTACAGTTGGACAGTCTAGAGTACCTTGTGCTGTTTTCCTGTTTCAAGCAGGAGCGCAGCTTTTTTCTATTGTACCACAGCAAGACAGGAGCAGACCCTATGAACCACTACGAACGCAACCACCAGACCATAGGCAGATGGACTGTCTTTCTGCGCGGTGAGGACGTGATCATGCAAACCGCAGTGTATGAAAACAACCGGAAGCGGCTGATTGAGCGCAACCTGAACGCACAAGAGGCATTGCTGTTTCTTGCCTGACTCTCATGCCGGAAAGACGAGTTATACCAGGCAGCAGCGTGACAGGAGCGGGAAGCAGCTGAGTAGCGACCACCGCAGAGAAGGGAGAAAGGAACTACCTCCATGAAGCAATTTGCCAGCATTGAAAAACTCGACCGTAGCATTTTATACGCCTTAGAACTTGCCTCAAGCATCAGCGTGTTGCTCCTGGCATTTGGCCTGATCGCGTCAATGGCAAACGTCCTCACCAAAGGGGCAGTCCTCACCGATCACCTCTGGATGCAGCAGGTTTGGGCATGGACGCAGTGCATTGCCATTGACGCCAGCGTTGCCGGAACGATCATTCGGACGTTCCGCTTTTACCACGAGGGCGAGCAGGTCAAGACCTGGCTGTACGGGTTACTCTCCATGCTCTTACTTTTCACCGCCGCCATTGTATCAAACATTGAGGCAGTGCAGCAAACCTTAAACATCACCCTGCACAACGCCTACCTCCATGTGTTTGTTCCCGTTGAAGCCTTGATCTGGATACGTTCCATTGCGATTGTGCTGCTCATTGTCGCCCATGCCATGCGCCACGTGCAGATCGCAAAGCCCCAGGAGGAAACAATGGTAGCACCGACTCAGGTCAGAGCGCAGCAACCGCCGTTTGTGCTCACACTGGAGATGGTACACCAGTTGCGTGAACTCTTTATGCAGACAACGGTTGCAGAAGAAGTACACCAGGAAGCGTTACCCGAATCCAAAAACGAGAAAGCTGGAGAACAGATGCAAGTATCCACACCGGGGGATAAAGCGCAACAAAATGTGGATAACTACGAACGGGTGAAATCCTACCTTGCCGACCATCCAAAGGCAACGCTCCATGAAATAGCAGGTGCTTTGACTATCAGTGTCACCACCGCGAACAAATGGCGCGGGAAGATACGAGCAGAAAGTACCCAGGGTAAGTGGAAAAAGGCGCGATCCTCGTGATGTATCTTGCCCGAACAAGTACTGGCCAATTTCATCGATTAGCTGAAAGGAGAACCGAACACATGGCACAACCACAACCATTGACGCGAGAGCAGGCGATCGCCGCCTGGACACAAGTGCAACAACTGATTAGCGTTGGCGCGTATGAGGAGCGCTCTGCCTGGCATCATGAGACTGGCACCTATCCAGAGGACGGCGTCGAGGAGAGCGCGGCAAACCTGGAAGCCTGGGCAGCCAAGCAGGGGCTTGAGTTCTGCTACAATCACGATACAAGCACCTGGTCGCTGCAGCCGATTGACGAACCTGAAGACCTGGTCGCTGAAATGCACCGGCGGATTGATTCACCTGGCTACAACGAACTGGGTGAGGATGAACCGCTCTATCATGAACCAGACAATGAGGATGAGGAAGACGGAGACAGCTCTGGCCTGCATCAGTGCTCGTATTGCTACAACCTCGTCGGTGAGGAGCATGAGGAGTTTTGCCGATTGAACCCGAACCGCAATCGCGAGGTGACGCCGTGACGCCTATAACTGTCGGAGGTCCGCTGGGGCCTCAAACCACTGAGGATGGCCATATCATCGGGGGCCGCTACTCCATCGTTGTTGGCCCGAACAACGTGTTCGTGAACTCCGATTTGCATAGCGACTTCGCCGTAAGCGCCCGGTTGGCTGGCCAGTGGATTGACGGTCACATCCGGCATAACAGCGAGGGTCGATACGCGATTGAAACCCCGAAAGGCGTCTATCATGGCTACTACTTCGAGGCGCTCGACGGCTCAGTGTGTGGATTGTGTGTGGGCATGTGGGTGAGACTGAAGATATAATCACATCGTGGTTGCATTTCGTTGAGACCGAATCTGTAAGCTCGGTCGACTATTCGGGAGGTACACCGTCTAAAGAGGCGAATGTGATGGAGGCAAGCGGATGCCAATCTGGGACTGAGCTTTGGATTTGCCCGTCCGGCAGCAAGTAGTGGTGAGCGGCACCAGGTAAGAGGTTAGGGTCTATGGGATATTTTGCTTTTGGGTTGTGCCAAATATCTAAACCCTCGCACCAGGTTTCATCATAGTCAGGGTGATTGACTAAGTGTCTGAACTCGATTGGTTCCGTCGCGTTCGGATCGTGGTCGATCGCTTTACCAATACGAACAAGGCGAAGTCGTTGCGATCCGAAACCCGCAAGCAATCCCATGCGATTAAACTTTGAGATCGTCCCACTGTTTGAAAAGGTCACGGCTGATATATTCTCCGTGTCTGGAAGCTCAAAAAATCCCGACGGGATTTGTTTAGTGCCCCAACGGTGTGTTCCTATCTTTCGCGGGTGGATTATCAACTCACCATTTTTATCGCGCTCCCAATCATGCGTATAGCCAGTAATATAACGCTCGAAAGCTGAACGTGTTCTAAGCATCGATTGCGGTGACGAAAAGTCCTGCACAGCGAATATGAGGGGTTTTCCGGCAACATGAGGCAGTTTCCAATATTTCTTAGCCAGTTTTGAAGTTAAAGCACTCCCGAACTTTATAGCCATATAACCGTTTTCCGGTGTGCTCATCTCTGGCTCAGGCACAATGGTGCCGCTGCGGTCACGTGTTGCATTAACGGTCGTAGCTTCGACACAGAAAGTCGCTATTGGATTGGTGCAGATAAAATCGGGGCGCGCGTGACCACGGCCAATATCATAACCCATTTCGCTAAAAGTCGCAAAAAGATACAATTCCCAGATGCGGGTATCGAAACCAGTTGTTTGGAACTGTTCGACAAAATTTCCATCGGCGTCTTCATACCAGCGCATCATGGGTTCGATAATTCCGCGCGCGGCAGAGTATTCTTCCGTGTCGCGCACACGGACAAAATCAGGATTCAGCCGACCGGATGATACCACCGGTGTGAAGAAATCGACAGGCCTGCCTGCCTCGTCCCCCTGGTGATACTCAGCATCGGGTTCGGCTGCGATACGCTCCATCTCACGGCGCAGCTTCACCTCAGCATGGCGGCGGCGTGTATCAAAGCCAGTCATATGAACGACCCTGAACCGTAATTTTCTATCTCTTGCGAAAACAAGACCACTAAAATCATTGTCGTCCTTATCGCGTATCAATAGACCGAGAACGCGCTCTCCTCCATGCTCATACCAGCCCATTTCCTCAGCTATGTAGGATGCGGCTGGATGACGCGCATAGCCAGCCAAAGCATCAAATCTAATTGGCGATATTTTCTTCATAATTCGCCTTACCCCCACAGCCTTTCAAACTAGCCGGATTGGTGGCGGTGTAGCATACCATGTGCTGAATATTCCTATGTCCCGGATAATCTTGTATCAGCCGCGTATCCGCGAGCTGATCGGCCAGGGCGAAGCCGCAAGTGTGACACAGCATGTGGTGATGCGGCAGGGCGGGGACACATTTTGTATAGTATTTTACCACACAGGACGTACCTGAGTATTGCCGACGTGCCTGTTACCCCAATAATGGTAGGAGTGCCGGTCAGCGGCGATTTGCTCTTTCACCAGTTGCGGAAAGATAGCGGTCAATTAATAGAAGCTTATCGGAAATCAGTCAAGGGGAGGGCATCCGATCGTCTTCTGGATAATTTCAGGAAATCACGATTTGCTACGGAGAACTCCCAAGAAGTAGTTGAGATGTTTCGTTAGGCGCTGCTTCCAGTTCTACCGTGATAGTCTCAGCTTTAGCGCCAGCTTTCAGGCGTATGAGTTTTCCAACCTGCTCTTTTGATAATCCCGGCAACCCCAGCGCCTCCAGTACAGTATTGTAGCTGCCGGGAAGGAGCCAATAGTAATAGATCGGCTCACTTATGAGCCTGGGTTTCCCCAACCACTTCCCCTTCGTGATCCTGAGCCACATATAACTATTGCCTACGGCACGACTCAGGGCATCCTCTTTTTCACCGAGTTCGACAAGAATCGCCAGTGAAGCAAGCACGTACCCATCTATTACTGTTTGCACGTCTCCAATTACTTTTTGCATGTCTTCATTCTCCGCAGCAGGCAGTTCGCGTCTGAGATGGGTGAGTGAACAGACCAGCTCCTGGATCGTCTGCGCCCTGAGAAGCCGTTCCTGGTACCCGTCTTCCAGCACGTCGTACACCCGACTCAGCAAGATTTCACAAAGCTCTTTCGTGCCTGTAGCTTCGCTGATCAATTCACAGAGGGCTGTCGTGAAGCAATCAACGGCATCCACGCTCTTCAAGTGCAGCACATGATACCAGATTTCCCATACCTGCCTGATTAATAGCCCTCGGAGTTCCTCCAACTGTCCAGGAATCCTGGCCGTTCGCGGTGCGGATGCACCGTACTCCCCAATTTTCCAAAGCGTGAAACCAATGTGGCAAAGCAGACTCATGTGTGTTTCCGTCCAGGGCTTCGCCTCTCTCAGAGCATCACAAAGGGCATCAAGAACAAACCTGGCGTGAGAGAACTCCTCCTTGTCCAGCGCTTCGCCCAGCATGGCACACAGCAGATCATCATAGGTTTTAGCGGCTTTGGCATCAAGAGGAGAAGAGAGGATAATATCGATGAGTTCTCTGGCCAGCCAGGTTGTGGATAGCCAGATGCGATGGTCCTGCAGCCAGCCTATAATGGCCTGATGGTTATCTGGCTGACCGCTCAAGGCTACGCGCAGCGCTTCGCGCGTGAGCCGCACGTCACTGCGCTGGATCGCATTCAGCAGAATGTCCTCCAGGAGCGGAATCTGATCTTTGCTTTTCCGAAGCCAGGAGATGATGGGCGTCCCCTTAGCGAGGCGCGATACCATCTGGTAGACGGCAAGAATAACAAGGATGACGGCAGCCGCCAGCAGAATAAACGAGAGTGCATCGCTCACCGCGAATGGCGGTGGCAAGGCTCCATGTGTAAGGAAAGAGACAAGAGCAGGAGGAAGCAGGAGGAAGCCTGCGACACAAAGCAGGACTACCAGCGCAAGCAGCGGCCACAAAGCGCTGCGGTAGAAAAAGATTACTAAAAGCTTTGGGCTATATCGATCTGACATATGCTGGATGCCCCACACCAGGGCGGCGACATATACCGTGAGCATCAAAGCAATCGTATTGCCCACGAATTGCGCAACGAGGTGTAATCTCTAGCAAGCCAACCTAAAAATATGCCTTCTTGATGAGGAAGAATGAAAGGATTCCTCACAAAGGAGGCATATGTGAACAGTATCACTGATTCGCCGGTAATCATCCAGACCTCTTCGCACGCGGTTCCCTCAACACCCTCCTGGTTTGGAGAGGTGGTAGTCATCGCTCACGCTCTTCGACGCATGGGCGTGCTGGAAAAGATTTCCGAGCGTGTGCGCTTCACGCGGCGTCGGTTCGGGCGCTATGAGGTCATCGATTTTCTCGCTGTACTCTTCGGCTATGCCGTGAGCGGTGAACAGACGCTCGAAGCGGATCTCACGAGCGTGTGCATCCCTTTGCGACTGCCTTCATGGCGCTCTTCGGACGCGATCGCTTGCCTGCCCGTTCGACACTCTCGCGCTTTTTGGCCGCTCTGACGACCGAGCCAGTCGAAGCTCTGCGCGCGCTGTTTCTCGAAGATCTGTTTGGGCGAGAGCGAGACTTCGAGCAGCAGCCATGCGGACTCACCGATCGAGCGGGAAACCTGTGGAAAGTGTTCGACATCGATGGTACCCGCGAAGCCGCCCGGCAACGTGCCTTACCCCAGACCCCAGATCGGCCTGTACCTCAACGTCGGCTGCGAGACCTGTGTGCTCCGGGCTACACGGGTCGCAAGCGAGGGGAAATGGTGCGCACTCGTACCACCGCTTTACATGCCCATTCGTATCAGTGGCTCGGCACGGGTCGCGCAATCGAGGCAACGGAGAGTACCGAGAGGAGTTGCGCCGAGCGGTGGAGGCGATCCAGTCCTACCTGCGAGCGCACCAGTTTCCAGAAGAGCGCGCGCTCCTCCGGCTTGATGGGCTCTATGGGACCGGAGCCGTCCTGGCCGATCTGGCAGGTTTCGCGTTTGTGATGCGCGGCAAAGACTATCGGATACTTGACCTGCCTGTCGTCCAGGCGCGCTTGCACTTGCCTGCCGATCAGCAGTTCTCGCGCCCGGAAAGTGGCCTGGTCCGCACGCTCTATGACTGCCCTGACGTGACGGTGGGCGCGAGCGGGCAGCGCTGCCGCATTGTGGTGGCGACCCATCCGGCTGGGCCGACCAAGAACCGGATTGGCGTCCAACGCGATGGGGTCATTTACGAGGTGTTTTTGACGAAACTGCCGCAGGAGGCCTTCACCGCTGCCGATGTCGTCGCGCTGTATCTGCATCGTGGGGCCTTTGAAACGACGCTCTCCGATGAGGACAGCGAACAGGACCCGGATCGTTGGTGTTCTCATGCCGCTTGCGGACAAGAAGCCTGGCAGATCCTCTCGCAATGGGTCTGGAACCTCCGTCTGGAGTTGGGGCATCTGCTTGAGCCTGAGCCAATGCGCACCACCGAGTTTGCTCCTGCCCTTCCTCCAGCCAAAGAGCATGCGGCTCCTGCCTCTGGCTATGCCCCCGCCGAAGTGGCCCTGCCTTTCAAACAAGGCCACTTTGCTGGGCGCGACTTTGCTCTTCAGCCGGACGGTACCTTGCGTTGCCCAGCGGGGCAGGCGCTGTGTGCGACGGAAGAGCGCCGCGAGGGTGATGGGAGCCTGCGGCTGGTGTATGCGGCTCGCCTCAGCCACTGTCGAGGCTGTCGCTTACGCGAGCAGTGTCAGTGGCATGGGGCCAACACACAGAAGCCGCGTCGGGTCAGTGTGCTGCTCCATCCGCTTCAGGTCGGCTCAGCTCCCTTACTCTGGAAAGACTGGAGTCGCAGACAGCATCGTCGAGCCTGTATGCAACTTTTGCGCCACCAACGGGTTGACGTGCAGTTGGAGCAGGCCCTCCAGTCCAACTCAGCCACGTCTCCACCCGTGCTTTCTCGTGCCCAACGTGCCCATTATCGGCTCTCATGGGAGCAGC
>Ga0209648_10005219_pt1 | contig 11092 bp, 9 predicted proteins | sample GraSoi2013_115cm_FD_185830 | JGI IMG/M metagenome (GOLD analysis project Ga0209648, IMG submission 185830) | Grasslands soil microbial communities from the Angelo Coastal Reserve, California, USA - Sample 9_17_2013_115cm (SPAdes) (version 2) | ecosystem: Environmental > Terrestrial > Soil >...
GTGGACGACAACGATTTTGCCGGTGCAGTCGCGATGCGGATGGGCATTCTCCTCAGTCGGACGGCCATGCGTGGCCCAGCGCGTATGACCGATGCCGTAAGTGCCATCAAGAGGAGATTTGGCGATGACTTCTTCGAGATTGCGGAGCTTGCCCGGGGCGCGACGGATCTCCAAGTTGCCATTCTGCCCCACGACGGCGATGCCCGCGGAATCGTAGCCACGATATTCGAGTTTCCGCAGGCCTTCTACGACAACAGGCACAACCTTCTTGGGCCCAATATAGCCGACTATCCCGCACATGCGCGGAGTCTCCTGATAGCGCTTCTAGAAGCGTAACACGCCCGCCGCCTCGGCAAGATGACCTCCGGAAAGGTGCCGCAATGAATGCCGCGAGGCGCGCGACGAAAACAGTGCGCAGCGGAACTGAGGGATCGTTGCGCGTCAATCACTCAACGATCTCGAAGCGATACTCTTCGATCACCGGGTTTGTAAGCACTTCTTTGGAAATGCGATCGAGTTGTTTTTGCGCTTCATCGCGGCTCCAACCGTCGAGATTGAGGACAAAGAATTTTCCCTGGCGGACATCTTTCACGGCCGCATAGCCCAGCCCAGAAAGGGCGTGCTGGATTGTTTGCCCCTGCGGATCAAGTACTGTGCGTTTTGGCATTACCCAGACGTGTGCTTTCATGGCGTCAGTATAGCATTGCCTCCGAGCGCTCTATGCTCCGTGCCGTCCGCCAGCAGGCAGGAACGCATGTTCGAAACCCATCTCCACTACGCGGATTAGCTCCTCCTCGTGAAGTCCCATTCGCGCTGCGTTCGCGTACTCCTCGCACAGCGTGGTATGAAACATCGCTGGATCATCGGTGGAGAGCACCACGGGAATACCGTGGCGCAAGAACTCTGGAAGCGGATGTTCCTCGATTCTTGGATCGGCGCACCGAAGTTGCCGGGCGAGGGCGCCCGTTTTCAGATTGCTCCCGGGGCATATTTCAAGCGGGATTTTTCGTTCCGCGAGCAAGTCCATCAACTCCGGGTCGTTGATCGCCGCGATACCATGACCAATGCGCTCCGCGCCAAGTAATTCGATGGCTTCGCGAATTTTCTCTGGCCCGCCGATTTCGCCAGCGTGGATCAATCGGTGTAATCCAATTTCAGCGGCACAATCATAAACAGGGCGAAATTCTTTCGTCGGAACACTCAGCTCGTCGCCGCCGATGCCGAAAGCAACGATGGACTTTGAGGCACACTGCCTGGCAGCGTCAACCACGGCCAGCGCGGCTTCCGGCCCAAATTGCCGAGCGGCGTCGAAGATCCAATTGAATCGCAAGCCGCGGCTTTCGAATGGCTCGGTGGCGCGGAGGAGGGCTTCGAAATTTGCTCCCGGCTGCTGCCTTCTCAGGAGCATGACACTGACCGACAGAGTCACTTCCACATAGGCGACGCCCTGGGTGAGCAGATGTTCCGCGAGGTCGTGTGCGATGAGGGCATAGTCCTGAGGCTCGCGCAAGAACGAAGTTACCCATTTGAAGGCTTCGATAAATTCGGGGAAGCCGCGGTAGGCATAGCGGCGGCGCGCTTCCTCTTCGGCTATGAGGATGCCGTGACGAGCCGCGAGCGCGCAGACGGTGGCAGGCTGGATGGAGCCTTCGAGGTGCAGATGAAGTTCCGCCTTGGGCAGAGAAGCGATTCGAATGGCGAGCGAAGACGAGGTCATCCGTGGAATTCAGCGTGGCAATGGCGGCCGTCCGGCATTGATCCAGGCCGTGAGCCAGAAGGAGCCGACGTCCGTCGCAGCGTCGGAGAGCTGACGGATCAGAATTGCGGCGGCTTGGTTGTAGAAGCGGTCGTAATACTCGTCGGTGAAGGAATTCTCACCCTGGCGCGCCTTGCGGTCGGCGAGAAGAATGGTCTCCAGCCAACTGTGGGAACTAAGGCAGGCTTCAAAAGCACGATCCGTGGGGTCGCTGATGAACATCGCATCGTTCGGGCGCATGGGGAAAAATGAGGAGTAGCGGTCGATCAATGCCGTACCGAAACGCTCGTTGACGCCGGTCTGGCGACTGAGACGTCCATCAAGATTGTCTGTCGTGTTGAAAGGATCGTGCGCTTCGGAAACGTAATTCGCGAGAATGGCCGCGTCCAGCCTGGCTTCGTCCCACTTGCCGGCCTTCAACGCTTCTGTCAGCTTTTCGCTGTACACGCCAATCTGCCAGGGGAGCAAGCCGTTCGCATCCAGTTTTGTTTTTCCGAATTTCATTACCGCGGATTTGTAGTTACGCGGAAGCGCTTCGAACGGGAATCGTCCGTACTTGTCAAATTGGATGAAGTGATTGTGGCGTTCGGCGGGAGTCTTGGCGAGCGCATCCAGCGGATCGGTCACGTGCTGGACCAGCAAGGCGCGATTGGATTCGAAGAATGCACGGATGTCCGGCGGAAGAGTGTCGATAGCTTTGTTAACGACCAGTCTGTGCCCATTTCTGCCCCACGCCCGCGATTCCTGCGGACAAGGCAAAAAGGCCAACAGGAAAGCAAGCGAGAGACCTGTGTACCGCCATGGATGGTGAAAAAACCGCCGCCGCATTTCGCGATTCCTCTAGGCTGAATTGGCCGCGCGCAGCGTGCTGCGCTTCCGGCCGTAGTTGTAGTAAATCACAAGTCCAATGGCCATCCATACAAAGAAGCGGATCCAGTTCAAGATGGGCAGGCCGGCCATCAGCAGGACGCAGGTAAGGATCGTCATGATGGGCGCAAGCGGGCCTCCGGGCGCGCGAAAAGCGCGAGGGCGATCGGGTTCGCGGTAACGAAGAATCAAAACGCCTCCGGCAACGAGAGCAAAAGCGAAGAGCGTGCCAATGTTGGACAGGTCCGCAAAGGTTCCAATATCCAGGAGGCCCGCCGGGATTCCCACGACGAAGCCCGCCATCCAGGTGGAAAAATCCGGCGTTTGATAGCGAGGATGAACGCGGCCAAAAATCTTTGGGAAAAGGCCGTCGCGGGACATGGCGAACCAAACGCGCGCCTGGCCGATTTGGAATACCAGCAGGGAAGAAATCATGCCCATGAGCGCGCCGATCAAAACAACCAGCCGCACATTTGAAATGTGAAGCCGCTTGAGGGCGTTGACGACCGGAGCGGCGTCGTCCACCAGCGTATCCCAGCGAACCAGTCCCGTCAGGACCACGACGACCGAAACATAAAGAATGGTGCAGATGATGAGCGTGGCGATGATGCCGATCGGCAAATCGCGCTGAGGTCTCTTGCATTCCTCAGCAGCCGTGGATACGGAATCGAAGCCGATGTAGGTGAAGAACACGATGGAGCCGCCGGTCAGGATTCCGGGCCAGCCGTTGGGAGAAAAAGGATGCCAGTTGGCGGGATGAATGAAACGCGAGGCAAAGCCTACGAATACAAGAATTGCAACAATCTTCAGCAACACCATTACGTTGTTCGTCTCCGCGGACTCGCGTATGCCGCGGACGAGGATCATCGTGAGGATCATCACGATGATGAAAGCAGGCCAGTTGAAGCCGAAATGCCATCCCGGACCATAAAGTACGTTGCCCTGCAGGTCGGAGAGCCCGCTGGGGAGGTAGGCGGGCGAAATCCAGCGGGGATTCGGATGCACGCCGAACCAGTCCAGCAGGTTGACCACGTGCTGTGAAAATCCGACGCTGACGGCCATGTTGCTGACCGCGTATTCGAGAATGAGGTCCCAGCCGATAATCCAGGCGATGAGTTCCCCCATAGTGGCATAGGTATAAGTGTAGGCGCTGCCGGCGATGGGAATCATGGCGGCAAGCTCGGCGTAGCACACCGAAGCGAATCCACAGGCGATAGCGACCAGGATAAAAGAGAGAGCGATCGCAGGTCCGGCCCCCGGGCGGCCAAAGGATGCCGAGTGGTGTATGAGGTATTCGAGGAGTGGGGCATTCAGTATCGACGAAGCTTGAAATTTTTGCCCGGCAATGGCGGTGCCGATGATGGTGAAAATGCCGGAGCCGATGACCGCGCCGATTCCCAGCGACGTCAGGCTCAGCCATCCAAGAGACTTTTTTAATCGGACCTCAGCATTTTCCGAATCGGACAGCAGTTGGTCGATACTCTTGCAGCGGAAGAGTTGTGATCCCACCCATGCTCTCCGATCGCATCCGGGCAAACCGGAAAACAGAAGTTACCCGTCACGGATTTGAGGAATAAATGCGCGCCTCAATGTACCCCGAGAAGCCCGGTGGCGCAACCGGTTGCCACGCGCCTTCAGATGAACGTCTTCCCATGCTACGCCTGCTCAAGTTGTGCATACCGTTCGATAAACTTTTTCGTCCCGCGCCCTGGAAAGCTTACGGATACCCGGCGGTCCTCATCGTCGCCTTCGACACCCACGATCGTTCCCACTCCGTAGCTGGGATGCCGCACTTTGCGGCCGAGCATGGGATTGGAGTCGCCGCGTTTGGCGGCTGGCCGCCCGAACGAACTCGGGCTCGCTTGCCGCCGGGATGCCGGGGCCTGCTGCTTCGGTCCTCCGCGCACACGCCGGAGAAATTCTTCAGGTGAATACGAATACTCCGGATCCGGCTCATAGCGGCGCGTTTCGCCAATCTCCGCCAAGGAACCGCGAACCGTTTCGACAAGCTCGCTGGGAATTTCTTCAAGGAAACGAGACGGCCGGGAAGCGCGCAGTTGCTGCTCGTTGCCGAAGATGCGCCGGTAGACGGCGCGGGTCAGCGTCAGTGATTGTCGCGCCCGAGTCATCCCGACGTAAACGAGACGCCGCTCTTCCTCGATGCCTTTGTCTTCGGCAATGGAACGGCTGTGTGGGCAAATGCCTTCTTCCATGCCGGTCAGGAATACGTGGTCAAATTCCAGTCCCTTCGTGCTATGCAACGTGATTAAAGTCACGCCCGGTTTGCCTTCAAATTGATCCGCGTCGCTCACCAGCGCTGCGGCGTCAAGGAAATCCGTAAACGTTTCGCCCGCTTCCATGCTTTCGGCAACGGCACGCACAAGTTCCTCGAGGTTCTCCATGCGCGCGACGTCTTCGGGAGTGTTGCGGTCTTTGAGCAGGCCCATGTAACCTGATTCCTCAAGAACGCAGTGCAAAAATGCAGCAGGTTCCTTGTTGGAGAGCGCTTTCTGCAGCTTGCGCATGAGTTCCTGAAACGCCCGAAGTGGAGTTACGGCCCGGCCCGGCGATGCGCCGGAGACAAATTTTTCGATGGCCGTCCACAGCGGGGTTCCATCCACACGCGCCGTCTCGCGCAGCGCATCAACCGTGGTCTTGCCGATGCCGCGCGGAGGCACATTCAATACGCGAAGCAGCGAAATGTCGTCCTCCGGATGCATGGCCAGGCGCACGTAGGCCAGCGTATCGCGCACTTCGGCCCTCTTGTAGAAGCTGAATCCGCCTACCAATCTGTAACGGACCCCCCGGCGCCGAAGCGCCTCTTCAAAAGCTCGGGACTGAGCGACCGTACGATACTCAACAGCACAGGTCTGTTGTGAATCGTCATTTAGGATGCGCCCGAGTTCGCCTGCGACAAATTCAGCTTCGGCCTGGGCATCACGCGCCTCGAAATACTTGAGGTTTGCTCCCTCACCTTTCTCCGCGCTCAGGGATTTTCCCAGGCGATCAGGATTATTGGCGACAACCGCGCCTGCGGCGTCGAGAATATTCTGCGTCGAGCGGTAGTTCCGTTCCAATTTAATGACACTGGCTCGCGGAAAGTCTTGCGCAAACTTTAGCAGGATGGAAACGTCTGCCCCGCGCCAGCGGTAGATGGATTGGTCCTCGTCGCCCACGACGCAAACGTCTTGCTTCGGCCCGGCCAGGAGCCGCAGCAGCTCATACTGGACTCGGTTCGTGTCCTGGTATTCGTCCACATGAATGTAGGTAAAGCGTGACTGCCACTTCTCTCGTGTGGAGGTCGATTCGCGCAGCAAGCGCGCAGAGCGAAGAAGGAGGTCATCGAAGTCCAGTGCCTTGCTTTCGTTCAACAGCTTTTCGTACGCCGTGAATATGTCCGCCGTACGGCGCCCGTCCAGATCAAACGCTTCTGCGCGCAACTGTTCCGGTGTCTTGGCTCGATTCTTCGCGTAACTGATCTGGCTTAGAACGTTTCGCGGCGTCAAGTCGTCAGCATCAATTTGCAGTTTGGCCATCGCCAGCTTCACGGCCGCGAGTTGGTCGTCGTCGTCGTAAATGGCGAAATCTCGCGGGAGGCCGGCGGCGGCCGCTTCGCGACGCAGAAGCCTGGCGCAGAGGGAATGAAACGTGGAAATCCAAGGCTGTGCAGGAGGGACACCCGCCCGCAACAACAGGTCCGAGACGCGATTGCGCATCTCTTCCGCAGCCTTGTTGGTAAAAGTTACAGCGAGGATGGCTTCCGCCGGCACACCATTCGCGATCAGATTGGCCATGCGGTAAGTAATGGCGCGCGTCTTGCCCGTGCCGGCGCCAGCGAGGATCAGCACCGGTCCTTCGGTCGTCTCTACGGCAAGCCGTTGTTCTGGATTCAGTTCGTCGAGAAAAGTGAGCATTTGTCCGCGGCATTCGAAAAAAGCGTGCACACGTCATGGTAGCCGACGGCGACGATGCGCGCAAACTTGCGCGATTTGCCTTTTGTTTCAAATGGTGCGATGACGATTCTCCGATGTTTGAGAAAAGAAGGGCTCAACGTTCCGCGGGCCGGCTCAAATCAATTTCAAAGTACATCAGGCCGAGATTCTTCTCGATGGCGACCACTTCGGGAATGTACAAATGAGCGGTGCTTAAGAGGTCGAATTGACCGCGCATATCAAAGTAAAGCAGGCCTTGCACCGTGCCGTGTGGCGCGACAACGCTAGCTTGCACACCTGCATCGCGAATCGTCTTTTCCACTTCGGTCCATTTCTTATCGTGACCGAGCTTCGGGCCTCCCAGGGGAATAGGTATCCTTCTGCTGGTCACGTTCTTTGCGCCTGGATTGGTGATCAGATCGGCCGCCTCTTCCGGGGATAAAGGTTGCAACGCCTGCCGGCTTTCTTCGGAAAGCGTGACGTTCAGCCGGATGCGCTCCAAATTGATCTTCACGCTGTCATCCGAATCATTCCGAAAAGCAACCTGGAGGGCGATGATTCCCACGGCATAGGGAGAATTCTTTGCGAACTTCTCCTTGTAGAGCGCCGGGTCCGTCCACGGCCTCGCAGTAATGGTCACCCCCTCGTGCGATTCCAGCGACGCAGTCTTGATTGACGCTGGCTTTTGGGAAGCTCCCTGTGTCGCTGCAATCAGCGAAGTCGCAAGCAGGAGAAGGAAGATGGTTAGTTTTCGCATCAGGTTATAATAAACTTTCTCTCATCTTGACGCCTTCGATTCCTGGGGGAGCTGCAGGGTTGCCCTGCATCGCACACCGCATGATTCTCGCGGAGCGGGAACGGACCGGAGCCACGCTTAGTGTATTTCGTCTATAGCCTTCTCATGGGCCTCGCGGCCCTTTTGCTCGTACCTTACTGGCTCGTGCAGGGGCTGCGTCAGGGGAAGTATCTCTCCAATCTTGGGCAGCGTCTTGGCTTCTCATTTCCGTCGCTCGCCAAGCTGCCCGCCCAGCGCCCCGGGGCTATCTGGATTCATGCCGTTTCCGTAGGCGAAGTGCTTTCCAGCATCACTCTCGCGCGGCGATTGAAGGAAGCCTATCCAGATCGCCCTCTCATCGTCTCGACGACCACTGTCACGGGGCAGGCGCTGGCCCGCGAGCGCGTGCCTTTTGCTGATGCCATTTTCTACTTTCCTCTAGACTGGGCATTTTGCGTTCGGCGGGCGATTGACGCGGTGAAGCCCTCATTGGTTTTGGTGCTCGAGACCGAAATCTGGCCGAATTTTCTGCGGGAAGCCAGGCGGCGCGGGATTCCTGTGCTTTTCGTGAGTGGACGCATCTCTGACCGGTCGTTTGCACGCTACCGAAGCTATTTCGGTGCTTTTGGTTTTTTTCTTCGGCCCTTCCTGAAAGACGCGCTTTCCAATGCCAGCGCTTTCCTCATGCAGAGCGAAAAGGATGCGGAGCGGCTCCGGGCGTTGGGCGCGCCTGCCAATTGCGTTTACGTTAGCGGTAATCTGAAGTACGACTTGGACCTTCCCGCACCCACGCCGCTATCGAATTGGCTGGAAACTGAGATAAGGCGCAGCGGCCGTGGACCGGTCATCGTCGCGGGAAGCGTCGTTGCAACAGAAGAGCCGCTGGCGCTCATCGCGTTCGGTACTTTGCAGGGCGAATATCCGAAAGCACTCCTCGTGCTTGCGCCTCGCAAGCCGGAGCGTTTTGATGCTACCGCGGAGTTTATCGAAGAATCGCATCGCAGGTTCATCCGGCGGTCCCAATTGCCGATTCCGGGGCCAGCACAACCGCAAGCTAGTCAGACTCCCAATGACTGCGCCATACACGACGATGTCACCGTCTTTCTGCTCGACAGCATCGGAGAGCTCGCCTCCCTTTATCGATTGGCGGACGGCGCCTTTATCGGAGGCTCGCTCGTTCCTTCCGGCGGCCACAATATTCTCGAACCCGCTGCTTTCGGCAAAATTCCCGTGTTTGGGCCGTCCATGGAAAATTTTGCGGAAATTGCTTCTCGTTTCCTTTCTGCAGGAGCCGCTGTCCAGGTGGACAGCCCCGAAGACGCCGGAGTGGCCTGGATCGAATTCTTTCGCAACCCAGAGCGGATGAAAAAGATGGGCGAAACAGCGCGGCGGCTGGTCGAAGGCTCACGTGGTGCGACAGATCGAGCTATCGCTGAAATTTCGAAGCTTGTGGAAGCGCCTGTCTCCTCAGAATCGAGGCATAAGACTGCGCGAGGGAACGCATGATTCTTCCTCGGCCATTGCGGACTTTGCTCTACCCTCTCTCGGTTTTCTACGAGAAAATTGTACGTGTTCGCGCCGGCCTCTACGAGAAGGGACGACTGAGACGGAAACGGCTAAATGGCACTGTCATCAGCGTAGGCAACCTGACCGTCGGCGGAACTGGCAAGACGCCGATGGTTCTTTGGCTGGCTGAGAAATTTCTTGCTGAAGGGAAGAGGGTGGCCATCTTGAGCCGCGGCTACCGCGGATCTGGCGGAACCAGTGACGAAATTGAACTCCTAAGGCGCCGCCTCGGGAATCGAGTTCTCTTTGGCGTCGGAAAAGATCGCTTTCGCGCGGGCCGCCGCCTGGAATTACAGGAGCCGGTCGACATCTTTCTTCTGGATGACGGCTTTCAGCACCTTCAGCTTGTCCGCGACCTCAACATTCTCATGCTGGACGGTTCCGTCAAACTCAGAGACGAATGGCTTCTCCCTGCGGGCGTTCTGCGGGAGCCGATCTCTGCTTGCCGCCGTGCAAATCTTCTCATTGTTACGCGCAAGACGGAGCGCCCTGACATAGAAGCTCAGGATTCTCACAATTTCCCCATTTTTTATGCCCAGACACGTCTGCATGGATTCAGGCTGGCCGGTAGACAAGAGATTCCGAGCTATCTCAGTGAAATAGGGCCTGGTCCCTTTTTTGCCTTTTGTGGGCTTGGAAATCCCGAAGCCTTTTGGGATGATTTGGAGCGGTGGCATGTGCCGCTGGCGGGCCGAAGGATGTTCCGCGACCATCATCGATATACGAAGAGCGATGTCCGACGATTGGACGAGGAGGCGGAACAAGCTGGAGCAAAAGCGTTCATCACGACGGAAAAAGATGAGCAAAATCTGAACCAGACGGGGCTGTTCAAACATCCTGTATTTGTGACGGTGATTGACTTCGTCCTCTCCTCGGAAAGCGAATTGCTTGCTGCCATCGATCGTGTCCTGGCGGCGCGACGGGGAGCCGCGGCGTGAAGATTCTCATCCGCGCGACGAACTGGGTCGGCGATGCCATCATGGCGCTGCCGGCGCTCCGCGCGATGCGCAGGCGTTTTCACGATGCGCAGATCGCGATCGTCGCGCGGCCCTACGTCGCAGACATTTACCGTGACCAGCAGCTCTGCGATCAACTCGTTGTGTACGATCCCCAGGGCTTACACGCCGGATTCTCCGGCCGCGAACGGCTCGCAGCAAAGCTTCGAGAACGAAAATTCGATATTGCCTTGCTGCTGCAGAATGCATTCGAGGCCGCATGGCTGGCCTGGCGCGCGAGCATTCCTGAGCGCATCGGTTATGCCCGCGACGGCCGCAGCTTTTTGCTTACGAGGGCCGTTCCCGTTCCCAGGCCAGGTGAAATTCCTCCGCACGAAAAATTCTATTATTTAGAACTGCTGCGCCGCGCCGGCTGGTTGGCTTCTGTGCAAGACGAATCATTCATTGGTTTGAACGTGCCCGAAGAGAAGAGACGAAGTACTGGTGAGTTTCTATCCCAATGTGGCGCGCGCCAAGGTGTGTTGCGGATCGCCATTGGTGCTGGCGCGTCGTACGGATCCGCGAAGTGTTGGCCACCTCAACGGTTTGCCGAGATGGCGAATCGGCTGCAGTCTCAGATAGATGCAAACGTCATTCTCTTCGGAACTGCTGCGGAAGCCAGCGTTTCGCATGCGATCTCAGCAGAAATGCATAGGCCTCCCATCGATCTCACGGGGAAGACGGCCACTGCGGATTTACCTGCGCTCCTTTCGCAGTGCCATCTCTTTATCGGCAACGATTCCGGTGCGATGCACGTCGCGGCGGCGGTAGGCCTGCCGATTGTTGCCGTGTTTGGCCCGACCGATCCAGAGGGAACGGCTCCCGTCACGCCGCGCTGCAGCATTGTTCGACAAAAACCCTACTGCAGCCCTTGTTTTCTCCGCCGATGCCCAACCGATCATCGTTGCATGACGAAAATAACGGCCGAGATGGTTGAGGCGGCTGCAAGGCCGTGGCTCTCCGCGATAAAGGTGCAGCGTGCCTGATCAATCTGCCCTGCGTCCCGGAGTTTTCCTTGATCGCGACGGCACTGTCGCCGAGGAGGTCGGCTATTTGAATCATGCCAGCCGTTTTCGTATTTTCCTCTTTGCCGCGGCGGCTCGCCGAAGCGGGTGCGACGATCGATGCGGTCCACTACTGCCCGCACCCTTCGACGGCGAACTGTAACTGTCGAAAGCCGCGCACCGGCATGGTGGGTCGC
>Ga0209648_10005222_pt1 | contig 11089 bp, 12 predicted proteins | sample GraSoi2013_115cm_FD_185830 | JGI IMG/M metagenome (GOLD analysis project Ga0209648, IMG submission 185830) | Grasslands soil microbial communities from the Angelo Coastal Reserve, California, USA - Sample 9_17_2013_115cm (SPAdes) (version 2) | ecosystem: Environmental > Terrestrial > Soil >...
GAGACGAAACAGCAAATGTGCCGGTCCCGCACCCGCTCCAGCCATGAACCCTGCCAATTTCCGAGGCCCGCGGTGCCGCTGAAACGCGAGGCCAACCCCGCCAAAATTCGAGGCCTCGGGGCGTCGCCGGACCGCTGGACAGATCGCAACCGGTAGATACACTCAAGGTAAAAGCCCCCCCTAATGCCCAGTTCCAAAAGCACGCAACCTATCCCTCCCTGTCCCCATTGCCATTCAAAATTCACGATCAAGAAGGGCAGGCGATTGAACCGCTTCAGAGTTCTCCAAGTCTTCCAATGCAGAGAGTGTTTGCGCAAATTCACGACAGCCGCAGGAAAAAATAAGACATATCCGTCCCACGTCATCCTCGAAACGGTCTCGACCTACAACCTCGGCAACTCCATAAGCGATACGCAGCGCACGATCCGCAAGCGGCTGCACGTCGACATTCCCGAGGGTACGATCCGGTCGTGGATACGAGCACATAAGCCGCTTACGGCGTACACGCGCTTGCGCGCACTCGGTAGTAAGCTTTTCAAAGCAGAGGCGATGGTTCGCAGTTTTCTGCTGCGTCACAAGCAGGTGTACCGTTTCCAGGTCCACCGGGCGAAACTTGAACTGTTGCTGCAGAACGGACGCCATCGCCATCTTGCCAGTGCGAAAGACTATCTTGGAGGAATCGGAGAGAAATTCCCGCACGGCATGTTTCAAACAACCGAACACCGTTCGTCCAAATTTCCGACGACACTCGCGATTCCCATCACGCGGAAAGAAAATTATGCGACGCGGCTTGCGGCGCTCGTGCTCCCTTCGGCAAGCGCAAACAAGAAGCGGCATGAAACGCTTCAACGGTTCATGCTCGTGAATGACTCCGCGACAATTGCCGTCGAAATCCCCGTGTACCTCACAAAGGAGGACATCGCTTACTACCGCGGGCGGGGATTCACGCTCGACTTCGAAAGCGACTTTATCACGGGCCACATCGATTTCTTGCAGGTTCGCGACGGATACCTGCAGATCCTCGACTACAAGCCCGACGCCCGGAAAGAGAAGCACGCTCACGTCCAACTCACGATCTATGCCCTCGCTCTTGCTCGCAGGGCTACTCTTCCGCTCAAGAACTTCAAATGCGCATGGTTCGATGAGAAAGATTATTTCGAATTCTTTCCTCTACAGGGGGTTTACCGGCCAAAGGCGCGAGTGCAGCTTGCGGGCCTTCCACCCGTTCGCGGAGCGGTCGAAGGGCGCAGCGATTTCGGCAAATAAAATGAACAGGCGCGGTTTCCGCGCCGAATGCGTTAGGGGCAGCTAGGAGCTGGCCTGGCTGAGCTCGACGGTGATGGGAAAAACCCTGCAATGCCCGCTGCAATTCTGCAGGGGGTTAGAAGTGGAATAAGCCAGAAATTAGTTGCGTTAGGTCAAAGGATCCAAAACCTGACTTGCGCGTCTCTCATGACGTTTCTCCCATCACTCTTCCTCACCGTCACGTCGGCGTTGCAGCATTTTGTGTATAGCCTCGCGAAAGAGGAGCGGGATTTCCGTCCAGCCCCACCAAAGCATGCCAAGAACCATTTGGAGCACGGTAAGGGCGAGGAGCATGTCCGGGCTGTGTAGAAAATGCTTGATGAAGAACTCGACAGCGATAATCGAGAAGGCTGCGAGTATGAGGCCGGGAACAAGCGAAAGCATGAATAGAAGACACGTAGCCCAAAACGGTACCTTCGGCTGCGGCGTGGATAGTTCGCGGCTCCCGCACTTGGAGCAGGCGTCGGCGGTGCGCGGGTTCACATGCAATTTGGGGCAGAGCTTGATGTTGTAGCTCCGCCCGCAGAAATTGCAGAACAACGGTTCGCCGATAGTGGCACGATTGCAGTTATAGCAATATTTCATGGAATTGGTTAAAGCAGAGGCTGGCGTTCGCCATTCTTGGCACGAAGCCATACCGGAGACCAGAAACCGGTGCGCGCAATGGAATCGAACGACGAGAACCAAAAGATCTTGTCCGTAAGAGCTAGAGTTGCGGCTTGGAGCGATCGCATCCTCCGCTCAGTGTTTACGATAACGAGTACCCGAAACTGAGGCTGGCCGAATCGCGTTTCGAAGTCTCCGGAGATCGCATACTGCAGATACATCTCGACTTTTCTTTTCCAAACGGAAAGGCTTTCGTTCCCTAAATCTATTTCTAAAAATGCCACGAGTGTCTTTGAGGGAGTGCGGACCTCAACATAGCCATCCGGAATAAGAGGTGTGCCAGCTTCAAGCGGTTCGTAGAAGCTCATCCACTTCTCGAATCGCGCTTCAGGGATGGGGATTGGCCGAAACTTCAGATTGCAATAAACCTCATTGATCGCCAATTGGTGAGCGACGAAGAAATCGGCAATGAGCACTTCATCGCTTCTCCGTCTCAGTCCACGAAACGGAACATCGACGAGCTTCGCTCCTGACGCGGAGAGCGTATAGAGTGCCTTCTGCCCTCCGCCTTTCGTTCCGAGAAAACACCTGCGAAGGAGTCCGGCTCGCGTGAGACGAAGGAGTCTTGCGTTTACCTGCGTCGTTGATCCGAAACCGGCAACACACTTCGCCTGCTCACGGTCGATGACCCGCATGATCGAGAGTTCTCGTAACAGGTGCCCGTCTCTTTCCTGAAGCACCAAGCCACGACGGTTATTCCCAGTCATGCAGCGTGTCGCCGGTGCTTTGGTTCACGACTATTTGCCGCGAGGCAATCTCCCGTTCGACATCGCTCCGCTTGCGGGCCCAACGTTTCCGGGATCGCCGATAGAGACTGGAAGAATCGGTCTTCCGGTCGTTCAAGGCGGGCACGACCCCTTCCATCCGCCGCTCATATCCCGTTTTTATCACCATATGCCGACGTGGGAGGTTTTTGAGTAGTTCAGTCAGGGCCTTTCCACCGTCGAGCGCCATTGCGATCTGTTGCGCATCGGGACTCGAAAGCTGGAAGAAAACATGGGTTCCCACGGCGAGAATCGCGGACCGCATCTCAGCGGGGTATTGGTCCAGAAACTGATTGGCAGATACGACTGAAACGCCGAACTTGCGAGCTTCGCTCAAGATCGTATCGAGGCCGCTTCCATAGGACACGAGGTTCTGAATTTCATCGCAGTAGAGGGTAAAGAGCTCGCGCTTCTTGCGGGCAAACAGGGCATTCTTGATCATGGTGAGGAACAAGCTTCCGAGCGTCGCTGCTTCTTCGCCGAGCTTTCCCTTATCCAGATTCAAGACGATCCATTGTCCTCGGTCTATTGCATCGAGAACCGAGAAGGTTGAATGCGCCTGGCCGACGATGTGGCGAAAATGAGGGTCGGCGGTAAATGCAGATGTTTTATTGAGGATGGGCTCTCGCATGTTTGCACGCATCGGCTCGCTTGCCTTGTCATAGCGCGATAAGAAGTACTGCTTGATCTCGGGATTCGTGACCCGCTCCATGCACTTCGCGCGAAATGCTGCGTGGATCAAGAGCGGGGCGAGTTCGAGGAGCGTGAGCCCGTTCTCGGCAAGCACGTAAAGCGAATTGCGGAGCAACTCATCGGTACGGGCACCGAAGGCATCCAGATGCCAGCGCTGCTTGAGGATCTTGGCGAATTCGGAAATCTGAACGAAACGGTCGGAGGTACAGTGTTGCTCAAGAGGATTCAGGCCGACAGAGAATTCCGTATCGGCCGGTTCGACGACGACCAAGCGATCACTCAGGTCTCGTCTGAATATCTTTTCCTGAGTCGCTACTGTCGAAAACAGAAAAGGAGTCAGATCGCCGTGGAGGTCGAAACACGCGAATCCGCGTCCGGCCTGAATGTCTTGCTTCAGGAAGAAACGGAGCAGTGACGACTTGCCGGTGCCGGTCTTGCCCAGCACCGCGATATGTTCTGCACGCCGGTTATTCGGAATCGTGATGGAGCTGCGCGTTGCCTGCCCATCGTAGACTCTGAAACCTAGATCGAGGTCGCGATACCGTCGCAAGCGAGCTTTTCGCGCAGTCCAGTAATTCCGGAGCTTGGCAGCGAATGCTTTGAGTAATCGAAGCATGATGTGAAAGGTGGACTAGCATGAAAATCGGAGAAGCGAGGGCTTTCGCGGTGTCCTACGCTTCGAACGAGAGAGTCGTCGAAGCGTGAGATGAGCATAGCAGGCAAGAGTTTTTGGTAAAGATGAGAGAGTTTGCCGGGCGCGGCAATTACACGCAGGTTTGCAAGACCCGTTAGGTAGTAACCTTGCACAGTTACGAGAAACCGGCGAGTGATTGGATCCATCGCCGGTCCTTAGTTTCAGGAGTGAGTAGGTTGCCGGTTCCGGCAAGTTAGCCGGACTTTTTTGCGCGCTAGTCTGCCTTTACTATGAACCGATAAACGATACCAGCCACAATAATAAAGATCCCGAACAGGTCATTCACGACTTATATCCTGAGCTTAATGAACGCCAACTCAAGGAAGCCGTAGCCAACATCCGACGCTATGCTGAAATTGCGTTGGCGATATTCCATGAGCAAACGTCGGTGGCTTTTGACACTTCTTCCTCATCGGCTACGATGAAAGAAAGGTCGAACACATCTTTGAAAAATTAGTCACACCATGGGCACGTATTTTGCGTATGTCCGGGTGTCGACACCCCGACAGGGAGAAGGAGTCTCCCTACCAGAACAGAAAGCCGCCATCGAACGGTATGCGGACGTGCACGGTCTTGAAATCTCGCGCTGGTTTGAAGAACGGGAGAGCGCCTCACACACAGGGCGTCCCGCGTTCATGGAGATGCTCAAACTGTTGCGACTCGGGAAGATGCAGGGCGTCATCATCCACAAGATTGACCGGAGCATGAGAAACCAACAGGACTGGGCAGACGTAGGTAAGCTCGTTGATGCCGGAGTCGAGATTCACTTTGCTACGGAAAACGTGGATCTGAAGACGGTTGCTGGTCGGCTCTCGGCCGATATCCAGGCCGCCGTTGCCATGCACTACAGCAGGAATCTCCGCGAGGAAGTGAAAAAAGGCATCTACGGTAGGTTGAAGCAGGGCTTCTATCCATTTCGCGCACCTATCGGATATCTGGATCAAGGTAAGGCAAAACCAAAGATTCCTGACCCCATACGAGCCCCGCTCATTCAACAAGCGTTCACCCTCTACAGCTCCGGAAGATTCTCTTTGCCTGATCTCGCGGAAGAGATGTTCCGAAAAGGATTGCGCAACAGAAATGGCGGGCACGTTACAGAAACCGGTCTTGTGACGATCCTCAAGAATCCGTTCTATGTCGGACTCATGAGAATCCAAAGAAACGGACAGAGTTTTCCCGGCGTTCATGAGCCGCTCATTACGACGGACCTCTATGAGAACACGCAAGCCGTGTTCGCGGGAAAACGTCCTGATCGGTCGAAGAGTCATTGCTTCGCGTACAGCCGCATTGTCCGATGCAAGACATGCGGATATTCGCTTATCGCCGAACGACAAAAAGGACACGTGTATTACCGATGCCATAACCGGCCGTTCAAAAATGACTGTCCGCCTACAGCAGTTCGGGAAGAATGGCTTGATGCAGCGGTTCTCAACGCATTTGCCGCAGTGGACTTCGTACCCGGCGAATTGGAGATCATCCGGGCGAACCTCGATGCCTCGCGGAAAGATGCAGAAAAGGACCGCGCTGCCCGCATGGCTGGCCTCCGACTCCAGTTCGATCAGCTACAAAGCAGACTCGAGAAACTGGCGGATGCTTTGATCGACGGGATGATTGAGAAGAGCCTCTTTACGAAAAAGCAGGCCGATTTACTCCTTGAACAGACGCGAATCAGGGAACAGCTCACTCAAGCACAAAAAGGATCGCTCGCCGCGATGCAGGACGTGGTAAGGATTGTCGAACTCGCAGAAAGCCCGTCAGCGCTTTACAAGAGGGCCTCGCTGGAAAGAAAACGAGAACTGTTAAAAACGTTACTGTCGAACCTGGTGGTAAGTGGAAAAAACGTAGAGCTGGCGCTATGTCTGCCGTTCCGGATTATCGCCGAAAGGCAAAAACCTAGTGATGGTGCAGCATATCGGGGGACTTGTCGAACCTGGGAAAAACTATTGGAACAGCTTGTGAAGCATTTCACGGGCGCAATGACACCGGTAAACTAAAATATTTTTCACAGTTTATCATCTGAACCCAACTATACAAGGTGGGCGGGTTTGACGCGCGCGGCAAGAAAGCATACTAATCGATAAAAAACCGCAGATCCTTCTCGTAAATCTTCGCCAGTTGCCGAAGCTCGACAAAATCGACACGTCTTTCGCCCAGTTCACACTTGGAGATGAAAGAGCGTGCCTTTCCCAAGCGCTTCGCTACCTCCACTTGCGTTAAACCCGCTTGTTTCCGAGCTTCCACCAAGCGGGCGAGGAAATTCCGGTAGGCTCTTTGGTACGCCTTGTCCTTGGCATTCACGCATAAAGGTATATGCAATCCTTGACAGATTCCCCAAAATGGGGAATTCTGTATTTCCCCAAGTTGGGGACTCAGGCGCTGCGATCATGGAATTTCCCGTGAGCAAGAGTACTCCCTGTCAATTCCTGGGACGGCAAGGTTTTCCGTGCGATTTGTATTCCTCGAAGAGAGAACCGAATCGTGGCTCAAATGGACGCCTTGAAAGGGAACGTAGGCACACGTTGTAGGCATACAGCACTTACGTTGCATACCGAACTTGTGTGACGTATTAAGGCGGGTAATGGGTGAATGGAAAGCACCGCTCAGTCTGCGAGTCCGACAAGATCTCCGGGCCGGTCTTGAGGAGGTCGCTCTACGGGAGAAACGGACACTCGCCAATATGGGAGAGCTGATTCTCGAATGGGGTTTTCAACAACTCATGGTTGCCGGTTCCACTGAGCGGCTGCTGAAATACAAAATTGGTTCCCCTGGCGCTCATCCGAAACGGCGCTAAGTTGGCGGTCTGGAGGCACTCGTGGAAAAAGAATTGGATGTACTGAGCGTGAAGGACGACCGCAAATTCGAGGTGCACTGCCACGCGGGCGAAGCGGGCACGTTATGCGTTGGCACCCAATCTCTTTCAGTGAAAATCGGTCAACGCGTGCGCAGGGAAGGGAACGAGGAAATGTGGCATTCCGTCCTTATTCAGTGCCAGGAAGCCGAAGACGGCGCTCTCGCGGTCAAGGTCATCGTTTGCCATTACGATTGGGACGAGCCTCGCCAAATCGCATCGATTCAATCCGCGCCGAACCACAAGGGAGATAGTGCCCAGGCGTTGACATGTGACCTAGAGCAAAAAGAACTCTGACCGCGTACCAGTTCACAATTTATGCGGTTCCGTATCACCTTCGGAGGTACAGTCGTGGCATACACCGGAGCCGAAGCAGAGGAGGCAACGTCCGTGATTATTGGAGATCGCTTACGTGAATTACGCATGGAAAAAAACATTTCTCAAGGAGATATTGAAAAACGGACTGGACTGCTTCGATGCTACATTTCCCGCGTTGAAAACGGACACACTGCCCCCAGTGTCGAGACACTGGAAAAACTGGCTCGTGCATTGCAAATCCCTCTGTACCAATTTTTCTATGACGGGGATGAGCGGCCCCCAGTCGCAATTCTTCCGAAGGGACGATCCGCAGCCGATAACGAGTGGGGAAGTAATGGCAAAGACGCCCAGATGCTCAAGAAGCTTCGTCGCATGCTCGGCGTGGTGGACAAACGTGACCGCCATTTAGTCCTTTTCATGGTTCAAAAGCTGGCGTGGCTCAAGGGCAGTCGGGCGCGTGCCGCCCGATAACCCAACCATCTTTAACGTAGTGATCCGTGAATTCTAATCACGGACATCTCATCTGCACGGTCATCAAACCCACTTTCATCGTGCTGTCTGTCGCAGCAGATCATCTAATTCCTTTATCTTCTTTTTCGAGGACTCTGGAAAGGGATTCTCGTTAAGAAAATCTATCAGGTATTTCGATTTCCAACCCTCGATGAATTTCTTAGTGAGAGGAGTTTTTCTTATGTTTGTTTCAAAATTATTGACTGCCGACGAATACTCTTCGCCCTTGAGAATCTGGCAGACAACCGCAAAAAACTGAAACATGAGTTTTATCTCATGGTCTGTAATTGTGCTCGCATGATGCTGCATCCATGCTTCCGCATTGTCGTACTCCTTCAGGAGGATATAGTCCTCAACGATGGGCAGATGATTCTCCTGGCGATCAGGGTTATGTACGACCACGCGCTGCCGATCCGCAATTTCATCCTTGTAATACTCGGGCCCCAATTGCTTATATGCGCGCGCCCGCATCCGTAATAATTCCTCATCATCGGCGCGAAAACGCAGGGCAAACGTAGCGGCCCTGACGGTTGTGTCGAAATCGTTCTTTTTAGAGGCGCTTTCAGCAATCTCCCGCAGAGGGAGGAAAAGGTCGTTCTTGTCGACAAAAGTTCTGTTCCCAGCGATCCAGAAGGAAATAGAAAGGAAAATCGCTACGAATGAAAAACCCACGGCTCCCCGTTTGAATAACGACCACTTAGGCGGCGCAAGGCGGTCGATATAGTAAAGAAAACCGAAGAAAATTTGGACTATGGCAGCAATTCCATCCAACAACAGGAAAATAGATACGTTGCTCATGGAGGAGCCTCCTTCTGGTTGCGGTCGTGAAAAAACAAAAGGCGCGTCAAAAGCTTAGTCGCGCCCTATAGTGGCTCATTCCTGGTCTGTCCTCCGAACGGGATAGTTGTCTTCGAGATATGACAGGATAAATAGAATCAATGGTGTAGCAAAAAGTCCAGAGAGGAGAATCAATATCCCCATATTATTTAGTTGGAGCACGATGCGCGCGCCTCCTCGCAGTGTGGCGGTAAACCTGGAAGTAAAAGTCCTCTGTAGATAACTGTACCGTAATGACATAAAGAAGCAACAGCGCCGACCTTGGGCATTTGTCGCGGTCAAAAATCGAGCAATATTTGCCGCTTCCTGCAAGTTCTCACGTCTTTCTGTTTCCTCGCCTTCCGCTACTATGAGGACAGTTCATAGATCGAGAAGCGGTTCACGTTCCCACAAAGCTCGAACCTTTCCACCGGCCCCTGGCGCGGAGCCACGAGCGCTCCAAATGCGCCGCCCCTAAAAGGGGCCGCTGGAAGGGCTTTGCCCTTCTATCCAGCACATTGAAAAAGGAGAAATCGATTTTTATGGATCAGACCCAATTGCTTGCGCATTGCGGGAGCAACAAGATTACTCGGGAAGAGCTGTGCATGGTGCCGACGCCAGAAGGCACGGAAAGCCATCATCCGCTCGCCCATCACCTCATCGTCGACGCTCTTGCCGAGACGCTTGCGTTTCGGCATATCGCGGTCGTACGGGACGAGTACGCGGTCTCGGAAGACGGGATGAAGATGTTTGGCGTCCTCGACCTCGAAACCGCGTTCGATGGATGCCGGTTCTCGATCGGCATCCGGAACTCGAACGACAAATCGATGCGTCTTGCGATGACGGTTGGCTATCGCGTCTTCGTCTGCGACAACATGTCGTTCCAAGGAGACTTCACGCCTGTCCTTGCGAAACACACGAAACATTTCAGCTTGATCGATGCAATGTCGGTCGGTGTGGATCGGATGCAGCGCAATTTCGATCCCATGCGGCGGCAGATCACGACGTGGAAGGAAAGCCTGCTCTCCGAAGACGAAGCGAAGCTCGTGATTTACGAGGCGTTCGTCGAAGAGGCATTGGAAGCGCCAAAGCATCTTGCCCGGCGCGTGCATGACCTGTATTTCAATCCGCAGTATGAGGAGTTCGCTCCTCGCACCCGGTGGAGCCTTGCGAACTCCTTCACCTCGGCGTTCAAAGAACTCGATCCCATCCCGCAATTCAAAGCGACGGCAAAGCTCGGTTCGTTTCTCGTGAGCCATTCCAAGGCTCCATCCATGCTGGCTCGGACTGACGGCGAAATCTCACGTACTGCCTCCTAGGGTTTACGGAGCTATCGCACATGCTTCGAGCCAGCGCCAATGCACTTCTACAAGCTGCGGCAAAGAGCCTCGCTTGGGAGCTCTATGCCGCAGCCGGATATGGTCGGACGAGAGCGTACGTCAATGTCGAAAAGTTTGAGCGTGAATTGTTCGCCGCTGCGCGTCAGTGGAGAACAACACACTCAATTCTGAGAGGAGAAAGGAAGAAGTATGGAAGAACAAAACCGTAGCAAACCGTTCTGGCGGCAGGGGGACATCTACTTCGTGAAACTCGACGAAGAGATCGACTCCGCTAAATCAACCCCCGTGAAGAACGGAATCATTGCCAAGGGTGAGACCACGGGACACGCGCACCGCGTGTCGCCGTCATCCATCGCCGCAGGAGCGCTGCTCAGCCTCGTCGGACGCTCGATGTTTCTTCGCTCGCCCGAAGCCGGTACCACGATCGTCCACGATGAGCACGGCCCGATTGCCCTTCCCAGAGGTTCGTATGCCGTCGTACCCCAGCGGGAATTCGACGGCCTCCGTTAGCGGCAGGTGCTCGACTGAGCCATGCTTGCCATCTCTGCGAATCGCAGAGCCGTCCGCGAAGCGCTCGCCCACGAGGGCTGGCGCTTCGTGCTCGTCGGCTCTGTTGAAGAACTCAAGCAACACCAAAAATCCTGCCGCACGCTCAGCCTCTCCGTGGGGAGCGAATCGGACAACCGTTCGCGGACCATCCGCGAGGTACTGCTCAGGCGTCTTCCCTGGGAAGTCCGTGGACAGCCGTTCCCACGTTGGTTGAGCTTCATTTCGAAGAGCACACGAAAACGACTTCAGCCGAACCTCCCGCTCGCGGCAGAGTTCTGCCTCATCCACGGGTTCATTTTCCTCGTCGGAAACATCTGGGCGGATCGGCAGGGCGGCATGTGGCGGGCTCATCGAGAGGACGGCCCTGCGGTCGTTTGCGATGATCACGAACTTTATTACTGGCGTGGCTGGCAAGTTGCGAAGAAAACTGTTCTCGAAAAACCCACGGCGGAACGCATCCTCAAGGAAGAGAACCAAACTGAACGAGAAGTGCTCATCCAGCGGATGGGCGTGGAGCATTTCGTCCACGAAGCCGAGCTTCGGGAGGTGGACTCGTGCCATGGCAGCATGCTTTTGAAAGTCGATA
>Ga0209648_10005223_pt1 | contig 11089 bp, 8 predicted proteins | sample GraSoi2013_115cm_FD_185830 | JGI IMG/M metagenome (GOLD analysis project Ga0209648, IMG submission 185830) | Grasslands soil microbial communities from the Angelo Coastal Reserve, California, USA - Sample 9_17_2013_115cm (SPAdes) (version 2) | ecosystem: Environmental > Terrestrial > Soil >...
TGCAGCTCGAAGCCGTCGCGCCGGGAACCCTCCAGCGGCAGATTGGAAGTGAGCGCAACCGATTCGACGCCAGGAATGGCAGCGAGTCGCGGCAGCAAACGCTCTTCGAAAGCGGTCAGCGATTCGCGGTTGGGATATTTCAGATCGGGCAACTGAAATCGCATGGTCAGCAGATTATGGGGATTGATGCCAGTATCGAGGCCGTAGAGTTTGAGAAAACTGCGGATCATCAATCCGGCGCCGATCAATAGCACCATGGCCAGCGCCAGCTCGCTCACCACCATGACGCTCGAGAGCAGCTTGACGCGGGAGCCGGCGCTCGATCCGCGGCCACCCTCTTTTAGAGTCTCGTTGACGTCGAGCTTGGAGATATGCAGCGCGGGCGCAAGGCCGAACAGGATTCCGGTGAGCACGCAGAGTGCCGCCAGGTAGCCAAAGACGGTGTAATCCATGGCGAACTTGATCCAGTAAGGCTTGCCTGTGTTGGCTGTGGCCAGGTCGAACATGCGGACACCCCAGGTGGCGAGGACAAGGCCGATCGCGCCGCCGATCACTCCGAGCAGAACACTCTCCACCAGCAGCTGCCGGACGACAGCCCAGCGGCTGGCGCCCAAGGCGGTACGGATCGATATCTCCTTGGCGCGCGAAACGGATCGGGCGAGCAGCAGGTTTGCGACGTTGGCGCAGGCGATCAGCAGGACGAATACCACGGCGCCGAGCAGCGCGAGAAAGACGACGCGGATGGGGCCTCCATTGGCCGAATCGTTGTAGGTCTGAACCAGCACGCCGATTCCGGCGTTGGATTTGGGATATTCCTTTTCGAGCGACTTCGCGAGCTGGTCCATCTCGGCCTGGGCTTCTTTCAGAGTCGCGCCATCGGCGAGGCGGCCAAAAACATCCAAACCGTGGTTATCGCGCTTTTCCCAACTGTCGGACGGGACCAGCGGCAGCCATAGGTCGTTATTCTGGGGAAACTTCATTCCATCCGGCATCACACCGATGACGGTTGTAGCGACTTCATTGATGCGGACTGAGCGGCCCTGAATATTCGGATCGGCGCCGTAGCGGTTCTTCCAGATACTGTAGCCGAGGATGACGACGGGCACGGCGCTGCGCTGGTCCTCGTTAGGCATAAAATCGCGTCCGATGAGAGGCTTCTGCCCGATGAGAGAAAAGGTATTGACGGTCACTCGCGATCCCTGATAATTCTCCGGAACGCCGCCTCGGTCATTGAGCGTCACAGCCTGGCCGGTGGAGGCCGCCAGCCCCAGGAATTTCCGGGTATGCTGTCTCCAGTCGACGAAATCGGGGTACGACGAAGACATGCGATTCCGGCCCTTGCTGAGGTTGCGGCTCTGGATACTCATGACCCGATCAGCGCGTTCGAAGGGCAGTCCTTTGAAAAGCACGGCGTTGACCAGCGTGAACACAGTCGTATTGGCGCCGATGCCCAGAGCAAGCGTAATCACCACCACGGCCGTGAAGGCCGGGTCCTTGGCCAGCATGCGGAATCCGAAGCGCACGTCCTGTAGGAAATTCATACGCTCAATCTATACGCACGGTTCGCGGAAAAAGTTCGGGGTACAATTCGAGCATGCGCTTCGAATGTCAGGCGGGCTGCGTCACCTGCTGCCAGCAGAAGGGGTTCGTGTATCTGACCGAGGCCGATATCGTTCGCGCAGCAGTGTTCCTGGGGATGTCCGCCGCGGAATTCGAGCGGAAGTTCGTTTACCGGACCACCAATCTTCGGCGCTTGCGGACTCCGCGTGACGCGCAGTGTGGATTCCTGCGAGCCGATGGCTGTTCGATTCATCCCGCGAAGCCGACCCAGTGCCGCATCTTTCCCTTCTGGCCGGAGCTGGTGGAAGAGCGCGCGGAGTGGGAGAAGACCGGGGCCTGGTGTCCGGGGATCGGGAAAGGCGATCTGGTGCAGATTGCGGCGGCGCGGCAGCAGGCGCAAGAGATGCGACAGGCTTACCCGACGCTCTATCGCTCAGGGCTCAAAGCGGTTTGAGCTCGCCGAGCATGGTGGGGATCAGCTCGGAAACAGTGGGATGAATGTGCACCGCCCGCTGGATCACCGTGTAGGGCGCTTTGGCATACATGACGTCGAGAATGGAGTGAATCACTTCGTCGCCACCGGTCCCTAGAATTGCGGCGCCCAGGATGTGGTGCATTTCCGCGTCGATCAGGATCTTCATGAAGCCTTGCGTTTCGCCTTTTTCGACGGCGCGGCTGACCTTGGTCATGGGGCGCTTTCCGATGAGGGCTTTGCGTCCCGATTTGCGCACTTCGGCTTCGGTCTGGCCGGCGCGGCCGAGCGGCGGATCGACGTAGAGCGCGTAGGTGAGGATGCGGTCGCTGAGGCGGCGTGGATCGTTATCGAGGAGATTGGCGGCCACGATTTCGAAATCGTTGTACGAGGTGTGGGTGAAAGCGCCTTTCCCGTTGCAATCGCCGAGGGCCCAGATGCCCGGCACGTTGGTGCGCAGTTGATCGTCGACCTGGATGTAGCCGCGCGCATCTACGGCGACGCCCGCTTTTTCGAGGCCGAGGTCATCGGTGTTGGGGCGGCGTCCGATGGCTAGCAGAACATGGGAACCGGGGATCTCCGGCGGCTGGTCCTGACAACTCGCGCCGACGACGATCTCATCACCTCGTTTGGCGAGGCTAATACATTCGGCGTTCAGGCGAATGGCGATCCCTTCCTTCTCCAGAATTTCTTTGACAGCGGCAGATATGTCCTCGTCCTCGTGCGGGATCAGCCGCGAGCTCTTCTCGACAATGGTGACCTCGCTTCCGAAGCGGCGGAACATTTGTCCGAACTCGAGGCCGACATAGCTGCCACCCACGATCACCAGATGGCGGGGTAGAAAATCCACAACCATCATGCTGCTGTTCGTGAGGTAGGGGACTTGTTCCAATCCGGCGATGCCAGACGTGAGAGCACGTCCGCCGACGTTGATGAAGATTTTCTCCGCTGAGAGTTGCGCATCGCCGACGCGCACCTCGTGAGGCGATTCGAAGCGCGCATGGCCTTCGAGGACGGTGCAATTGTTCAGATTCTTCAGTGACTTTTCGAGTCCGGTTCGCGAAGCGCCGGAGATGGCGTCTTTGCGGGCTTTGACCTGTGTCATGTCGGTGGAGACCGCGCCGCCGATGGTCACACCGAAATCGGCGGCGCGCTGCGCCATGTGGGCGGCATGGGCGCTGGCGACCATAGCTTTCGTGGGGATGCATCCGGTGTTGACGCAGGTCCCGCCGAAGAGTCCGCGCTCGATGATCGCGACCTTTATTCCGCTCGCTGCCAGACGCCGGGCCAAGGAGGGGCCGGCTTGTCCGGTCCCGATGATGATCGCATCGTAGGTGGTGGTCACTTGGCTCCTATTGTTTCAAAGACCTTAATTATTTTCTTGACCCACCTATGTAGAAATGATACATATATAGCAGATGGTCTACGATCTTACCTACGTTGGGGCTATCGTACTGCATGCGATCCACTGCGGACGGCGCTATGGGTTCCAGATCATGGAGGTTGCCGAGCTCGCGAGCGGGACTGTCTATCCTTTGCTCCGCCGACTGGAAAAGGCAGGACTGATCCGGCCGCAGTGGGAGAAGGACGCGGTTGCTCGCGCCGAACAGCGCCCTACGCGTAAGTACTATTCCGTGACAAAGCAGGGCGAAGCCGCACTTGAGGCGGCAGCGCTGCGGTATCGATTCCCTGCCATTGCCCCGCAAGAGAGTGCCCGATGAGATTCTTACGGACGCCGCTGGAGTCTCGACTGCTGTTGAGCATCGCTTCAACCTTCGTGCCACGGCGGCTCAGGGCCGAGTGGCGGCGGGAGTGGGACGGGGAAATCTGGTGGTGGGCCAGCACACGGCCGGGCGGAGGACAAACCGCGCGGGAGCGAATCGCTCTGGCGATGCATTGTTGCGGGGCGCTGCGGGATGCCTGTTGCTTACGGCGGGAAGAGAACGAGCTGACAGCGTCACTCGGCCGGCTGTTACGGAGACCGGCGACGTGCCTCGCCGGCGCTATCTTGATGCTGGCGGTCGCCGGATCCGCGAGCGGAGGGTTCGATCACATTCGCCGAGCGCTTAGATCCTGGCTCCAACCGGACGCAGGCAGACTGGCCGTCCTATCGGAGACAGGCCCTTTTATGGGCCAGCGACTGGGAGTGTCCGCGCGGAAGGTTGCCTACTGGAACCGGCATGCCCAGACTCTGGAGGGCGCGGCCATCTATTCCTGGTACCCGGGCGCCGCACGAGACAATTCGGCGAAGGTGGGCGAGAGCTTCTTTACTTTCCTGCGAGCGAGGCCTCGAATCGGCCGCGTCTTTACGACGGAGGACACGGTATCCTGCCGCGACTGCGTCGTGCTCGGCTACGATTATTGGAAGCGAAACCTCAAGGGCGATCCGGCGATCGTCGGGCGCACGGTCACGCTCGATGGTCAGCCCGCTCGTGTGATCGGAGTCCTCGCGCGGGACTCCTGGTTTTTCGACGCGAATCCGGCCGCCTGGTCGCTCTTTGAGCCTGGCAAGACGCCACAGGAATTTCCCGGCATCCTTACAGGAGCCGTCTGCCGACTCAAGCCGGGAATTGCGCCGGCGGCGGCGGAGCGTGAACTGCGCCAGCTCGCCCGTGCGCGGGTGAGCGTCACACCGATATCCGTAATCCTGCAGCGGCCAATCGCGACGCTTGGCCCATTGTGGATTGCCTTCGTACTGTCATCCGGCATGGTTGCTTTATTCTCCAGCGGAGGGCGCGGTGTGAAGGCAGTGGCGTTTCTATTCTCTAAAGCAGTTCTAGGATTAAGCTTCATTCTGGCTATGACGATTGAGTTCGGCGGCGCAGCTTCTACTACCGAAACCGGCGGAACCACAATCGCGGCGGGGGCCGGATCGCTTTGGCTATTTCTAGTGGGATCCGGCCTGGTGGTGCGCTGGTGCTGGAGCGACCAGCGTAAGAGGTGTCCTGAATGCCTGGGTCGTCTGGCGATGGCCGTGCCAGCCGGCAACGGCGCGCGGATACTTTTGGAACAGAGCGGAATCGAGATGGCGTGCCCACTCGGGCACGGAACCTTATTCACATCGCAAGGAGGCTCAATCGCGCCTGAGCGCCGCTGGGCATCCCTTGACGATTCCTGGCGCGACCTGTTCGTAACTTCGTAGGCGTCACATGACGATCATCTGGCAGGATACGCGACTCGCAGCTCGCCTACTGCGGAAGAGTCCGGGCTTCACACTGCCGGCGCTGCTGGCCATCGCGCTCGCGACAGGCGCCAACACGGCTGTCTTCAGCCTGGTCTACTCGGTAGTGCTCAGACCGTTGCCATTTCCCGATCCATCCCGGCTGGTTTCGATCACGCAGTTCCACCCTTTGTTTAATCAATCGGCGGTGACGAGCCCCACCTATTTCGAATGGCAGGATGGCAGCGCCGGCGCGGCGCGCATGGCTGCTTATAGCATGGGCGATTACGCGCTGAGAACGGGCGAGGCGGCAAGCCGCGTCCCAGCGGCGCTGGTGACGCATGAGTTCTTCGACGTGCTCGGCATCCGCCCCAGGTGGGGCCGCACGTTTTCGGCGAGTGAGGACCGCCCAGGCTCGGATGGCGTCGCAATTGTCAGTGAGGGTTTTTGGAGCGGGCGGCTGGGCAACGGCGCCGGTCTACTCGATCGGCGCATTGAACTCGACGGCCGGAGCTACACCATCGTTGGCGTCTTGCCGGGATCGTTTGCGTTCCCTCCGGCAGTGCAGGTGTGGATACCGCTCGCGCTCAATCCCGCCGACCGCGTGGGCGGGCCGCTCCAGTTGGTGCGTGTGATCGCGCGTCTGGCTGCGGGCACGGCGCCATCGGGACTGTCGGCAACCATCACCGCCATCTCCCAGCGGTCGGCGCAGAGCTGGACCGCGGGCGCCCGCATTGTCCTGGTCCCTCTACGCGAGTGGCTGACGGGCAAGACGCAACAGCTCTGGTTCGTCCTGCTGGCCGCCGTCGGCCTCGTGCTGCTGATCGCGTGCGCGAATGTGGCAGGGCTCTCGATCGCGCGAGGGGCGAGCCGCGGTCGCGAGATGGCCATCCGGCTGGCGCTCGGCGCACCCGCGGGGCGTTTGACGCGGCAGTTACTCACGGAAAGTTTGTTATTGGGTGTTCTAGGCTCGGCGGCGGGGCTGATGTTGGCCATCGGCGTTGTTAACGCGCTGCTTCCCTTGATCCCGGATCCCCTGCTTGCGGGCCGCCCTGTGCGGCTGGACGGCCCGGTGTTCGCTTTCACGGCGCTGGTTGCCGTCATTACGGCATTGCTATTCGGCGTGGCGCCGGCGCGGGCCGCCTCCCGCGTGGGCGTATCGGACTCGTTGAAGCAAGGCAGCCACACGGCCACGCACGCCAGCCGCACTGCCAGAATGCGCAGCGTGCTAGTTGCCGCCGAGATCGCGCTCTGCCTGGCGCTGGTGGTAACGGCCGGCCTGCTGATGCGGAGCTTCGCCGCACTGACCAGGGTGGATCCCGGATTCCGGGTGGAGCATGCGCTGACGCTTTCGGTCAATCTGCCCGAAGCCGGATATCGCGAGTCGGCGCGGCAGCGGCAATACTACACACAAGCGATCGAAGCCGCGGCTGCTTTGCCTGGAGTTCGCGCCGCCGCGGTGGTATCGGCGCTGCCGTTCAGCGGAACGAATGCCGCGCACGCACTGGTAACGGCGGAGGGCGAGGCGCCATGGGGCGCAGCGGAAGGAGACCGGCATCGCGTCGAGGTGTTGTACGTCAGCGCGGATTATTTCCGCGCGATGGGAATCCCGTTCGTCGAGGGCAGCACGTTTTCGGACGGGCAGGCGGTAGTGGTCAACGCGAGCATGGCCCGCAGGTTTTTCGGCAGGTCCGCGCCGGTTCGCAGGCTCAAGATGGGCCTAGCTGAGTCGCCCGCGCCTTGGCTGAGCGTGGCCGGCGTGGTTCGAGACTCCAAGCGCACCGCTCTCGACGAGGATGTAGCACCGACGATCTTCCGGCCCATCTGGCAGAGCAACAGCATGCGCTCCGCGGGCGTTATTCTTTGGTGCGCCGATCCTGACGCGATCGCGGAAACGGCGCGGCGCTCGATCGTCCGGCTGGACCCGAATGTTCCGGTATCCGATGTGCAGAGCATGGAGCGGCGGCTATCGAGCTCCATGGCATCGAGCAGGCTGCGTTCGATATCGGCCGCGCTGCTGGCTTTTCTCGCTATCGCGATCGCCGGGACGGGCCTCTATGGGCTGGTTTCGTATATTGTCTCGCGGCGAACCGCCGAGCTGGGTGTGCGGATGGCGCTTGGCGCGACGCCTTCCAGCATCTTCAGGATCGTGATGCGGCAGGGGATCGGGCTGGCGATGGCGGGTACGGTTGCCGGCCTCGCCTTGTCGATGGCTGGATCGAAATTTCTGCGGGGCATTTTGTTCGGCGTAGGCGCGAACGATGTCGCCACGTTGATCGGCGCATCGCTGGTAGTGCTTGGCATCGCAGCGGGCGCATGCGTTGGTCCCGCCTGGCGCGCGACGCGAATCGATCTAATCCGGTGTCTTCGACAGGAGTGAAACGATGAATCGAACTAAGACGCTCGCTTGTCTGCTATTCGCTATAGCCGCAGCGCCGCAGGGCCCAGCACAGGAGAAGAAAATCGACTTTACCGGCCGGTGGGTGATGAACGCCGCCGGCAGCAACTACGGCCGCATGCCTTTGCCTGCGTCGTATGCCGAGGTGATCGACCACAAAGGGGGGAGTCTCACTATTTCCACCACATCGGAAGATCAGCGAGGCGCCGCGAAGACATTCATGAAGCTCACTACCGACGATCGCGAAAATCTCAATGAGGTCAATGGCAACGAATTCAGATCCAAATCGCACTGGGATGCAGGCAAATTAATCACGACGGTCATCGGGGACCGCGGCATGCGGATGGTGGAGGTGCGCTCGCTATCGCCGGACGGCAAGACGCAGACCGTGGAGATTTATATGGGTGAAATGCAAGGGAAGCCGCAGATGACGCGTGTGATGCAACGCAGCGGGCGATAGCGCGTCACCGCGCCGCGGAGAGGACGTCTCTCGCATGCCTGGCAACTATCAATTCTTCATTGGTACGGATCACGCGAACGGCGACTCTCGAGTCGGGCGAGGAAATCACGTCGGCGTTGCGACCGTTCGCAGCCGTATCGAGACAAATGCCGAGAAAGGTCAAGCCCCCGCAGATCCGCTGCCGAATCGGCGGCGCGTTTTCTCCGATGCCGCCGGCGAATACCAGCGTATCGAGCCCACCGAGCGCGGCTGTAAACGCGCCGATGTACTTGGCGACCTGGTAACAGAATACGGCAATCGCTTCGGCTGCCGCCGGATTGTTACGCTCCGCGGCGAGCAGGTCCTGCATGTCCGCGCTGAGTCCGGATAGTCCAAGCAGCCCGGACTTCTCGTTGACCAGCTCGCCAGCGCCGGGTGGAGTGAAATTCTTTTCGCGCAAGAGGTACAGCACGACGGCTGGATCGACGTCGCCGGAGCGCGTGCCCATCGGGATACCGCCCGTGGGAGTGAACCCCATGGATGTGTCGATGCTGGCGCCATCGCGGATGGCAGCCAGGCTCGCGCCGTTGCCGAGATGGGCGCCGATCACGCGGCCGCGGGGCGCCTCACTGGCGATGTACTCGTAGGAGAGCCCGTGGAATCCGTAGCGCAGAATTCCCTGGTCCGCAAACTCGCGGGGCAGCCCATAAAGCTGGGCCACGCGGGGCATTTTGCGGTGAAATGCGGTGTCGAAGCAGACCACCTGCGGCAGGTTCGGATGGAGGCGGCTGACTGCTTCGATCGCTTCGATTTCCTGCGGCATGTGCTCGGGGGCCAGCGGAACCAGCGTCTTCAGCCTGGCTATGATATCCGGCGTGACTAGCTGCGGCCGATCGTATTGCACTCCGCCATGCACAATGCGGTGTCCCACTACCTTCAGCTCCAATTTTTGGCTGCCGAGCCAATCGAGCAGGGTCTTGAGAGCGGCCTCGTGGTTGGGCAGCGCGAGACGACGGTCGACCAGCGTCGCGCGCGCGCCATCCCGCGCTACAAAAATGCCATCGGGCAGGCCAATTCGTTCCAGCTTTCCCGATAGCGCCAGCGGTTCCACTCCGTCCGGATAGACGGCGAACTTAATGCTGGAGGAGCCGCGATTGATGGCCAATATCACGGCAGGCTACCGTCCAATCAGTCTGGCGATACCGAATGCGGCGGCGGCGGCCAAACCGCCGATCAGCGTAGTCTGGACGGCTCCGCGCATGGGAGGGAGTCCGGTGAAATGGCCTTTGACGTAGCCGAATACGAACAGGGCGATCAGGGTGACGCACACCGAGAGCGACAGCGCGGTCGAGATGCTCTGCACCAGCATGTAGGGAAGCAGCGGCACCAGGCCGCCGGCGATGTACGAGCCCGCGATGGTACCGGCGCTGCGGCGGGCACGCTTGGGGTCGGGGCGCTCGAGACCAAGCTCGAAGCGCATCATAAAATCTACCCAGCGCTTGCGGTCGGCGCGGATGGCATCGACGACCGGCTCGATTTGCGCGCTGTTCATCTCGAATTCGCGAAACATGCCAGCGACTTCTTCAGCCTCCTGATCGGGCAGCTCCTTGGTCTCCCGCCACTCGCGCTTCAACTCTGAGATATAGTGCTCGAGGTCCGTTCGGGCGGCGAGATATCCGCCGAGTCCCATGGCGATGGAGCCGGCCGCGATCTCCGCCAGCCCGGCGATCACGACAATGTTGGAGGTCGAGACCGTGCCCGAAAGTCCGGCCGCGAGCGCGAAGGGAACCGTCAGGCCATCGGCCATCCCGATGACGATGTCGCGCACCGTTTCGGTGGCCTCGAAGTGCCTTTCAATATGGCGGGTCAGCGGCATGCTCCACTGTAACAGGCGCCGGGGTGGGTGATCGCACCCGACAGGGCCCGGCAGGCGAAAAGCGCCTGCCCGACCTGGAGTCAGCGCGACTTGAGTACCGGGCACGTGTTTTACTGTAAGTTACCCGTGTCTCACAACTGCTTCCGGAAACCCTGATTCTCATTGCTCTCTTTCTGACCGTTTGCCTGGCGGCGACTATTGAAGTCGGCGGCGGAGCTCCAACGGACGGGCTGACGGGGAAGTTCGTGAATGCGTTTTATCGCAATGGCTTCGCTTACCTGGTTTCCCTGCCTCCTATTTCCAATGTCCAGCGTTTCGGCGCCATCGGGCTGATCCAGGAGTTTAATCCCGCGGGTTCGACGGGTACAGGCGCAATGGGAACTGGAGGGAAGCTGGCTCTGATCAAAGCCAATATGACGACTGCTCTGCCTACGGATGGATCGGTGGACGTGGCCCAGGTCCTGGCTAATATGAACAGCTATTACACTTCGGTCGGCGTGACGACGGCGGGCTTCCCCACCACCGATACGATCAGCTGTCCGCAGCAGCCGGGGCTGCCGCCTTGCGAATACCAATTTTTTAGCAAGAAATATGTGCTGTTCACTTACGACAGCACGACCTTCAATGGGACGAACTTCGCGGTACGCGATCCTTTCTATACCAAGTGGATCGCGCTCGGAGACATCAACGGGTTAGGGCCGGCCATCGATATCGAGCGCAACGTCACGGGGCAGAAGAGCGTGGCGGCAACTGTGCAGTTGTATGCCAGCGGCGCGATCTACAACATCACTTCGGGGGGGCAGAGCGGGAATGCGTTCGCGGTGATGGCGCCGGTTTACGCCGTCTACCTGGCGTATGGAGCCGACGGCGGTTTTCTGGGACTGCCAACCTCGAACGACATCGTGCTGGCGGGTGGCGGACACCGGCAGTCGTTCCAGGGAGGAAATCTGGACTACAACTTCACGGGTGGGCAGGCCTCCGTGCCCGTGCTGGCATTGCCGGTGGCGTCTGTGTCGGTGCAGCCATTCTTCACAACTCCTTACCAGATGAAGCAAGGCGACACGCTTGCGTTACACGCGAATCTATTTACATCGAATGGCGCGAGCCTGACAGGGCGGCTGGTGACCTGGGTCAGCACCAATAGCAGGGTAGTCTCGATCAGCGCGAGCAGCGGCAGCCCGGAT